>Ga0209378_1003529_pt1 | contig 10521 bp, 11 predicted proteins | sample GraSoiAngelo_156_FD_186170 | JGI IMG/M metagenome (GOLD analysis project Ga0209378, IMG submission 186170) | Grasslands soil microbial communities from the Angelo Coastal Reserve, California, USA - 14_1009_13_40cm (SPAdes) (version 2) | ecosystem: Environmental > Terrestrial > Soil > Grasslands ... | reverse complement strand
AGCCCAAGATGGGCGGTTGTACATTCACCATGGAGCGTGGTTCGTCCGATACCGTGTACGCGTGCGGCAGGAGGACGGCTCGACCAGACTCCACCAGAAGGCAAAGGAACATACCCAGGTTTCGGGTGTGTTCAGCCGTTTGCCAGCTCGGTTGAGTCTATCACTTCTACTTCGACTTGATTCATGGATGTTCGGATAAACGAATCGAATTGAACGCGCTAGATTGATCTGTGAGAGCCATCAATCGGCTGGGTCGGAGTTGCCTTTTCCGTCGCAAGGTGCTGCTGCGCTTTGCTGACGGTTAGCCGCGCGTAGTATAGCGGGTCGCTTTTCTCACTACTGCGAAAATCCGCGATCCTGCGGATGATCTCTTCGGGGTCGTCGCCGCGGGCGAGGGCCCGCTTCGCATAGATCCAATCGTGCTCGGACTGGCTCAAGGGTCGCGTTTCAGAAGACCGTTGCGTTAAGTGCGCGCGGAAGTTGTTGTCGATCGGCTCAGTGTGTAGGCGAAAATCTTGTAGGTGATGAATGCGGTCGGTGTGCTTCTCGGCTTGCACTCGAAAGTCGGTTTTATATTTTCGGTTGATGAATCCCGGGAGACGCAGAACGCGAGTGGAATCGGTGGCCGCAGGATCGCCTCCGAGTTTGCGTGCCATGGCACGCAGCAGGGCCTCGCCGTGTTCCCGGTCAATACCCTCGACCCGCCACACGATCTGGAATTTGTCAGGCGATGTATTTACGGTGTAATTCGGCGGCGGCACCAGGTTGGATTGCCGAATCTTCGCCAAGGCCGACGGGCCATCGTGATCGATGTCCAGGTAAAGATGACGGATGGTCTGAATGTCCCCCTTAGTTCGCGTGCGTGCCTCGGGTTTCAGAGTGTTCATTCCGATGTAGATGTCGCATGCCTCTTTTTCATTCTTGTGCTGGAGCCATTCCTGAGCGGAAGTTCCCGCGATCCGTTCAGCAGTCGCGATACGCTGGATCGTTTCGCCCGTACCGCCGTTGCGGACCAGGACGGCAATCCGATCAGACGGATGAAAGTTTGTACGGATGTATTCGCTTGCTGAGATGTCCTTCATGTTTCGACTTTCGTCCGTCGTCATTGGGATGGCTCCTGTGTCTGGTAGATCGCACAGTAATCGAAGGGGTCGCGTCGGGGTCGTAGCTGTTGATTTCGAGCACTTCCGAGACGTAGCGGCGTCCTGGTCTGCGCTTGATCTGAATCACGACATGGAGCGAGTCAGCGATGTTGCTCTTGATAGCTCGGTAGAGTAGTCCGACGCCGCTTTGCAACACGCAACTGGTGAAGCGGGCGAGGCCCTGCTTCGCCGAATTGGCGTGAATCGCTTTGCTGATGGAGTCATCGAGAATGAGATGTTCGATGGGTTTCAGAAAACCGACTCTTAAACCCTGTAGAACAGAATCCGTCCTGGCGGACCGAGTTGCCGAAGGAAGTGGAAATCCGTCGCGTTGCGCATCAGCCATGGAGTTCTGAGAGAGCAGCCAGTCCGGAAAGTAGTCGGGCAGGGCTAAGTTAGCGAGAGCTGTTTGGATCAAGTCCGAATCCGATTCAATTCCCGTCCGACCTCCTTTCTTTCGCAACGACCGTCTCCGGCATTTTCCTTGCATCGTCTTGCCACAGGTGCGGAAGATAAAGTCCGACGTGTTCCTCGAGGGAGAGAGTCTCCCTGCGCTTCCAAGTGGGGGTTCTGCCCGTTTCGCTTTGTCTACGGACACGCTAACCGATGTGCGGTCTCCGGCGAGTGCTCCTTGCGGCTGGTCCCATGTTAAGGGCGCTAGTGCTTACGCCTGGGCAAATACGATCCGTTTCTCTCCTTTCATTGAATCATGAGGAGCAGCTGCCACAGCCATGCTGTCCACAATGCCTTCCAGGGCTTTTGCTTCTTCTCGCGTCACGCGAAAATTCGTGGCCCGCGGGCGCCGCAAGATGCTCAAGGTAGCGAATTCCGCCCGCGATGAAAGATACGTCCGTTGAATCGCTGGCTCGATCAGTTTGAGCAATCGGATCTTTACGCGAAGGCGGTCTCCTCGGAACTTTTCCCTGTTCCGGATGAACAGCAGTTGTTCTTTCGGTTCCGGTTGAATCCGAGGCGGCTCGGATACCTCCGCCAGTCCGATGATTCCTCCCCGCGGACCGGACTCCCACAAATACACCCTGTCTCCCAATTTGATCTGTTCCTTGTGCTGCTGGACGAGCCAGGGATGTTCCCTAAGGGTGCGAACTGCACTCCGAACGTCGGAGAATTCCGAGCTGATCCAGGCGTTCCGGCAGTCTGCTGTGGTACCTATCGGCTCTTCCTTCTTCTCTTCGCGTTGTGCCCCGTCTTGAGCCGGCCCTTTCCCCAAAACATGCGCATGAGAAACGCACCAAGGAGGAACCCCGTTCGCCCCGCTGGTTTCCTTTCCTATGCGAGTCATTGCTCTGTGGGGGTCGATTCCATTGCCTGCCAAGCCGCCACCGGGCTTGATGACTTGAATCCCGATGCATTTCACGGAATCACCACGAACCTCTAAAACCAAAGAAATGTTTAGTTCCAACGCCTTGTCCGATATCACAGTCCATCTCCAAAATCCGCGCGCTTTCTTGGGGCACGCAATGCTCGAATTCAGCCGCAGGGCTGATACCGACAGAGCGAACCAATCTTCCGAATTTGGGTGTTCCGAAAAAAACAATATTCCCTCCCGTGCGTGGCCAGAAACGATCTTTTACTTCGCTTACTGAGTATTATCCTGGTGATTCCGCTGGCCCATGCATGTTAGAACCTTAGACTCCCGCCGGTTAGACGGCCGTCATCTCGGCGTCCGAGGTTTCTTCTTGGAAGCGCAGCAAAGCCTGGATTTTGAGGAACTAGCCCATCGGCTGACTGCTTTTGGGCTGCGAACCTTTAACGAGTTTGGACTCGGTGGGCGTAACTCTACAGTCGCCGGCGTCGGTCTGTCCGTCGACGACTTTGTCTCGGCAGTCTTGGTGGAATATATGGAAGGCAGGCTTCAACATCGCGCCTCCCGTGGCGATTTGTTCTCCCTGCTGGCGACCGCCATGCGCAATGACATTATCGATTCCCTTCGTAAGGCGGCACATGCCCACGAGGAGAGCCGATCCCCGCTTCCTGCCCAACGGGATGCCGATGCTGCTCCCCTGTCGCTCGACGAATTGCCGGGATCGGCTATAGATTTTGCGGCCTCCATCGATGAAGAGCAGTACGGTGAACGCGCACGGACTGCCTTTGCCGGGGAACCCGAACTAGCGGAAGTTGTGAGGGCGGTGCTGGAACTCAACCTCTACAAGCCCCGCGAAATAGCGGCTGAGTTGGGCATTACTGCAGCAGAGGTGCAGAACAGGAAGAAGAGGCTGCAGAGGCAACTCATCGATCACAACTTGGTAGGGAGGAAAACCGCATGAGCGAACAGAAGGAAAAGGATCTTTTTCCGCAAAACGCGCGGTTGGCTCAACTGTCCGACAGCTTGTACGGCAGCCCGAGCCAGCTGGATGCCGGGGAAGCCCGGGAACTCTTGCGGCGCGCAGGAATTGATCCGGAAGACGTCAAAGCACGCCTTTATCGAAAGTTTGATGCCCTAGCAAAAGAGTACGCGGCAGCAGGCCGGCCCGTTCCGGCGCTCTTGAAACAGGCGCTTAGTGACTTGCGTCCAGGCGTACCCGGTTCCCCAAAGGAACGAGCATTAGTTCGCGAAGCCCGAGCGGTCATCCGGAGTGTCATCGACCACGCTCAGCGTATTCAGGAACGACTCGCGAGGCTGCCGCGTGTGACTTTGGCTACCGCCTATCGAAACAAGAAGGAACTCTCGGAACGGGACAAGAAACTCCTGGACGACCTCGCCGAGGATCTTTTGAAACGCAATAATCGCAGCCGCCCGAAAGACGGTCGATGAGCGGGTCGCAAAAAGGCGGCGCCTATGCACGCGCCCTCGCGCGCGAACTGCCGCTCGAGCATGGCGATCTGCGGGCAATCGCTTCGCGACTCGGACTCCAAGTTCGCGAGGTGGACGCTGATGGGTTTGACGGCGCCTTGATTCGAGCGCGCGAGATTCCTTTGGGAACGATTGCGGTCCGGCAATCGATCCGCGAGGCTGGCCGCAAGAATTTCACGCTCGCCCATGAAATCGCTCACTTTTTGCTTCCCGATCACGACCAGACGGAGCTCGTTTGCACCAAGTCCGACATCGGGAACTGGGGCGACTGGTCGCGAGAACTCGAGCGCGAGGCCGATGAATTTGCCGCCGAGCTTCTCCTGCCCGCTTCCGCGGTCCAGCCGATCGTCGAGTCCGCACCGCCTTCTCTGCAAGTGATCGAAAAAATCGCCCAGCGATTTCATACTTCTCTTTCGGCAGCGGCGTGGCGGTACTGCGATCTGGCGAAGCAAAGCTGCGCGATCGTGTGGGCCACGAATGACCGAATCGATTGGTCGAAACGCTCGAGCCACTTTGGCTTTCCGCTCCAAAAGGGGGCGCCCCTTCAGCAAGGCACGTTTGCGTTGCAATGCTTTGCGGGAACACCTGGTCCAAGGAAACCGCAGGCGCTCCCCGCGCGTTTGTGGATCTCCGCGACCGGTTTTCCAGAGGCCATATGGGAGGAGTCCAAGGCGCTGCCTGCTTACAACAGTGTAATTTCGCTGCTTTGGATCAAATCGTAGGTTCAACGAAGGCTGTGGTAGAGCCTGGCGTTGGTGCAGGCGGGCAGGAAATTATCTAGAAGCTGTTGCACAACCTGGTACAAGCATCTGAAATGACTATAGTTGAGTTTTGGGAAATGCGATAAGCGGAGTCAGCAGCGCCGAAGGAGGGCGGATGGCGCGGTCCGGTCCGTTGCTGACCGAAGCGCAGTGGAAGAAGATCGCGCCCTTGCTCCCCAGGCCACCCAAGCAGCGCAAGGTGGCCGCCCGTGGATCGACAACCGTCGCGTCCTCGAAGGGATTCTGTGGATTCTGCGCAGCGGCGCTCGCTGGCAGGACTTGCCAGAGAAATATCCGCACCCTTCGACTTGCTGGCGGCGACTGCGGGACTGGGACGAGCAGGGCGTGTGGTTGAACATCTGGGGCGCGTTCCTGAGCGAGTTGAACGAGTGCCAGCAGTTGCAGTGGAGCGAGTCGTTTCTGGACGGCAGTTTTGCACCGGCGAAAAAAGGGGCTGCGGTGTCGGAAAACCAAGCGGGGCAAGGGGACGAAGTGGATGGTGGTGGTCGACGGCCAGGGTCTTCCTTTGGGAGACCACCTTCACTCTGCATCCCCGGCGGAAGTCCGGCTCGCGGAGACGACGCTCGCGGCCATCCGCGTAGGGCGGCGTCACCATGCGGGCCGACCGCGGCAGAAGCCGGTGCGGGTGATTGCCGACAAGGCTTATGACAGCGACCCGCTGCGCAAGCGGCTGCGGCAGCGCGGCAGCGAACTGATCTGCGCACAAAAAGAATCGCGTTCGTCCGGCGACGTAGGATGGCCGCGCCTTGCGGCGCTATCGCCGCCGCTGGGTCGTGGAGCGCACCATTGGCTGGTTGGGGAATACCGGCGCTTGGTTGTGCGCTATGACCGCTCGCTCCAAATCTACCGGGCGTTATCGCCTGCTTCATGATCGTCTTACGGAGGGTTGTGCAATAGCTTCTAGGAAATCAATCGTAGCAAGCTTGGGGCTAGCCCGACTGCAAGCGCGCGATAGCCCCAAGTTCTCGGTCATTGCTAATCGCCGGTACGCTCGTCGGCGAGTTCGCTCCCGCTTTGCGCCCCATTGCTTGGAGCCAGCGTAAGGAAACGTACATCGCTTGCCACCACTTCTGTGGAGCGGCGCTTCTGGTTTTGCTTGTCGATCCAGTTGCGGATGATGAGCTTTCCTTCGACATAGACCCGCGCACCTTGCCGCAGGTTTGCGCTTACCGTTTCCGCAAGGTCTCCCCACACTTGAACCCGGTGCCACGTAGTCTTTTTTTGCCACTCGCCCAAACGGTCTTTGTACGACTCCTGGGTTCCCAAAGAAAAATTCGCCACGATCTGACCGCCTTTGGTATGCCTCACTTCGGCATCCCGGCAGAGTCGCCCCGCCAACATGACTTTGTTGACGGCGTTCTGTCCCTCGAGATCCAGCTGGTTCCCGTTAGGTTGGGCCGAGCTCGTCGGCAAAGAACGCTGCGGCGTCTTGCCGCTACCGTTTTGTTCCGCCGGTGTTTCTGCGGGCTGCCCATGCGGTCTCGGCGGAGAAGCCGGTGTGCCGGTTCCGCTCGGGGTTTGCGCCTCCTTTTCAAACGTTGCCTGCTTTGCACCCTCGGCGAGCGCAGCATTCACTTCCAACGACTTATTCGATACCACTTTACATCTCCAAATTGAGCGCCCTGTACAGCAGCACCCAATCCATTTGAATTTCAGCAGCAAGCGCTGATATCTCTAAAGCGGGCTGCTAGCTCGGATTTTGCCATTTCGGCGCCGCAACATTTTCCCACCCACGGCCGAAACCGGTCTTGCTATTTCGCTTACCTGGTGGATGTACCCGGCGCTTGAGAACAGATATCTCTGCGTTCTTTTCACAACCAGAAGTCAACACACTTGTCGCACGCAGAACGGCGTTGCGCATCGGCGTCGGGTAGGGCCCTCTGACTTGACAGCGCAAGTAAAATGAGTTTGCCCAGACGGAAGGGTTCGCCGCATCGTTTTTCTATCCTTGAGCAAACCGCGACAGGAGGTAAATTTCATGTTCGAGTATATGGCCTCTCACTCTCGTTTCACATCCAGCGCAGCATGGACCATCGCCAGCTCCGTTAACCGCGTTCTGCCTGAAGGGGCGCTGCCCGCACCAAGCTGGGCGCCGGGTCGGCTTCTGAAGAAGCACCAACGAACGCCAATGGGGAAGGGGGTTCCGAGGCGAACCCTGTCGCTCTGCCCGGAATGCAACCGCGAAGCAGTCGAGGCGGTCATCAGGGGCCAGAGTGATGTAGCCGGTTTTAGGGAGCGTCCGGGAATCATTGACGCCGAGATCCTTGAGGAAGGCGGGCGAATCCTCATGCGAAAGGCGTGCGAGACGCATGGTCCATTTGAGGACGTGCTATCGAACCATCCCGATTTCTTTCAGAGGATGGAAGCGCAGTCCTTGGGGGGCGACTTCGATTGCGTTGGCGACCGTGAGCTCCACGACCACGGCCCGAACAGCATCCGGGCGGGCCGCGGGTCGTATTTGATCGTGGATCTGACCAACCGATGCAACATGATGTGTCGACCTTGCTTCATGGACGCTAACGGAGTTGGTTACGTCGACGAAACAGATATGGAAGAGTTGAAGACGATTTTTGAACGGGCGGGATCTTTCAAGCCTAACCGCGAAATCAATGTCTTGTTCTCCGGTGGCGAGGCCACACTCTCTCCGATCTTCCTTGACGCAATTCGACACGCGAAGAGCAAGGGCTTCCATCGTCTTCACGTTTCGACCAATGGTATTCGTTTTGCGGAAAGCCGAAATTTTGCTGTCGAGGCGAGCGCCGCCGGGTTGCACGGCGTGTACCTGCAGTTCGATGGCGTCTCCGAGGAGAAGAACAAACATCGCGGGCTTGGAAATTACATGGAAGTGAAGCTCCGCGCGCTGGAGAACATCGCTGCGGCTGGAATGCAAACCACCTTGCAAGTTACCGTGGTCAACGGTCTCAACAATGATTGCGTGGGAGAGATCGTGCGCTTCGCTCTCCGCAACGCCGATCAAATCCACGGCGTAATTTTTCAGCCCGTTATGTTCACCGGCCGCGACGAGCGCATATCGACTGAAGACCGGTATGCAGAACGGTATCCTCTCTCTCAACTCGCTTACGACCTGCAAGCCCAAACCTCGATTGACTGGCGGCCCATGCGGGATTGGTACCCAGCTTCGGCGTACGCGATCTTCAGCCATTTGGATGATGTCCTTGACCGGGGTGCAGAGCGTGGCAGTCTCTTTCCTGACATGCATCCGGACCACGCGATTATGAGCCCCTTGCTTGTAGATACTGAGAAGGGGAAGGCGATTCCGATTCCAGCGTTCTTCGATCTCGGAAGGTTCATGCAAGACGTTGTACAAATAACAGATTCCGGCAGGTCGCCTCGGGTGACCAGGGCCATGGTTTTGCTTTCACTTCTTCGGAATTTCAACCAGGCGAAGGCTCCCTCGGGATTGGGACCCCATGAGCTCCGTGGTCTGTTTGAGGGCTCATTGTATCGTTTCACGACAAGCAACGGCGATTGGTCGCGGCAAGCCTCTGCGAAAACCGCACGCTGGAGACTCATGTTTATCAATGGTATGTGGTTCCAAGACGCCTACAACTACGACTTTGCGACGATCTGCAATTCAAACGCGCCAGTAGCAACTTGGCAGGGCGAGATCAGTTTTTGTGCCTACAATGGTGGTGGCTGGCGCAAGGTACTCGAGAGCGTCCATCATACGGCGACGGTGGCCGATTGGTATAGAAATCACGGTCGGCACCAAATCTATGCGGCAGGCAAAAAGGTACAGCTAGTGGAATCACTGAGCAGCCGCCCTGAACCGTTGGTTCAGATTGAAGCCGCCCCTGTTGGTACCTTCTTCACGCGTGGGTGAGGGATCTAGAAAATGGCTACTCAACCAAGTGCGAACCCCAAAATCTGTTCGCATTCCTTCTCGGAATGCTCACGTAATCCGGTTTATCTTAACTGTACTGTATATGTGAAAAAGGGTCTTTTGTCTCGCGTGTCTGGGCGTGTCTGGGTGCTGCGCCGGAAGGCTGGCAGCTCTGATTGCGGCCCTTGATTAGTTCACGCCAGGCTTGTCTCGGTGGACGAAACAGGCTCTCTTAGTTTGCAGAGAAGGACCCCTGTCCTTCAACAGGCCAACGATCTAGAATCGCAGCTGCAGCGTCTCGATCAATCAGTTGCTTCGCGTACCGCGCGCCCGTATCTCGGTTCTCGTGGCCGGAGCTAGCACTGATCATCGCGAGGAAGGGGATTCGACCGATCGGTTGGCTCTGGCGATTCGACTCGCCTCCACGGCGGGTTCGGGGAAATGATCGAAGTGGGTATGGTTGGCCAATTGGCCAACTCAAGCGCCATATCAAATTTGTAAGTGACGCCAAAGCAATGACTTAGTGATTTTCACCCGCGGCTGTTAACCGAAGGTTGCCCTTGCGAAGTCAACTCTTCCCTGTGACGCGACGCAGAGAAAATTGGCGGGAGCGACGGGGCTCGAACCGATTTGCCACGACTTTCGCTGGAACTGAAGTTGCAAATTGGGCCTTTCAGTCTTTATCCCAATTTATCCCAATACGCTGTCAACCGTGCCCAAACTGTCCAGAGCCAGCCGAACGCCACCTAGTGTTATCATCAGTTTAGAGCGGAGCCGGAGCGCAACCACCCGCCTTGAAAACCGTTAGACTCGAAAGGGTCTCGGGGGTTCGAATCCCTCCTCCTCCGCCATAATTTGAGGCTTGAGTCGCGCCTTATCCAGTAGTGGGTCGCGTTTCGTTTATCTTTAGGCCATGCCGTAGAGATTGTCCGCCCCGCATCCCTGCCCTCCGCGCCTAAACTGGAAATGCTCAGAGTATGTCTTCCTCCCGCAGAATCGCCTGGATGTTGGGAACCTGGATCTTGATCCTCGTTATCTACTCGGCCGTGTCGCTTTTGCTGAGGCGCGGCTCGGATTCGCTCAGCGCCTTCGGCAACATCGTGCAATGCCTCGTGCCTCTTTTCGCCAACGCGGGCCTGCTTTTGAATGCGGGAACGCCCCACTGGCGGAGAAATATCTTCTGGATGCTGCTCGCCATGAGCTGCACTCTCTGGATGATCGGCCAGTTTGAGTGGACTTACTATGAGGTTTACCTCCACCGGCCGCTCCCCGAGATGTACCCGGGAGACATCCTGTTTTTTCTGCGCGGAATCCCCATGATGGCAGCGATCGCCTTGCGTCCCCACCGCAAACGAGGGGAGATTCAGCTGCGTTTTGGTTACGTAGATTTTGTTTTGCTGTTGATCTGGTGGACCTTTCTTTACGTTTTTGTGGTCTTGCCGTGGTTGTACGCAGCGCCGTCGCTCGGGCAATACAATGACACCTTCAATTTGATCACCAACATTCAGAACATGGTCATCGTCGTTGGATGGGCCATCCTGTGGCTGCAATCGAGCAGGGCGTGGAGGGTTGTCTACGCCAATCTCTTCGGCGCTTCCACGGTTTACATGTTTTCTTCGTTGTTCATCAACGTAGCGATTGACGGCCACAAGTATTACACGGGAAGTTTGTACGACCTTTGGCTGCTGTCGACGTTCTTTTGGTTTGCCTTTGCTGGGGTAACCGCCCACCAGAATCAAGACAAGCTGGATGCCCCCTCTGAAAGCGCCTATGACTCGGACCCTGATGCAACCTCGGACGAGAGTGTCTGGCCGGCTCGGCTGGCGATGGCCGCGGTGATTTCGCTTCCTCTATTCGCGATCTACACGCTGCGATTCAGCCAAGATGACGCCCAAGTTCGTGATTTCCGTCTCATGGCTACCCTGCTTGCCTCCGTTCCCC
>Ga0209378_1003526_pt1 | contig 10527 bp, 6 predicted proteins | sample GraSoiAngelo_156_FD_186170 | JGI IMG/M metagenome (GOLD analysis project Ga0209378, IMG submission 186170) | Grasslands soil microbial communities from the Angelo Coastal Reserve, California, USA - 14_1009_13_40cm (SPAdes) (version 2) | ecosystem: Environmental > Terrestrial > Soil > Grasslands ... | reverse complement strand
ATCGAGCCGCGCCGTGACCTCCTCCCAGCGGAGCGGACACGACACGGGCGCGCCCGGCAGCGGACGTACCGAGAACGGGGCGACGATCGTCTGGCCGTGCCCGTTCTGGCCCCAGTCGATGTACACCTTGCCACCGCGGCCCTTGATCGGCCGCACGATGGTGGAGATGGCAAGCTCCGCCTCGACGCCCATCACGGCGAGCAGCCGCGCGAAGGTCCGCGTGGTCTCGTAGTCGTACGCGGCGCCGAGCGGGAGCAAGATGTGGAGCCCCGTCTGGCCCGAGGTCTTCACGTAGCTCGGCAGCGCGAGCGCGTCCAGGATGCGCTGGAGCGCGCGCGCCACCTTGACGACATCGGTGAAGGGCGCGCCCTTGGGGTCGAGATCGAGCACGAGCCAGTCGGGGTGATCCAGCGAGCCGAGGTGGGAGCTCCACATGTGGAGCGGGATCGTCCCGAGGTTGATGACGTACCGGAGGCTCTCGCGATCGTTCACGACGAAGTAATCGATGTCGCGCCCGGCGTCCTTCGAGTGGATGCGCTCGGTGCGGATCCACGACGGGATCCACTCGGGCGCGTCCTTCTGGAAGAACGACTTCCCGGCGATCCCGTCCGGGTAGCGCGTGAGCACGAGCGGCCGGTCCTTGAGGTACGGCAGGAGGAAGGGCGCGATCCGATCGTAGTACTCCACCAGGTCGGCCTTCGTGTACTTCTCCTCCGGCCAGAACACCTTCTTCGGATTGGTGATGCTCACCGCCCGCTGATCGTTGGGAGCGGCTCCTGATGGCGGGGGGGTGGGGGGTCCTCCGAGTGAGTGTCGTTCCGAACGGAGGAGGGCCCCCCGCCCCCCCGCCTTCGCGGGAAGCTCCCGGCGACAGTCTTCGGGACGTTTGTCGTCGCGCAGCCCCAGGAACGTCGGGTGGCGGATGCCGCCGTCGGCGGTCCACTCCGTGAACCGAACTTCGCAGACGAGCTTCGGCTCCACCCAGTGGTGGCCGCGGCCCGCGGGCGTGCCGACGTCGAACGGTGAGGTGGCGCGCGCGAGCGGCCGCAGCCGCTCCGAGACGAGCTCGAGCGTCGCCTCGTCGAACCCCGTGCCCACCTTCGAGACATAGACGAGCTGGCCGTCCCTGTAGAGCCCGAGGTGGAGCGCACCGAAGTGCGCGCGCGAGCCCTGGGGGGCCGTGTAGCCTCCGATGACGAACTCCTGGCGGAGCTGGCACTTGAGCTTGAGCCAGTCGCGGGAGCGCTTCCCGACGTACTGGCTGTCGCGCTTCTTCGCCACGACGCCCTCGAGCCGCTCGGCGCACGCCGCGTCGAAGAACTCCCGGCCGTGGCCGAGCACGTGGTCGCCGAAGTGGACGACGCCGCGCGCCGGCAGGAGGAGCTGGAGACACGCCTTGCGCTCCTCCAGCGGCAGGCGCCGGAGGTCGCGCCCGTCGAGCGCGAGCGCGTCGAAGAACACCGCGCTGACGGGGACCTCGAGGGACGTGCGCTCGATGTCGGCCGGGCGCGTCAGGTTCATGCGCGCCTGCAGGCGCTGGAAGCTCGAGCGACCCTGATCGTCGAGCGCGACGATCTCGCCGTCGAGCAGGAACCGGTCGAGCGGCAGCGCCCGGAGCGCGCGGACCACCTCGGGATAACGAGCCGTGACGACCATCCCGCTCCGCCCCCGCAGCTCGACCTCCTCGCCCGCCCGGGAGGCCTGGACGCGCACGCCGTCGTACTTGATCTCGAAGAGCCACGCCGGATCGGAGAACGGGCGGTCCACGAGCGTGGCGAGCATGAAGAGCCCGGCGCGCGGCGCCACCTCCCCGGTCGGCGCCTTCGAGGCCGCGAGCCGCGCGCGAAGCGCGTCGAGCTTACGCGGGCCCTCGCGTAGCTCCTCGACGGTGAGTCCCGAGAGGACCGACTCGGGGAGGCTGTCGACGGGCTCGTCGCCATCCGCGAACGCGTCCGTCTTCTTCAGCAGGAGCCAGTCCCGCTCCTTGCCGCTCATGCGCGCCAGCACCCATCGCCCACGGAGCTTGAAGCCGAAGAGCTCGAACTCGAGCTTGCCCCGCTCGACCTGTTCGCTCGCCGTCCGGTCCCCGAGCGTGCGGAACCAGCCGCGGTCCCAGACGATCGACGGCCCCGCGCCGTAGCTGCCCTCGGGGATCACACCCTCGAAGTCGGCGTACTCGAGGGGATGGTCCTCGACGTGGACGGCCAGGCGCTTTTCGCCGTGGCGGACCGACGGGCCCTTGGGCACCGCCCAGCTCGCGAGCACGCCGTTGATCTCGAGCCGCAGATCGTAATGGAGCCGCCGCGCGGAGTGCTTGTGGACGACAAACAGGTGGCCGTCCGCCGGCCGGCGGTCGCCAAACGGCTCGGGCGTACGCGCGGGGTCGCGCTTCTTCCGGTACTCGTCGAGGCCGCGGCTAGGCACGCAGCACCAGGATCAGGGCGAGCGACGCCGAGAGATTGTCGGCGGCGTGAGCGATGATGGAAGGCACCAGGCTCCCCGTCCACTCGTACGCCCACGCCCACAGGAGCCCGCTCCAGAAGACGGCCGCGAACCCGAGCACGCCGTAGCCGTGCGCCAGGGCGAAGACGCCCGCGCTCGCGGCCGCGGCCGCCGCCGGCCCGAGCCGGCGCCTGAGCGTGCCGAAGAGGAGCCCGCGGAACACCAGCTCCTCGAAGATCGGCGTGAGCACGACGGTGTCGACGAGCGTGACGATCACGACGGGCCACGAGCCCCAGACCAGGTCGCGGTCGAACCACTCGGTCCAGTGCGAGGAGACCGCAAACGCCCGCCCTGCGGCTCCGAGCGCCCAGTCACCCAACTGTCCGGCCGCGATGAGCACCAGCGCGCCGCGCAACAGACGTCCCGCATTGGCTCGTGTGAGGACCAGGCCGAACCCGGCGGCGACGTCGATCCCCGACGGCCGCAAGAGCTGCCGCCGGGCCATCAGGAGGACCGGGAGGAAGGCCAGGTTCGTCGCCATACCGACGACCACTCTCAGGTACGGACGCGCGGGATCGCCCAGGAGGGACGACGCGCCCAGATACATCGTGGCGAGAAGGACCGCGCCGAGCGCGCCGCCCTGGACGAGCACGCCGAGCCCGGCGCGCCCGCGCCACGGCGGCGGAAGCGTCGCCGCGCCCCAGCGCCCGCGCTCGCCACGGCGTCGGGCCCACGACGCGAGCATCACGAGCGCCGCCGCCAGGATCGCGACCTCCGCGGCGGTCAACACGCGCAGGCGCCCGAGGAGCACGCCCGCGCGCGGGTTGGGCACCTCCGATCGCGTGAGACGCGCGACGAGCCGGTCGCGGAACCACCCGGGCCCGAGCTCCGCGTCGGCCTCCGCGACGAGGTCGTCCACGTCGGCTCCATCGGCCGTTATCTCTAGGTACGCGCTGCCAACGAGGAGCCCGAAGGTCTCGAAGGGCTCGCCGCGGCGATCCCACTCGTCGAGCCGGCGGCGGAGCCGCTCGCTGCGGCCAGCCTCGCCCTCGAGGATTGCCAGGTGCAGGTCGACCGTCGGCGCGAGCGACTCGGCCTCCAGCTCCTCATACCAGCGGAGCGCATCGGCGAGGTCGTCGGCACGGCTCCCGAGGAGCATCTGGTAGAGACGCCGCTCCCACGCGGACGCGCCGTCGATCCCGTCGTCCAGGTCGAGCGAATGGCCAACGACGACGGCGAGAGCGTGCTCGGGCTCCGGCACGTCCGCGACGCGCGAGCCCGTGAAGTGGAGCCAGGTCACCAGCGCCACGACGGCGACGAGCACGAGCGCCGAGAGGGCGGTCAGACCCCCGAGATGTCGCCTCTCGGTCGTCTGGGGAGCGCTATCCGTTGGAGGTATCAAGCCTTCGCGCATGATAGGGAGCATCGTGCTATCGTGCAACCGATGCCGGCACACGCCACCGGGTCCGGGACGATCTCGTTCGGGCTGGTCTCGATTCCGGTCAAGCTCTACACGGCCGCCGCGTCGCAGAGCGTCTCGTTCAACCTGCTCCACGCCAAGTGCGGCACCCGCATCAAGCTGCAGAACTTCTGCCCGGTCGACAACGAGGTCGTCGACCGCGCGGCGCTCGTCCGCGGGTACGAGTTCGCGAAGGACCAGTACGTGCGCGTCAGCGACGAGGAGCTCAAAGGGCTGGAGGGCGAAGCGTCGAAGGTCATCGACATCGCCGAGTTCGTGCCGCTCGCGTCGGTGGACCCGATCCACTTCGAGAAGACGTACTACCTCGGCCCCGACAAGGGCGGCGAGAAGGCGTATCGGCTCCTCGCGGACGCGATGCACGCGCACGGCCGCGTCGCGCTCGCGAAGTTCGTCATGCGCGGCAAGGAGAGCCTGGTCCTCATCCGGCCGGCGCAGGGCGGGCTCATGCTGCACACGATGTACTTTGCCGACGAGGTGCGGAGCTTCGGCGAGATCGAGAAGGGCGAGTCGGCGAAGATCAGGGAGGGCGAGCTGCAGTTGGCGCTCCAGCTCATCGACGGCCTGTCCGGCGACGCCTTCAGCCCCGAGAAGTACCGCGACGAGTACCGTGAGCGCGTGCTCGAGCTCGTGAACCAGAAGGTCGAGGGCAAGGAGGTCACCGCGGTCGGCCCTGAGGTAAAGCGGGCCCAGGTCATCGACCTCATGGAGGCGCTCAAGCAGAGCCTCGCCAAGCGCGTGGCCGCCCAGCCGGCGGCCGCCGAGGCCCGACCGGCCCCCGCGAAGAAGCCGCTCGCAAAAGCCAGGCGCGCGGAAGCCCAACCCGCGAAGAAGGCCCAGGCCGGCAAGAAGTAGCCCGCCCCGTCAGGGGATCAGGATGATCTTCCCGTAGGCTCCCGGCTTCAGCACCGCCTCGTGGGCACGCGCCGCCTCCTTGAGCGGCAGCTCCTGACCGACGACCGGCCGGAGCGTGCCGTTCGCGAGGCCGCCGCCGAGCGCCGCGTGGATGGACGCCATCTCTTCCGGCGCCGCGTTCCAGAGTGCCAGGCCGAAGATCGCCGCGTCTTTCCCCATGGTCCCGCGCGGATTGATCTCGATGGTCCCACGGTTGCCGATGACGACGATGCGGCCGAAGCGCGCCACCACGTCGATGTCCTTCTGGAGGTTGACGTTCGCGAGCATCTCGAGGATCACGTCCGCGCCGTGGTTGCCGGTGAGCTCCATGAGCTTCTTGAGATAGTCGGGTGCCGTGTGATCGAGGACCTGGTGAGCGCCGTGCTCCTGGACGAGCCGGCGCCCGCGCTCGGTTCCGGCGGTGCCGATCACGGTCATGCCGTGGGCCACGGCGAGCTGAACCGCCGCGACGCCGACGCCGCCCGAGGCGCCGTGGACGAGGAGCGTTTCGCCGGGACGGGCGTGAGCCTTGTGATGGAGGCCGCGGTACGCGGTGCCGTACGGCACGCTCACCGCGGCGCCCTGTGAGAACGAGACGTTCGCGGGGAGGGTGTGAACCATGGGGGCGTCGCAGAGTGCGAGCTCGGCGTAGCCGCCGCTCAGCTGCGTCGTGGTGCGCACGACGTAGACGCGATCGCCCTTCTTGAACCGCGTGACCCCTTCGCCCACCGTCTCGATCACGCCGGCGCAGTCGTTGCCGGGAATGTAGGGCAGCGTCGGGAGCATCGCATAATTGCCAGACCGGACGTACGTGTCCACCGGGTTCACGCCCGCGGCGCGGACACGTACCACCACCTGTCCCGGCCCCGGCGTCGGGTCGGGCACGTCGTCGAGCTGGAGCACCTCGGAGCCGCCGAACGTGTGGACGCGGATCGCTTTCATGGCTCCTCCTATCTCGCAAGGGCCTTGCGCTTCCAGAGCTCCCATGGCCTGCCCAGCGTGCCGGCGACCGAGGCCTCCGCGCGGCGCGCCTCCTCCGGATCGAGATAGGTCACGCTCGCGCTCTGGGCCATCGCCTGCGCCTGGAGCTTCGCGTTCATCTCGAGATAGACGCTCCGGAACACGGCATGCGGAAGCGACGGGCCCACGACGACCGCGCCGTGGCCGCGCATGAGCGCCGCCGTATGGCTCCCGAGCGTCTGGGCGAGCGCACGGCCGAGCGCGGGATCGCGCACGAGCATGTCGCTGGCGCCGCCAGCCGCTCGCCGGATGTCGAAGACCGGCACGCCCTCCCAGAGGAACGCGCTCATATGGTAGAGGGGCCGGAGAGGCACGCCCGTGACGCCGAACGGGATCACCGATGGGGAGTGGTTGTGAACGATCGCCCGGACGTCGGGCCGGACCTTGTAGATCTCGCCGTGGATGAAGCGCTCGAGGTAGGAGGGGCGGTCGCGGGCGTCCACCGGGTTCGAGTCGAGGTCGTACTCCATGACGTCGGACGCGGTGACGAGCTCCGGGGCAAGCGAGTGCGACATGAGGTAGCGGTTCGGGTCGCGGTCGTGCCGCGCGCTCACGTGCCCGTAGCCGTCGAGCACGCTCTGGTCCACCAGGATGCGGTTCGCGGCGACCAGGTCCTCGACGAGCTTCGGGTCGGGCGGCCCGGCGGACGCCGGCGCGGGCTGGGCGCGCGGGGCCTCAAGGTCGGCAGCGGCCGCCGTGACCAGGAGCGCGCCACAGGTCACGAACCACCGCCGCGTGACGTTCGCCATCGCTGTCCTCCCGTGGGCGGAATCTTCGGGCCTCCGTTGATTATCCGCCGATTATCCGCCAGAGGTAAAATGAGGGTACTAGAGCGGTCATGCCCAGAACCATCCTCGAGCCGCGGTTCCAGGTCGAATACCTGTCGATTCTCGACAGCGAGGGCAACCTGGACGCCGCGCTCGACCCGAAGCTCCCCCCCGGCGACCTGAAGGCCCTCCACCGCGCGATGGTGCTCGGGCGTCGCCTCGACGAGCGCATGGTCCGCCTGCAGCGCCAGGGCCGCATCGGGACCTTCGCGCCGATCAAGGGCCAGGAGGCCTCCCAGCTGGGGAGCGTGTTCACGCTGCGGCGGACCGACTGGATGGTCCCGTCGTTCCGCGAGACGGCGGCGATGATCTGGCGCGGCTGGCCGATCGAGAAGATCCTGCTCTTCTTCGCCGGATACGTCGAAGGCGGCCAGCCGGCGCCCGACCAGCACGACCTGCCCATCACGGTCCCCGTCGCGACGCAGCTCCCCCACGCGGTAGGCCTGGCCTACGCGGCCCAGTACCGCGGCGACGACGCGGTCGTCATGGCATACTTCGGCGACGGTGCCACCAGCGAGGGCGACTTCCACGAGGCCCTGAACTTCGCGGGGGTCTGGCACGTGCCGGTCGTGTTCGTCTGCCAGAACAACCAGTGGGCGATCTCGGTGCCGCTCAAGAAGCAGACCCACTCGAAGACGATCGCCCAGAAGGCGCTCGCCTACGGCCTGCCGGGGATCCAGGTGGACGGCAACGACGTGCTCGCGGTCTACGCGGTCGCGCGCGAGGCGGTCGATCGCGCGCGGGCGGGCGAGGGACCGACGCTGATCGAGTGCGTGACGTACCGCCTCGGCGTCCACACCACCGCCGACGATCCCACCAAGTATCGCGCCGAGGAGGAGGTTCGGGCGTGGGAGCAGAAGGACCCGCTCACGCGCTTCCGCGCCTACCTCGAGAAGAAGGATCTCCTGGAGGACGGGCTCGAGCAGCGGGTGGACGAGGAGATCGCCGAGGCGGTGCGGCGCTTCGAGGCGACGCCGCCGCCCGACCCGCTCACCGTGTTCGACCATGTCTACGCCGAGATGCCGCCCCACCTGCGCGCGCAGCGCGACGAACTCGCCCGCTGGCTCCGCGAGGGAGCCGCCACCGGTGCCGAGGCGCCCGAGACCCCGCCGCGCGCGACGCCGATGCGCGGTCAGCGCCTGACGCGGCGATGACGGCGCCCGCTATGACCAAGCTCAACATGGTGAAGGCCCTCAACTGGGCACTCCTCCAGGAGATGGAGCGCGACCCGGACGTCCTGATCCTCGGCGAGGACGTCGGCGTGGACGGCGGCGTCTTCCGCGTCACCGACGATCTCCAGCGCAAGTTCGGCTCGCAGCGCGTGATCGACAGCCCGCTCGCCGAGGCCGCCATCATCGGCACCGCTGTCGGCATGGCGCTCTACGGCCTCAAGCCCGTCTGCGAGATCCAGTTCTCCGGCTTCGCCTTCCAGTGCTTCCACCAGATCGAAAACCACGCGGCGCGCTACCGGCTGCGCTCCCAGGGTCGCTTCCACTGCCAGATGGTGATCCGCATGCCTTACGGCGGCGGCGTCCGCGCGCTCGAGCACCACACGGAGTCCGAGGAGCAGTTCTACGCGCACGTTCCGGGCCTGAAGATGGTGATCCCGTCGGGTCCGCGGACGGCGCGGGCGCTCCTCACCAGCGCGATCCGCGACCCCGACCCGGTGATCTTCTTCGAGTCGAAGGCGCTCTACCACGCCGCGAAGGAGGAGGTCCCCGAGGAGCCCGAGACCCTCCCGATCGGTCGGGCGCAGGTGGTCCGCGAGGGGCGCGATCTCACGCTCGTCGCCTACGGCGCCATGCTGCGCGTCGCGCGCGAGGCGGCCGACGTGCTCCAGGCCGAGGACGGCGTGGAGACCGAGGTGCTCGACCTCCTCACGATCGCCCCGCTCGATCGCGAGACGATCGTCGCGTCGGTCGGCAAGACCGGCCGCGCCGTCGTCGTCCACGAGGCGCCGCGGAGCTTCGGGCCCGCCGCCGAGATCGCCGCGTCGATCATGGAGGGCGCGTTCCTCCATCTCGAGGCGCCCGTACGCCGCGTGACCGCGAACGACGTGTCGTTCGTCGGCTTCGCGCGCGAGAAAGCGAACGTCCCTGACGTCGCGCGCGTCGTCGCCGCCGCCCGCGAGACCCTCGCGTTCTAGCCGCGATGCCGCGACCGTTCGTGCTCCCCGACCTGGGCGAAGGACTGACCGAGGCCGAGATCGTCAAGGTGCTCGTCCAGGAGGGCGACCGCGTCCAGGAGGATGCGCCCCTCCTGGAAGTCGAGACGGACAAGGCCACCGTCGAGATCCCGTCGCCGGTCACCGGACGCGTGGCGAAGATCCACGTGCAGCCGGGGCAGACCGTCAAGGTCGGCGCGGTGCTGGTGACGTTCGACGATGTCGCAGCCACGGGCGCAGGGGGCGGGGAGGGGGCTCCTCCGCTCGGAACGACACTCGCTCGGAGCCCCCTCCCCGCCCCCGCGCCCACGCGAGCCCCGACCTCGCCGACGCTCCCGACCCCCTCCCACAGCGGGCCGGTGGCGGCGACGCCGGCGACGCGACGGCTGGCGCGCGAGCTCGGCGTCGACATCCACACCGTACGCGGCACGGGACACGGCGGACGCGTGAGCGACGACGACGTACGGGCGGCCGCGGGTGGCCGCCCGCCGGCGTCCGCTCAGCCCGCCGCGCAGCCCGTGGCCCCTGAGCGGCCCGCCACTCGGAAGCCCCTCGCGCCCGTCGGCGCCGAGTCCGCGCTGCCGAGGTTCGAGCAGTGGGGGGCGGTCGAGCGCCAGCCGCTCTCGCACTTGCGGCGCACGATCGCCGAGCGCATGACGCTCTCGGCCACGCTCGTCCCTCACGTGACGCACTTCGACCGCGCCGACATCACCGAGCTCGACGCGATCATCCGCCGCAACGTCGAGCCGGCGCGGCAGCGCGGCGTCACGCTCACGCTCACGAGCTTCCTCCTGAAAGCGGCGGCCCTCGCGCTCCGGGAGCACCCGCAGTTCAACGCGAGCCTCGATCCGGCAGCCGGCGAGCTGATCCTCAAGCGCTACTGCCATCTCGGCGTCGCGGTGGCGACGGACCGCGGCCTGATCGTCCCGGTGATCCGCGACGTGGACAAGAAGCCGTTGATCGAGCTCCAGGGCGAACTCGCCGCCCTGGCCCAGCGCGTGCGCGACGGAAAGGCGACGCTCGAGGACCTGCGTGGCGGGACCTTCACGGTCACCAACATCGGGGCGCTCGGCGGGACGGGCGCCGTCCCGATCATCAATTACCCGGAGGTCGCCATCCTCGGCGCCGCGCGCGCGCGGGAGGAGCCGGTTGTGCTGGACGGCCGCATCGTCCCCCGGGTCCTGCTGCCGCTCTCGCTCACGTTCGACCACCGCGTCGCCGACGGTGCCGACGGCGCCCGCTTCGCCGCCGCCATCGTGCGGCGACTGGAACGCCCCGAGCAGCTCCTCCTCGAGTGGTGAGCGCAATGGCCGGTCGCCACGCCGTCCAGTCGCCATGGTGATGGGCGACCTCGTGCGCGAGGTGGACGTGGCCGTCGTGGGCGGCGGCCCGGGCGGCTACTCGGCGGCGTTCCGCTGCGCCGAGCTCGGCCTTGAGACGGTCGTCGTAGACGCGGGCCGGCGCCTCGGCGGCGCCTGCCTCTGGGAGGGCTGCATCCCGTCGAAGGCGTTGCTGCACGTCTCGGCGGTGCTCGGCGAGGTCGAGCGCGCGAAAGAGTTCGGCGTGGACTTCGGCGAGCCGCGGATCGCGCTCGACGCCCTCCGGAAGTGGAAGGCCGAGCGCGTCGTCGGCAAGCTCGCGCGTGGGCTCGCGGGGGTGGCCAAGGCCAAAGGCGTCGAAATCGTCGGCGGGCGCGGGGTCTT
>Ga0209378_1003518_pt1 | contig 10539 bp, 9 predicted proteins | sample GraSoiAngelo_156_FD_186170 | JGI IMG/M metagenome (GOLD analysis project Ga0209378, IMG submission 186170) | Grasslands soil microbial communities from the Angelo Coastal Reserve, California, USA - 14_1009_13_40cm (SPAdes) (version 2) | ecosystem: Environmental > Terrestrial > Soil > Grasslands ... | reverse complement strand
GGCGTCCGCCGTCAGGCGCGGCGATGACTGCCTGCCGGATAGTGGGACAGGAGGCGCGGGCACCCGCGCCGAGGACCTCTAGGTCCACTGGCACGTCGCGCCACCCGAGCACCGGGAGGCCCTCGCGGCACAGCACTTCCTCGATGATGGCGGTGGCGCGGCCGAGGGCGTCGTGCTCGCGCGGCAAGAAGAAGGAACCGACGGCGAATGGCTGCCCGGGCGCGAGCGCCAGTCCGCGGCTCGCCGCCTCACGGTAGAACAGCGGGGCGGGGATCTGAGTGAGCAGCCCAGCGCCGTCGCCGGAGCGGTCGGTGGCCGCAGCGCCGCGGTGAGCGACCCGGGCCAGCGCCCCCAACGCGAGGCGCGCGATATCGGCGGAGCGTCGTCCAGACGCGCGGGCCACGAACCCCACGCCACAAGCGTCGTGCTCCCGCCAGGGGTCGAGGCCACGCGCGCGGGCTTGGGCCCAACGCGATCGGTCGGCTGCGGGCATCGTATCTCCTGTTCACGCCCGGTCAACAGAAAGGCCCGCTCAACTGGGAGCGGGCCGGGGGGTTTGCTTTAAGTCGTCTACGCGCTTACGCCCGCTGTCCGCTCCCGTCGGTGGGAGTCGCCGGATTCAGAATTGCGACGGCCTTCAGCGTACAGTTGTGCGACATGTCGGAGCCACCCGAAAGTATTAACCCGAAAGCATTAATATTCACTGAACGGTATAAATATACCCGCCCGTTCGAACCCGTCAAGGGGTGGGCGCGACCAGGCGTTGCAGCTCGGCGAACGGGATCAACAGGTCGGCCATCGTCTCGTAGGTGCCTCGCTCGCGCAACTCCGTCGCCGCGCGGCGTACGAGACCGAGCGCGGCCTGGACCACGCGGGGACCGAGGCTCGCGCGTCTCACGCCGAGGCGCTCGAGCTCGGGGATGGCTGGGGCGGGAGGGCCGGCAATGACGTTGAGCGGCCCTTCGATCTCGCGGGCGAGCCGTCCAATTGTCGCCGCGTCGCTCACGTGCGGAACGAACAGGCAGTCGGCTCCGGCGGCGCGGTAGGCGTTGGCGCGTCGCACCGCAGCGGTGAGCCGCTCCGTGGGCGACCAATCCTTGACCTCGAACGCGTCCGTGCGCGCGTTGATGACCAGGGGGACGCCGGCCGCCGCCCCGGCCTCACGCATGGCGCGGATCCGGTCCTGCTGCAGACCGACGTCCGCCAGGCGACCGTCGTTGGTCCTGTCCTCGAGGTTCAGCCCTACGGCGCCCGCCGCGATGACGCCGCGCGCGGTCTCGGCCGCGGCTTCCGGGGTCGTCCCGTACCCCGCCTCCATGTCGGCGGTCACCGGCACGCTCGCGCTGGACGCGATGCGGCGGACCACGGCGAGCATCTCGCCGCGACTGATGCGCTCGCCGTCGGCGTAGCCGAGCGCCCAGGCGACCCCGGCGCTGGACGTGGCGATGGCGGCGAACCCCGCACTCTCGATCAGACGGGCGGTGATCACGTCCCAGGCGTTGGGGAGCACCAGGATCCCCCCCTCCCGATGGAGCCGTCGGAACGCCTCCGCCTGCTCGCGTTGACTCGTCCGTTTCATCGCGCCTCCTGGTTCACAGCTTGTAGGTCTGCTTCACCAGGTCGTAGGCGAGCGCCCGCGCCATCTGGTGTGCGTCGCTCTTGTCGATGACGTGACGCGCGACGAGCCCCGCGAGGAAGTTCGCGTCCACGCGGCGGGCCAGGTCGTGGCGGGCCGGAATCGAGCAGAACGCGCGGGTGTCGTCGTTGAAGCCGGCGGTCTTGTAGATCCCAGCGGTCTCCGTGGTGCGCTCGCGGAAACGCCGCATGCCTTCGAGCGAGTCGTGGAACCACCAGGGCGGCCCGAGGCGCAAGGCCGGATAGTGGCCGGCGAGCGGCGCCAGCTCCCGGCTGTAGGTGGACTCGTCGAGCGTGAAGGCCACGAGCGTGAAACGCGGATCGTTACCGTAGGCGTTCAGCAGCGGGCGCAGGTTGCGCGTGAACTCGGTGGCGACTGGAATGTCGCCGCCCATATCGGGGCCGAACCGCTCGAACAGGGGTCGGTTATGGTCCCGCAACGCGCCCGCATGAATCTGCATCACCAGCCCGTCCTCGAGCGACAGCCGGGCCATCTCCATCAGGAGGTGGCCCGTGAAGCGCCGTTCGTCCGCCGGCGTCACGTCGCGCTGCCTCGCCCGCTGATACAGGACCTCCGCCTCGTTCGGGGGGAGCCAGGTCGTGTAGGGCTCGAGCACGGCGTGATCGGTGGCCGTAGCCCCCATGCTCTTGAAGAACGTGCGGCGATCCGCCAGGGCGTGAAGGAACTCACCGTAATCCACCAGGGGCGCGCCGTGCTCCCGACCCAGCGCTTCCAGCTCGGCCGGCCAGCCGGGGGAGGCGATCTGGAACACCGCATCGGGGCGGAAGCAGGGGATCACCCGTCCCTGCCACCCGGACTCCCGGATGGCATGGTGGTGCGCCAGCGGATCGCTGGCCTTGTCGGTGGAGGCGAGGACCTCGATGGCGAAACGCTCGAACAGCGCCCGCGGCCGGAATTCTCGTGAGGCCAGCTTCTCAGCGATTTCATCGTAGACGCGCGGCGCCGTCTCAGGAGACAGCCGTTCGCCGACGCCGAACACCTCGTGCAGCTCGTACTCGAGCCACGCGGCGGTGGGCGTGCCGCGAAACAGGTAGTAGTGGTCCGCGAACCGCTGCCACACCTTGCACGGGTCGCTCTCGACGGGCGCTCCATCCCGGCGCGGCACGCCCAATGCCTCGAGCGGGACGCCGCCGGCGTACAGCAACCGCAGGACGTAGTGGTCGGGCTGAACGATCAGCGCCGCGGGCCCCGGGAAGGGCTCGTCCCGGGCCAGAATCTGCGGATCCACGTGACCGTGGGGAGAGACGATGGGCAGCCGGCGGGTTTCCCCGTACAACTCGCGCGCGACACGGCGCACCGCGGGATCGGGATCGAAAAAGCGGTCCGGGTCGAGGACGGTGCTCACGGGTCAGACGACCGGCGCCCAGCCCGGGGCGTACTCCCGCTGCCACAGCTTCATCGCCTCCTCGTCGCCCGTTGGACGGCCCGACGCCGCATCGATGCGCAGGGCGCGGCCGGTCCACTGCGCCATGTTGCCGAGGTGGCCCAGTAGCACGCTCTTCGCGCCCTCCTCGATCGGCTGCCGCAGCGCGGCGCCGGTGCGGATCGCGTCCACGAAGTTGGCGATGTGCAGGGCGGTCATCTCGTCGTCGGCGGTGGTGTTGAGGCCGTCTCCCGCCTGCGCGGCGAGAGACGACTTCATCACTTTTTCCTTGAGATCGTACATGGTGTAGCCGTCGCGGTCGAGCACCACGCTGCCGGCGCTGCCCAGGATCGCGGTGCCGCGCGAGCGGCCGAACGTGCTCAGGCCGTTGCAGCTTTGCCCCTGCCAGATGATGGTCTTCCCGTCCGCGAATTCGAAGCAGACTTCCTGCGTGTCGGGGAATTCCCAGTCGTCGGCGTAGTGATAGCGGCCGCCGACGGACGTGACGCGCGTGGGGTAGCCCACGCCCAGCGCCCAGCGCGCGACGTCGATCTCGTGCGTGCCGTTATTCAAGATCTCGCCCGTTCCCCAGCGCCGGAACCAATGCCAATTGTAGTGAATGATGTTGTCGTGGTACGGGGTACGGGGCGCCGGGCCCTGCCACAGCTCGTAGTCCAGGTTCGCGGGAACGGGCGCTGCCTTCCCGCGGCCGATCGTGCCTCGCGTGTTGGCGTACCAGGTGCGCGCGAGATAGGGCTGCCCGATGGCGCCCGCCTTGATCGCCTGCATGATGTCGATCGAGCGTGGCGCGGAGCGCTGCTGCGTTCCCATCTGCACGACGCGGCGATGCTTGCGCTGCGCTTCGACGAGCAGTTCGCCTTCGCGCGGGTTGTGCCCGCACGGCTTCTCCAGGTAGACGTGCTTCCCCGCCTGCATCGCAAGCAGGGCGGCTGGGGTGTGCCAGTGGTCGGGCGCCGCGATCACCAGTGCGTCCACGTCCTTGTCCTCGAGCGCCTTCCGAAAGTCGCCCAGCCCTTTGGGAGACTTCCCCTGGACTTGGGCGACGGAGGACACGCCCTTCGCGAGCACCACCGCATCGACGTCGCACACGGACGCCACCTCGGCCTGGGCCGTCCGGGCGAAGCCGCGCGCGAGCACGGTGCCCCGTCCGTTCAAGCCCATGACCGCGACCACGACCTTGTCATTGGGAGAACGGGCGAGGCCGAAGAGCGGCGATCGCGCGGCCGCCAACCCGAACCCAGCCGCCGAGGCGGTTTTCAAGAACTTGCGACGCTTCATAGGTCCCGAACCTTGATATTGCGGAAATAGACTTCGTCTCCGTGGTCCTGAAGGACAATGTGCGCCTTGCGGCGCGTGGCGAACCCCTGGATCGAGCGGAACTTGCTGGCCGCAAGGGCCGAATCCATCCGCGCCGTGCCGAGATCGAATTCCACGATCCGCTCGCCGTTCAACCAGTGCTCGCCATGATTCCCGCGGAAGATCACCACGGAGCGGTTCCACTCGCCTACCGGCTTCAGGTGTTTCTTCTCGTTTGGTGGGAAAAGGTCGTACAGCGCTCCGGCCCGGTGGCTCGGCAGCGCTCCATCGGGGTGGCGATCGTCGTCGAGGATCTGGTACTCGAACCCGAGCGCGGCGTGGTTGGGCGCCTGAGCCATCGAGATCTCCTCGGACACGTTGTACTTGACGCCGCTGTTCGCGCCGGGGGTGACCTTCCACTCCCAGCTCAACTCGAAGTCACCGAACGTGTCCAGCGTCATTAGATCGCCGCCCTGGGCGGGTTGTCCGTCCGCCAGCTTGGGGACGTTGCCGCTCGCAATCTTCTTGATTGCGCCATCCACCACCACCCAATGGGCCGTGGGAACGGTGTCGTAGCCCAACCCGCGCCACCCGCGCAGGGTGCGACCGTCGAACAGCAGCCGCCACCCGGCGGCTCGTTCGGGGGCGCTCAGATCGTTCGAGCGCGTCTGGGCGCCGAGCACGGCGCCGTGGGCCGCCAGGGCGAGGACCCACCATCGAGCCTTGATCATATCTTGCCGCGCTTCAGTTCCGCCACGGCGTAGTCGCAGGCACGCGCGGTCAAATCACTGTTCACAGCGTCACCCCTTCGAGATGGTGATCTCGCCGTACGGGTCAAGAATGGGGGCTCAGGCGGGCGGCGTCGAGCCCGGCGAGTGCGCCGCGCATGTAGGCAAGAGACTGTCTCATTCCTGGCAATGGATCATCGGCGTCGATCTCGTACTCCAGGTTGACGTAGCCCCGATACCCGATGGTCTCGAGCTGCCGAAAGATCGCAGCGATCGGGATGACGCCCTCGCCCACGATGCACTGACTCGCCGCGGTCTTCGGATCGCGCAGGTCCTTGGCGTGCATGTCGAGGACGCGCGGACCCGCGTCGGCGATTACCCGTACCACGTCGGTGCCTGCCCGCACGGTGTGCCCGATGTCGATGCACAGTCCCATCCGGCGATCCATGTTGCGCACGTGTTTCAGTGCGTCATACGGGGAAGGGAACCGTGTGTCCTCCGGGCCGTGGTTGTGGATCGCGACCTTGATGTCGTACTGCTTGGCGAACCGCTCGATACGGGGCAGGATCTGCGCGTCCGCGTGCGCGGCGATCAGCGGCATGCCAGCCGCCTTGGCGTATGCGAAGTACTTCCCCACGCCCTCGTCGGTATCCTCCTCGAACGTGATCACACCACCGCCCACGATGTGCAGGCCCGCACCCTCGATTTCGCGCCGCGCGGTGGCCAGCTCCTCGGGCGACAGCTCGTAGGGCAGGTGCACGGACTTGAGGTTGATATACGGCGTGCCGAGTGCCTTCACCATTTCGATCGCTTTGCCGCGCGAGAAGTTGCGGAGCGAATAGCTCGCCACGCCCAGCCTCAATGGCTCGGGCCGCACCCCCTGTCCCCCTCTCCACAACTTGGAGAGGGGGAACGAGGGGGTCAGAGCTGCCCCCGTTACACCCACGGCGGTGGCCGTGAGGAAGGCTCGTCGCGGCACGGGTTGGTCGGGCATGTTCGGTACCTCGTAGCGATTCATCCAGTAGCCGCGGGCTCGAGCCGCGGGGCGAGGAAGTGAATGATGGTCCAGGCCGCGACATAAGCCAGCCCGCACACGATGAAGATGGACGTGTAGTCGTTGCCGTTGGCCTGGAGGATCCGTCCCGTGACACGTTGAAACGCCCAGCCGCCGATGCCCCCGGCGAACGCGCCGATACCCACCACCGAGCCCACCGCCGCGCGCGGGAACATGTCGCTCGCCAGCGTATACACATTGGCCGACCACGCCTGGTGCGCCGCCGCGGCGACGCCGACAATCAGGACGGCGGTCCACATGCTCCCGGCCAGTGGCGCCAAGGCCGTTGGGACGATCAGGAGCGCCATGGCGAGCATCGCGGTCTTACGCGCCCGATTGACCGTCCAGCCGCGCTTGATCAGGGCGCCCGAGAGCCACCCTCCGCCGATCGAGCCGACATCGGCCACCACGTACACGACGATGAGCGGGAGTGCCACCTGCGCCAGCTTGATTCCGTACCGGGCGTCCAGGAATTTCGGGAGCCAGTACAGGTAGAACCACCAGATCGGATCGGCCAAGAGTTTTCCCGCCGCGACCGCCCAGGTCTGCCTGAACCCGAGCAGGCGGATCCACGGTACACGGGCGTTCTCGGGGTCGGGCGGGTCGCTGCGAATATGTGCCAACTCGTCGCTCGAGACACGCGGGTTCGACTCGGGACTGCGGTACACGGCGAGCCACAGGAGCAGCCAGACGAACCCGAGCGAGCCCGTCGCGATGAAGGCCCACTGCCAACCCCACGTGAGCGCGATCCAGGGGACCAGGAGAGGTGTGACAATCGCACCGGTGTTCGTCCCCGCGTTGAAGATGCCGGTCGCGAGCGCCCGCTCTTTCTTGGGGAACCACTCGGCCACGGCCTTGATGGCGCCGGGGAAATTCGCCGACTCGGCCACGCCCAGCAGGGCGCGCGCAGCGGAAAACAGGGCCGTCGTACGGGCGAACGCGTGTGCGATGGCGGCCAGACTCCACGCGACCACGGCCGCCGCGAACCCGCGCCGCACGCCGATCCGGTCGAACAGCCGCCCCGCCGCGAGGAACCCGAAGGCGTAGGGCAGGCTGAACCACGACACCACGTCGCCGTAGGCGGCCTCGGACCACCCGAGCTCGCGCTGCAGCGTGGGCGCCAGGATCCCGAGCACCTGGCGGTCGACATAGTTGATGGTGGTGACCACGAACAGCAGCGCGCAGACTGTCCACCGGTACCCGATCCGCTGAGGCGCGACCGCCGTACTCACCTGTCGCTCCGGGAGAGCGCTTCCCACAGACCTTGCAGGTACGTCACGCCGAGCGCCCGATCGTACAGTCCGTACCCAGGGCGTCCCGTCTCGCCCCAGATCATGCGGCCATGATCGGGGCGCATCGGGCCCGTGAATCCGACGTCTCTGAGGGCGCAGAGGACCTGGAACAGGTCCACGCTGCCGCAGGGCGAGGGATGGGCGGTCTCGTGAAATTGGCGGTCACCCGTGATCCGGACGTTGCGACAGTGTGCGAAGTGAATGCGCCCTCCCAACCGACGGACCATGGCCGGCAGATCGTTCTCGGGGCTCGCGCCGAGCGAGCCGGTACAGAACGTCACGCCGTTCGCCGGACTGTCCACGAGTGCCACGAGGCGCTCCAGGGCTCGGGCATTGGTGATGATCCGCGGCAGCCCGAAGATCGGCCAGGGAGGGTCGTCGGGATGGATCGCGAGCCGCACGCCGGCCCGCCCGGCCACCGGCACGACGCGCTCCAGAAAGTACGCGAGGTTATCCCACAGCCGCTCCGCGTCCACGTCGCGGTAGGCGGCGAGCAGCGCTTGGAGATCGGCGGGTTGATACGCTGTGGCCCACCCCGGGAGCTGTCCCGTGCCACGCGACAGATCGATAGCCGCGAGCGCTCGGTCGTCGTACGCGAGCGCCGTAGACCCATCGGGCAGCCGCATCGCGAGGTCGGTGCGTGTCCAGTCGAACACCGGCATGAAGTTGTAGCACAACACAGGAATGCCGAGCTCGCCCATACTCGCGATGCTGGCGCAGTAGTTGTCGATGAGCCGATCGCGCCCGGGTCGTCCCAGCTTGATGTCCTCGTGCACAGGGATGCTCTCGACCACGGCAAAACGGAGCCCGGCGTCTTCGATCTGTGCCCTCAGCGTGCCGAGGCGCGCCCGGGTCCAGGCGTCGCCGACCGGCACATCGTACAGCGCGCTCACGACGCCCATGACGCCGGGGATCTGCCGAATGTGGGCGAGCGGGATCGGGTCGGCCGCGCCGAACCAGCGGAAGCTCGGGATCACGTGCGGAGCAGCTCCTCCACCTCTTGAACGCTGGCGCGGCTGAAGTCGCCGGGAACGGTGAGCTTGAGCGCGCTCGCCGCCACGGCGAACTCGAGCGCTCCGGCCGGCGGGTCCCCGCCGAGTAGCCGCGCGATCAGGCCTGCGGCGAAGCTGTCGCCGCCGCCCACGCGGTCCACGACCTCCACGCAGTGCCGCCGGCTCTGCGCAAATGAGCGGCTCTCCGCATCGTACAGCACGGCGCTCCAGCCGTGCCGCCGGGCCCCGAGGATCTCGCGTCGCGTGAGCGCGACCCGCTTCACCCCGCAGCGGTGCGCCAACCCCTGCGCGAGCTCCCGCGCGAGGTCGGGAGTCGCGAGTGAGGTTTCGTCCGCGTCGATCCCGAGCATCGCACGCACGGCCGTCGGGTTGGCGATCAGGAGCGTCGCTTGTCGAACCAGGGGCTCGACGAGCGGTCGCGGGTCGCGGTCCCGCCACAGCGCCTCGCGGTAGTTCAAGTCGAAGCTGACGGGTATGCGCTGGGCGCGCGCACGGGCGATTGCGTCCGCGAGCACGGCGGCCGGTCCGTCGCCCAGCGCCGGGGTGATCCCCGACGTGTGGAACCAGTCGGCGCCCGCGAGCACCCGAGGCCAGTCGACGGCACGCGGCTCGATGCGAGCCAACGCGGAACCCGCGCGGTCGTACACGACGCGCATGGCGCGCAGGTCCGCGCCCGGCTCCACGAAGTAGATCCCGAGGCGCTCACCACCCCGCTGGATCCATTCGGTGCCGACTCCTTCTCGCTCGAGCGCCGCGACGCCCGCGCGCCCGATGGGATTGTCGGGTACGCGCGTGACGTAGTCGCATCGCACGCCGAAATGGCTCAGGGCGACCGCGACGTTCGCCTCTGCCCCGCCGAAGCACGTCACGAGGTCGCTCGACTCGAACAGTCGCTCTTCCCCGGGCGGGCTGAGCCGGAGGAGCAGCTCGCCGAACGTGACCACCCGCGTCACGGCGTCTTGCCCCGGTGGCGCCGCGCCTCCGCGACGCGCTCGACGAATGACCGCGCGCGCGCTGTCAGCTCCGCCGCCGAGCCCTCGGCCAGCAGGACGGCACTGGCGAGCGCGCCTCCCACGCTCACCGCGGCCGCGCCGGCGCGGATCCAGTCCCCGGCGTTCTCGAGCGACACCCCGCCCGAGGGGACCAGTCGCAGGAACGGCAGCGGCGCAAGCACGTCGCGGAGGTAGGCGGGACCGACCGCCGAGGCAGGGAACAGCTTCACGACCGGCGCGCCCGCGCGCCACGCCGCGAGCAGCTCGGTCGGGGTGAACGCCCCGGGCATGCACGGCACCGCGCGGTCGCGGCACGCGCGGATCACGGACGGATCGAGTGCCGGGCTCACCACGAAACGTGCGCCGGCGTCGATGACGTGGCGGGCCGCGGACTCGTCCAGCACGGTGCCTGCACCGATGACGCACCCGGCCAGCCTCTGATCGGAGGCGAGGTCGGCGATGGCATCGATCGCGCCCGGCGTGGTCAGTGTGACCTCCACCGCGCCCACCCCACCTGCGGCCAGCGCACGGGCGGCGGGACCGAGCCGGACCGCCTCGGTCAGACGAACGACCGCGATCACACCGCTCTGGAGCAGCGGATCGAGCCCCGGGAAGTTCGTCGCCGGGAGGGTCATGATGAGGTGCGGCCGGTGGCGGCGTGCTCCAGCGTGCCGGGCAGCGCGGCGAGCGCCGCCTCCACGCCGTCACGCTCGAGCAGCACCAGCCAGTGCGTCGTGGCGTCGAGGAGTCCCGGCAGTTCGGCGAGATTCACACCCCATAGATCCACGTCGGCCAGCGCGCTCCCAGGCAGGCCTTGCAGGGTCGTCGCGGTGCGCCAGTGCCGCTCGATCAGCGGGAGGTCGGTGTCGCCCGCGGGGTGCGAGCGAGCCCACTGCAGATATGCCGCGAGACCCAGTGCCAACCCCTGCGGCGTGATCCCGCCCGCCCCCCGCTTCCGGGCAAACCCTGTGAGCGACGGTACCACGCGAAGCCGCAGCTTCGCCGTCTGATTGGCGGCGATCACCCGCCACTCGTGATCGAGCCAGGGGTTGCGAAACCGGTCGATCACGGTGTCCGCGAACGCCAGGGCTGCGTCGGGGGGCAAGGCCGTTGCGGGCACGAT
>Ga0209378_1003509_pt1 | contig 10554 bp, 9 predicted proteins | sample GraSoiAngelo_156_FD_186170 | JGI IMG/M metagenome (GOLD analysis project Ga0209378, IMG submission 186170) | Grasslands soil microbial communities from the Angelo Coastal Reserve, California, USA - 14_1009_13_40cm (SPAdes) (version 2) | ecosystem: Environmental > Terrestrial > Soil > Grasslands ... | reverse complement strand
CATCATCTTCGCGCAATCGCTGATCATCGTGCCGGGCACCATCGCCACCTTCTCCGGCAGCCCGACCTTGAAGCACCTGGCCGAGTACTTCAACGTCACGTCGCCCCTCTACCTCCTGACGAACGCAGTGCTGATCGTCTTTTTCGCGTATTTCTACACCTCCATCATCTTCAACCCGGTGGACTTGGCGGAAAACCTCAAGAAGCAGGGGGGATTCATTCCGGGCGTGAAACCCGGCGCCGCCACGGCCGACTACATCGACGACGTGTTGTCGCGGATCACGCTGCCCGGTGCCATCTTCCTCACCGTCGTCGCCACGCTGCCCATCGTCGTCTCGAGCGTCCTCAACATGCCGTTCGGGTTCGGCGGTACGGCCCTGTTGATCGTGGTCGGCGTGGCCCTCGACACGGTCCAGCAGGTGCAGCAGCACCTCCTGCTGCGGCACTACGACGGATTCATGCGGGGCGGCGGGGGCGGCAGCGGCACCAGCCGCGTGCGGTTCCGGCGCTGACCTTTGTTCGTCCTCCTCCTCGGCGCGCCGGGATCGGGCAAGGGCACCCAGGGCAAGATCCTGGCGGAGCGCCTGAGCCTCCCCAAGATCACCACGGGAGACATCCTGCGCGCCGCCGTGAAGGCGCAGACCCCGCTCGGCACGCAAGCGAAGAAGTTCATGGACGACGGCAAGCTCGTGCCCGATACCGTGATCCTGGGCCTCATCAAGGAGGAGCTGGCGAAGCCCGACGCCAAGGAAGGAGCGGTGTTCGACGGCTTTCCCCGCACGGCCGCGCAGGCGGAGCTCGTCGATACCACGCTCGGCGAGCGCGGCCAGCGCCTCAGTAAGGTTCTGCTGCTCGACGTCCCCGAAGAAGAGCTCCTCCGGCGTCTCACGGCCCGGGCGGCCCGGGAAAACCGCTCCGACGATACTCCCGAAGCCATCCGCACGCGCCTCCAGGTCTACCAGCGGGACACGGCCCCCCTCGTCGCGCACTACGCGCAGCGCGGCATCGTGCACCGCGTGCCGGGCACCGGCACGATCGAGGACATCGCGACGGAGATCCAGCGCCTCATCGGGCGATGATCACGCTCAAGTCGCCCCGGGAGATCGAGACCATGGCGGCGGCCGGCCGCATCGTGGCCGAGACGCTCGCCCTGGTGCGGCGCCACATCCGTCCCGGCGTCTCCACCGAGGAGCTGGACCGCCTGGCCGAAGACTTCATCCGCTCGCACCCGGGCGCGCGCCCGTCGTTCAAGGGGCTGTACGACTTCCCCGCCACGCTGTGCACCTCGATCAACGCCGAGGTCGTCCACGGGATCCCCTCGGCGAAGCGTATTCTGCGGGAAGGCGACCTGCTGAGCGTGGACGTGGGCGTGTGGCTCGACGGCCTGCACGCCGACTCGGCCGCCACCTTCGCCGTCGGCCGAGTCGGCGCCGACGCCGAGCGACTGCTCCAGGTGACGCAAGAAGCGCTCGCCGCGGGGGTCGCCCAGGCGCGCGCCGGCAACCACGTGGGCGACATCGGGCATGCGGTGCAGCAGGTGGCGGAGGCGGCAGGGTACTCGGTGGTGCGGGAGCTCGTGGGGCACGGGATCGGCTCGTCGTTTCACGAGGAGCCGCAGGTGCCGAACTACGGGAAACCGAAGCGCGGCCCGCGCCTGATGCCCGGCATGACGATCGCCATCGAGCCGATGGTGAACCTCGGCGGTCCCGAAATCCGGACGCTGGAGGATCGCTGGACCGTCGTGACCCAGGACGGGTCGCTCTCGGCCCACTTCGAGCACACCGTAGCCGTGCAGCCGGACGGGGGACCGCCCCGCATCCTCACGACGGCGGACTGAGGTCCCGCTCGAGCTGTTCCGCTTCTTCCAGCAGCGCCTTCCCCAACCCCGGCTCCGACAGCGCCGCCACGTTGACGCGAACGTTCTCGACCGCCCCCGCCAGCGCGGCGCGGGCGAGGGCTGCGGCCACGCTCGAGTCCGAGCGCGCGTTTTGATTGCCGATCGCCCCGATCTCACGAGCCAGCGCCATCAGCCGCACGGCCCCCCGCGCCATCCGCAGCGGGGTCTGTGCGGCGCCCACCAGCGCTTGATCGACCGCGCGGGTTCGCGTGGGATCTCCCTTCGGGATGCGGTAGGCCTCGCTTACCCGCGCGTACGCCGCGGCGTCATCATCTACCAGACGGCGCAGCTGTGCCCGTAGCGCGTCCGCTTCGGCCAGCAGCGCCGCCACCCGCTCCTGGACGGCGGCATACGCCTTCCGGCCCGTCGTGAGCCGGGCGACCATGGCGACGAGCGCGGCGGCCAGCGCGCCGGCCAGCGCGGCCGCGCTCCCGCCCCCCGGGACGGGTGCGCCCCCCGCGAGCTCCTCGAGCCAGCCGTCGAGCGTCGGGCCCTCGACGGCGCGGATCTTCTCCTCCAGGAGATGATCTACTGCGTCCGGAACCTTGAGGTAAGCGGCGCCTGCGGCCAGAATCGCCCGCTCCGGGACGAGTCCGACGACCTCGCTCTTCTGGATCTCGATGCCCCGCGCGCGCGCGCGGGATTCCACCGCGGCGAACACCGTGGCGGGAGAGGTCGTGTCGATGTCGAGCAGATTCATCGAGACCTGGGCCTTGCCGTCCACCGCGAACCCGGACGCCTGAACCGCCGGCAGCCCGCCGCCCGACGTGCGGATCTGTTGTGCGATCTCCTTGGCGACTCGGACATCTCCCGTGTCGAGATAGATGTTGAACGCCACCAGGAACGGCCGCGCGCCGATCGCGGTCGCCCCGGCGGTCGGATGGATCCGGTTCGGTCCGAAGTCCGGATCCGCGGTGGGATCCCGCCCGATCCGGTCTCGCAGACCCTCGAACTCACCTTTCCGGATGTCGGGCAGCCGCTCGCGCTCCGGCCGGGTCGCGGCCCGCGCGTAGAGGTAGATCGGGATCCCGAGCTCGGCCGCCGCCCGCTCGGCGAGCCGGCGCGCCACCGCCACGCACTCGTCCATCGTCACGTCACGCACGGGGACGAACGGCACGACGTCGGTCGCCCCCATTCGCGGGTGCTCGCCCCGCTGCTTCGTCAAGTCGATGCGCTCGGTGGCGACGCGCATCGCGCGGAAGGCGGCCTCCGCGGCCGCGTCGGGGGGCGCCACCAGCGTGAACACCGAGCGGTTGTGCGACGGATCGGCCTGCACGTCGAGCAGGCGGACGCCGAGGACGCTCGCGATGGCCGCCCGCAGCGCGTCGAGGGTCGCGGAGTCGCGGCCCTCGGAGAAGTTGGGGACGCATTCGACTAAGGGGGCGGGCATCCGCGTCGTCTCAGGCGCCCTTCAAGAGATCGAGTAGCCAGCGGTGCAGCGTGGGGCTGCCGGCCACCAGGGAGCCATGCCGCAGCACGTCGTCTCCTCCATCGAGCGTCGTTACGACTCCTTGTGCCTCGCGGATGAGCACGACACCCGCGGCCACGTCCCACGGCGAGAGCGTCAATTCCCAGAAGGCGTCGAGCCGCCCGGCCGCCACGTCGGCGAGGTCGAGTGCCGCCGAGCCGGCCCGACGGATGCCGCTCGTAGCCCCCATCACGGCGGCGAACTGGTCCAGGTAGCGTCGTAACCGGCCGAGATCCTTGAACGGGAATCCGGTGCCCACGAGCGCGTGGCGTGGCTCGGTGAGCCCCGAGACCCGGAGCCGGCGTTCACCTTCCCAGGCCCCCGCCCCGCTTGCCCCCCAGTACACCACGTCACGCGGAATATCGTGAATCACCCCCACGCACAGCGCTCCATTCACGGCGCACCCGATCGACACCGCGTACTGCGGGTAGCGGTGCAGGAAGTTGGTCGTGCCGTCGAGCGGATCGACGATCCACACCACGTCACCCGCGCGCGTGCCGTTGGGGGAGAGCTCCTCGCCCACAACCGTGGACCCCGGGACGCCGCCCGTGAGCGCGGTCGCGATCAGCGCTTCCGCGGTGCGGTCGGCGTCGGTCACGAAATCGTGCTGTCCCTTTTCGGTCCAGTCGCTCGGCGCGGCCGGCGTCAGCCCACGGAGATAGCTCGCGGCGCGCGCCGCCGCGGACTTCGCCACGTCGACTAAGTCTTTGAGTTCTCGCACCTTGCGGCGCCGCACTCCCCCGGCGTAGGTTGTCAGCCCATGGCGCGCGTCTTCTCCGGCATCCAGCCCTCGGGCGAGCTGCACATCGGCAATTACTTAGGCGCGGTCCAGAACTGGGTTACGCTGCAACACCAGCACGACTGCCTGTTTTGCGTCGTCGACCTACACGCCATCACGCAACCGTACGATGTGTCGAGCCTCGCCCAGCGAACCATCGAGATGGCGATCGGGCTGTTCGCCGTGGGCCTCGACCCCGAGCGGGCGATCGTGTTCGTGCAATCTCACGTCCCGGAGCACAGCGAGCTCAACTGGCTGCTCAACACAGTGACGCCGCTCGGTGAGCTCGAGCGCCAGACGCAATTCAAGGACAAGGCACAGCGCCAGGAGAGCATCCCCGCGGGGCTGCTCAACTACCCGGTGCTCCAAGCGGCCGACGTGCTGCTGTATCGCGCCACCCTCGTGCCGGTCGGCGAGGACCAGCTGCAGCACCTCGAGCTGATGCGCGAGCTGGCGCGCCGCTGGAACGCCCGCTTCGCGAACGGCGGCGGCTTCACCTTTCCCGAGCCGCAGGCGCTTCTCTCCACGGCGAAGCGCGTGCTCGGACTCGACGGCCAGGCGAAAATGTCGAAGAGCCTGGGGAACACGATCGGCCTGTTCGATACCCCGGAAACCATCTGGGAGAAGCTCAAACCCGCGGCGACCGACCCCGCCCGGGTGACGCGGAAGGACCCGGGCAACCCGGAGATCTGCAACATTTTCACGATCCACCAGGGGTTCTCGCCGCCCGCCACCCAGCAGCTGGTGGCGCACAACTGCCGCACCGCGGGCTGGGGCTGTCTCGATTGCAAGCGCGTGCTCGCGGACAATATGATAGCCACGCTCACCCCCCTCCGCGAGCGCGCGCTCGAGTTACGGGCGGAGCCGGGGAGAGTGAGCGACACGCTGCGGGCGGGCGCGGCGAAGGCGCGGGCGCTCGCCCGCGCCACGTTGGCGCGGGTGCGCCGCTGCATGGGCTTGCTCGAGCGAGTGGAGGCCTGATGCAGCATTTCCTCGGGCAGATGATTGAGATGTTCCGGCTGGAGCTGTTCCTGCAGCTCTCGCTCGCGACGCTGTTCGGCGGCGCCATCGGCCTCGAGCGGGAGCTCGGCGGCAAGCCGGCCGGCCTGCGGACCAACATCCTGATCTGCATCGGCTCGGTGTTGTATACCAAGCTGTCGATCACTATGGCCTCTGGGAACTCCGACCCGACTCGCGTGGCGGCGCAGATCGTCACGGGCGTCGGGTTCATCGGCGCCGGCACGATTCTGCACGCCCGGGGGGCGGTCGTGGGCCTCACCAGCGCCGCCACGATCTGGGTCGTCGCGGCGATCGGCGTCGCCCTCGGCGCCGCCTTCTACTGGGAGGCGGCGGGCACCACGCTGCTCGTCTTGCTCGTGCTCCAGGGACTGGGTCGCATCGAGCTGGTGGTGCAACGGCAGACGACCGAGAGCAGCCTGTCGGTGCACGCCCGGCCCGATCCGACCCTGCTCGAGGAGCTGGAGACCGTGGTCCGTCGGACCGGGCTCCACATCGAGCGGCAGGCCAGCCGTCGGGAGAACGTCGATCTGGTGATCGACTTCACGTTGCGCGGGCCGAAGCGGCTGCACGACCAGGTGATGATCGCCTTGTTGAACCACCCGGGCGTCCGCACGGTCTCCACCGGAGAGTGACGCGGCGTCTGGTGGTCGACCTCGCGTCGCCGCGGGTCGCCTGGCGGATTCCGCCGCCCGCGGTCCAGGCGATCCGGGACGCCCTGGGCGCGGGCTGGGACGTGGTCCAAGTCGAGGCGCCGGCCACGTCGGATGGGGACGGCGGCTCCGGGACCGAGGCGGCGGCGGCCGCGGCGCGCGGGGCGGAGATCTACCTCGGCTACGGCGTCTCCGCTGGCGTGGCCCAGGCGGCGCGCGGCACGCTCAAGTGGGCCCACACCAGCACGGCGGGCGTCGGGACCAGTGTGCCGCACGTCCGGGGAACCGGTGTCGTGCTCACGAACTCCGCCGGGGTACACGCCGATCCCATCGCTGACTGGACGATCGCCGCGATCGGGTACTTCGCTCGCGGCCTCGACCGGATGCGCGAGTTCCAGGCGGAAGAGCATTGGGCGCAACCCGAAATCACGGGGCTGGAGATCCCCGTGCGGGAGTTCGGCGAGCTGCGGGTCGGCGTCTACGGGTTGGGCGGGATCGGCACGGCCGTGGCTCGGCGCGCGCTGGCGCTCGGGATGAGCGTCGCGGGAGTGCGCCGCCGTCCCGAGCGCGGCGGGCCTCCGGGCGTGCGCTGGGTCGGGGCGCCGGGGGATCTCGGGCGGCTCGCCGCCGAGAGCGACTGCCTGGTGATCGCGGCGCCGCACACCGACGCGACGCGCGGCATCGTCAGCCGGGAGGTGCTGGAGCGGCTCCCCCCCGACGCCATTGTGGTCAACGTTTCTCGCGGGACGCTCTTGGACGAGACGAGTCTCCTCGACCTCCTTGACGCATCCCGAATTCGGGGCGCGGCGCTCGATGTGTTCGCCACCGAGCCCCTGCCCGCCGGCCATCCGTTGTGGCGGCACCCCCGCGTGCTTGTGAGCCCCCATGTCGCCGCCGTGACGACGCGTTTTTGGGAGCGCGAGACGGGGCTGATCGTGGAGAACGTGCGACGCTATCTTGCAGGGGCGCCCCTCGCCAACGTCGTCGACCTGGAGGCCGGCTACTAGTGGAGGAGAAAACCCGCAGCGGTCGTGGCAGCGCCGCCGACGCGCAGCCGCGCGGCGTGGAGCAGATCATCAAGGCGGCGATCGATCGCGGCGCCTCCGATCTGCACATCAAGGCTGGTGATGTGTTTCGGGCCCGCATCGACGGCAAGCTGGTGCCCCTCACCAAGCAGCGGCTCACGCCCGAGCAGACCCGCGCGATCGCGTTGCGCCTGATGCCGAACGAGGACGACCGGGGCCGCCTCGACAAGCTGCACGAATACGATTGCTCGTGGGGCGTGCCCGGCGTGGGCCGCTTCCGCGTCAATATCCTGCGGCAGCGCTCGTCCTTCATGATCGTGATGCGCGTGATCCCGTTCGACATTCCGACGTTCGAGTCGCTCAAGCTGCCGTCCATCCTCACGACCATCGCGGCGGCCGAACGGGGGATGATCCTGGTCACCGGCATCACCGGGTCGGGGAAGAGCTCGACGATGGCCGCGATCTTGAACCACATCAATCAGACCAACCAGAAGCACGTCGTCACGCTCGAGAACCCAATTGAGTTCCTGCATCGCGACATCAACTCCTCGATCACCCAGCGCGAGATCGGGGTGGACACCGACGACTTCCGGGCCGGCCTGCGGGCGGCGTTACGGCAGGATCCGGACGTGATCCTGATCGGGGAGATGCGGGACGTCGAGACGCTCGACACCGCGATGAAGGCCGCGGAGACGGGGCATCTCGTGATCTCGACCTTGCCGACCCCGGACGCCGTGACGACGGTGAGCCGCGTGCTGGCGATGTTTCCGGCCGAGGAGCAGGAGATCGCCCGGCTGCGACTCGCCGAGACGCTCCAGGCCGTGGTGGCGCAGCGGCTGTTGCCGCGGGCCGACGGGCACGGGCGCGCCGCGGCGGTCGAAGTCCTGATCTGCACCGCGGCGGCGCGCGACATCATCCGGGACGCGGGTCGCGTCGCCGAGCTGTACGACTACATCCGGGAAGCGGGCGAGCAATACGGGATGCAGACGTTCGACCAGCACCTGATGGATCTCGTGGGGGATGAGGTCATCACCTACGAAACGGCGCTCGCCGCCGCCACGAAGCCCGCGGACTTCGAGCTCCAGATGCGGACGCTGCGGCGCCGCTCGCGCACGGCCGAGCCGGCGGAGGCGGCCCCGGCGAGCGCGCCCCGCAAGCGGTGAGCGGCCGGCTGCTCGCGGGGGTCCTCGCCCCCGTCACCACCCCGTTCGACGCCGCCACGGGAGACGTGGCGCCGGAGCACCTGCGGCACAACGTGACCCGGCTGCTCGAGGCGGGCCTGGACGGCGTGGTCGTCGCGGGCTCGACCGGCGAATCCGCCCTGCTCGATCCCGAAGAACAGCGCCGGATCGTGGGCTGGGTGCGGGCCGTCGTGCCGGACGGGCGCTGGCTGGTGGCCGGGACCGGCGCGGAGTCCACCCGGCAGGCGGTGGCGCTCACGCGGGCGGCGGCCGCCGAGGGTGCGGACGCCGTGCTGGTGCGCCCGCCCGCGTACTTCGCCAACGCGACCTCCCCGGCGACGCTCGTCGCGTACTATCGCACGGTGGCGGACGCGAGCCCCGTGCCGGTGCTCGTCTACAACATTCCCAAATACACGCACTTGGCACTCGCTGCGGGCCTGCTGCAGCAGCTCACGACCCATCCGAACATCCGGGGCGTAAAGGACTCCGCGGGCGATGTGACGAACCTGGCGGCCTATCGCGACGCGCTGCCGCAATGGACCGTGCTTGCGGGGTCGGGCTCGCTGTTGTTCGCTGCGCTGGAGCTCGGGTGCGACGGCGGGGTCCTCGCGGTGGCGTGTTACGCCGCCCGCCGCTGTGCCGATATCCTGGCCGCTTTCCGCGCGGGGGACCGAGGCCGTGCCGGAGTCCTGCAGGAGCAGCTCCGACCCCTCGACAAGGAGATCGTCGGCAGGCTCGGCCCCGCCGGCGTGAAGGCCGCGATGGATGCCGTCGGACTGTACGGCGGGCCGGTGCGGGCGCCGCTCGCGCCGCTCGACCCGGCCGACCGGGAGCGCGTGGCGCAGCTCGTGTGCGCGTGACGGACTCGCGTGCCCTGCTCGAAGCGATCTCCGTTGCGCGGCTCGTCGGCACGCCGAACCACGCCCGTGTACGCGAGATCCTGAAGCGCGAGCTCGGGGCACGGGGGTTCGTCGTGTTGGAACAGCGCTTCCGCACGCGGCCCCGCGCGCCGCTGTGGGGTCGCGCCGCGAGCGACGCCGTCAACCTGATCGCCGTCCGGCCGCGCGCCCGCGTCACGACCTGGCTCACCGCGCACTACGACTCCAAGGGGCAGGCGGTCTCGATGGCCGCGCGCCTGGTGCTCGCGGGCGTGATCGTGGCCGGCATCCTCGCCGCGCTCGCCGCCGGGCTGGCGGGCGGCCCGGTGCTCGTGCTCGCACTCCCGGTGCCGCTCGTGGCGGCGTTCGTGGCGCTGAGCCGCATCACGGATGGCTCGCCCGGGGCCGTGGACAACGGCTCCGGCCTCCTGACCGTGCTGGCGACCGTGGACGCGCTGCCCGCTGATGCCGCGGTGGGCGTCGTGTTTCCCGACGCGGAGGAGCATGGGCTGGTCGGCGCGCGGGCGCTGGTGCGCGAGCGCGCCAACCTGTTCGAGAATACCGCGCTCATCAACTTCGACGGCATCGACGACCGCGGGCGGACGCTCGCCCTCGTGCATCGCGGCGGTCCCATGGTGGACGCGGTCGTGAACGCACTCGCGGCGCGGCGCCTCCGCCTGTTGCCGGTCGTCGAGGACGGGCTGGTGCTCGCGGGCGGCGTGCGCGAGTGCGTGACGGTCATGCGCGGTGATTGGGAGACGGCGCGGGTGGTTCACACACCGGGGGATACGGCCGACCGGCTGACGCTGGAGGGGGTGAGAGAAGTGGCGCGGGCCGTCGCCGCCGCCGTGTCCCCAGGCCAAAGCCACCCTTGAGGGTGGGGACTCGGAGCGTTGACGCCACTGTACGCTAGGTCTAGCTTCCCCCAGAGGATACTGCGGCGCCCCGTCCCCCGGGGCGTTTTTGTTGGAGCGCTGGGAGCGCCATGTTCGGACCGAAGACACATTGCGTCGTGGTCGTCGGCGCCCAGTGGGGCGACGAGGGCAAGATCGTCGACGTGCTCGCCGAGCGCGCCGACCTCGTGGTCCGGTACCAGGGCGGCGCCAACGCCGGCCACACTGTCGACACGGGGGCCGGCGAGTTCGTGCTGCACCAGATTCCGTCGGGGATCATTCAGGGTGCCGTCTGCGTCGCGGGGAACGGCGTGGTGCTCGATCCGGAGACGTTCTTCACCGAGCTCGACGCGTTGACGTCGCGCGGCATTCGTACCGAGCACAAGCTCTACGTCTCGGACCGCGCCCATCTGACCCTCCCTTACCACAAGCTGCTCGACCGCGCCCGCGAGCAGCGCGAGAAGATCGGCACGACCGGGCGCGGCATCGGGCCCACCTACGAAGACAAGTACGGCCGGCGCGGGGTGCGGGTCGGCGACCTGCGAAACCTGGACCGCGCCAAGGAGCTCGTCTGCACCCGGGTGCGGGCGGCGAACGAATTCCTCGAGCTGCTCGGCTCGCACGAGCGCGCCGACTCTGGCGAGCACGTGGGCCTGCTCGACCGTCTCGCCCCCCGCCTCCTGCCGATCGCCATCGATGCCGGCCGGGTGGTGTACGAGGCGCTGCAGCGCGGCGAATCGGTGCTGCTCGAGGGAGCGCAGGGCG
>Ga0209378_1003507_pt1 | contig 10561 bp, 10 predicted proteins | sample GraSoiAngelo_156_FD_186170 | JGI IMG/M metagenome (GOLD analysis project Ga0209378, IMG submission 186170) | Grasslands soil microbial communities from the Angelo Coastal Reserve, California, USA - 14_1009_13_40cm (SPAdes) (version 2) | ecosystem: Environmental > Terrestrial > Soil > Grasslands ... | reverse complement strand
CGCAATTCCTCAGGAACTCGCGCTGCATCGCGGTCTCGACGCCTTCGGCGATGACCTTGATCTCGAGCGCGTGCGCGAGGGCCACGATCGCCGCGACGATGGCGCTCTGGTCCTCGTCCCCGGGCACATCGGCGACGAAGGCGCGGTCGATCTTCACCTTGTCCACCGGGAAGCGCTTCAGGTAGGCGAGGCTCGAGTAGCCGGTGCCGAAATCGTCGATGGCGATCGACACGCCGAGCTCCTTCAGCCTGTTGAGCGTGCTCAACGCGATGTCGCTGTGCTGCATCGCGGTGGACTCGGTGATCTCGAGCTCGAGCAGCCGCGCCGGCAGGCCGCTGTCCCTGAGCGCCCTGGCGACGAGCTGCACCAGCTTGGGGTCGTTGAACTGACGGGGGGAGAGGTTTACCGAAATCTGCAGGCCGCGCTCCGCGCCGATGAACGTCGCCCAGCGGCAGGCTTCGCGCAGCACCCATTCGCCGATATTCAGGATGAGGCCCGTCTCCTCCGCCACCTGGATGAATTCCGCCGGGCCGACGAGACCGCGATGCGGGTTCTGCCAGCGCACCAGGGCCTCGTGCGCCACGACCTGCCCGCTCTTCGCCTCGACGATCGGCTGGTAGTGCACGCGCAGCTGGTCGCGGCCGAGCGCGCGCCGCAGGTCGCTCTCGAGCGCCAGGCGGCGCGACGCCGCCAGGTTCATCTGCTCGGTGAAGAACTGGTAGTTGGCGCGGCCCATCTCCTTCGCGTGGTACATGGCCGCGTCGGCGTTGCGGATCAGGGTCTCGGCGTCGCGGCCGTCGTCGGGAAACACGCTGATGCCGATGGAGGGCGTGACCACCAGCTCGCGCTCCTCGATGAGCACGGGATTCGACAGCTGCTCGATCACCTTCTGCGCCACGCTGGCGACGTCCGAGGAGCGCTTGACCTCGGGCAGCACCACCACGAACTCGTCGCCGCCGATGCGGCAGATGCTGTCGCCGACGCGCAGCTGCTTCACCAGGCGCTGCGCCACTTCCCTCAGCAGCGCGTCGCCCACGCCGTGTCCGAGCGAGTCGTTGATGGTCTTGAAGCGGTCGAGGTCGATGAACATCACCGCGGTCTGCTGCCGGTTGCGGTAGCTCAGGGCGAGCGCCTGGCTGAGCCGGTCCTCCAGCACCCTGCGGTTGGGAAGCCCGGTCAGCGCATCATGGCCGGCCAGGTGCTGGGCGCGGGCTCTCGCGTCCTCCAGCTCCGCGGTGCGCTCGGCCACCTTGCGCTCGAGGGCGTCCAGGGCCTGCTGCACGCGCGCCTCGGCTTCGCGCTCGGCCGTGACATCCTCGAAGCTCCAGATCCATTCCTGCTCCTCGCCCCCCGCATCGATGCGCCGGCCGCGGGTGCGGCAGTGGAACACGGAGCCGTCGCGGCGCTTGAATTTCCACTCGCTGTCGTGCGTTTCTCCGGGGGCGGTGCTGCTATAGGCGAGCAGCCCCGCCTCGCGCCATCCCTCCTCCGTGGCGAACAGCACCGCGGAACTCTCGCCGACGAGCTCGCCGGGGCCTGCGCCGACCATGTCCTCCAGGAAACGGTTGCAGCGCCGGATCGCCCGGTTGCGCACGAACGCGATGCCGACCGAGGCATTGTCGAGGATCAGCTCCTGCTCGGCTGCCGCGCGCTGCGCGCGCTCGTCGGCGCGCCGCCGCTCGGTGACGTCCTCGACGATCCAGACCGTGCCGCGCTGGGTGTTCCCGGCGTCGAGCGCCTTGGCGATCATGCGGCACAGGAACGTCGAGCCGTCCTTGCGCCGCAGCTCCCATTCCAGGTCGAGCTGCCGGCCCGCGGAAAGGATCGGCACCGCGATCTGGCCGAGCGCCTCGTAGCTCTCGCGGCTGGGGTACATCACCTCGCCGGGCTGGCCGATCAGCTCGTCCGCGCTCCAGCCGAACATCTCGGCGAACCTCGGGTTGCAGAGAAACACGCGCCGCTCGCGGGTGAAGGCGATGCCGATCGAGGCGTTGGCGAGCAGCGCCTCGTATTCGAGCTGCGTATACCGGGTGCGCCCGGCATAGCTCTCCCCCGGCGACTCGAGCGCGGGCTTGATGCCGCGCAGGGCGGGGTCGTTCACCGCGGCGGCTGTTCCGGGGCTGCCTCGCCCGCGAGGAGCGTGAAGTCGTCGGCGTAGCGGCGGAAAGTGGCCACCGCTTTGGCGCGTTGCTCGGCGCTCAGCGTGCGGTCGAGATCGAGCAGCAGGGCGAAGTACTCCTGCCGCGCCGCCTCGCTCGCGGCGGCGTAGGCAGGGTCGCGCCCCTGGTCGAAGTTCGCGGCGCGCTCGGGCAGCCGCTTTTGCGACTCCCGGGCGCGGACCATGGCGAGCAGCTCGCCCTGCAGCCGCTTCCGGTCGCGGTCGCGCATCTCGTAGTAGAGCGGCGCGCGCTCCGAGAATTGCCTGACCCGCTCGATTTGGGCCTTGGACAGCCTTCCCACCCAGTCCTCCAGTCGCTCCACCGTGCGCGTCGCGCGTCGCTTCCTTCTCTCGGCCTCGCTGCCACGCAGGTTCTCGCGCGCGAACTTGCGGTTGTCCTCGGCGAACCGCTTCTCCATGTGCCTGACCTGCTCCGGGCTGAGACGATCGAGCACGGGGGCGATCCGTTCGGCAGCCGCACGCAGGCCTTCGCGCGCCTGCGCCATCAGGGAATCGTACCCCCAAACGATGTCCTCGCGCGAGAGGCCGCCGCCGAGGCGGCGCGCCGCTTCTTCGCAGAGGCGTGCGTACTTCGGCAGCGCCGTGGCGCGGTGCCAGTCGTGGAATGCATCGATGCGCTCGTCGAGCTCCTGGGCCTGCTCGCCGTGGACATCGAGATAATTTCCCGCGCGCCAGCGCAGCCAGGTATCGGCGTGGTCGTAAGCCAGCCGCACCGCGCTGCAGCCGGCAAGCAGCGACAGCGTGACGAGAATCGCGCTCAGCCTCAAGGGGGCGCTCACCAGAAGCTCTCCACGCTGATCTGGCCGGGGTTGCGGCGCCGGTGCTTGCGCAGGCCGCGCTCCACGAGCGCGGCGGTGGCGTCCTTCAGCATGTCAGGATTTCCGCACAGCAATACCTGGGACGATTCAGGAGCAATCTTGAGGCCCGCCGCCTGCTCCAGCCGCCCATCCCGCACCGCGGCCGGGATGCGTCCGGACAACGATCCCGGATGCGGCTCCCTGCTCACGAAGCTGACGTAACGAAGCTTCTGTTTTCTTGAAATTTCAAGAATCAAGTCCCGGTACACCAGTTCCTTCGCGTTACGCACCGCATGGACCAGGACGACGTTCCTGAACCTGCGCCACGGCGCCTCGGTGCGCAGGATCGAGAGAAACGGCGCGATCCCGGTGCCGGTGGAGATGAGCCACAGCGTCTCGGCGTCCGGCACCTCGGACAGCACGAGGAAGCCGGCCGGGTTGGGCGCCAGGTACAGCGTATCGCCCGGCTGCAGGCGCGCGAGAGTCGGGGAGAGCGGCCCCCCGGGCACCACGATGCCGTAGAACTCGTGGACCGGGTCCGCCGGCGGATTGACGAAGGAGAAGGGGCGCGCGATGCGCTCGCCGTCGATGTCCAGAGCGAGGCGCACGAACTGCCCGGCCTCGAATTGCAGCCCGGGCCCTTCGACGCGCAGCGAGAACAGCGCATCGGTCCAGTGCCGGTTTTCGAGCACCTTCGCCTCGAGCCATTGCGTGCTCATTGCAGTCTATAGGGCTCCAAACGGATGTCTTTCGGGTCCTGACCGAGCATCACGATCGCGCCGTTGCGCCGGTTGTTTCCCGTCTCGGAGAATTCGAAAGTGTAGGTGCGCACGATCCTCAGGCGGCCCTCTTCGTCGCGCGCCAGGCGCAGGCGCGCGAAAGACACCGTCTCATCGAGGAACTGCAGATCATATCGTGCGCAGGCGGAGCGCCCGGCCTCCACGGCTCGCTCCCGGGCGCGAAGGCTGTCGATCCACAGCAGCGCGCCGACGATGATGAAGAGGATGGCCGCGGCTTCCCACATCGTCTAGGCATCCTCTTTGACCAGGTCGGCGCCTTTTTCCGCGATCGCGATCACCGCGGCGTTGATGTTGCCGGAGGGAACAGCGGGCATGACTGAGGCATCGATGACGCGCAATCCCCTCAAGCCCTTTACTTTCAGTTTTTCATCCACGACCGCGCCGATGCGGCAGGTGGAAGCCGGATGGAACACCGTCTCTCCCATTCCGCGGCAGTAGTCGAGCCACTCCGAGTCGCCCTGTACCCCCGGCCCGGGCAGGTATTCGGAGCCAACGTAATCGCGCATGGGGACCGTGTTGACGATGCGCCGCACGAGCTTCAGCCCCTCGATCATGACGCGGCGGTCGTTCTCGGTAGCGAGGTAGTTATAGCGGATGGCCGGCGCGGCGGCCGGGTCCCCGCAACGGATATGTACCGAGCCGCGCGACTCCACCTGGAGCTGCGAGACCGCGCAGGTGAAGCCGGAGTGCCGGTGCAGGATCCCGCCGCGCTTGGCGCTCGAGAAATTGATGAAGTAGAGCTGCGCGTCGGGCCGCTTCAGGTCCGGCCGGGTGCGGACGAACGCGGCGGCATGGCCGGCGCTTACTGTCAGGGGTCCTTGCCTGAACAGGAAGTACCTCAGACCCACGAGCGCCATGCGCCGCAGGCTCATCATGTCGTCGTTCAGCGTGATCGCCTTGCGACAGCGCCAGAACGTGCGCACGTAGAAATGGTCCTGCAGATCCGCGCCGACGCCGGGCGACTCGTGCACGACCGGAATGCCGTGGCGCTCGAGCAGCGCCCGCGGACCCACGCCGGAGAGCTGGAGAAGCTGCGGCGAGTTGAACGCGCCGCCGCAAAGGATGATTTCTCCTGCGCGGACCGTGTGAATTTCGCCGTTTCTCCGAAACTCGATTCCGACCGCGCGGCGATCCCTGAAGTGGATCCTGGTCGCCAGAGCGTCGACTTCGATCTTCAGATTCGGCCGCTTCTCGGCCGGCCGCAGGTAGCCGACCGCGGTGCTGCAGCGGCGGCCGCGGGATGCCGTTGCCTGGTAGTAGCCGGTGCCTTCCTGCGTGGCGCCGTTGAAGTCGTCGTTCCGCGGAATTCCCAGCGCCATGGCCGACGCGATGAAGGCGTCGCACAGCTCGTGACGCGGCAGGTCCGATACCGCGAGCGGTCCGCCGACGCCATGCCATGGGTCCGCGCCGCGGCTCTGGTCCTCCGACTTCCTGAAATAGGGCAGGAGATCGTCGAAACCCCAGCCCGGGATCGCCCAGCCGTCGAAGTCCTCGCGCTGGCCGCGGATATAGACCAGGCCGTTGATCGAGGAGGAGCCGCCGAGAACCTTGCCGCGCGGCGTGAAGATGCGCCGGTCGTTCAGCGCCGGCTCGGGCTCCGACTCGTACGCCCAGTTGACGTCGGTGCGCGCGAACAGCTTGCCGTAGCCGAGCGGCACGTGGATCCAGAAGTCGGTGTCGCGCGGCCCGGCTTCGAGAAGAAGCACGCTGCGGCGGCCGCTTTCGGTGAGGCGGTTGGCCAGCACGCAACCCGCGGACCCGGCCCCGACGACGATGTAATCGAACGAATTCAGACCGTCGCGATCGGCGTGGCGGGCGAGCCGACGGCCCCGGGCAGGCGCAGCGGCGGCGCGGTGAGCAGAAAGCGGTTGCGGCCATGCTCTCGCAGCCAGCGCGCCAGCCCGGTGAGATACCACAGCTCGCCGAGATGGATGCCGTTCTTGAAGATGCAGTGCTCGTGCAGCGGCATCGAGGCGTGCGGCCTGGGGCTCGCCAGGCTCGTCGGAATGATCTCGACGGCGTAGTTGTCGGCGATCAGGCAGGCGAGCCCCGAATCCGAGATCCACTGCAGCAGCCGCGCGTCGCGTCCGTCGAGGCCGCTGCAGGTGCCGTGCAGCAGCTTCGGATCCGGGTTTTTCTTGAGCTCGAGGATGACGTCGGCGAAGCCGGTGTACAGGCACACCATATCGCCTTTCTCGATCTCCACAGCATCCTTCTCCAGGATTTTCATCAAATCGTCGTAGGTGACGGCGTGTCGCTCGCGCCCGAAGTGGCGATTCAAATCCACCAGCACTCCGCGGCCCTGGGCGCCGTGCTCGGCGAGGTTCTCGATACCGAGCGCGCGCGCCTGCGTCCCCTCGTACTTCGCCCACGGCTCGCTCGCCCGGCTCTCCGGCGCCGGCCTGACGTCCGCGCCGGCGCGAAAGCCGTTGTAGAACACGATCTCGCGCTCGCCGTCGCCGTCGGCATCGAAACGGCTGCCGATATGCGCGAACGAGTCCCACTGCGTCGAGTACTGCAGCGTGAGGAGCACCAGGTCGTCGCTGACGACGTCGGTGAAGTCGGGGTTCTCTGCGGCGAGGGGAAAGCAGAAGTTTTGCTTGCCCCCGCGGAGCGTGGAGGCCAGTCTCGGCGGCGACCTGCGGGGATTGAGCACGCTGCCGCCGGGATAGTCGAGCGGCAGCGACAGGCAGAAAGTAATGCCTTCCTTCACCTCGGCGATGCCCTGCAGCACCTTCTCGCGCGTCACCAGGTTCATGCGGCCGCGCTGGTCATCGGGGCCGAACTCGCCCCAGTTGGAGCCAGGAGGTCGCTGCTTCCAGCGCGGTTTCATAAAACGTGGTCTGTCCCTGATTTAGTAGTAATGCCGGCCGATCCATTCGGCGACGAGCGCCGGCTTGCCCGAGCCCTCGCGCTCGATCAGCGCGTTCCAGGTGACCTGCACGCCGTTGCCGTCGAGCTTCTCGTACTTCGAGAGCGTGAAGCGCGCGCGTACGCGCGAGCCGCTCGGCACCGGCGAGGTGAAGCGCACGCGGTTGAGCCCGTAGTTGACGCCCATGCGCCGGTCGCTGAAGGAAAAGGTCATCTCCGACAGGTGCGAGAGCAGCGACAGCGTGAGAAAGCCGTGCGCGATGGTGCCGCCGAAAGGCGAGGACAGCGCGCGGCTGCGATCGACATGGATCCACTGGAAGTCCTCGACCGCCCTGGCGAAAGTGTCGATGCGCTCCTGCGTGATCTCGACCCAGGGCGAAACCGCGATCTCCTCGCCGACGCGGTGCTCGAGGTCGCGCACGCTCGTCATCGCGCGCCGGCTTCCAGGCGCCTGCGGACCCTCTCCATGACCTCGTAGTCCTCGGCCTTGCGCGCCGCCGCGCCTTTGGGATCGAGCCGGTCGAGCTCGTAGCCGAGCTGCTGGTAAGCCTGCAGCTGGCGCTGGAGCTCGTCGGGGCGGCGGTCCTTGCGCTCGGGAAGCGCGAGGAGCTCCTGCAGCAGGCGCCTGCGACGCTCCTCGAGCGGCGCGATCGCCTTGTCGCCCTCCGGTGTCCTCGCCGTGCCCTGCGGCGTGTAGCGCAGCACTTCCACCGGCGGCAGGTGCCGCTCGCGTTCGGCATCGCCCGCCCAGGGCGGGGGATAGCTCGAATACCTGATGGCGCCGGTTTCCGGGTCGACCCAGCGATAGAGATCGGCGCGCGCCGGGAGCGCCGTGAAGAGCAGGAACAAGAAGATTATCGAAGGCAAGCCAGCACCCCGGAGACGATCGCACGCGCGATCCGCTCGCGCACGCGCGGATCGCGCAGCCGGGCTTCCTCGGCGGGATTGACGATCACGCCGGCCTCGACGAGCACCGCAGGCATCGCCGCGCTGCGTGCGACCGTGAGGTTGTCGTAGTAATGCACGCCGTTGATCTCGTCCGCGAAGGGCCGGTTCTCGCCGAGCACCGGGTCGGCATGATAGCGCGATGGCGTGAAGCCGGCGGCACGCAGCCGCGCGCCGATGGCCGAGGCGCAGGCGAGGCTCTTGTCGGCCCGGGGATTCCTCCGGGACACGAAAAGGGAGAAGCCCGCGAATCGGTGCGCGTGCGGCAGCTGGCTCAGGCGCACGGAGTCGTGGTGAACCGACAGAAAGAGATCGGCGCCCGCCGCGTCGCGCGTGCGGTAGTGCAAGATCGCGTAGTCGCCGCGCTCGCCGATCATGCGCACTTTCAGTCCCGCCTCATTCAAAAAATCTTTCAGTTGTGAAGCCAGCTCGAGGTTGTACTCGAATTCCGCGCGGCCGCTCGCGGAAATCACGCCGGGCTCGCCGTAGTAGTGGCCGACGTCGACCGCCACCAGAAAGGCAAGCAGGGTCCTAGAAGCGCGAGAAGTCAGGCTTGCGCTTCTCGAGGAACGCGGACATCGCCTCCCTGGCCTCGGGGGACGAGAGCCGCTCGCTGAAGATCTTCGTCTCCTCGGCGATGGCCTCCGCAATGGCCGCGCCATGGCGCTTCTTCAGCAGGCGCTTGGTGAGCCGCAGGGATTCGGGCGGCAACGCGGCAAGCGTCGAGGCCGCTTCCCTGGCCTTTGAAAAAAGCTGCTCTGCGGGAACGACCTCGCAGACCATGCCGATTTCCTGCGCTTTCTGCGCGCTGAACGGCTGCCCGAGGAGCAGCAGCTCGGCGGCGCGCTGGTAGCCTGCGAGGAGCGGCAGCAGGTAGGTCGAGGCGAATTCGGGAACGATGCCCAGCGGCACGAACGGCAGCTGGAAGCGGGCGCTGGTCGCTGCGTACACGAGATCGCAATGCAGGAGCATGGTGCTGCCGATTCCCACCGCCGGCCCGCCCACTGCGGCGACGATCGGCTTCGCGAGGCCGGGCAGCACCTTGAACAGCTCCACGACCGGCGGCTCCGCGCCGACCGGGCGGCTGAGGAAATCGCCCACATCGTTGCCCGCGGTGAAGCAATCCTGCGAGCCATGGAGAAGGATCGCGCGCACCTGCGGATCGGCGTCTGCCGCGGCGAGCGCCGCGGCAAGCTGCTGGTACATCCGGGCCGTCAGCGCGTTCTTCTTCTCCGGCCGAGCGATTTCGACCGACGCGACGCGGTTCTCGACTTTCGACTTGATGCTCATGTGCGGGGCAGGCGGTAGTCCCTGAATTTCTCGCGCAGCGTGAGCTTGGACAGCTTGCCGGTCGCGGTGTGCGGCAGCTCGGCGACGAACACCACGTCGTCCGGCATCCACCACTTCGCGATCTTGCCTTCGTAGAATCTAAGGATCTCATCCTTCGACACTTCCTGGCCGGGCTTCTTCACCGCGACGACGATCGGCCGCTCGTCCCACTTCGGATGCTTGATGCCGATCACCGCCGCTTCGGCGATGGCCGGGTGCGCCATTGCGATGCACTCGAGGTCGATCGAGCTGATCCACTCGCCGCCCGACTTGATCACGTCCTTCGAGCGGTCGGTGATCTGCAGGATGCCGTCCGGGTCGATGGTCGCCACGTCGCCTGTGGGAAACCACTTCTTGCCGTGCTCGTCCGTCTTCAGCGGATCGCCGCCCTCGCCCTTGAAGTAGCTGTCGATCACCCAGGGCCCGCGCACCTGCAGGTCGCCGAAAGCCTTGCCATCCCAGGGCAGCTCGGTCCCGTCCTCGCCGACGATGCGCAGGTCGACGCCGTAGATGGCGCGCCCCTGCTTGCACTGCAGCGCGTCGCGCGCATCCTTCGACGCCTTCGCATGCTTCGACTTGAAGCTGCCGACCGTGCCGAGCGGGCTCATCTCGGTCATGCCCCAGGCATGCAGCACCTGCACGCCGTAGTCGTCCTGGAACGACTTGATCATGGCTGACGGGCAGGCCGAGCCGCCGATCACGGTGCGCTTGAGGGTCGAGAAGCGCAGCCGGTTTTCCTTCATATGGTTGAGCAGCGCGAGCCAGACCGTGGGCACGCCGGCGCTCAGGGTCACGCCCTCGGATTCGAACAGCTGGTACACGCTCTTGCCGTCGAGGTGCGGTCCCGGGAACACCAGCTTCGCGCCCACCAGCGCGCAGGAATAGGGCAGCCCCCAGGCGTTGACGTGGAACATCGGCACCACCGGCAGCACCACTTCGCGCGCCGACACGTTCAGGCCGTCGGGCAGCGCGGCGCCGAAGGCGTGCAGCATCGTCGAGCGATGGCTGTAGAGGGCGCCCTTCGGGTTTCCGGTGGTGCCCGAGGTGTAGCACAGGCACGCGGCGGTGCGCTCGTCGAACGAGGGCCACTGAAAATCGTCCTTCTCCTTCTCGAGCAGATCCTCGTAGCAAAGAAGGTCGGGGATATTCGCCTTCGGCATCGCCTCGGGTGCGCACATCGCGACGTAACCCTTTACCGTCTTCAGCAGCGGCGCGAGCTTCTCCAGCAGCGGCGCGAAGCTGAGGTCGAAGAAGACGTACCGGTCCTCGGCATGGTTCGCGATGTAGGTGATCTGGTCCGGGAACAGCCGCGGATTGATCGTGTGGATCACCGCCCCGGAGCCGGCGACCGCGTAGTAGACCTCGAAGTGCCGGTAGCTGTTCCAGGCGAGCGTCGCGATGCGCTCGCCCGGCCGGACGCCGAGGCGCTGCAGCGCGCTGGCGAGCTTGCGAGCGCGCGCATGTGCGTCGCGGTAGGTGTAGCGGTGCACGCTCCCGTCGGCCGTCTTCGAGACGATCTCGGCGTCGGCGTGATGCCGGTCGGCGTGCTGCAGCAGGCCGCTGATCAGGAGCGGCATGTCCATCATCAGGCCGTGCATGGGATCCTCCTCGCGACGGAAGGTAGTTTATCCTAGCGTCAT
>Ga0209378_1003505_pt1 | contig 10562 bp, 9 predicted proteins | sample GraSoiAngelo_156_FD_186170 | JGI IMG/M metagenome (GOLD analysis project Ga0209378, IMG submission 186170) | Grasslands soil microbial communities from the Angelo Coastal Reserve, California, USA - 14_1009_13_40cm (SPAdes) (version 2) | ecosystem: Environmental > Terrestrial > Soil > Grasslands ... | reverse complement strand
CGCCCTCTCCCTCCCGGACAGCGTGCTCGACGCCGCCCGCATCGACGGCGCCGGCGAGTTCCGCATCTACCGCTCGCTGGTGCTGTACCTCTGCGCGCCCATCCTGGTGACGCTCGCCGTGTTCACCTTCATGGGGACGTGGAACGACTTCATGTGGCCGCTCGTCGTGCTCGCCGACGCGCGCCTCTACACCTTGCCGGTTGCGCTCGCGAGCCTCGCCGGCGAGCACGTGCAGGACGTGGAGCTCATGATGGCCGGCGCGGTGCTCACCGTGCTGCCCGTCGTGCTGCTCTTCGTCTGCCTGCAGCGCTACTACATCGCCGGCATCATGGCCGGCGGCGTGAAGGAGTAGCCCGCCGGGTGACGACCGCGCGACGCGCGACCTGGGCAGCCGCTCTCCTCCTCGCGCTCCACCTGGGCGGCGCCCCCGCTCGCGCCGAGGGCGTCGTCGTCGACGACTTCGAGACGCTCGGCGGCTGGACCACCGTCGCCTCCGAGGGCGCCCGGGTCTGGACGCTCCAGGAGCCCGGGCACTCCGGCATGGGCATGCACGTCGGGTTCGACCTCGGCACGGGCGGCGGCTACGTCATCGTGCACAAGCAGCTCTCCCTCCCGCTGCCGGAGAACTACGCGTTCACCTTCTACCTGCGCGGGGAAGGGCCCCGGAACAACTTCGAGTTCAAGCTCCTCGACCCGGCGGGGAAGAACGTCTGGTGGCGGAACCAGCGCGACTTCTCCTTTCCCACCGACTGGCAGCCGGTCACGATCCGGAAGTCCCGCCTGACGCTCGCCTGGGGTCCCTCCCGAGCCCGCGAGCCGAAGCAGGTGGGCGCCATCGAGTTCGCGATCTCGGCCGGGGAGGGGGGCAGCGGCTCGATCTGGATCGACGACCTCCGCTTCGAGGAGCGCGAGCCGGTCACCCAGGACGGCGTCCTGCCCGAGGTGCAGGCCTCGAGCTCACTCGCCGGCCACGAGCCGCCGCTCATGCTCGACGGCGACGCGGTGACGAGCTGGAAGAGCGATCCGGTCCCGCGCGCCCAGTCGGTGGTTCTCGACTTCCGCAAGAACCGCGAGTACGGCGGCCTGGTCATCGGCTGGGACCCCGACGACTACGCCACCTCCTTCGCGGTGCAGGTCTCCAACGACGGCACGCAGTGGGCGACCACCTTCTCGACCGCGACCGGCGACGGAGGCCGGGACTACATCTACATGCCCGATGCCGAGTCCCGCTTCATCCGCCTCGACCTCCAGCGCAGCAGCCGGGCGCAGGGCTACGGCATCGTCTCGCTCACCGTGCAGCCGTTCTCGTTCTCCGCCTCGCCGAACGACTTCTTCTCGGCGATCGCGCGGGACGCGCCGGCGGGGACGTATCCCAAGTACCTCGACGGGCGGCAGACGTACTGGACGCTGGTCGGCGCCAGCGGCGACGACAAGAAGGGGCTCCTGAACGAGGAGGGAATGCTCGAGGTCGACAAAGGGGCGTTCTCGATCGAGCCCTTCCTCTACGCCGACGGAGGCCTCGTCACCTGGCACTCCGTCACGACCGGCCAGGAGCTGCAGGACGGCTACCTCCCCATCCCCTCGGTCACCTGGCAGCACGACCGGCTGACGCTCACCGTCACGGCATTCGCGAGCGGGGAGGCCGGAGCGTCCACGCTCTACGCGCGCTACCGCATCGCGAACCGCGGCGAGCGCGGCGAGCCGGTTCGGCTCTACGTGGCGATCCGTCCCTTCGGGGTGAACCCGCCCTGGCAGACGCTCAACGCGCCGGGGGGCGTGACGCAGATCCGCACCATGCGCTTCGACGGGCGCGTGGTGTGGGTGGACCGCGACCGGGCGGTGGTGTCGCTCACGCTGCCCGACCACTTCGGCGCCGCGACCTTCGAGGAGGGCTCGGTCACACGCTTTCTCGCCGCGGACCACGTGCCGCCGCGCACCGAGGTCACCGACCCGCTCGGCTTCGCTTCGGGCGCTCTCCAGTACAATCTCTACCTCGAGCCGAAGGGGCACGCCGAGGTCGACGTCGCCATCCCCTTCCACGAGGCGGCGCCCACCGCCGCGCGCCTGATCGGCGCCGACGGCACGGCGCACGTCGCCGAGCAGCAGGAGCGGACGCGGCACGACTGGGAGAACGTGCTCGGGCGGGTGGCGATCGAGCTGCCCCCCGAGGCGAGGAGCGTCGCGCACACGCTCAAGACGACCCTCGCCTACATCCTGATCAACCGCGACGGCCCCGCCATCCAGCCCGGGTCCCGCAACTACGCCCGCTCGTGGATCCGGGACGGCGCCATCACCTCCTCTGCGCTGCTCGAGATGGGGTGCACGGCGGAGGTGCGCGAGTTCCTGCGCTGGTACGCCCGCTACCAGGCCCCCGACGGCAAGGTGCCGTGCTGCGTCGACCGGCGCGGCGCCGACCGCGTTTCCGAGCACGACAGCCCGGGAGCCTTCGTGTACGCCGTGGCGGAGTACTACCGCTACACCCACGACGTGGGCTTCCTCCACGACATGTGGCCGCACGTGCTGGGCGCCGTCGACTACCTGGCGGCCTTGCGGGAGCAGAGCATGGGCGACGACTTCAAGGCGCCCGACAAGGTGGCGTTCCACGCCATCCTGCCCGCCTCGATCAGCCACGAGGGCTACGCGGCGTACCCCGTCCACTCCTACTGGGACGACTTCTTCGCGCTCCGGGGCCTGAAGGACGCGGCCGACATGGCCCGGGTGGTCGGCGACGAGGCGCGCCGCGCCAAGCTCGCGGCCCTGCGCGACGCGTTCCGCGCGGCGCTCTACGCCTCGATCCGCCGGACCATGGCGCAGCACGGGATCGACTTCCTCCCGGGCTCGGCCGAGCTCGGCGACTTCGACCCGACGTCGACCAGCATCGCGCTCGCGCCCGCGGGCGAGCTCGGGAACCTGCCGGAGCCCGCGCTGACGCGCACCTTCGACCGCTACTGGGGGGAGTTCGAGGCGCGACGCCACGGCGACACGGACTGGGAGGAGTACTCGCCGTACGAGCTGCGCAACGTGGGCGCGTTCGTGCGCCTCGGTGAGAAGCAGCGCGCGCTCGAGCTCCTCGACTCCCTGCTGGCCGACCAGCGGCCGCGCGCCTGGAACGAGTGGCCCGAGATCCTGTGGCGCGACCGGGAGGCCCCCCGGTTCATCGGCGACATGCCCCACACCTGGGTGGGCGCGACCTTCGTCCGTGGGGTGCGCATGATGCTCGCCTACGAGCGCGAGTCGGACCAGGCGCTCGTCCTCGCCGCGGGAGTCCCGGCCGCGTGGGCGACGGCCGAGCAGGGTGTGAGCGTGAAGCGCCTGCCGACGTACCACGGGGTGCTCGACCTGAGCCTGCGCGCCGAGGGCGCCGATGCGCTGCGCGTGCGCGTCTCCGGGGACCTCGCCGTGCCGCCGGGAGGTCTGGTGGTCACCTCGCCGCTCGCCCGGCCGCTGCGCAAGGTCACCGTGAACGGCCGGCCGCTCGCGGCGCACACCGCCACCAGCGCCACCGTTCGGGAGTTCCCCGCGGACATCCTGCTGGGGTACTGACGACGACCCCGCCGTCCAAGTCTGGACCAAACCGTCAGTTTCGTGCCGGCCGCGGTGCACAGGATCGGCCGCACCGCCGCACGTGCAACGTCCGGACCAGTCCCGCGCCGGTTGGCGGATTGGCACGCTCTAAGCAGGGTGACTCAGTGCTGCTCTCGTTCGTTGCGAAGGAGTCCAATTGCCTGAGATTCCGAGTCACTTGGTCGCTGCCACGCAGCCCCGGCCAGACCTGCCGGCGAAGCTCCTAGGGATACAGATCCGGCGCGGCCTGACGCTCCTGCGGCGCCTCGAGGCGCGGGAAGAGACGGTCGCCTACGACCACACGGCATGGCACGAGTGCAACCAGCGGCTGCTGCGGCTCCTCATCGCGTCCTACGAGGTGTGGCAGACCTATCTCCGAACGGTCTCCAGCCGAATCTCTGCGCCCGCCCCGATGCCCTCCCCGGTCCAGGCCGACGATTTGCGGAGCGAGGTCCGGGAGCTCGAGTCCGTCGCGAGCAAGCTCGGGCTCTCCGAGACGGACCTGGCGGCTTCCGTCCCCGCCGTGAGCGGCCGCGAGCTGCCGGCGGACGACAGGGTCCTGATCGTCCACGGGAGAAACGAGGAAGCCAAGGAGAAGGTCGCGCGCTTTCTGATGAAGCTCCAGCTCGAGCCCGTTCTCCTGGACGAGCAGGCGGCCCGGGGGCGCACGCTCATCGAGAAGTTCGAGACGCAGTGGCCCGTCGCCTTCGTCGTGGTCCTGCTGACGGGTGACGACGTGGGGGGGCCGGCCTCCGAGCCGCGCAAGCTCCGTCCGCGCGCCCGCCAGAACGTCATCTTCGAGCTGGGCTTCTCGATCGCGAAGCTGAACCGCGAGCGGGTGTGCGCGCTCTACGAGGAGGGGGTGGAGCTCCCGTCGGACTTCCACGGCGTCGAGTACAAGCCGCTCGATGCGGCGGGCGCATGGAAGGCGAAGCTCGCCAGGGAGCTCCACGAGGCCGGACTGCGCTTCGATCCGCTGAGGATCCTCGACGCGTAGCAGGCATCTCGATTGCCTCTACGGCCGCGGCCCCGACGACCAGCCCTACCTATCAAGAATCCCCGAGCGCGCGCCCGTCCACCCCGAACAGGTGCACTCGCTCAGGGTCGATCCGTACGCCGACGGGCTCGCCCTTGGCGAGCCCGGACATGCCCTGCACGCGGGCGACGAGGCGGACGCCGCCGTCGCCGCCGCTCCCGACGCGCACGTGGGCCTGCGTCTCGTGGCCCAGGCACTCGAGGTGCTCGACGACGCCGTGCACGGCACCCTCGGCGCCGCCGGCGGGCACGAGGCGCAGCGACTCCGGGCGGATGCCGGCGGTGACGGCCGCCGCGTGCGGCGGCGCCCCGGAGACGAGGACCGGCTGGCCGGCCAGGTCCATCACGACGCGGCCCCGCTCGTCCAGCGAGAGGCGCGTTGGGAAGAGGTTCATCGGCGGGTTGCCGATGAAGCCCGCGACGAAGGCGTTGGCGGGGTGATCGTAGAGGTCGCGCGGCGGGGCGACCTGCTGCAGGCGGCCCCGGTCGAGGACGGCGACGCGGTCCCCGAGCGTCATCGCCTCGACCTGGTCGTGGGTGACGTAGATCATCGTCGTGCGCGTGCGCGCCTGCAGCTCCCCGATCTCCGCCCGGACCTGCACGCGGAGCTTGGCGTCGAGGTTGGAGAGCGGCTCGTCCAGGAGGAAGACGCTCGGCTCGCGCACGAGCGCGCGGCCCATCGCGACACGCTGGCGCTGCCCGCCCGAGAGCTGCTTCGGCAGGCGGTGGAGGAGGGCGCCGATGCCGAGCAGGTCCGCCACCCGCTCGACCCGCCGCCGCATCTCGGGGCGCGGCAGCCGGCGCATGCGGAGCGGGAACTCGAGGTTGCCGCGCGCCGAGAGGTACGGGTAGAGCGCGTAGTCCTGAAAGACCATGGCGACGTTGCGCTCCTGCGGGCTGAGCTCGTTCACCACGCGCTCGTCGATGCGGACCGTCCCGGCGGTGACCTCCTCGAGCCCGGCCACCAGCCGGAGCAGCGTCGACTTGCCGCAGCCCGACGGCCCGACCACCACCACCAGCTCGCCGTCCTCGATCCGGAGCGTGCAGTCGGCGACGGCGCGCGTCCCGTCGGGGAAGACCTTGTCGACGTGCTCGAACGCGACGCTCGCCATCGGGCTCAGTCGAAGAAGCGCTCCTCGCCGATCACCGCGAGCGCCCGCGCGGCGATCGGGTCGGCGGCGAAGCGCCGCCGGATGCAGCCGTCCTTCAGGTAATTCGCCGCCGCGATGAACGTCATCGCCTGGTCGAGGGCGAGGTAGGCGTGCGCCACCTGGCCCGAGCGCGGGTCGACGGCGTCGTAGAAGCCGTACTCGCCGTAGAGATCGTAACGGTCGGCGAGCTGTCGCAGCTCCGACGCCGCCTCCGCGGGCGCGACGCCGAGCGCGAGCGCCACCGCGTGCGGCGTGACCGCGCCCGCCCCGTAGCCGAGCGAGCCGAGCACCCGCACGCCGTACTCGCCGTAGCCGTCGGTCCCCGGCGTCGAGCTGGGCGAGAGCCCCCACACCGGGTAGCCGAGCTCCTCGAGGGCCCAGCGACGCTGGACGGTGACGTGCGCCGCGTCGTTCGCGCCGAGGCTCCGGGGCGCGTGGCGCGCCTCGTCCAGCACGAGGGTCGGCATGAGCGCCTCGAACATACTCCCGCCCCAGGAGGGGACGTAGCGCTCCCCCTTCCACTCGTACCAGCCGCCGACCAGCGCGTGGCCGCGGACGGACTTCCGGTCACGCGCCTGCGGCGGCAGGGACTGCCACCGGCACGCCGGCGGGAAAGTGCGCACCATGTGGAACCAGTGCTCCTCGGGCACGTCGCCCTTGCCGATGGCGATCAGGCTCCCGAGGCGCGACTCGGCGAAGAGCACACCGTAGTGGTAGCGCGAGCGCGCGGCGAGGTGCACCCAGTAGCCGTGCGACATGCGCTGCGGGCCAGCGTCGTAGAAGAAGCGGAAGTCGCCCCGCTCGATCAGCCGGGTGCACTCGTCGTGCAGCTCGGGGAACGCCGTCCGCACGACCATCAGGCCCGCCGTCAGCCACGAGGAGTCGACGAAGGAGATGAAGTTGCTCGTGCGCTCGAGCGAGGTGGTGTCGTAGTAGTTGAAGAAGAACCCCTCGTACGTCTCGAGCCGGCCGAGCGTGTCGAGCAGCGCGCGGACGCGGCCGACGGCCTCCCGCTCCGCAATCAGCCCGAGATCGTGCGCCGCGACGATCGCGATCAGGCGGAGCCCGATGCTCGTCACGTTCGTGTAGTCGCCGACGCGGGCCTCGTCCCGGCCAGCCGAGGCTGCGCCGAGCCGGACGTTGTCGACCGGAAGCTGGTGCTCGCGGTCGGTGAACGCCTCGAGCCCGCGCCAGGTGTCGCGCGCGAGGCGAGCCACGAACGCGGCGTCGGTGCGCGGCAGCGCGTCGCGATCGGCGAGGAGCCGCGCGGGCCAGCCGGCCAGCCGGGCCTTGATGTAGGGCTTGGCCGCCTCCTCGCCGCCGAGCGAGGCCTCCCAGGCCTTTTTCTTGACGGGGACCACGACGGTGCGCGCACCGGGCTCGACCCGGCCGCCCACCACCTCCTCGCCCAGCTCGCAGGTCTCGCTGCCCGAGAAGAGGCGCGCGAGCAGGTCGCGGGCCTCGGTCCAGACGGCGCCGGCCCAAAGGACGCAGGGGAGGGCGAGCAGCATGGTGGGGCGCGGCGACATGGGGACCTGCCGGCGCGCTACCGCGGGTGCGTGCCGCCGTCGACCGAGAGCACCTGGTTGGTGAGGTACGCGTTGGTGAGGACGGCGAGGGCCAGGTCCGCGACCTCGTCCGGTCTGCCGAGGCGTCCGACGGGCACCAGCCGATGCAGGTCGCCGGGATCACCGGGGAGCATGCCCGTCTCGGCGATCAGCGCCGGCGCGATGGCGTTGACCGTGACGCCGTACGCCGCCAGCCGCCTGGCCAGGTAGTGCGTCAGCCCGTGCAGGCCCGCCTTGGACGCGGCGTAGTGCGCCCCGACGAGGCCGCCCGTGAACGCGGCGACCGAGGACACGAAGAGCACGCGGCCCCACCGCCGCGCGCGCATGCCGGGGATCGTCCGCCGCGCGAGCAGGAACGGCGCGCGCAGGTTGACCGCCAGCGTCTCGTCCCACGTCGCCAGGTCGATGTCGTCGAATTCGAGGGGCCGGCTGACACCGGCGTTGGCGACCAGCACGTCGACGGGGCCGAGCGCCTGCTCGACGCCGGCGACGAGGGCCTCCGGCGCCTCCGCCTGCCGCAGGTCGGCGCCGAGCGCGACCGCCCGGTGCCCCGCCGCCGCGAGCTCGCGCACCACCTCGCCGGCGGCCGCCGCGTTCGCCCCGTAGGACACGGCGACCGCCGCGCCCGCCGCGGCGAGCCGCCGCGACAGCGCCCGTCCGATACCGCCGCTCCCGCCGGTGACGAGGGCCACGCGGCCATCGAGGGGATGCTCAGCCCTCACTCAACGCTCCCGCGATCTGCACCTCGTCCAGATGATCGGCAGGTAGTGCATGCTCGAGCCTCCCGGCCTCTCGAGGCGCACCAGGCGTACAGCACGACGGCCTCCTCCCTGGCAAGTCCACCCTGGAGCGCGAGCAGTGGGTCAGCTCGACGAGTCTTACGCGATGGAGATCGAAGCGAGCTTCAGCCCGGGGATGTCCTCGAAGTCCCTTGGATTCGACGTCAGCAACTTGAAATCACGCTGAACCGCCTGCGCTGCGAGCCAGAGGTCATTGATTCGAAAGCGCGCATCGCGTCCGGCCTTCTTCAAGCGAGCCGCCAGGGACCCGAACACCTCTGCCGTCTCGACCGTGATCCGAAGTTGCGGCTTGCGACGCATCCGGCGCACTGCCGCGGTCGCCCTCTGCTTCAGTCTACCGGCGCGCAGCATCTCCACGCCGAACTGCATCTCGGCAATGTTGACCGGCGACAGATACACCGGCTCTTGCCGGGTGATCGCCTGAATGTCCGCGGCTCCGAGCCGCCCGCGCTCGACGGCGATCCAAATGCTCGTGTCGATCAACCAGCCCAGGGATTCCTCAGCTCCGAGACTCGGCCGCGCCGGCGCTCACGCCCCACCGCGGTCGCCGCCGCCAACGCCTCGGCTGTCCGGTCATCGAGGGTTCGATACAGGTCGCCGAACACTTCGAGCGCGTTCTGGCTCGCTGCCTCCGGCACGAGCCGTGCGACGTGCTTGCGGTGGCGGATGAGGACGATCTCCTCCTGCTCGTACTCCACAGCGTCGAGCACTTCGCGGAAGTTGCGAGCGACCTCGGTGACGGAAAGCGTCTTCACCGACGACAACGTATCTGATCGAATCTGATTCTGCAATTGAAAGTGGGCCCCGACATCCGACTCCCCCATGGACGTCATGTCGACGGGCAGTAGCACCCCATGGCTTCCCAGCCGCGCGCGTCCGGTATATGGCAACCGTGGGACGCGGGAGGAACTCACGAGCGCGGTCGACTACGAGGGCGCTCCGGCGCCGGTGCGCGAAGACCTGCGGGAAGCGCACCGCTTCATCCTGGATCACGTCCGCTCCCCGGGCACCTGGTGGACCGGAGCGGAGCGAGCGGCGATGGCGGCGGAGGCGCGGGCAGCGGTCCGCTGCGCCCTCTGCCGGGAGCGCCGGCAGAGCCTCTCACCGGGCGCCGTTCGGGGACGGCACGATGGCCCGGGCGCCCTGCCGGAGAACGTCGTCGACGCCGTCCACCGGATCCGGAGCGACCCGGCGCGGCTCTCGCGGAGCTGGTTCGACGGGGTGATCGCCGGTGGCCTCGAGGTCACGCGCTACGTGGAGCTCGTGAGCGTGACGAGCGTCATGGCGGGGCTCGACTACTTCGCCCGCGCGCTCGGCGTCGCGCCACTGCCGCTGCCGGCGTCGCGGCCGGGCGAGCCCTCGCGTCACCGTCCGGCGGGCGCGAAGGAGGGCGGCGCCTGGGTGCCGATCATCGACCCCGCGGACGCCGCCGGCCCCGAGGCCGACCTGTACGGCGGCGGCGACTTCGTGCCGAACATCGTGCGTGCCTTGAGCCTCGTCCCGGACGAGGTGCGGGTGCTCCGGCGCTCGACCGACGCGCACTACGTGCCCGTGGCGCAGATTCCCGACCCGACCGTCCGTCGGGCGCTCGCGCGGCCGCAGATGGAGCTGGTCGCCGCGCGCGTGTCGGCGCTGAACCAGTGCTTCTACTGAACGACGGCGCACGCGACCATGCTCCGTGCGAGCGGGCAGATGGCGGGCCAGGCGGTCGACCTGTCGGCGGTGACCGAGAAAGCGGCGGGCGACGCGGGCGTCCCGTACGGAGCGCGGCTCCTCGCCTTCACGGATGCCGCGATGGGGGAGGACGACGCGCTGCTCGACCGCGAGCGCCGGGCGCTCTGTGCGGTGCTCCCGGCGGAGGCGTTCGTCGATGCCTGCGCGCTGGTCGCCGCCTTCAACGTCGTCGACCGGATCGCGGACGCAACGGGGATCCCGCTCGATCCGATGCTTCACGCGGCGAGCGGGGACGTGCGGGCGGAGCTGGACCTCGCGCGCTTCGGGTCGGCGGCGAATACGCCGGGTGCGGGGTGAGCGGCACGCGCCCCGGCGAAGCCGTGCCCAGTCGCGAGGGAGCTGTGACCCGTCCCAGGGCGCTTCGACTTACGGACACGTGGTGCCGGTGCCGGGGCAGTACACCTGGCGGCAGACCATGCTCGATGCCTGAAAGCCATCGGGCGGACAATTCGCGCTCGTGCCCGTGCAGCTTTCCGCCACGTCGCAGTCACCCGCCGAAGGGCGGCAGACGACGTCTGTCGACTTGAACTGGTCGGGCGGGCAGTTCGTGCTCGTGCCCGTGCAGCTTTCGGCCACGTCGCAGGCACCCGCTGACGCGCGGCAGACCGTGCCTGCCGACTGGAAGCCGTCGGCCGGACAGCTCGCGCTGCTGCCGGTGCAGGTCTCCGCCACGTCGCACGGACTCGCTGACGCGCGGCAGACCGTGCCTG
>Ga0209378_1003480_pt1 | contig 10612 bp, 5 predicted proteins | sample GraSoiAngelo_156_FD_186170 | JGI IMG/M metagenome (GOLD analysis project Ga0209378, IMG submission 186170) | Grasslands soil microbial communities from the Angelo Coastal Reserve, California, USA - 14_1009_13_40cm (SPAdes) (version 2) | ecosystem: Environmental > Terrestrial > Soil > Grasslands ... | reverse complement strand
GTCGTGATTCTCGAAGGCCAGCGTCCCGTCGGGGCGGATCCGTCCGGAGAGGTTGGGGTCGCCGCTTGCGACGAGCACCAGGTCGCCGTCGAGGGTGCCGTCCTTGCGGACCCGGTTGGTGCGATAGATGCGCGTGTAGAAGCGATAGTCCGGACCCAGCAACTCCAGGGCGGTGCCCTCCGTCACGAGCTTGGTAGTCGATGCGGGCACGAACAGCTTGTCGGCATTGAGCGTGAACACCAGCCTGTTGCTGTCGAGATCGTAGAACTCCACGCCGAAGCTGGAGCGGCGATACTCGGGCCGACTGACGACCTGTTGGATCCGTTCGGCGAGCGCGGCCGCAGGGGGTGTCGCGGGGGCACTCGTCGGGACGGCTTGAGCACCGAGGGTGCTCGAGCAGAGGGTGACGAGTTGCAGCAGGCGGACGGCTGTCTGGTCCATGCTCTCGCTTCGGGCGAGGGGGGCGCGCATGGCGCAGCGCAACGAGGGCCATAATGTGTACAACTTGGTGTGCAGCGCAAGATGCCGGATTGGTTGATGGAAACGGCACAATTGTATACCTTGCGGTATACTTCATCGGACCTTCCCCGTGCCCGCACAGCCGCCGTCCGACCCCGGCAGCCCCGCGATCGCCGGCGGCGCGTCGCACGTGCCGCCCCCCGGCCTCGACATCCGCCACCTCCGCACCCACGAAGACTTTGCCGCCTGCGTGGCCCTCCAGGACGAGACCTGGGGCGCCAACTTCAGCGAGCGCGTCCCGGCCGCCATCCTCAAGGTCAGTCAACGGCTCGGCGGCGTAGCGGCCGGCGCCTTCGATCCCCAGAACCGCTTGCTCGGCTTCGTGTTCGGCATGACCGGCGTCGAGAACGGACGGCTCGTCCACTGGTCCGACATGCTCGCCGTGCGCCCCGAGCTGCGGGACCGCGGCATCGGCCGCCGGCTCAAGGAGTTTCAGCGTGAGACGCTGCTCCAGCTCGGTGTGGGCGTGATCTACTGGACTTTCGACCCCCTGGTCGCGCGCAACGCGCACTTCAACTTCAACCGGCTGGGCGTCGACGTGACGGAGTACGTCACCGATATGTACGGCCCCAACACCGACAGCGCCCTGCACCGAGGAGTCGGCACTGACCGGTTCATCGTCGCCTGGCGCATCGGCGAGCCTGCGGCCGGGGGAGCGGGGACGCACCCCCCGCCCCCCCTCCCCGCCGTGGCACGCTCGGCGAGGGTGCTCAATCTGTCCAACGGCGAGGGGGTCCCCGCGAGCCCGCGGCTCCCGGATGGACCGGCCGAGGTCACCCTGCGCGTCGAGATCCCGCCCGAGATCGACAAGGTCCAGGCGGCGTCCCTCGCCCTGGCCGGCCGGTGGCGCGCCGCCACGCGCGCGGCGCTCACCTGGGGGCTCCGGCACGGCTACCGCGTCGCCGGTTTCTATCGCGACGGCGGCGCGGCGCGCGCGTACTACGTGCTGTCCCGGGAGCGACCGACCGGAGGCGCGGGCTGATGCTGTGCGTCCGGCGGATCACGCTGCGGGAGATTCGGCTGCCGCTCAAGGAGCCGTTCCGCATTTCCTCGGGTGTCTCGACCGAGCGGCGCATCTGCCTGCTCGAGCTCGAGTCCGCCGACGGGGGGGGCCTCACCGGTTGGTCGGAGTGCGTCGCCGGCGAGCAGCCCAACTACAGTGACGAGACGATCGACACAGCGTGGTTCGCCATCCGCGCCTGGGTTGCGCCTCGCATCCTGGGTCGGGAGCTCGAAGCGCCGGGGGAGGTGCACGGCATCCTGGCGCGCGACTTCCGTGGGCATCGCATGGCGAAGGCCGCGGTGGAGATGGGATGCTGGGAGCTCGCCGCCCGGCTGCGCGACTGCCCGCTCTCGGTGCTCCTCGGCGGCACGCGCGAGCGTATCGTGACGGGCATCTCGCTTGGCATCCAGGACAGCCCCGAGGGGCTGGTGCGCAGGGCGCGCGTGGCGCTCGAGCAGGGGTACCGCAAGATCAAGGTCAAGATCGCGCCCGGCCGGGACGTGGCCTACGTGCGCGCCGTGCGCGACGCCCTCGGGCCCGACGTCCACCTCGCGGTTGACGCCAACTCCGCCTACACCCTCGACGATGGCGATCTGCTCCGGCAGCTCGACGCCTTCGGTCTGCTCATGCTCGAGCAGCCCCTGGGTCCCGACGACCTCGTCCGCCACGCGAGGCTGCAACGGCTGCTCGAAACGCCCCTGTGCCTCGACGAATCGATCACCGACGTCGAGCGGGCAGAGGACATGATCGCGCTCGGCAGCGGCCGGATCGTCAACATCAAGCCGGGGCGTGTAGGCGGGTTTACGCCGTCCATCGCCATCCATGATCTCTGCCGGCGGCACGGCATTCCTGTCTGGTGCGGCGGCATGCTCGAGAGCGGTGTCGGCCGCGCGCACAACGTCGCGCTCGCGTCGCTTCCCAACTTCACCCTCCCGGGCGACCTCTCACCCAGCGCACGCTACTGGGAGCGCGACATCGTTAGCCCCGAGTGGACCATGGACCACGAGGGCCTCGTGCGGGTGCCGCTGGAGGCGGCGGGCATGGGCGTGGACGTGGACCGCGATCGGGTGGAGGACCTGACCGTCCGGCGAGAGGTCCTCCAGTGAGCGGGCGGCTTCCGGGCGCGCTCGATGCCCTGTTTCCGGAGTCGTTGCGGCGCATCCTCGTCGAGCTGCGCCGCGACCTGCACGAGCACCCGGAGCTGTCGGGCCGTGAAGAGCGGACGGCGGAGGTGCTGCACGCGGCCTTGGGGCCGGTCAGACCGATCCGGCTCGAACGCGTGGCCGGCACCGGCCTCGTCGCGCGGCTTCGGGGCCGGGAGTCGGGGCTGGCCCCCGTGGCGGTGCGCGGGGACATCGACGCGCTTCCGATCGCCGAGAACACCGGTCTCCCGTTCGCGTCGCGCAATCCCGGCGTGATGCACGCCTGCGGCCACGACGTGCACGCCGCCTGGGCCGTGGGCGCGGCGTATCTCTTGACCGCGCGGCCCGCCGCGGGCGACGTGCTGATCGTGCTCCAGCCCGCGGAGGAGACCGGCCAGGGCGCCCTCGGCGTGCTCGAGTCGGGAGCGCTCGCCGGGGTCGCCGCGATCTTCGGCGCGCACGTGGACCGGCGCTTCGCCGTGGGCCAGATCGTGGCGCAGGCGGGGCCGCTCGCCGCCTCGGCGGACAACTTCGCGATCGCGCTCAGCGGCGGCGGCGGCCACGGCGCGCGGCCGCACGAGACCGCGGACCCGATCGTCGGCATGGGGGCGCTCATCGGCGCGCTGCAGACCATCGTCTCGCGTCGCGTGAACCCCGCGGCGCCGGCGGTGGTGAGCATCGGAAGCGTGCACGCGGGCTCGGCGCCGAACGTGCTCCCGGATCGGGCGACGCTCGCGGGGACGCTGCGCGCCGTCGACTCCGAGACGCGCCAGCTTCTGCTCCACGAAGTCCGCCGCATCGCCGAGTCGCTCGCCGCCGTCTATGGGCTCCGGTGCGAGGTCTCGGTCGAGCTCGGCCCACCCCCGATCGTGAATGGGCCTGAGCCGGTCGAGTGGGCCCGGCGCGCCGCGGCGGCGCTGCTGGGCGAGGAGGCCCTCGTCCCGCTGGGCTCGCTCAACATGGGCGCTGAAGACTTCGCGTCGTACCTGGAGCGGATCCCCGGCTGCTTCCTTCGGATCGGCGCCCGAGAGCCCGGCGGCGAGCCGATTCCGGCGCACTCGCCGCGCTTTTACGCAGCCGAGGAGAGCATCTTCGTCGGGGCCGCGGTCCTGGCGGAGGCGGCGCGCGTGGCGTCGGCGGCCGCGAGTCGCCGCTGAGCGGCTAAGGAGCGGGGGCGCTCACCACCGGCAACGCCACGGACGACGGCCACCGCGCGGAGCGGTACACGCGAATGGTCGCCGCGCGGTAATCCGACGCTTTGGCCTCGAAGATGTTGGGGACGAAAACCTGCGGGTTGCGGTCGATCAGCGGGAACCAGGTGCTCTGCGCCTGCGCCATGATGCGGTGCCCCTTGAGGAAGCGGTAGTCCTGCGTGTGCAGGTCGATCGTGAGGGGCGTCACCTGGTTCGGCGTGAAGGGCTCCGGCTTATCGAACCGCTTGCGGAAGCGTCCGCGGAATACGTCGTTCGCCACCATGAGCTCCCGCCCCGAGAGCTTCCAGTCCTGGGGGTATTGCTCCGGGTAGACGTCGATCAACTTCACGATCCAGTCGCCGTCGGTGCCGGAGGTGGAGACGAACAGGTGCGCCACGATGTCGCCGGCGACGGTCACGTCCTCCGCGAGCGGCTCCGATTCCCAGGTCAGCACGTCGGGGCGGTCATCGACGAACCGCTGGTCCTCCACGAGCCAGGTCGGCCAATCGGAGCCGTGCGGGGAATACGTCGGCGGAATCGGCCGGTGGCGGTACGGCACGGGGTGCGCGGGGTCCGACACGTAGCTGTCGAATGCATCCGGCCCCCGGCCCCCGGGCTGTTGGAACGAGAGCCGGCCGCCGGCCTGGAAGTAGAGACGTTTCTCGGTCGTGTTGCGCCGCGGCGGCCACGCATCCCACGACTTCCACTCATTGTCGCCGGCCTCGAACGTCATGGCCTCAGGGATCGCGACCTCGCCCTGATCCTTGAGGAAGTGCGCGAACCACGGCGCCAGAATTTTCTCCTGGAAGTACCTGGACGTGGGGCTCCCGAAGTCGATGTCGCCCAGCTTTTGTCCTTCGGGATGCGCCCAGCCGCCGTGGTTCCAGGGTCCGACCACGAGGTAGTTGACGTGCCCGGTGTCGTGCGGCTCGAGCGTCTCGTAGATCTTGAGCGGCCCGTAGAAGTCTTCCTGGTCCCACCACCCGGCCACGTTGAGGGTCGGCACGGTGACGTGCGTCAGGTATGGGGTCGCCGCCTGCCGCTGCCAGAACCGGTCGTAGCTCGCGTGTGCGACGAAATCGTTCCAGCTCGGAATCTTCCCATGGAGGTACTGCGCGTTGACGCGCGACAGGGGACCGAGGTCGAGGTACCACCGGTACGTGTCGTAGCGGTCGAAGTCGAAGGGGTGTTGCTCCTTCGAGGTTTCCATCCGCGTCGCGTACTCGAAGCCGTAGCTCAGGCGGAAGGCGCCGTTGTGATGAAAGTCGTCCCCCAGGAACATGTCCGCGGGTGAGGCCTGCGGCGACGCCGCTTTGAGCGCGGGATGGGGATCGAGCATCGCCATCACGGTGAGCCAGCCCGGATAGGAGATCCCCAGCATCCCTACACGGCCGTTGTTCCGGGGGACGTGGTCGAGCAGCCAGGTGATAGTGTCGTAGGCGTCGGTGCTCTCGTCGATGGCGTTCGGCTCGCCGCGGCTCCGCGGCGGCCGCAACATCACGAACTGCCCCTCCGAGGTGTAGCGCCCGCGGATGTCCTGGAACACGAACATGTAGCCGTCGTCCGCCAGCGCACGATAGTAGCCGCGCAGCGTGCCCGCGGCATGGGCGATGCCGTAGGGGGTGCGCGTGAAGATGAACGGCAGCGACGGGTGCGGTCCCCTGGGCACGAAAATCGTGGTGTGCAGCTTGACCCCGTCGCGCATCGGGATCATGACCTCGGTGAGGTCGAACCCGGGGGCGGAGTCCGGCTGCTGCGCGGCAAGGCGTGGACGCGGGGGCGAGGCGGCGAGCAGGAGGACGAGGGCATACCGAAGCGATCGCATGGTGATCTCGCAGCTGGAGGTTGCGGCTGCTTGCGGGCAACCGGGCGAGGCGTATACTAAGCCCTTCGCGGTTATGTGTACAGATTTGAATACCAATGCCGCCCGCGGAGGTCCCATGACGCGTCCTCGGCTCCCGCTCGTCTCCCCCTCCTGCTGCCTCCTCGCGATCGCGCTCCTCGTCTGGGCGCCCCGCCTGCGCGCTCAGACCGCCGCCACCGGCACCATCGCCGGGCGGGTGACCGACGCGCGCACCGCGCGCGGTCTGGTCGCGGCGACCGTCGAGGTCGATGGCGCGCGTCGCGGGGCCACGACGGACGCCGAGGGCCGCTACCGGATCGCGAGCGTCCCCGCGGGGGACCACGTGATCCGGGTTCGCCGCCTCGGGTACGCGTCCGCGCAGCAATCTGTGACCCTCGCCGAGGGGCAGGAGGCGACCGCGGACTTCGCGCTGCAATTCGCGGCGGTCCCGCTCGACGCGATCGTCATCACCGGAACGCCGGGCGGCGAGCAGTGGCGCGCGATCGGCAACGCGATGTCCAGCATCGATGCGAGTGAGGCGCTCCAGCGCTCGGCGGCGCCGAATCTCGCAGCCCTGCTCGAGGCGCGGGCGCCCGGGGTGATCGTCACACCGGGCACGGGGCGGGTGGGCGCGGGCCCGACCATCCAGATCCGCGGGCGGTCGACCCTTTCGCTCAGCAACGAGCCGCTGCTCTACGTGGACGGCGTGCGCGTGAACAACGCCGTCAACACCGGACCGCCCGGGTCGACCGCTCCGGGCGGCTTGTCACTCGGCTCGCAAAACTCCCAGGTGGCTGCGCGCCTGAACGACATCGACCCCGACGACATCGAGCGCATCGAGATCATTAAGGGGCCGGCGGCGGCGACCATCTACGGCACCGAGGCGGCCCGCGGGGTCATCCAGGTCATCACCAAGCGTGGCGCCTCGGGCCGGACGCAGTGGACCGCCAAGGTGGAGGAAGGCGCCATCTGGTTCGGGAACCCCGAGGGGCGCATCCCGCTCAATTACGCGATCGACCCGGGGACCGGCCAGCCCGTGGCGTGGCACCCCATCGAGCAGGAGCAAGCGCGGGGGACGCCCATCTTCCACACAGGGCACACCCAATCGTACAACCTCGGTCTGTCGGGCGGGCGGGACGCCCTGAGCTACTATGTCGCCGGCACCTTTACCGACGACGACGGGATCGAGCCCAACAACTCCGGCCGGAGCTTCAGCGGGCACGCGAACCTCGACATCGCGCCGAGCGACAAGCTGCGCGTTTCCGCCAGCACGCACTACTTCCGCAACGCGGCGCACCTCGGCGCCGACGGCGGGCTCTCGCCGCTGTTGGACATGTCCATCGGCCACATCCTCAACAATCCGAGCACGCGCGGCTTCGTGTTCGCGCCGCCCGAGGTCCCGCAGCGGTTATACGACAACATGCAGGACATCAACCGGTACACGGCCGGGATGACGGTCACCCACCGGCCGGCGGACTGGTTCGCGCAGCGCCTCGTGGTCGGGCTCGACTACACGTCCGACGACAGTCGCTCCCTGGAGCGCTATGCTCCGCCGGAGCTTCGCCCCTATCTGGCCCAGTTCGGCTCGTCCGTCGCCGACGGTCGTATCGGCCAAAAGCTGCGGAACGACACCTACTTCACGGGTGACTACTCCGGCACGGCGACCTTCCAGCTCACGTCGACTCTCTCATCGGCCTCGTCCGTCGGCGGGCAGTTCACGCGCAAGCAGCTCAAGAACAGCTTCCTCGCGGGGAACGTGTTCCCCGCGCCCGGCGTGGAGACCGTTTCGGGGACGACCGTGCCGGGTACGCCGAACGAGAGCCTGCTCGTCAATACGACCATCGGCGTGTACGCCCAGCAGCGCTTCGGGTGGAAGAACCGGCTGTTCCTCACGGGAGCCGTCCGCGTCGACAACAACTCCGCCTTCGGCGAGAACTTCGACCTGGTCACGTACCCCAAGGTGAGCGCCAGCTGGGTGATCAGCGAGGAGCCGTTCTGGCGCGGCGTCACCCACGTCGTCAACACCCTCAAGCTGCGCTCCGCGTATGGACAGTCGGGGGAGCAGCCGAACATCGGCTCGGCGCTCCGGACCGTCGTCAATGCGCCCCGGGCGAACGGAACGCCCGGCGTCACGTCGGGGAACTTCGGGAATCCCGACCTGAAACCGGAGCGGGGCTCGGAGCTCGAGGTCGGGTTCGAGGCGGGTCTGTTCGATCGGCTGTCGCTCGACTTCACCTATTACACGAAACGCACCGAGGACGCGATCCTGTCGCGCGACCTCCCCCCGTCGGGCGGCTTCTCGGGCACGCAGTACGTCAACATCGGCGAGACCAGCAATCACGGCGTCGAGCTGCAGGCGCGGCTGCAGACCCTCGTGCGCGAGAACTTCGCGTGGGAGATCTCGGGGAACGTGAGCACCAATACCGACCGGATCGAGGACCTGGGCGGCGCCACCTTGAGCGGGACGACCGTGCGCAACGTGCTGGGGTACCCGATCAACGGCCTCTGGACCAAGCGGATCGCGAGCGCCGACCGCGACCCCACGACCAACGCCATCACGAATATCCTGTGCGTGAACGGGCCCGGCGGCGCACCGGCGCCGTGCAGCCAGGCGCTCCCGGTCTTCATCGGCACCTCCACGCCCAAGGTCATCGGGTCGATCGCCAACACCTTCACCATCGGCAAGCGGGTGACGCTGTACGGGCTGGTGGACTTCAAGCGGGGGCACAAGATCCTCAACGCGAACGACGCCAACCGTTGCGCGTTCGGCGTGTGCGAGGCGCTGTTCTTACCGGAGAAGTATTCGACGGCGTATCTCGCGGCGATTCAGCCGTCGTCCATCAGTACCGGCGTGCTCGAGCCGTTTATCCAGGACGCGTCGTTCGTGAAGCTGCGCGAGGTGTCCCTGACCTACCATCTGCCCGACCGCTGGCTCTCCCGCACCGGCGTCACCAGCGCCGCCATCACGCTTGCCGGGCGCAATCTCGTCACCTGGAGCCCCTACAACGGGATCGATCCCGAGGTCCAGTATCAGGGCACCACGCCGCAGGACCAGGGTCTCGTGCCCCCGCTCACGCAGTTCGTCGCGACCCTCAACCTCAGGTTCTGACCGATGCGCACCCACGTGAAGATGCTCTGGATCGCGCTGCCCCTGGTCGCGATGGCCCTGTCGTGCAGCGACATCACCAACCTGGAGCAGAAGGATCCTTCGCAGATCCTCGCAAAGGACGTCTACGTGCCGCAGCAGGCGACGCTGCTCGTCAACGGCGCCGTCGGTGACTTCGAGTGTGCCTTCTTCCGCTACGTCACCGCCGCGGGCCTCTTGGGCGACGAGCTGGTCAACGTCATCGCCAATACGGGGAACTACAACTACGACCGCCGCTCGCACCCGCTCACGGGCGCGTACGCGGGCGGGTGTGGCGGTAACCAGCAGCCGGGCGTGTACACCTCCCTGTCCGTAGCCCGGGCCTCGGCCGACACGATCCTCGCCCGGCTCGAGGAGTGGACCGATGCCCAGATGCCGGCCGGCGTGAATCGGACGCAGCTCATCGGCAAGGCGGCGGCCTACGCGGGCTACGGCCTCGTGCTGCTGGGAGAAGGCTTCTGCACGGCGGCGATCAACGTGGGGCCCGAGCTGACGCCGACGCAGGTATTCACCGAAGCCCGAGCGCGCTTCGACAAAGCCATCGACGCCGCAACCGCGGGCGGCGACGCGACCACGCAGGCGCTCGCGCGGCTCGGGCGGGCGCGGACGCTCTTGAATCTCGCGTACGCGACCCCCAATACGTCCGCCAGCCCGGACCTCGGGCTGCTCGCGCAGGCGGGAGCCGACGCGGCCCTGGTCCCCGCGGGCTTCGTCGTGAACGCGGTCGCCAGCCTCACCGGGACGCCGCGCCAGCAGAATACCATCTTCGCCCACACGGGCGCCGGCGCGGGCACCTCGAATTACTCGTCGGTCGATGCAACGTTCACCGGCTTGACGTTCGGCGGTGTGCCCGATCGCCGCGTGGCTCTGGTCGACACAGGCCAAGTGGGCGCCAATGGCGTTCGCATTCGCCAGCAGACCAAGTACGCGAGCCTCGGCGCCGCCGCCCCGATCGCGCGCACCACGGAGGCCCAACTCATCATCGCCGAGGCCGACATAGTGGCCGGCGATCGCGACGGCGCGGTCACGATCATCAACGCCTTGCACACCGCGGCGGGCATTCCGGCCTACGACAGCACCGGACAGACCAGTGCCCAAATCCTGGCGCAGGTCCGCGAAGAGCGCCGGCGCGAGCTGTTCCTTGAGAGCCAACGCCTGGGCGACATACGCCGGCTCGATCTCCCACTGATCCCAGCGATCGGCACGCCGTTCCCCGGAGGCGGCGTCTACGGCGACCAGCGCTGCTTCCCGCTGCCGGCGGTGGAGCGCATGCGACTCCTGACCGTCGTGTCGTTGCTCGGCCTGGCCTTTGCCGAGGGCGCCCTCGCGCAGGAGGCGGGAGGGGGGACGCGCCTGCTGCGCAGCCCCACGGTGAGCCGGGACCTGGTCGCGCTCGCGTACGCCGGTGACCTCTGGGTCGTGTCCCGGTCGGGCGGCGCGGCGCGCCGGCTCACCGCCACCCCAGGCGTCGAAGCCGACCCGCACTTCTCGCCCGACGGCTCCCGCATCGCGTTCACCGGTACGGTGGCGGGTAACACCGACGTGTACGTCGTGGCGACCGCGGGCGGCGCTCCCCAACGCTTGACCTACCACCCCGGAATCGATCGCGCCGTGGGCTGGACCCCAGATGGGCGCCGGGTGGTGTTCGCATCGGGGCGGAGCAGCGCACCCGTGGCCTACAACCGGCTCTGGACCATCGGGCTCGACGGCGGGCTCCCGGAGCCGCTCCCCATGCCCCGCGCCTTCACGGGGGCGTATTCCCCCGAT
>Ga0209378_1003472_pt1 | contig 10626 bp, 11 predicted proteins | sample GraSoiAngelo_156_FD_186170 | JGI IMG/M metagenome (GOLD analysis project Ga0209378, IMG submission 186170) | Grasslands soil microbial communities from the Angelo Coastal Reserve, California, USA - 14_1009_13_40cm (SPAdes) (version 2) | ecosystem: Environmental > Terrestrial > Soil > Grasslands ... | reverse complement strand
CCAGAAAACTGGCGCAGTTTGCGGCATTCCGCTGCCCGCGGGTCTGAAGCAGGCCGACAAGCTGCCGGAGGTGATTTTCACGCCAGCCACCAAGGCAGAACCCGGCGTTCACGACGAGAACATATCGTACGAGCGGGCCGAGAAGCTGATCGGCAAGACGCTTGCGGCCAAAGTGCGCGATGTGAGCCTGCGCCTGTACCGAGAAGCGGCAGACTATGCCCGTGGGCGCGGCATCATCATCGCCGACACCAAGTTCGAGTTCGGAACGGATGAGAAGGGGAATCTGGTTCTGATCGACGAGGCGCTCACCGCGGATTCCTCGCGCTTCTGGCCCGCCGATCGGTACCAACCCGGTTCGAGCCCCCCGTCATTCGACAAGCAATACGTGCGCGACTATCTGGAAACCCTGGATTGGAACAAGACACCGCCTGCGCCACGGCTCCCGGCGGAAGTGATCGCAAAGACCTCCGACAAGTACCGCGAAGCCCTTCGCCGTCTGACAGGAAGCAATTGAGAGGATAAGAAATGGCTAGCCGCTCACCCCTTGTCGGGATCGTCATGGGAAGTCCAGGCGATTGGGGGGTGATGCGCGAGGCGGCGAAGCAGCTCACCGATTTTTCCGTGCCCTACGAAGCCAAGGTACTGTCGGCGCACCGCTCGCCCGATGCGCTCACGGAATGGGTGGAACAGCTGAGCGCGAAGGGTGCCCGCTGTTTCATCGCGGGTGCCGGGGGTGCGGCGCATCTGGCCGGTGTGATCGCAGCGAAAACGACGCTTCCCGTGCTCGGGGTGCCGATGCCCTCCAAATATCTGCACGGGCTGGATTCCCTGCTGTCGATCGTACAGATGCCCAAGGGGGTTCCGGTCGCGACTTTTGCCATCGGCGAGGCGGGTGCCGCCAACGCGGGCCTCTTCGCCGTGGCGATCCTCGCTCAGGGTGATGCGAAACTCGCCAAGCGTCTCGCCCAGTTCCGCGCGGGCCAGGCCGAAGCGGTAAAGAACGCCAAGCTGCCGGGTTGACACGGGCTTCGTCCCGCTTTTCCTTGCCTGCGAAAGTCGACGCGCTCCGATCCGTTCCGATTCGGGATGCCGTGGCGATACTGCGACGCGGCGGCTTGGTTGCCTTCCCCACCGAAACGGTCTACGGACTGGGCGCCGACGCGTCCAATCCCGCAGCGGTAGCGCGAATTTACGAGGTCAAGGGCCGTCCCGCGGGGCATCCCGTCATCGTCCATATCGGCGACATCGGGCAGTTGGCTCGCTGGGCGCGCGATATCCCCGAGGCTGCGACGAAACTCGCAACGCACTTCTGGCCAGGGCCGCTGACCTTGGTGCTGAGGCGTGCGCCAGGTGTCGGTAGTCAGCTCACGGGCGGCCAGGATACGATCGGCGTACGCGTCCCCGGGCATCCGGTCGCCCTCCAGCTCCTCCGGGAATTTGGCGGAGGCATAGCTGCCCCGTCGGCCAACCGGTTTGGCCGGATCAGCCCGACGACGGCGGAGCATGTGCGAAGCGACCTGGCGAGCGAAGTCGAGTTAATCCTGGACGGAGGCGCGTGCGAGATCGGCATCGAATCGACGATCGTGGATCTCTCTGGCGGGCGGCCCGTGCTGCTTCGTCCCGGCCGAATCGCTGCGGGGGAGATCGCGGCTACGCTCGGCATCGCGCCCCTATCGCCCGATTCGGATGCCCCGCGCGCGCCCGGAACGCTCGCGGCGCACTATGCGCCCCAGCAGCCCCTTCGGCTCATCGAATCGGACCGGTGGGACCGAAGCGTAGTAGGCATTTCGCGTGGCCGAAGCGTGCTGTCCTTCCGTTCGCAGCCGGGAGGCGACATGAGCACGATGTGGATTGAAGCGTCCAGACAGCCGCAGCAATATGGACACGACCTTTACGCTAACCTGCGCGCGCTAGATTCGTCCGGCTGCGATCGGATTCTGGTAGAGGAGCCGCCGGATACTCTCGAATGGGCTGCCGTCCGGGACCGGCTCATGCGCGCCGGCTCGGTCTGACAAGCCGTGCCTTTGCGGATCAGGTTCTTGTGCTGCGGCGTTGAGGAAGAGGGGGATTGCGGCTAAAATTACACGGCGTGGGGTTGTAGCTCAGCTGGGAGAGCGTCGCGTTCGCAATGCGAAGGTCGGGAGTTCGATCCTCCTCAACTCCACCACCGTCTCGTGGATTTGAGTATTGTGGCCCTGGCCCCGCCTGATTGACGCATGCCCACGCCCCTCAAGCTCTTGATTCTCGAAGATAACGCCTTCGACGCCGAGCTCGAAGTAGGGAAGCTCCAGGCCGCCGGCTATGATTGCGACTGGCAGCAAGTGCAGACCCGGGAAGAATTCGAGGCTTCTCTGGATCGCCCGGAATTCGAGCTGATCCTCGCCGACTACAATCTTCCGAATTTCGACGGGCTGAGCGCGCTTGGCCTGCTGAGGGAGCGCGGACTGGAAATCCCCTTCATCCTCATCTCCGGCACGCTCGGCGAGGAACGCGCCATCGAGAGCCTCAAAGCGGGCGCCACCGATTACGTGATGAAGGAAAGGCTCGAGCGTCTTGCGCCGGTTGTCACTCGCGCCTTGAACGACCGCCTCGAGCGGGCCAATCGCAGCGCCGCGCAACAAGCACTGCGGGACGCCCACCGCAGGCTGCAGGCGCTTTCGGCACGACTCCTCCAAGTGGAAGAAACCGAGCGCCGCCGAATCGCGCGCGACCTGCACGACGGCGTCGGGCAGCTGCTCACTGCGGTTAAATTGCGCCTCGCGGGCCTCAATCCTTCCTCGGCAGAGTACGGCTCTCGCAGGAGCGAATGCGTTGCGGCAATCGACGATGCGCTCGAACAAGTGCGTCGCGTGTCGCGCGACCTGAGACCCTCGCAGCTGGATGATCTTGGTCTGTTGGCGGCCTTGCGATCGCATCTCGACCAACAGGCAAGTAGCGCCGGATTCAAGCCGAATTTCACGCATGACGGGGTGCCCCTACGTCTCGCCGCCGAGATCGAGACTACGTGCTTTCGCATCGCGCAGGAGGCGCTTACCAATATTGCGCGCCACGCGCAGGCGAGCGAAGTTTGGGTTACGCTCGCCGGTACGGAGGAGGAATTGCGTCTGGAGGTCCGCGACAACGGTCGGGGTTTCGACGTCGCGGCCGCGCGGCTGCGGGCGACGGCCGGCAGGAGTATGGGGCTGCTGAGCATGGAAGAACGCGCGACGCTCGCCGGCGGGCGGCTGGCGATCGACTCGGCGCTCTCGCGGGAGACCCGGCTGAGCCTTACGCTTCCTCTGGTCCGGACCGCCGCGGAACAAGTATGATTCCGGTGCGCGTCTTTCTGGCGGATGATCACGCGTTGGTGCGCGCTGGAATACGCGCGCTCCTGGAGGGTCTGGAAGGGGTCAAGGTCGTGGCCGAAGCAGGCAACGGCGGCGAGGTGCTGGAGCTTGCGCGCAAGCATCGCCCCGACGTCGTTCTGCTCGACATTTCCATGCCTGGACTCGGGGGGCTCGAGGCGAGCGCTCTGCTCAAGCAGGAGCTTCCGGAGGTGCGCGTGGTGATGCTTTCCATGCACGCCAACGAGGAATACGTGCTGCAGGCGCTGCGCGCGGGAGCTTCAGGCTACATGCTCAAGGATTCCGCGACCGCTGAACTGGAGCTCGCGCTGCAAGCAGTGATGCAAGGCGAAACCTATCTCAGCCCGCGCATATCGAAGCAGATGGTGGAAGGCTACGTGCAGCGGGTCGGGGGCGAGCAGCCCAAGTCTGACAACCTTACGCCGCGGCAGCGCCAAGTCCTGCAGCTTATCGCCGGGGGTCACAGCACCAAGGAGATCGCCTATCGCCTTGAGCTTTCAGTGAAGACCGTTGAGACCCACCGCGCGCAGCTGATGGATCGGTTGCAGATCCGCGACATCGCCGGTTTGGTGAAGTACGCGATCCGCAACGGCCTCGTCACCACCGCAAAATAATAAGCTTTGGAATCAAAAGTTTCTCCTTAACTCCGGCTTGCTCTTAAGGTATTTAGCGGGCCTTGCTCAGGGCCGGCCTGATTGGCTCGTCCCTCGTCTCGCTCTAAGGTGTCGGAAATCACCCGCAGGCGGTTCGCCACGCGCCGGAACAGCACGTCGCCTGCTCATGTTCGAGAGGGGAGACGTTGAAGCGCATCAGGGTCATGGTCGTCGACGACAGCTTGCAATTTGCAAGCGCGGTCGGACAGTTTCTCGCTTGCAGCGGCAACTTCGAAGTGCTGGCGTGCGCGAATTCCGGGGGCGAGGCGCTGGCGCGCTTCATCGAGCTTCAACAAGGAATCGCGGCCGTGGGACGGATAATCGACTTGAAGCGCGAAGGCCTAGACGCGCGCAAGCACCGGCTATTCCATGCCGCGTGAAGACCGCCGGCTCGGCCTTTCCGAGAGCGAGACTGGGTCAAAGCCGGCCGTCCTCCTGCTCGACGACGACGAAAGGGATCTGACGTTGCTCGAGCAGATTCTGCGCCCCGACGGATTCCAGGTGCTGAAGACGACCGATCCGACGCGCGCCTTCGAGATGCTCGCGAGTCATCCTGTCGAGATGGTGATCTCGGACCAAAACATGCCAGGGCTTACCGGGGTGGAGTTCCTAAGCCAGGTGCGAAGGCTCTATCCCGACGTGATCAGGATAGTCTTCACCAGCTCCCAGGATCCCAAGGTGTTCGCCGACGCGGTCAACGAAGCTGGCATTCACAAGTTCATCATGAAAAACTGGGACAGGGAGCGGCTGCGCGCGGAGGTGCGAGAGGCTTCTCGCACCTACCGCTCGAAGAATGGGACGCTCCCCTCATCTCCAAAATAGCGCCAACCACTAGACGCTCAATTTCATCGGCAGGATGACCATTTGCATGCCGCGCAGATGGAAGCGGCGCTGCAGCGCCATCGCCGCCTGATTGTGCAGTATCTGCGTCAGCCAGTTGTCCTCGTCGAAGATGAGCTTACTGGTGAAGAAAATGGCGTTGGAGAACTCGTCCCGAACGCGCTCGGCGAGCCGCGTGAATTCATCGATTGGGTCGGTGCCGAAGGACAGGTATGACTTTGCTGCCCAACCCTTGCTGTTACAGAAGTTGACGAAGTAGGAAAGCGAAGCGTTCGCCTCCACCTTCATCGCTGCGAGGTCCTCGCGCCCGCCAAAACTCTGCGCGTCCACCGTGCGCGCGTTGACGAAGATGAAGTTTCTGAAGTGATCCGGGAACATCCGCTGTACCCAGAGCAACGCGTGCAGCCCGCCGCCGCGCGAGGAGCCTACCAAAAACACCGCAGTGGGCCGGTTGGGGTCAGGCTTCGGCGGATTGGCAACGCTGCCAAAGGGAATGCCAGAAAAGTCCGCGTCGATTTTCTTCAGCTGCGCCTTGGTCCAGTCGTAGTGGTTGCGGATGGTCACGCACGCGGCGATGATCGCCGCGATGATGAGAACCGCCAGCCATCCACCTTCAAGGAACTTCTCGGCGAGCAGCATGAGTAGAATGCCCGCACACACCAGGAACCCCGCTGCAGACAGCGCGAGCCTCCCGAGCCAGTTTCGCCCGGCGCGCAGGCGGGCCCAGTACAGGCACAGGCCAAAGAGGGACACGGCGAAGGTCAGGAACACGCTCAAGCTGTAGAGAACGACCAGCGTCGAAACGCTGCCGCCTGTCCACAGAAGGATGACGAGAGATCCGAGCCCCATGACCAGGATGCCGTTCTGGGTCACGAGCCGCGTCGACAGATAGCGGAACTGGTGCGGCACCCAGGAATCGGCGGCCATGTTGGAGAGCACCGCGGGACCGCCCAGGAAGCCGGTGTTGGCGGCGACGAAAAGAAGCCCCCCTTCTAGGGCAAGCACCACCAGCAATGCGGCCTGGCCGATGTGGGCGTCCCAGCCGAAACTGTTTATGATCGCGCCAAAAGCGACCGCGTTGAGTGTCTGTCCTTCCACCGGACGCGCGTCCCACAGCAAATACAGCAAAATGATCCCGCCGGCCGTGAAGGCCAGCGACAGGGCCATGTAGAGCATGGTGACCTTGCCAGTGTGCACTCGCGGCTCAGCGAGTACGTTTACGTTGTTCGACACGGCTTCGATCCCAGTGTAGGTGCCGCCTCCTTGGGAATAGGCGAGAAGGAGCAACGCTGCGACGCCCGTCCAGCCGACCTGCCGCGAAAGGTCCAGGGTTCCGCGCCAGACGTCGGGTACCAGGGTCGGCAGCACCGTCGCATGGGAGAGCACTCCGTATACGATAAGGAACGCGTGTGTGAGAATAAAACCTAGAAAGATCGGCAGCAGAACTGTGATGGCTTCCTTCATCCCACGCAGGTTGAGCAGCACGAGCGCCACGATGAACGCAACCTCGGCCGCAAGCTTGTACGGCTGGAAGCCGAGCGGAAACAGCGAGAACAACGCATCGACGCCGCTCGCTATCGAAATCGAAATAGTGAGCACGTAATCGAGAATCAGCGCTGCACCCGAGGTGAGGCCCGCGTAAGGGCCGATCAGCCGCGTGGCGACCCGGTAGCCGCCCCCGCCCGTGGGAAACAGTTCGATGACCTGGTTGTAGGCGAGCGCGATGATGAACACGGTCGCCGCCGTGGCGAGCGCGAGGTAAAGGCCCAGATCCGTGTGCTCGCCCAGCGCGCGAAACGCCTCTTCGGGCCCGTAGCAGGAGGAGGAAATCCCGTCCGCTCCGAGGCCCACCCAGGCGAAAAAAGCGACGAGCGCGATATGCCGTCTTGCCTTCGTATCCAGCGGATCGAGCGGCTTGCCGAACAGCCTCCGGCGCAGATTCGCAAACTCGCTCATGAGCGTGCGGGGTTTGCCTTGCCCGATGCGATGGCCTTTTCGAGGCGGCGCGCGAACACCGTCATTTCCTTGGCCGCCTGCCGGTCACCCCTGCTCTCCGCGACCTCGACGCCTTTGCGGTAGGCTGCGAGCGCCTCATCGGGCCGTCCATTTCCGGCGAGTGCGTTTCCGAGGAGTTTCCACGCCGCGGAATATCCGGGGTCTTTTTCGACTGCCGCGTTAAGGTGTGCGATCGCGGGTTCGAATTCGGCGCACTTCAAGTATTCGCTTCCGAGAGAAAAACGCAGGAGCGCGCCGTCCCTGGGCGTGCCCACGAGCTTCAAGAGATTGACTATCTGCTGCGAAGTCATCGGGGATACCGGGATGCTGGCGCCGCCCAGCCGAGCGCGGATATTATATCCGCTTGCCTCCCGCTGATTTCATGCTCAATATGACACGATCGACAATTTCCACCTCGGATGCCCCCGCTGCTGTCGGCCCTTACTCCCAGGCAGTGCGCGCCGGCGACACGCTCCATCTTTCCGGACAGATCGGACTGGACCCGGCAACCGGGCAGCTCGTCGATGGAATCGAGAACCAGATCCATCGTGTTTTCCGCAACCTGAAGGCCGTTGCCGAGGCCGGCGGCGGATCGCTTGCCGATGCGGTCAAGCTCACCGTCTATCTGACCGATCTGTCGCATTTCGCCCGCGTCAACGAGATCATGGTCCGATATTTCGATAAACCATATCCGGCGCGCGCGGTGGTCGGCGTCGCGGCGCTGCCGCGCGGCGCGCTGGTCGAGGCGGATGCGATCCTCGTGTTTCAGGGCTGACACCGGGATCTAGGGATCAGGCGTGCGGAAGGCGTCGGCTCGATCTTCGGGCAGCCGGACGGTTGCCGCGAAGCTCAACAAACTTGGTATCCGTCGCGAATTCGATCTCGTACTGCATCTGCCCTTGCGTTACGAGGACGAGACGCGCGTAACGCCGATCGCGGACGCACCTCCCGGCTTGCCCGTCCAGGTGGAAGGCACGGTGCGCTCGACCGAGATCGTATACCGCCCGAAGCGCCAGCTCGTCTCGCGGATCGAGGATTCCACGGGAGAGCTCGTGCTTCGTTTCTTCAATTTCTATGGAAGTCAGGCGAAAGCGCTTGAGCCCGGCGCCAGGGTGCGCGCATTCGGTGAAGTGCGCACGGGCTTTTTCGGCGGGGAGATGATCCATCCGCGCTTCCGCGTGCTGCATGGAGAGAATCCACTGCCGACGGCGTTGACGCCGATTTATCCGACTACGGACGGCCTTGCGCAGACTCGGCTGCGGCGCCTGATCGAAGAGGCGCTCGCGCGCTCGCAACTCGATGACACGCTGCCTGAAGAAGTCTTGAAACGGCTCGGCCTGTGCGGTTTTCGCGAGGCTGTCGACACCCTGCATCATCCCCGCCCGGGGGCGGATGAGGAGGCTCTCAGCGGCCGCACGTCGCCCGCCTGGATGCGCATGAAATTCGACGAGCTGTTGGCGCAGCAGCTCTCCATGCGCAAGCACTACCGCGAGCGCAAGGCGCGCAGGGCTCCGGTGCTCGAGGCGCCGGTCGAAAAGGCGCGTCGCCTCACCTCTGCGCTGATCGGGCGGCTGCCGTTCCGTCTGACGCGTGCGCAGCAGCGGACCTGGGGAGAGATCGAGCGCGATCTCGCGCAGTCGCACCCGATGCATCGCCTGCTGCAGGGCGACGTCGGCAGCGGCAAGACGGTCGTCGCCGTCCTTGCCGCTCTGCGCGCGGTCGAAAACGGATTGCAGGCCGCAGTGATGGCGCCCACCGAGATTCTGGCCGAGCAGCACTTGCGCAAGTTCAGCGAATGGCTGGTGCCGCTCGGCCTGGAAATCGCGTGGCTCACTGGAAGCCAGACCCAAAAAGAACGCGCCTCTGCGCGTGCCGCGATAGCTTCCCGAAAAGCCGCGGTCGCCATCGGCACACACGCGCTCTTCCAGGAAGGAGTTGAATTCCGTTCTCTGGGCCTTGCCGTCGTCGATGAACAGCACCGCTTCGGCGTCGCCCAGCGGTTGGCGCTGCGCACCAAAGGAGAGGAGTCGCACCAACTGATGATGAGCGCGACGCCGATTCCTAGGACGCTTTCGATGAGCTACTACGCCGATCTCGATGTGTCGGTCATCGATGAGCTGCCGCCGGGACGAAAGCCCGTGGTCACCAAGCTCTTCGCCGATTCGCGCCGTGCAGAAGTCGTGGGGCGCATCCGCGAGGCTTGCGGCGACGGAGGCCAGGCTTACTGGGTGTGCCCGCTGATCGAGGAGTCCGAACAGCTGCAGCTCAAGACGGCGCTCGATACTCACGCCAGGCTGAGGAAAGAGTTCCCAGAACTCGATGTAGGGCTGATTCACGGGCGCCTGAAACCCGCCGAGAAGGCGCAGACCATGGCCGCCTTCCTGGCAGGCCGGATCGACCTGCTGGTGGGAACGACCGTGATCGAGGTGGGCGTGGACGTCCCCAACGCGTCGCTCATGGTGATCGAGCACGCAGAGCGCTTCGGCCTTGCGCAATTGCACCAGTTGCGCGGGCGCGTTGGACGCGGCGCGACGCAATCGGTGTGTATCCTGCTCTATCAGAATCCTCTGAGTGAGGCCGCACGCAAGCGACTGAAGGTGATTTTCGAGAATGCGGACGGGTTCGTGATTGCGCGCGAGGATCTCGAACTGCGCGGTCCCGGCGAATACCTCGGCGCGCGCCAGAGCGGAGCGCCGCTCCTGCGCTTTGCCGACCTTGTCGAAGACGCGGACCTGATCGAACTGGCGCGCCCGGTGGCCGAGGCGCTCCTCGCCGACCATCCCGAGTCGGCGGAACGGCACCTCGATCGCTGGCTCGGCGGACGCGCCGATTTCTTAAAGGTTTGAGGCCCGCGAGCTACAATGCGCTCGCCATGAATCTCGCCGCTCTCGCCGCCAGGCTGACGCTGTACGAGCGCCTGATGCGACTCGACAAACCGATCGGCACGCTCCTGCTGCTGTGGCCTACGCTGTGGGCGTTGTGGCTTGCGAGCAACGGCGGCCCGGAGGGGCGGATCGTGTGGATCTTCGCGCTGGGGACCCTCCTCATGCGCTCGGCCGGCTGCGTGATGAACGACCTCGCCGACTGGCGCTATGACGCTCACGTAGAGCGCACGCGGAACCGACCGCTCGCCGCGGGATTGGTGAGCCGACGCGAAGCCTGGATTCTCGCCTCCGCGCTGACACTCGCCTCCTTCGGGCTGGTGCTGTCGCTCAACGGGTTGACGGTCCTTCTCTCTTTCGCGGCGCTCGGCCTTGCGGCGACCTATCCCCTGACCAAACGATTTCTAGCGATTCCGCAGGCCTATCTTGGAATGGCGTTCGGGTTCGGCATTCCGATGGGGTACGCTGCAATACTCGGAACCATCCCGTCCGAAGGCGGGTGGCTGCTCCTTGCCAACATTTTCTGGGCGGTCGCCTACGACACCGAATACGCGATGGTGGATCGCGACGACGATTTGCGCATCGGCATCAAGACAGCCGCGATCACCCTTGGACGCTACGATGTGCTTGCGGTAATGGTCTGCTACGGCGTGATGCTCACGCTGCTCGCAGGCATCGGCCTGCACCGCGGGCTGGGTCTCGTCTACTATCTGGGTCTCGTCACCGCGGCGGCGGTCATGACACGTCACTATCGCCTCGTCCGCGGGCGCGACCGAGAAGCCTGTTTCAAGGCTTTTAACCAAAACAATTGGGTCGGCGCGATCATTTTCGTCGGAATTTTTGCCGACTTCGCAACTAGGCGAGGAATCCCATGGACCTGAATCTCGCCGGACTGCGCCCGCGCGGCAACGA
>Ga0209378_1003464_pt1 | contig 10637 bp, 8 predicted proteins | sample GraSoiAngelo_156_FD_186170 | JGI IMG/M metagenome (GOLD analysis project Ga0209378, IMG submission 186170) | Grasslands soil microbial communities from the Angelo Coastal Reserve, California, USA - 14_1009_13_40cm (SPAdes) (version 2) | ecosystem: Environmental > Terrestrial > Soil > Grasslands ... | reverse complement strand
ACCGAAATCGCCAGCCGACTACAAGGTTGTGGGCAAGTCCTTCGCGCGCCGCGACGTCGCCTGGAAGGTTTACGGCACCGACCGGTTCGTCACCGACGTGCGCGTCAAAGGCATGCTGCACGCGCGGGTCATCCGGCCGCCGCGCGCCGCGTGCAAGATACGAGGCGTGGACGAGGCCTCGATCAAGTCGATCCGCGGCGCGCGCGTCGTGCGCGAGAAGGACTTCGTCGCGGTGGTCGCGCCACGCGAGTGGGACGCAGTACGAGCGGCGCAGAGGCTGAAGGTCGACTGGCATGCGCTCGACGGCGCGTTTCCGGCGATGGATCAGCTGCACGAGCACATCCGAGGTGCCAAGGTCGTGAAGCGCGAGGAGCCCGTGAAGAAGGGCGACCTGGCAGCGGCGTTCAGCGCGCCGGGCGTGCGCATCGTCGAAGCGCAGTACGAGTGGCCGTTCCAGTCGCATGCCAGCATGGGTCCCGGCTGCGCGGTTGCGGACGCCAGGGCCGACCGCTGCACGGTGTGGACGGGATCGCAGAAGCCCCACTTCGTGCGTGACGGGGTGGCCAGGCTGCTCGGCATGGCGCCGGAGAAAGTGCGGGCGATCTGGGTTGCCGGGCCGGGCTCCTACGGGCGCAACGACGCCGGAGACGCCGCGCTCGACGCGGCGTTCCTCTCGAAGGCGACCGGCAAGCCGGTGCGGGTGCAGGGCATGCGGGCCGACGGCACGGCGTGGGACCCGAAGGGCCCGGCGTGCGTGCATCGCGCGCGCGCGGCGATCGATGCCAGCGGCAAGGTGATCGGCTACGAGTTCGTCTCCAAGGGCTTCTCGCGCCAGCACATCGCTACCAACGAGTCGGACCCGGCGGACAGCCTGGTCGGGCAGGCCACCGGCATCCCGGCGAAGGGTACGCAGATCTTCGGCGTGCCGGCGGAGTCCTACGGCTTCGAGAACAAGCTGCTCGCCTGGGAGACGATCGCGCCGCTGGTGGAGAACTGCTCGCCATTGCGCACCGCGCATATGCGCGATCCGGTCGGGCCCGAGATCCACTTCGGAGCCGAGCAGTTCATCGACGAGCTGGCCGCCGCGGTGGGCGAGGATCCGGTCGCATTCCGCCTGAGGTATCTCACCGAGGCGCGGCATCAGGCGGTGGTCAAAGCCGCCGCCGAAAAGGCCGGATGGCAGGCAAGGAATTCTTCCGAAAGAACCATGAAGGGCCGGGGCATCGCTTTTGCCGAGCGCAACGGCACCGCGGTGGCCGCCGTGGCCGAGGTCGAGGTCGAGCGCAGCACGGGGCGGATCTGGGCGCGTCGCGTGGTGGTCGCGCACGATTGCGGCCTGGTGATCAATCCGCAGGGCCTGCGCTACACGATCGAAGGCAACGTCGTGCAGGGCATCTCGCGCGCGGTTTACGAGCAGGTCCGCTTCGACCGCGATGCGGTCAGCAGCGTCGACTGGGCGAGCTATCCGATCCTGGAGATGCAGGACGCTCCGGCGACGATCGAGGTGGTGCTGATCAACCGGCCGGAGGTCGCACCCTCGGGCGCCGGCGAGCCGACGATGCGGGTGATCCCGGCCGCCGTGGCGAACGCGTTCTTCGACGCCACCGGCGTGCGCCTGCGCAAGGCGCCGCTCAACGCGGAGAGAGTGAAAGCAGCGCTATCGCGCGCCTGAACCGCCAGGTCTGCATTGCCGGCGGCGGCCCGGCTGGCATGATGCTCGGGCTGCTGCTGGCCCGCGCCGGCGTGCGCACGCTGGTGCTGGAGAAGCACGCCGACTTCCTGCGCGACTTCCGCGGCGACACGATTCACCCCTCGACGCTGGAGGTGATGCACGAGCTCGGGCTGCTAGAGGCGCTGCTGCGCCTGCCGCACCAGAAGATCCCGCAGTTCTCGGCGAAGGTCGGCGACCGCGACGTCGTGATCGCCGATCTCACGCACCTGCCGGCGCGCTGCGGCTTCATCGCGATGATGCCGCAGTGGGACTTCCTCGATTTCCTCGCGCGCGAGGCACGGCGCTACCCCGGCTTCGAGCTCTCGATGAACGCGGAGGTCACCTCGCTCGTCGAACGCGACGGCCGGATTTGCGGAGTGAAGCTCGAGAATCAGGAGATCCTCGCGGATCTCGTGATCGGCGCCGACGGCCGGCATTCGACGGTGCGTGCGCAGGCCGGATTGCAGGGCGAGGAATTCGGCGTGCCGATGGACGTGCTGTGGTTCAGGTTGTCGCGGAAGGCGAGCGATCCCGAAGCGACGATGGGACGCTTTGCCGCCGGGCGGATCGTGATCCTCCTCAACCGCGGCGATTACTGGCAGTGCGGCTATGTGATTTCCAAGGGTGCAGCCGAGGAAGTCCGCCGTGCAGGCCTGCCGGCGTTCCGCGCCGGCATCGGCAAGGTGCTGCCGTTCCTCGCCGAGCGCGCCGCCGAGCTCGTCGACTGGGAGAGAATCAAGCTCCTCACGGTGCGCGTCGACCGGCTGCGGCAGTGGTACCGCCCCGGGTTGCTGTGCATCGGCGATGCGGCGCACGCGATGTCGCCGGTCGCCGGCGTCGGCATCAATCTCGCGATCCAGGATGCCGTGGCGGCCGCCAACATCCTGGCAACGCCGCTCAAGGACAATCGAGTGTCGGTGGATGATCTGCGCAAGGTGCAGAAACGCCGCGAATGGCCGGTGCGCGTGACGCAGCAGCTGCAGCTCATGATCCAGAAGCGCCTGATCGCGCGCGCCCTGCAAAGCGACGCGAGCTTCGCCCCGCCGCTGTTCATTCGCATGCTCGAGAGGTTTCCCGCGCTGCGCCGCATTCCGGCTCGGCTGATCGGCCTGGGGGTCCGTCCCGAGCATGTCAAACGTTAGCGATTCGGCAAAAGCAGATCCCGTTGCCGCAGCGAGTTCTGGATGAGCAGGATGTCGCCCGCGCCGATCGTGCGCTCCTGCAGCTTCGGCGTCATGCATGAGAAGTTGCTCGCGTCTTCGATGCTGCCGGAGCCGTTGTAGACCGCCTGCGCAGGATATGCGCATACCGGACGCTGCCGCGGCCCATCGATGCGGGTGGCGATGATCTTCTCGGGCGCGACGCCTTCCTCGACCCACTTGATCACCGCGCTCACCACATGGTGCTCGGGGTTGCGCAACGCCGCCGTCGGCTCAGGAGCGCCGCCGCCGATCGCATTCGGCCCGGTGCCACCGCCGCAGTGGCTGACGGCGGGAAGCATGAACAGGCGGTGATATTCCTGCACCCGCTTGCCAAAGGCCTGCGCCGTGGCGGCGACGACCTGGGGTGAGAGCTTGTCGACCTGCTGGTCGAAGGCGTCGTCGGGCAGGTGCTGCAACTTCTCGAACTGCGTCAGCGCGAAGAAATAGGCGAGCGATCCATCCGGCGGCACGACCGAGTCGTTCCAGCCGTGGTACTGGATCAGCTTGCCGCCGCGGCTCGTGAACGCCCTGATGTCCGGGCTCGGCGCCGCAGTGATGGGCGAGAGCGCCGCCTTCGATTGATCGTAGACCGTCGACCAGTTGATGTCGCGGCGCCATTCGTACGGCGGTGACAACAGCGAATACACGTAGTGCCCGATAAACGGGCCGTAGCCCCCGTTGTCCGCGAAAGCCGGAGAGAAGTCAGCTTCCGAGCCGAACTTGGCGCCGCTATAGCGCTGCTGGCCGGTGACCTCGTTCGTTGTGCCGGCGTACATCGCCTTGACGGTCGCGAGCTCCTGCGCGGTGAGAACGTTCTCGCCGGAAGGACCGAGCGTGTCGATGTCGAAGCTGCACGCGCGCGGATTGGTGATCTGCCCGTCGACCAGGCCGTCGATCGCGTCGCACTTCTGGAGCACGCGCGCGGTGATCGCGTTACGTTTGTCGACGCTCAGAGCGGCCGGCTGTCCAAACACGGGTGTCAGGGTTTTCCCCGTCCAGAGCAGCCAGAACAGGATGTCGGGGTAGAACATCGAGGGCGCACCGGCGACGATGCCGTCGAACAGCTCCGGATAGTTCTGCGCCATCATCATCGCCTGGCGCCCACCGTTCGAGCAGCCTTCGAAGTACGAATGAGCGACCGGCTTGTCGTAGAACGCCACGCTCAGCGTCTTGGCTGCGGTGGCCACGAAGTAGTGCGCCCGCAAGCCCCAGTCCTTGACTTTTTCCGGGTGACCCAGCGTCCAGCTCGCCGCCTCGCCGCCGTCGTGTCCCATGTTGCTGCCGGCGGTGACGAATCCGTCGCCGATATCCTGTGCTAGGCGCGCGTACGGCGTAGCGCCGGCATAGCCGCCGGTGCCGTTCACTTTCATGCGTCCGGTCCAGTCCGCAGCGGTGGGTGGGAGCCACACTTCAAATTTGATCTCCGAGTCGAACGAGGGCCTGGCAACGCCTTGCACACGGCAAAACGCGACGGTCACGGCGGCGCCGCCGATCGTCGCCGGCGGAGTCACGATCCCAGCCGACGTGATCGTGGATGCCTCTGGAGTCACCGATGTCAAACTGGCGCAGCTCAAGGCCGCCTGGGTGGCCCCAGATGCACCCGCCAGCCCCAGCGCCAGCGCGATCCCGATTCCATTGCTCGCCGTGCGTTGCATGACATCTCCCCAGTGATCACGTTTTCGGGCCCTCAGCTGGCGCCCCCGGTGGAACATAACAGCACCGCGCCAGGAATCCATCTGAGATGCTCATTAATGGACGCGCATCTCTAATCAATGCTACTAGCCACTAAAACGATCGCGGCAAGCCCAGGACGTGCTCCGCCAGGTACGCAAGGATGAGATTGGTCGAGATCGGCGCCACCAGGTACAGGCGCGTCTCGCGGAATTTGCGCTCGACGTCGTACTCGGCGGCGAAGCCGAAGCCGCCGTGGGTCTGCAGGCACACGTTCGCCGCCTCCCAGGACGCCTTCGCGGCGAGGTGCTTCGCCATGTTCGCCTCCGCGCCGCAGTCGAGCTTCTTGTCAAAAAGCGAAGCGGCCTTGTAGCGCATCAGGTTCGCCGCCTCGATCTCCATGTAGCTCTCGGCGATCGGGAACTGGATGCCCTGGTTCTGCCCGATCGGCCGGTCGAAGACGACGCGCTCGTTGGCGTATTTGGAGGCCTTTTCGGTGAACCAGTAACCGTCGCCGATGCACTCAGCGGCGATCAGGATGCGCTCGGCATTGAGCCCGTCGAGGAGGTAGCGGAATCCCCTGCCTTCCTGGCCGATCAGGTTCTCCGCCGGGATCTCGAGGTTGTCGATGAACACCTGGTTGGTCTCGTGGTTCACCATGTTGCGGATCGGCTTCACCTCCAGACTGCGGCTTTTTGTCTCCACCAGGAAGATCGACATGCCGTCGGACTTCCTTGTCACTTCGGCGAGCGGCGTGGTACGCGCGAGCAGGATCATGAGCTCGGAGTGCTGCAGGCGCGAAGTCCACACTTTCTGGCCGTTCACCACGTAACGGTCGCCTTTCTTTACTGCCAGCGTCTTGATGTTGGTCGTGTCGGTGCCGGCGCCGGGCTCGGTGACGCCCATCGCCTGCAGGCGCAGCTCGCCGCGAGCGAGCTGCGGCAGGTATTTCTTCTTCTGCGCGTCCGAGCCGTGGCGAAGAAGCGTGTTCATGTTGTACATCTGGCCATGGCAGCAGCCGGCGTTGCCGCCCGAGCGCGTCACCTCTTCCATGATCACCGAGGCCTCGGTCAGCGTCAGGCCCGAGCCGCCGTACTCTTCGGGAATCAGCGCCGACATCCAGCCCGCCTTGGTGAGCGCGTCGACGAAAGCCTCCGGGTAGGCGCGCTTGTCGTCGATGTCCTGCCAGTAGGCCGAGTCGAACTGGCCGCACAGCGCGCGCACCGCGTCGCGCAGCTCCGGGTGGTTGTCGCGGCCGAGGTTCATTTCTTCGGCTTGAGGTGGGCGGAGGCTTCCTCGTCGATGCGCAGCCAGATCTCCTCGGCGATCGGCTGCTGCGACTCCTCCAGCAGATGGCCGACCAGCCCGACCGCGCGCGCCATCACGCCGAGCCCGCGGCACACCTTCCAGTCGAAGCCGAGCTCGCACGCGAGCGCGCCGATGGCTCCGGTAGCATTGACGGGAAGGCCTTTCGCCTTTCCTACCGCTTCCATCAGTTCACAAAACTTCCCGTAGTAGCCCGTTTCCCGGGCGATTTCAAACAGCCGCACCGTTCGGGGGTCGACCGGTTTGTGCAGCGGATGGCCAAGACCCGGGATGCGCTTGTTCTCGGCGACGATTTTCTTCGCATCGTCGCCCCGCGCAACCGCTTCGGAAAGGAGCTTCGCGCAGCCCTCGGTCGAGCCGACGAACACGCTCCCCAGCCCGCACAGGCCGGCCGCGACGGCCGCCTGCATGGCTTCGGGCGCGCCGAGGTAGGTGAGCCGCGCGGCGAGCGCGCTCGGCGTGAGGCCGTGCTCGACCAGCGTCACCACCATCGCGTTGAACAGCTTCGACTCGCGCGGCCCGGGCGTGCGCCCGGTGAGCTCGAGGAAGGCCATGTCGCCGAGGTTCAGCTTGCCGAGGATCTCCCCCGGGAGGTCCTTGCCGCGCACCACGATGCGGTCGGCGCTCGACCAGGCGAGATCGGAACGGATCGGCTTGCGCGCCATCAATCAGCCTTGACGCCGGCGGTGTCGATGACCTTCGCCCACTTGGCGATCTCGGCGTCGAGGAACTGCGCCGCCTGCTCGGGGCTGCCGCCGACCGGCTCGATGCCGATCTGTCCGAAGCGGTCCTTGATGCCGGACTCGTTGATCGCTTTCGCCGTCTCGGCCGAGAGGCGGTCCACGATCTCGCGCGGCGTGCCCGCGGGGGCGAGAAACAGCACCCAGGTCGACGACTCGATCGGCGGCCCTCCGGCCTCGGCGATGGTCGGCACCCCGGGCGCGCCCTGGATGCGCTTCGCGGAGAACATGGCGAGCGAGCGGATCTTGCCGCCCCGCACATGCGGCATCAGCGTGCTCGGCACGTCGACGAGGACCTGGATATCGTTTGCCATCAGGGCCGTGAGCGCGGGCGCCGTGCCTTTGTACGGCACGTGCACCATGTCGATGCCGGCGGTCTGCTTCAGCAGCTCGGTGGTCAGATGCGCGGCGGCACCGATGCCCGAGGAGCCGAAGTTGATCTTGCCCGGATTGGCCTTGGCGTAGGCGATCAGCTGCTTCACGTCCTTGGCCGGGAGGTCATTGTTGACGGTCAGGATAAGCGGCGCGATGCCGACCAGCGAGACCGGCGCAAAGCTCTTCACCGTGTCGAAGGGCAGCTTGCCGGCGTAGAGCGTTGCATTCGCGGCGTGGGCCGCAATGACCGTGAGCGTGGTGTACCCGTCCGGCGGCGCCTTCGCGACGATGTCGGCGCCGAGGATGCTGTTGGCGCCAGGGCGATTGTCGACCACGATCGGCTGGCCGAGCGAGGTCTGCATCTTCTGCGTCACCACGCGCGTCACGACATCGGTGATGCCGCCGCCGGTGTAGGGCACGACCCAGCGGATCGGTTTCGCCGGCCAGGCCTGCGCGCAAGCGGCGAGCGGGGCGGCGAGAACGAGGGCGACAAACAGCTTTCTCATGGCTTCAAATATATCCGGCGCGCCTGATCTCGACCCGGTGCACCGCATTCATCGGCGGTAACTTACTGTAAGAGATGAAGTTCCGCCGATCCCGTTCGCATCGTGAGGAGGCGGTCGCAGCTCCGGCCCCGGCAGTGCAGCAAGCTGTGAACTGCAATTATTTCACTTGAAAAAATCGAAGTAAATGTCAGACTATTAAGTACAAAGCCCAGCTCGCGGTCCAAGAAAAGGGGGAGAGGTGAGTCAAGCGTCGCCGGCGGGCGCCATCAAGGTGCTCGTGATCGATGACAGCAACACTATTCGACGCAGCGCGGAGCTATTTCTGCGCCAAGCCGGCTATGAAGTCATCCTGGCCGAAGACGGCTTCGATGCGCTTTCCAAGATCTCCGATCATCAGCCGCAGGTGATCTTCGTCGACATCATGATGCCGCGGCTCGACGGGTACCAGACCTGCGCGCTGATCAAGCAGAACCCGCAGCTCAAATCCACGCCCGTGATCATGCTGTCGAGCAAGGACGGCGTGTTCGATCGCGCGCGCGGCAGGCTCGCCGGATCCGATCGCTACCTGACCAAGCCTTTTACGAAGGAAGGGCTGATCGAAGCGGTCAACCAGTACGTCAAGCCGGCTTCGCTTCCCACCTAATCCATTGAAAGGCCATACGTCATGCCAATCAAGAACATCCTCATCGTCGATGACTCCGCCACCGATCGCCAGTTTCTCAGCGAGCTGCTGGTGAAGAACGGGTACAAGGTCTCGACTGCCGACAGCGCCGAAGACGCGCTCGCCAAGGTCAAGCAACATCGCCCCGACCTGGTGCTGATGGACGTGGTCATGCCGGGCCAGAACGGCTTCCAGGCGACCCGCATGCTGGCCCGCGACGACAGCACCAAGCACATCCCGGTCATCATCTGCACCAGCAAGGCGCAGGAGACCGACAAGGTGTGGGGCATGCGCCAAGGCGCCCGCGATTACATCGTGAAGCCGATCAACCAGGCCGACCTGCTGGCCAAGATCGCCGCCCTCGGCTGATGGCCACCAAAGCTTCCCTGCGGGATTACCAGCGCGAGCTGTCGGCCCGGCTGCAAAGCGCCGAGCTCGGCAGCACCGCTTCGAAGCTGGCCCTGCGGGTAGGCGAGGAGGGCTGGCTTGTCGACCTGGCGGATGCCGGCGAGGTCATTCCCGTCACGCCGATCAGCGCAGTGCCGCTGACGCGCGCGTGGTTCAAGGGCGTCACCAATATCCGCGGCAATCTCTACAGCGTGGTCGATTTCTCCGCCTTCCTCGGCGGGCCGGGGGTCGCCGTGCGCGAGCAGGCACGCCTGCTGCTCGTCGGCGAGCGGTTCCGCGTCGGCAGCGCGCTCCTGGTGGACGGCTCGCTCGGGCTGCGCAACGCCTCGCAGCTGCAGCCGCGCGCTCGCGACGCCGCGCAGGCGCCCTGGATCAAGGCCGAATACACCGATGCGCAAGGCAAGCCGTGGAAAGAGCTGGACCTGCCGGCCCTGGTTCAGCAGCCGGAATTTCTCGACGTGGGAATCTGAGGGGCTTGGATGGATAAGAACTGCGTTCGCCGGCTTCTGATCGCTCTGGCGGTGCTGCCGGCGCAGCCCGCGGCGGCTGAAAGCGGCGTCACGAAGGACAGGATCGTGCTCGGCCAGTCGGTGGCGCTGACCGGGCCGGCGTCGCAGCTCGGCATCCAGATGCGCAACGGCGTGAGTGCGTACCTGGACTACGTCAACGCGCAGGGCGGCGTGCACGGCCGGAAAATCGAGCTGATCACGCTCGACGACGGCTACGAGCCTGCGCGCACCGTGCCGAACACGAAGAAGCTGATCGACGAACACAAGGTGTTCGCCTTGATCGGTTACGTCGGCACGCCGACCAGCGTGCCCGCGATCCCGGTCTTCACCGAAGCGAGAGTCCCGTTCTTCGGCCCGTTCACCGGCGCCGAGGCGCTGCGCGCCCCTTTCAACCGCTACATCTTCCACGTGCGCGCCAGCTACTACGACGAGACCGACAAGATCGTCGAGCAGGTGCTGTCGATCGGCGGCAAGAGCATCGCCGTGTTCTACCAGGATGACGCCTACGGCCAGGCCGGTCTCAAGGGCACCGAGATCGCGATGGCGAAGCGCGGCCTGAAGATCTCCGCGCTCGGCACCGTCGAGCGCAACACGATCAAGGTGGAGAATGCGGTAAAGACCATCAACGCCGCGAAGCCCGACGCCGTAGTGATGATCAGCCAGTACACCTCGTGCGCGGAATTCATCCGGCAGATGAAAAGGAGCGGCAGCGCGGCGACGTTCTACAACGTCTCGTTCGTCGGCAGCAAGGCGCTGGCCGACGCGCTCGGCAGCGACGGCCTGGGCGTGGCGATCTCCCAGGTGATGCCGTTCCCGTGGGGGGCGGCAGTGCCGGTCGTCAAGGAGTACCAGCGGCTCTCGGCCAAGGCGGGCCACCCCGATTTCAATTTCAGCGCGATCGAGGGCTTCGTCGTGGCCAAGGTCTTCGTCGAAGGGCTCAAGCGCACCGGCAGGGACCTGACCCGCGAAGCGTTCATCGATGCGCTCGAGAGGATGCAGGACGTCGACGTCGGCGGCTTCTACGTGAGTTATTCGCCGGAGAGCCACGCCGGGTCGAAGTTCGTCGACCTGACCATCATCGCCCGCGAGGGCAAGTTCCTGCGCTAGGAAACCACGGAGAATCGCATGGCATTCAAATTAGCCCTCAAACTGCCGTTTCTCAGCCGCGGCGAGGCCGCGCAGCAGGGCGTGCCGCTGCAGCGCCCGCCGCTGCAGCGCCCGCCGCGCTCTGCCACCGGCGGCATCCTGACGGCGCCGCTGCGGCTCATCGGCCGGCTGACAGGCGGCCGCCAGCTCCAGCTGCTGACCGCGCTGCTGGTGCTTCTCCTGCTGGTCGACGCCGCGATCGTGGTGGTGGATGCGCGACAGGCGACCTTCAATTCGCTGTACATCGCCGCGGTCGGCAAGATCCGCATGCTGTCGCAGCGCCTCGCCAAGGCGGCTCAGCAGGCCTCGCAGGGCAACGCCGCGGCTTTCAAGCAGCTGCGCGACAGCCGCGACGAGTTCGCGTCCGAAGTGAAGCTGCTGC
>Ga0209378_1003462_pt1 | contig 10642 bp, 12 predicted proteins | sample GraSoiAngelo_156_FD_186170 | JGI IMG/M metagenome (GOLD analysis project Ga0209378, IMG submission 186170) | Grasslands soil microbial communities from the Angelo Coastal Reserve, California, USA - 14_1009_13_40cm (SPAdes) (version 2) | ecosystem: Environmental > Terrestrial > Soil > Grasslands ... | reverse complement strand
GCTGCCGGTCTTCGAGGCGTTCTGGCGCGGGGATGCGCCGGGACCCGCGGGCGCCGGCCTGCGCTACGTCGATCACCTCACGCACAACGTCCACCGCGGGCGCATGAAGGAATGGGCCGAGTTCTACGAGCGGCTGTTCAATTTCCGCGAGATCCGCTACTTCGACATCGAGGGCCAGCTCACCGGCCTGAAGTCCAAGGCGATGACCAGCCCCTGCGGCAAGATCCGCATCCCGATCAACGAATCCTCCGACGACCGCTCGCAGATCCAGGAGTATCTCGAGGAGTATCACGGCGAGGGCATCCAGCACATCGCCGTGCATAGCGGCGACATTTATGCCACCGTCGATAAGCTGCGCGCAGCGGGCGTGCAGCTGCTCGACACGCCGGACACCTACTACGAGATGGTCGGCAAGCGCCTGCCGAACCATGGCGAGCCGCTCGAGGAGCTGCAGAGGCGCAGGATCCTGATCGATGGCAGCCCGAGCGGCGGGCTGCTGCTGCAGATCTTCACCAAGACCGCCATCGGCCCGATCTTCTTCGAGATCATCCAGAGGAAAGGCGACGAGGGCTTCGGCGAGGGCAACTTCAAGGCGCTGTTCGAGTCGATGGAGCTCGACCAGGTACGCCGCGGCGTTCTGAAACCGGCAGCCTAAAATCGGGGTCAGAGCCCGATTTCCCTCCCCTATGAGCCAACAAGACATTCCCGTGAAAAAGAAATCGGGCTCTGACCCCAATTTACGCGGCGACTACTCCAAGGCCGGGCTCGACTATTCGGTCGAGCAGGACTGGGGCGCCTACACGCCGGAGGAGCACGCGCTGTACCGGCGGCTCTTCGAGCGGCAGTCGAAGCTGGTGCCGCGCTACGCCTGCAACGAATGGATCGACGCCATCGCGGGGCTGGATTCGGCGCGCGAAATCCCGCGCTTCGACAAGGTCTCGCGGCAGTTGAAGGCGAAGACCGGCTGGGAGATCGTCGCCGTGCCGGGCCTCATCCCCGATGACGCCTTCTTCACCCACCTCGCCAACCGGCGCTTTCCGGTCACCGTCTGGCTGCGCCGCCCCGAGGAGTTCGACTACATCGTCGAGCCCGACGTGTTCCACGACTTCTTCGGGCATGTGCCGCTGCTTTTCGACCGGACCTATGCCGATCACCTGTACGAGTACGGCAAGGGCGGCCTGAAGGCGATGCGCCTCGACGCGGTCAGGATGCTCGCGCGCCTGTACTGGTACACGATCGAATTCGGCCTCATGCAGACCGCTTCGGGCATCCGGGCGTATGGCGCGGGGCTCCTCTCCTCGGGCGGCGAGCTCGCCTACTGCGTCGACGACCCGCGCCCGCGCCGGCTCGCGTTCGACCTCGAGCGCATCATGCGCACCGAATACCAGATCGACCGCTACCAGGAGACCTACTTCACCATCGATTCGTTCGCGCACCTGATGCGCGAAACGGCGCCCGACTTCACGCCGATCTACGCCCGGATTCGTAGTACGCTTTCGTGATGAGCATTGCCCACTCCACCGGGCGCGCGCGCTCGGGGGAGGTCTCGATCTTTTACAGGAAGCTGGGAAATCGGGCTCTGACCCCGATTTTGATCGTCCACGGCCTGTCGTATTTCTCCTGGGACTGGCTTGAAGTCGGCCAAGTGCTGGCCGCCGAGCGCGAAGTCGTCGCCATGGACATGCGCGGCTTCGGCGACTCCGATTGGAGCGCGCAGAGGGACTACTCGGTGCCGGCGATGGCGCAGGACATCGTCAACGTGCTCGATCACCTCGGCTGGAAGCGCGCGCTGCTCGCCGGCCACTCGATGGGCGGACGCAGCACCACTTACGCCGCCGCCAAGCATCCGGAGCGCGTTGCGGGCCTCGCGCTGATCGACTACTCGCCCGAGAACGCGCCGGCGGGCACAAAGCGCGTGACGCAGACCGTGGCCAACACGCCCGACAAGTTCGCCTCGATCGAAGACGCCATGAAGTATTTCGGGCAAAGCAACCGCGCGCGCTTCGAGGCCTACCTCAATGCCGATTTGAGCCTCAAGCGCGACACTTATTTTCGAGATCAATTCAGAAACCCAGAAAAACCGAAGCTTGGGGTCGACATGTGGCAGCTGATCGGCGAGGTGCGCTGCCCGCTGCTCTCCATGCGCGGCACGCGCTCCGATCTCTACGCCGCCGAGACGGTGCAGAAAATGAAGGCCGCCAACCCGCGCCTGCAGCTCGTCGAGGTCGAGGCGGGCCACAACATCGCCGGCGAGAACCCGCAGGGGTTCATCGCCGCCTTGCGGCCGTTCCTTGCCGCCCTCGAGGAGAAGAGCCGTGCACACGAGAGGCATTGACCACCTGGCGCTCGTCGCCGACGATATGCCGACGGCGATGGACTTCTACACGCGGGTGATGGGCTTCCGGCTGGTCCACGTGCGCCGCGTGCCCTACGAGCAGGACCGCGGCCAGCCGCCCTACGAGAACCTGCGCCACTACTTCTTCGACATGGGCAACGATTCGCTGCTCGCGATCTTCGAGTATCCCAAGGGACTGCCGAGGCAGCAGCGCGACCACGTCGGCGGCATGCAGCACATCGCCTTCCACGTGCCGCCCGCGAACTTCGACGCGCTGATCGAGCGCGTCAAGGCCTGCCGCGTCGAGCTCATCGGCCCGGTGCCGCTCGGCGGGCGCTTCTGGTCGGCGTACCTGTTCGACCCGTTCGGCATCCGGCTCGAGTTCGCCACCGACCGCAGCGGCATCGAGCAGGGCGTGGTCGAGTCGGTGCTGCAGACCGAAGCGGAAGCGCGCGCCGAGCTCGAGACGCTGTTCTCGGACCCGAAGGAAGTGCAGAAGTGGCTGCGCCACATGCCGCTTAAAAATGGGGACAGACCCCATTTTTGAAAAAATGGGGTCTGTCCCCATTTGCTGATCCTCGTCACCGGCGGGCTGGGGTACATCGGCTCGCACACCTGCGTCGTCCTGGCCGAGGCCGGCTACGAGCTGGCGATCGTCGACAACCTGTCGAATTCCAAGGCGAGCGTGCTCGAGCGGATCTACGAGCTGGCGCCCGAGGGTGCGAAGATCAGTTTGAAGCGCGCCGACGTGCGCGAGCGTGCCGCGCTGGAGCCTCTACTGAAGGATGTAAAGGCGGTGATCCACTTCGCCGGGCTGAAGGCGGTCGGCGAATCGGTCGAGAAGCCCCTGCTCTACTACGAGAACAACGTCGGCGGCACCATCGCGCTGCTGCAGGCGATGGGCGCGCAGGGCGTGCGCGACCTCATCTTCAGCTCTTCCGCGACGGTTTACGGCGAGCCTGAACACCTGCCGCTCACCGAGGACCATCCGCTGCGGCCGGCGAACCCGTACGGCAAGTGCAAGCTCATGGTCGAGCACATCCTCGCCGACAAATCGGGCTCTGACCCCGATTTCCGCTACGCCGCGCTGCGCTACTTCAACCCGATCGGGGCGCATGCCTCGGGGCGCATCGGCGAGGACCCGCGCGGCATCCCGAACAACCTCTTCCCCTACATCGCCCAGGTCGCCGTCGGCAGGCATCCGCGGCTGCGCGTCTGGGGCGACGATTACGACACCACGGACGGCACCGGCGTGCGCGACTACATCCACGTCATGGACCTCGCGCGCGGCCACCTCGCCGCGCTCGACTACCTCGAGAAGAAGCGCCGCTCGATCACCGTGAACCTCGGCACCGGCCGCGGCTACTCGGTGCTCGAGGCGGTGAAGGCCTTCGAGCGCGCGTCGGGAAAATCCGTCCCGGTGGAAATCCACCCGCGCCGGCCGGGCGACGTGGCTGCCTGCTATGCCGACGCATCTCTCGCACAAACGCAGTTGAAGTGGAGAGCGCAGCTCGGCCTCGATGAAATGTGCCGCGACGCCTGGCGCTGGCAATCGCAGAACCCGGACGGCTACCTCTAGAAATCGGGGTCAGAGCCCGATTTTCTCCACGGTTATAATCGATCGAGCAATTCATTGGGGGAGGAACGATGCGCATCTTCCGTCTGGCCGCCGCCGCGGCCGTAACGGCTGCCTTTGGCCTGGGCGCCTCCGCGCAGGACAAATACGAAGTGAAAGTCGCCACCTTCGTCGGTCCGCAGCACTTCATGAACAAGTGGCTGGAGCAATGGGGCGGGAAGCTGGAGAAGGCCTCCAACGGGCGCCTCGCCTTCAAGTTCTTCCACGGCGCGCAGATGGCGCCGGCGCCTGCGCACTACGACCTCGCGAGGAGCGGCCAGGCCGACGTCTCGTGGTTCCTGCACGGCGGCACGCCGGGGCGCTTCCCGCTCACCGAGCTGATCTCGCTGCCGTACATGGCCGGCAGCGCCGAGATCGGCACCAAGACGCTGAACGACGCCGGGCTGCGCGCGAAGTACCTCGACGCCGAGCATCGCGGCGTGCACGTGCTGCTGCTCCTCACCCATCAGCCCGGCAACGTGCACACCACCAGGAAGCCGATCCGCACCGCCGATGACTTCAAGGGCCTGCGCATCCGCTTCTCCGCGCCCACCATCCGCGATTTCGTCGCCGCGCTCGGCGGAACCCCGGTCGGCGTGCCGCCGCCCGACCAGCTCGAGATGCTGCAGAAGGGCACGCTCGACGGCGTGTTCATCGACTACGGCGGCGCCGGCATCGCCTTCAAGATGGGCGGCACGCTGAAGTACTCGACCGAGATGTACTCGTACGTGTCCTCGTTCGGCGTGGCGATGAACCCGGACTTCCACAGGAAGCTGCCAGCCGACCTGAGGAAGCTGGTCGATGACTCGACCCAGGGCGTGGAAAAGGAAGTCGGCGAAGGCTGGGACGCGCTCGACGCCATCGGCAAGAAGCTCTTGGTCGAAGGCGGCGCCGAGCCGATCAAGCTCCCGCCGCAGGAAGACGCCCGCTTCCGCAGGATCGGCGACCAGGTGATCGAGGCGAAGCTGAAGGAGCTCGAGGACAAGAAGCTCCCGGCGCGCGCGGTGTACAAGCAGATGAAGAGCCTGTCCGAGAAGCACGCCAAGACTTCGAAGAACTTCTGGCAATAAAAATGGGGACAGACCCCATTTTTTTTCGCAATCGCAAATGAGAAAAATGGGGTCTGTCCCCATTTTTGAGAAGATTTTCGGCTACCTGGCCGCGGTGTTCCTCGCGGCGATGATGCTGCTCACCGTGGCCGACGTCGCGCTGCGCGCCGTCTTCAACCGGCCGATCCACGGCACGTTCGAGCTGATCGAGCTGTGCCTCGCGTGCACCATCTTCGTCGCGCTGCCGGCGGTGTTCCTGCGCGACGAGCACCTGGTGGTCGACGTCGTCGATCACCTCGCGCCGCCAGCCGTGGTCAAGCTGCTCGATCTGTTCGGCGCCATCGCCTCGCTCGCGGTGCTGTCGCTGATGTTCTGGCAGATGGTGCCGCTCGCCCGCGACATGCAGGAGTTCGGCGACGTCACCGCCGACCTGTCGATCCCCAAGCTCTTCTACTGGATCCCCGTGCTCCTCGGGGTGGGCGCCTCGGCGCTCGCCACGCTGGCCTTCATCGCGCGCTGGCGGCGATGACCAACCTGGAGATCGGCCTGGCGGGCGTGATCGTGCTGCTCGCGGCGATGTTCGCGCGCATCCCGATCGCGGTGTCGCTTGCGCTCGTCGGCGCCGGCGGCTATGCCGCGATCGACGGCTGGCACACCGCGCTCGCGGTGGTCGCCTCGGTGCCCTTCGAGCTGGCGAGCGCGTACTCGCTCTCCGTGGTGCCGCTCTTCATCCTGATGGGCGCGGTCGCCTCGCGCGCGCAGATGTCGCGCGAGCTGTTCGACGCCGCGAACGCGGTGTTTTCGGGCTTTCGCGGCGCGCTCGCGAGCGCCACCGTCGGCGCCTGCGCGGCCTTCGGCGCCATCTGCGGCTCCTCGATCGCCACCGCGGCGACGTTCTCCAAGGTGGCGATCCCTGAGATGCGCCGCCACGGCTACAACGACATCGTCGCCGCCGGCTCGGTCGCCGCCGCCGGCACGCTCGGCATCCTCATCCCGCCCTCGGTGATCCTCGCCGTCTACTCGCTGGTCGCGGAGCAGTCGCTCGCGAAGCTCTTCGCCGCCGCGCTCTTCCCCGGCATCCTGCTCGCCGCGCTCTACGTGGTCGCGGTGGTGATCCAGGCGCGCCTGCGGCCGCAATGGATGCCCAGGGTGCCGCCGATGCCCTTGCGCGAGCGCCTGCGCGCCGCGCGCGGCATGTGGAAGCTCGTCCTGCTCTTCTTTTTCGCCGTAGTGGGCATTTACCTCGGCTGGTTCTCGCCGACCGAGGGCGCGGCGATCAGCGCCTTCGCGGCGATCGTCATCGGCTTCGCCACGCGCACTCTCAGCCTGCGCGGGCTGAGGGACGCCCTTCTCGAGACCGTGTATTCGAGCGCGATGCTGTTTTTCATCATCGTCGGCGCATTCATCTTCGCGCGCTTCATCGTGCTCACCCGCCTGCCGAACGAGCTTGCCGTGTGGGTGCAGGCGGCGCAGCTCTCGCCGCTCGCGATCGTGCTCGCGGTGATCGTCCTGTACGTCGTCCTCGGCACCGCCCTGGAAGAAGTGAGCACCATCCTCATCACGGTGCCGGTGATCCTGCCGATCATGGCCGGCATCGGCTACGACGGCATCTGGTTCGGCATCTTCGTCACCGTGATGGCGACCATCGGCCTGATCAGCCCTCCGGTCGGGCTCACCGTGTTCGTGATCCAGGCGCAGAACCCGGACATCCCGGCGGCCAAGATCTACCGCGGCACCCTGCCCTTCCTGGTCGCCGACTTCGTGCTGGTAGCGCTGCTGATCGCCTTCCCCGCGCTCGCGCTCTGGCTGCCGGGCGTGCTGAAAATCTAAATGGGGACATCTAGAAAATCGGGGTCAGAGCCCGATTTCCCATAGAGGGAGCGGAGATTCCGGAAATCGGGCTCTGACCCCGATTTTCAGGTCTTGATGCGCGCGCTGCGCGCCATTTGCTCCACGCGCGGCTGGTGACGGGGAAAGAAGGCGAGGCGCGGCGCCTGGTAGAGCAGCGCGAAAAGCTCGCCGTTGCTCACCGTTCCGTATCCCACGCCCGAAAGCTGGACGTTGTCCACTCTGCGGGTGAGGGCGAACTCGAAGCGGAAGCCTTTGGCGCCGCCGAAGCTCGCGGGCCCGAGCTTCACCAGTTTGAAGCTCGAGCCATCCCGCGTCAGCATACCTTCGAACATCGCCACGATCTCGTCGGGCTGCATGGTGGAGCGGAAGGCGAAGTTCTTGAGGCTGGCCGGGCCCTCGGCGTGGATCAGCTGCTCGTTCTTGATGCCCGAGTAGACGAGCAGCCGGTCGAGGGGCAGGCCTTCCATCGTCCACACCTGCGCCGGCGCCAGGGCTGGCGCGCGGACCTGGTTCCACGGGCCCTCAAGTGAAACCTGCAGGCGATCCCCGACGGTCTGCTCGCCGCTGTCCACCTTGGTGACCGGGGCGGCGCAGCCCGCGAGGACGACGACCAACGTTGCGGCGACGAGGGTTCCCCTGTGCGTTCTCATGTGCGTAGCTCCTCCAGGTAGCTCTTGATCATGGTGAAATCGGCGGCGTCCGGCGCAGCCTCGAGGTAGCGCTGGAAGCTCGCGCGCGCTTCGGCAGCCTGGTTGCGCGCGCGGTGGATCATCCCCAGGCCGCGATGCGTGTCCGGCGGCTCGCCGCCGTCGGCGATGGCGGCGAGATAGTCCGCGACCGCGCTGTCCAGGTCGCCGTCCTTAGCGCGCAGGCGGTACACCTCGCCGCGCGCCCAGCGGTAGTCGGCGAGCGCCGGCGAGCGCGCGATCATGCGGCCGAGCAAGGCGAGGCTTTCCTCGTGCTGCCCGCGCTTCACTTCCTCGTGCAGCCAGTCGCGCAGGAACGGCTTCACGCCCTCGCGCCATTGCGCTTCGTTCGCCGCGCCTCCGGGCGAGGCGCGCGCGAGCTCGGCCAGCGCCTGCTGGCGCTCGGCCGCCGGCGGATGCGTCGCGAAGAACGGGCTGCGCGAGGCATCCCCATCGGGCCGCGCCTTGATCTCGAGCTGCAGGTTTTCCCACACTTTCGCCGCTTCGGCTGCGTCGTAGCCGGCCTTGCGCATCAGCAGCACGCCGATGCTGTCGGCCTGGCTCTCGTGCTCCCTCGAGTACGCGAACATGCCGGCGTACAGGCCGACCTGGCCCACCGCGCCCACCGCGCCGAACATGCCGATGAACATGCCGAACGCGCTGCGCGACTTCGCGTCGCGCAGCCGCTCGACGGAATGGCGCGCGAGGTAGTGGCCGATCTCGTGGCCCAGCACCGCGGCAAGCTGCGCCTCGTTGTCCGCGCGCAGCATCAGGCCGCTCCACACCTGCATCATGCCGTTGGGCGCCATCGACGCGTTGAAAAGCGGCGTACGCACGAGATGCACGCGCACGTCGGGGCAATGCTCGCCGGCCAGACGGCAGGCGATGTCCTGCACGTAGGCCTGCAGCTTCGGGTCGCGCAGCGAGAAGGGGCTCTTGCGCAGCCGCACTTCCTCGCGGTCCATCATCGACCACAGGCCGCCCTCGTCGCTGCCCGCGTCGGGCCGCGCGAACCGCGCCGGGATCTCCCAGGCGGGCTGCGCCGCGGCGAGCCCCGGCGCGAGGCTGGCGCAACAGGCGCAGGCGAGAAAATCCCGGCGCCTCATTTCGCGACCGGGAATTCTTCCAGCAGCGCGTTCACCGTCTCGGCCGCCTTGTCCGCTTCCCGGAGGTCGCCGCTCCCGCGCAGCAAGCGATTGAACCAGACCACCCGCCCGGTATTGAGATCGACGAGCGAGGCGTAGCCGACCTGCATGCCGCCCAGGGGAACCGCGCGGCCCAGAGTGAGGATCGCGATGCCGACCATCGCCGCCTGGCGCTCGGCGCTTGCGTAGCTGTCTCGCACCCAGCTGAAGAGCGCGTAATCGGCGCCGGTAAGCTTCTTGATCGGCTGCACCGTCTCGCCGAGCGACCAGTCGAGCTTGCCTTCCTTGGTCGGCAGCGACAAGTCGAGCCCTCGTTGGTCCTTGAAGTGGTGCATGGCGATGGCGCGCGCCACCGCGCCCTGCAGCAGGTTGATCTCGGCCAGCTCGTCGGCGTCCTTGTCGGCGAGTTCCACGGTACTCACGCCGAGCGACTCCCTTTTCGCGAGCAGCGCGGCCTTGAAATATTTCGACGCGGCCTCGGTCCAGTCGGCCTTGGGCTCGGGTACGCCGCCGCCGCTGATCGAAAACAGCTCGATGTCCGTCGGCATGATCACCACGCTGGCCCCTTTGGGCAGGCTGGTGAAGCCCGGTGCCAGGTTCTTCGACTGGCCCCATGCGCCGGGGGCGAAGAAAACGAGGACTGCGAGGACGCTCGACAGCGGTAACGCGATCAGACGCATGGCTGGCCTCCTAGTCGCCCCTCTACGGAGGCTGTTCGCGTCTACATTACCCTCGTCCGGCCCCGGCCGTCCATCCCATAATGGGGACAGACCCCTTTTTTTCGCAATCGCAGACGAGAAAAATGGGGTCTGTCCCCATTTTCAGAGCCCGATTTTGTTCTGCGCGGCCCAGTGCACCGCCTGCACGCGGTTGGTGACCCGGATCTTGCGGAACAGGTTGTAGATGTGGGTCTTCACCGTGTGCGGGCTCACCTTCAGCTCGCTGGCGATGTGCTCGGTGCTGCTGCCGGTCGCGAGCAGCCGCAGCGTCTCCATTTCCTTCCGCGTGAGGAGCGTCGCCGCGGGCGAAGCCGGCTTTGGCACCGTGCGCGTGCGCTCGAGATGCGCGCACAGCACCCAGCGCGGCAGCCAGTACTCGCCGCGGAAGATCGCCTCGATGCCCTTCACCAGCGTGTCCTCGGAGCTTTCGGCGAAGAACACGCCCTTCATCCCCGGGCAGGCGACGACCAGCTCGAGCGGCAGGTGCTCGTCGGCATTGATCAGCGCGAGGCTCTGGAAAAGGCCGGCCACGCAGAGCGCTTGCATGCGCATCGCGAACTCGGCCGCGTCGATCAGCGCGAGCGACGTAGCCGGCAGAGAGCCGTTGAGCTGGTCCGCCAGCCTAGTGCTGCAGGCGTAGCCGGTCCTCTGCTCGATGAGATTCGAGAGCAGCTTGTTCTGCAGGCTGCCCGTGCCGACGATGATCACGCTGCGCCCGAGCGCGACGTGCGATCCCTCATCCCCCACTGCTCAACCCCCTAAGAAAGGCGAAGCATGCCTGCGTGCGGCCCTCCGTGCGCACGGCTGACGAAGCTTTACAGATCTCATGCTTTCGTCCGATTGAGGGCGCGGCGACTCCATGCCAGCATCGTGGCGTGTGCGATTGAAGGGGAGCTGGGAGGAGGGAGGGGCCGCGGGCGCTGAGCCCGCGGCCGTCTTCCAGGAAAGATTAGCTCGAGGGGGAGCGCCGGCATGGGGAAGATCGGACGCAGCTATCCGCGGTTCGACGAGACGCTGCTGGATGACGGCGATAAGAAGCCGTCGGCCGCGGCGTTCGAGGTCATCGTCGGCCTCCTCGCCGTGTTCCTCGCGCTCGGCCTGGTCGGCCTGCTGCTGGCCTTCCCGCCGGGCTAGTCTTGCCAAGCTGTCGCCTAGGGGATACAGTCCTCCCCCCGGATGAACTGATAAACGGGTGGCTGGCTTGGCAGCCTCCCGAAGTGGAAGGTTTCCAGACAAAAGACA
>Ga0209378_1003456_pt1 | contig 10652 bp, 9 predicted proteins | sample GraSoiAngelo_156_FD_186170 | JGI IMG/M metagenome (GOLD analysis project Ga0209378, IMG submission 186170) | Grasslands soil microbial communities from the Angelo Coastal Reserve, California, USA - 14_1009_13_40cm (SPAdes) (version 2) | ecosystem: Environmental > Terrestrial > Soil > Grasslands ... | reverse complement strand
CCGTCGAGGCGGAGGCTGCGGAGTTCGGCGTGGATCCGCTCTTGCTGGTCGCGCTCGTGCGCCAGGAGAGCGTCTTCGATGCCGAGGCGCTGTCGCCCGCCGGCGCTCGCGGCCTGGTGCAGCTCCTGCCCGGCACGGCCGCCCTCACCGCCCGTGGCCTCGACGTCACGTTTTACCCCGAGTGGATCACGGTGCCCGACCTGAACCTGCACCTCGGCGCCGCCCATCTCGCCGAGCTGGTGCGCCGCTTCGCGGGGCGGATCGAGGCCGCGGTGGCATCCTACAACGCGGGGACCACGCCGGTCGAGCGCTGGCTCGCCCGCGACAGCGCTCAAGACCCTGATGAGTTCATCGAGCTGATTCCGTACCAGGAGACGCGGGGCTACGTCCGCTCGGTGCTCCGCAACCGCGAGTTGTACCGCGCCCTGTATGTGACGGCAACCAATTGAGCGACCGGCGCTTACGTGATCGCGCCGGGGTCACTGCAGGGTTGCTTGACAACGTTCCATGGCCGCGTCATTTCTATCCCGCTCCGACACTGGTGTCGGGCGGCGTTACGCCCTATGTGCGACTCTGCAGGAGGCAGATCGAATGCCCAAGGGAAAGGTGAAGTGGTTCAATGACGCCAAGGGCTACGGCTTCATTGAACAGGAGGGTGGCGAGGACGTCTTCGTGCATTTCTCCGCCATCCAGATGGACGGATTCAAGACGCTCGCGGAGGGTCAAGCGGTGGAATTCGAGGTGAAGTCCGGCGACAAGGGGCTTCACGCCCAAAACGTGGTTCGGATGTAGCGCGGCGCCCGCGCCATCGGTCTTGCCCCGCTCGGGAGCGCACCGGGCGGGGTTTTTGTCGGCCCCCAGATTATTGTTCCGCCCATGCCCGCTCGGGTCCCCCCCCCCGCCCCGTCTCTGCCTACGGTGTATCTCGTCGACGGCTACGCGCTCATCTATCGCGCCTTCTTCGCGATGATCGCGCGCGCCCTCACCACACGGCGCGGCGAGAATACTTCCGCCGCCTGGGGGGTCACGAACTTCGTCCTCCGCCTGCTTGAGCAGTGGCGCCCCGATTACCTCGCCTGGGTGCACGACGTGGGCGAGTCGTTCCGCCGCCGAACATACGACGCCTACAAGGCGACGCGCGAGAAGCTCAGCGACGAGCTGCAGCAGGACTTCGACCGCTCGGTGGAGCGGATCGCGCAGATCCTCGAGGCGTTCCGCGTCCCCATCGTGGGCGTGGAAGGCTACGAAGCGGACGACGTGATCGGGACGCTCGCGACCGCCGCGGCGGTCCGCGAGCTGCGGGCCGTGATCGTGTCGGGCGACAAGGACTTCTACCAGCTCATCGGGCCTCGCATCGCGCTGCTCAATCCGGGGCGTCGCGGGCCGGCCGCGGTCGAGGAGCAGTGGGTGGACGAGTCCAACGCGGGCGAGCGCCTGGGCGTCCCACCCGAGCGCGTCGTCGACTATCTCGCGCTCGTCGGCGACACATCCGACAACGTTCCCGGCGTGAAGGGAGTGGGAGAGAAAACCGCGCTCGAGCTCCTGAAGACGTTCGGCGACCTGGACGCGATCCTGGCGGGCGCGGACCGAATCCCCGGCAAGCGGGCGCGGGAGGCGATCCAGCGGGACGCCGAGCTGGCACGCCTCTCACGAGAGCTGGTCACGATTCGGCGCGACGTCCCGGTGACACTCGACCTCGAAATGTTGCGGGTGCGGTCGCCCGACCTCTCGCGCCTCAGCCAGCTCTTCACCGAGCTCGAGTTCCGCTCGCTGATCCCCAAGTTGGAGCAGTTTGGCGCGCTCGAGGCCGGCGGCGCCGGGGGCCCGGCTCCCGAAGCCGAGCGGGCGCCCGCCGTGGCCAGGTCCCCCGCGCCGCCGACGGAGTTCGCCGAGCCGGAGATCGTGGACGACGCCGCTGCCCTCGGCGCGGTCGTCGCCGAATGCCGCCGCGCGCCGCTCCTCGCGCTGAACACCGAGACGACGTCGCTCGACGCGATGCGCGGCGAGCTCGTGGGGTTGTCGCTGGCGGTCGCGCCGGGCCGCTCGTGGTATCTCCCGTTCGGGCACGTGGCCGCCGTCGGGGAGCTGGCGGGCGGCGCGCCGCCGCCGAACCTCCCGCCGCTCCCGAGCGACGCGCTGCGGGCGCTCCGCGAGCTGCTCGCCGACCCGGCCGTGCCCAAGGCGGGGCACGACATCAAGCACGACTGGCTGGTGCTGCGCCGCAACGGCGCCGAGCTCGCCGGCGTCGCGTACGACTCGATGCTCGCGAGCTTCGTGCTCGACCCCGGTCGGCGAGCGCACGCCATCGACGAGCTGGCGCGAGAGCGGCTGTCGCTCGAGATGCCGACCTACGGTGATTTGGTGGGCCGCGGCCGGCGGGAACGGCCGTTCGCCGAGGTCTCGCTGCGGGACGCCGCGCGCTACTGCTGTACCGACAGCGAGACGGTGCTGCGGTTGCGCGCAGCGTTTCAGCCCGAGCTCGAAGACCACCACCTGCTCCCCCTGCTCGAGGCGATCGAGGTGCCGCTCATTCGAGTGCTCGTGAACATGGAGTGGCACGGAGTGCTGATCGACCTGGGGCGGCTCGGGGAGATCTCACGGCAGTTGGCGGGCGAGCTCGCGGAGCTCGAGCGGGCGATCCACCGCGCCGCGGGGACCGACTTCAACATCAACTCGACCCCACAGCTGCGGCACATCCTGTTCGAGAAGCACCAGCTACCCGTCGTGAAGAAGACGAAGACCGGCGCGTCCACCGACGCCGAGGTCCTCGAGCAGCTTGCCGCGATGGGGCACGAAGTGCCGAAGCTGCTCATCGAATATCGCGAGCTGTCCAAGCTCAAATCGACCTACGTCGACGCGCTCCCGGGCTTCATCAACCCCGCCACCGGCCGGATCCATACGAGCTTCAACCAGGCGGGCGCCGCGACCGGACGCCTGTCGTCGTCGGACCCGAATCTTCAGAACATCCCGGTGCGCACACCGCGCGGCGAGGCGATCCGCCGGGCCTTCGTGGCTGCATCCGGTTGGCTGCTCCTCACGGCCGACTACTCGCAGATCGAGCTACGCCTCCTCGCGCATCTCTCGGGGGACCCCGCCTTCGTGCAGGCGTTCGAGCAGGGCGGCGACATCCATCGCCAGACCGCGGCGCTGATCTTCGGTGTGCCACAGGCTGACGTGACGCCCGAGATGCGCGCCCGCGCCAAGACCATCAACTTCGGCACGATCTACGGGCAGGGGCCGTTCGCCCTGTCCCGGCAGCTCGGCATCACGCTCGACGAGGCGAAGGCGTTCATTCAGCAGTACTTTACGCGCTTTGCGGGCGTGCGGGCATGGCTCGACCGCACGGTGGCGGAAGCCCGCGCCCGGGGTTACGTCGAGACGCTGTTCGGTCGCCGGCGCTACGTTCCGGAGCTGAAGGACAAGAACTTCAACGTCCGGTCGTTCGGCGAGCGGACCGCCACCAATTCCCCCCTGCAGGGCTCCGCCGCCGACCTCATCAAGAGAGCCATGATCGGCGTCGATCACGCGCTGCGAGAGCGCGGCCTGGAGACCCGCGTGCTCCTCCAGGTCCACGACGAGCTCGTCCTCGAGGTCCCGGAGCGGGAGTCGGATCAGGCAAGAGAGCTTGTAAAACGCGAGATGGTGGGAGCCGCCGCACTGCGTGTGCCACTGGTCGTAAGTATCGGCGTAGGAAAGAATTGGGTGGATGCCAAGGGCTAAGCATGCCTCTTGCAGAAAGGACCGGCGGCGCCCACACTACAGGTGCCGGATCGCCGCGGCGGTATGCCTCGGTCCGGCGCCCATTCGCGGCCGGAGGCTCACGAAGTGATGTCTCGGCACGGTTTTACCCTGATCGAGCTCCTCATCGTGGTGGTCATCATCGGGATCCTCGCGGCGATTGCGATCCCGAAGTTCGCCAACACGAAGGAAAAGGCGTACATCGGCGCGATGAAGTCGGACCTGCGCAACCTCGCCACAGCGGAGGAAGCGTTCTTCTACGACAGCGCCACGTACACCAACAGCCTTGTGAAGATGAACGGCTTCCAGCCGTCCTCCGGCGTCGCGATCGCGGTCAACGAGGCGACCCCGCAGGGGTGGTCGGCAACGGCGTCGAGCAACAATACGACGCACCACTGCTATCTCTATTCGGGCGGCGCGACGCCCATCGGTTCGGCGACGGTCGAGGGTCACATTTCCTGCTCATAGAGAGCCCGCCTCGGGAATTCACGCGCCGCCGCGATGGGATGTGTTTCGCCCTCGACGGCGGCGTTTGGCTTCATCGCCACACGCTGCGCGGTCAGCCGATGGCTCACCTCGTGAGCGCGGATAAGGAGCGGCTGCTGGCCATGGGGCGCGAGCTGGACTTGCACCCGGCGTGGCTGCAGCACAAGCCCCTCAAGGACCCGAGGACCGGCCGGAGGGTTCCGGCATGGCATTGGGACCTCTGGGGAGAACGGCTGGAACGGCTAGAAGACGTGAAAAAGAAGCGTGAAAAGGAGACGTGAAAAAGAGGCGTGAAAAAAAGACGTAGGCTCACGTTTCCTTTTCACGCCTCTTTTACACGCTTCTTTTTCACGCTTCTTTTTCACGCCTCCTGCCTTTCACTCCCGGCCACCAGTTCCATCGCCCCGCGATTTGCATGATCGCCGGTACCAACACCATCCGGATCAGGGTCGCGTCGAGCAAGACAGCCGCCGCGAGGCCGAATCCGACGAACTGCACGGCGAGCACGCGCGCGAAGGCGAAGGTGCCGAACACGAGGATCATGATGAGCGCGGCACTCGTGATGGTGGACGCGGTGGCGGAGAGGCCCTCCATGGTGGCGAAGTCGTTCCGCCCCGTCTTGTCAAAGACCTCCTTGACCCGCGTGAGCAGGAAGACTTCGTAGTCCATCGACAGCCCGAATACGATGGCGAAAACCAGCACGGGCACCACCACCCAGATCGCCTCGGTGGGCCCCTCGAGGCCGAACAGCCTGCCGCCGTAGCCGCGCTGGAACACCAGGACGGTGAGCCCGAACGACGCGCCGACCGAGAGGCAGTTCAAGAGCACGGCCTTGACCGGCACGAGCAGCGATCGGAACGCGATGAACAGCATGATCGCGGTGATGCCGAGCACCAGGCCCACCGTCTCGGGAAACCGGCTGAGCAGCGCGCGCTGCGTGTCGACGTTGGATGCGGCGAAGCCGCCCACCAGGATCTCCGCGCCGTTCAGGCCGCGCAGCTTCCCGTGGACGAGTTCCCGCACGTGGCGCGCGAGCTGCATCATCCCGGCGAACGACAGGGTGTCGGCTGGGATGACGTCCAGCAGCGTGACGCGCTCGTCCGCGCTCAGGTAGGCGTCGAAGAACCTCGGGTTCTTGGCCTTCACGGCCGGAGCGTCGCTGTAGTACATGGCGAGTTGCAGCGTGGACATGCCCGACTTGATGCTCGCCACCCCGCGCACCTCGCGAACGCGTGAGTCCCTGCGGAGCGCGTCGGTCAGGGCCTTGAGGCCTGCGAGCTGGGCTGCCGTCAGCGCCGACTCCCCCTCGGGGAGCTGTACCACCACGCGGATCGGCTGGAGCACGCCGCTCGCCCCCATGGCCCGGAGGTCCGCAAGCCCACGCCCCGACTCCGATTGAGGCGGAAACCAGTTGGTGGCCGGGAGGCCGAGCCGGATCTGGGTGAGCGGCCAGGTGAGCAGCGCCATCGCGACCGCGCCGAAGGCGACGGCGCGCCACGGCCGGTGGCCGAGCCACCGCGCCCAGCGCTCCCAGCCGGTCGGCGCGTGGAACCTGGCCAGGGGGCGCGCGAGCCACCTGGGGCGGTCGATGTTCCGCCCCAGGATCGCGAACGTGGCGGGGAGGAACGTGGTGGCGAGCAGCACCGCCACGAGCACCACGAGCAGGCCACCCACGCCGACCGAGCGGGTGTCGGAGAGCGGCGTGGTGAGAAGGGCCGAGAACCCCACTACGACGGTGAGCCCCGAGGTGATCACCGCTGACCCGGCGGTCTCCATGGTGCGGATGGCCGCATCCGCAGGCGAGAGCCCGCGGTTGAGCTCCTCCCGGAACCGCGTGACCATGAGGAGGGAGTAGTCGATGCCCACCCCCAGCCCCACCATGGTCGTGATGTTCAATACGAACACGGACATCGGCACGTAGTGCGCCGCCACCGTGACGAGGCCGAGCGCGATGGTGATCGCGAGCACACCCACGACCACCGGCAGCAGTGCCGCCACCAGAGCGCCGAACGCCACCACCAGGACGACCAGGGTGAGTGGGAGCGCGCGCCGCTCGCCGCGCTCCGTGTCCTCGGTGCTGATGGTCCGCACGTCGTGGTCCAGGGCCGGAAAGCCGGTCAGCTTGACGTCGAAGCCATCCGCCTCCGGAGCGTGCGCGAGGGCGTCGTGGATCGTCGAGCGAAGGTCCGGGACCACGCTCTTGCTGATGTCGCTCGTGAATTCCGGGGTCAGGGCCGCGATGAGGAAGGTGGTGCGGCGGTCCTTGCTCACGAAGCTCGATTCCCCGATCGAGCGGACGGAGATCACCTGGCTGACGTACGGACGTCGCTCCGCGGCTACTTTCAGCGTGTCGAGCACGACCTCGAAACGCCGGTTCGTCCAGCGAACGGGACCGCGAACGACGATGGCGACGTAATCGGCGAAGGGGCTGGGGAACGCCTGTTTGAGCAGCTCGGTGGCGCGGGCCGACTCCGTGCGCTCACTCGCGCCCCCGCGCAGCGCCAGCACCTCCTGGACATGGCTTGCCCGCGGCGCGAACAACAGCGCCAGCGCCGCCCACGCCGCGATGACCAACACCCGCCAGCGGATGAGGGGGGCCGCGGGTAACGCGAACACCTATTGCCCAAGCATAAGCAGGCCACAATGATAGAGATGCCGCCGGAGCAAAGCTAGCGGCGCGGAGCCGCGCTCCCGCATATTGCGCACATGGTCGAGCGTCGCGTTACCGCGCTGATCGCCGCCGGCATGGTGTTCTTGGTCTCGGCGGTACTGTGGGACGCCTTCTTCAGGCCGACCCACGCACCGGGCGGCTCCGGGCCCGCCGCGTCCGGTTCCTCCACGGCCCCCGCGGTCGGTGGAGACACCCCTGCGACGAGCGCGGGCCCCGCCGCCCCCCCTCCCCCGCTCCCTCGGCCTGCTCTCACGCAACCCACGGGCCCGACCTACATGGAGCTGTTCGCCCGCTCCGAGACGCGGCGGCGCATCCGGGCGAGCGCCGGAATGACGTACTTGAACGAGGTCGTAGTCCGGAGCACGGACTCGATGCTGCACCGGTGGGACAATCGGATTCTCCGCCCGGTCCGCGTCCATCTCGCGGCCGGCGCCACGCCGAACTTCCAGCCCGAGTATCTCGACGCCGTGCGGAGCGCCTTTGAGCGGTGGCAGGATGCCGGAGTTCCCGTGCGCTTCAAGCTGGATGCGGATTCGGAATCGGCCGAAGTGCACGTCGAATGGCGGCTCCAGTTCGAAATGCAGCGCACCGGTCAGACCGATCTGACCTGGGACACGGACGGCCACCTGCAGGTCGCCACCGTGACGCTCGCGACTTTCGACCCGAGCGGGCAGCCGCTCGCGGTGGACGACCTCCGTGTCGTCGCGCTGCACGAGATCGGGCACCTGATCGGGCTGGACCATTCGTCGGACTCGACGGACATCATGTACGCCAAGACGAAGGTGCGGGACTTGTCGGCGCGCGACGTCGCATCCGCCGTGCTCCTCTACGAGCTCCCACCCGGGAGTCTCCGCTGACCGGCTCCGGCGCCGTCTGGCGGCGAGCTTCGCAACGCTCATGACCTATCGCGGGATCGTCTCCTTCTTGACGCACGAAGCGCCCGACGGCGGCGCGGCCACCATCGCCCAGGTGTTGGACGCGCGGGTCCGCGAGGGCGAGCTGGTCGAGAAGCTCGACGGGGGGGCGGTGCGCTGCTTCGCCTGCGGGCATCGCTGTCTCGTGAAACCTGGCCGCCGGGGTATCTGCAAGGTCCGTTTCAACAGGGACGGGACTCTCTACGTCCCAGTGGGGTACGTCGCGGCGCTGCAATGCGATCCGACAGAGAAGAAGCCGTTCTTCCACGTCCTTCCCGGCTCGGACACGCTCACGTTCGGGATGCTGGGATGTGACTTTCACTGTGGCTACTGTCAGAACTGGCTGACGAGCCAGGCGCTGCGGGACGACGCCGCGGGCGTGCTGCCGACCGACGTGACCCCCGACCGCCTGGTGCGACTCGCCCTGCGGCAGGGCGCCAAGATGGTTGGATCCTCGTACAACGAGCCGCTGATCACAGCCGAGTGGGCGGTGGACGTGTTCAAGGTGGCCAAGACACACGGTCTGAAGACGGCGTTCATCTCGAACGGCAACGCGACGCCGGAGGTCCTGGACTATATCCGTCCGTGGACCGACTGCTACAAGATCGATCTGAAGGCGATGGACGATAAGCGCTATCGCGAGCTGGGCGGGGTGCTGCAGCACGTCCTCGACGCCGTCAAGCTGGTCTACGACCGGGGTTTCTGGCTCGAAATCGTGACGCTGGTCGTGCCGGGGTTCAACGATGACGCGGCGCAACTCACCCGCGCCGCGGAGTACCTGGCCTCGATCTCTCCCGAGATCCCATGGCACGTGACGGCGTTCCACAAGGACTACAAGATGACCGACCCCGATAACACGACGGCGGAGGTCCTGGTGCGCGCGTGCGAGATCGGGGCGAGAGCCGGGCTCAAATTCATCTACGCGGGCAACCTCCCCGGTGGCGTCGGCCGGTGGGAGAACACCTACTGTCCCGACTGCGGCGACCTCTTGATCGAGCGCTACGGCTACGCGATCAAGCAGCACAAGGTCGGCGCCGACGGAAAATGCCCGACGTGTGGCTGCCGCATTCCGGGCATTTGGTCGTAACCACGTTCCTGCTCCTCTCCGCGCTCCAGGCGGGCTCCGTGCCGACCCCGCGGCCCGGGCCCAACCCGCGCCAGCCGCGGTTCGACGCCGGGACCTTCGACTCATTGGTGGAGGGCGGCATCCGCCGCGGCGCGTACCCCGGGGCGGCGCTCGTGGTGGGGCGGCGCGACACGGTGCTCTTCGCCAAGGGGTACGGGCGCCTCACCTGGTCCGCGGCGAGTGCGGGGAGCCGCGTCGATGCGGACAGCACGATCTACGACCTCGCGTCGCTCACGAAGGTGATCGCGACGACGACATCCCTCATGCTGCTGGTCGATCGCGGGAAGGTGCGGCTCGATGCGGCCGTGGCGACGTACGTCCCCGAGTTCAGCGGTTCGGGGACGGCGGCGATCACTGTGCGGCACCTGCTGACGCACACGTCCGGCCTGCGCGCCACGCTGCCGTTGTACCGGGACGCCCGGGACGCGCCCGACGCCCTGCGCATCGTGTTCGCCGAAAGGCCCGTCGTCCCGCCCGGCACGCGCGTCATCTACAGCGATCTGAACGCGATCCTGCTCGGTGAGATCGTGCGGCGGGCGAGCGGCGAGTCGCTCGACGCCTTCGCGAGCCGCGAGGTGCTCGGCCCGCTGGGCCTCGAGCACACGCTGTTCCGGCCGCCCCCCGCGCTGCGGCCGCGCATCGCTCCCACCGGCGCATGGCACGGCCACCCGGTGGCCGGGGTCGTGAACGATCAGAACGCCGCGAAACTGGGCGGCGTGGCGGGGCACGCCGGGCTGTTTGGCACCGCGACGGACCTCGCGCGCTTCGCGCAGTTCATGCTTCGCCGAGGCGCGCTTCCCGACGGACGGCATCTCGTGACGCCCGAAACCGTCCGGCTCTTCACGACGAAGGCGGTGGACTTCGGGCGCGGGACCGAAGCCCGCGCGCTGGGCTGGCAGGCGGTGCCGACCGGAGAGAAGACGAGCAGCGCCGGCGTGCTGTTCGGCCCGCACAGTTACGGCCACACCGGCTGGACCGGGACCTCACTGTGGATCGATCCGGACCGGGACCTGTTCGTCGTGCTGCTCACGAACCGGGCCTACGCGCCGCGCGCCCGTAGGCCGTTCACCGTGCTGAAGGAGGTGCGGGGTGGCGTCGCCGACGCGGCGGCGCGAGCGTCCGATGCCCGCTGAGGTGCCTCCCGCCCCCCGCCGGACCCCGACCTTGATCTACGACGGCGAATGCGGCTTCTGCCGCGAGTCGGTCGGGCTCGTGCGGCGGTGGGACCGGGAACACCGGCTCGCCATCGTCCCGTTCCAGGACCAGGAACGCGTGGCGGCTTTCGGCATCCCGCTCACGGCGCTCGCCGCGGCGATGCATCTCGTGCTTCCCGACGGACGCGTGTTCGCCGGCGCCGACGCAGCGCCCGAGCTGCTGCGGCTCTTGCCGGGAAAGCGCTGGCTCGCCTGGCCGTTCTCGTTGCCGGGCGTACTGCCCGTCGCGAGGCGGGTCTACGCGTGGATCGCCCGCCGGCGCCGCTGCCTGGTGCGTGGCTACCCGGCTCGCTAGCTTGGCGAAAGGGAGGTCGAGGAATTCTCTATGACAGTTGCGACGCTCAACGCAGACGCCGTGCGCACGGCCCTGCGGCAGGTGAAGGACCCGGAGCTCGACCTGAACATCATCGATCTCGGGCTCGTCTACGACGTCGAGATCGACGAGGGCGAAGTGCGTGTGATCATGACGCTCACGTCGCCGGGCTGCCCGGCGGGCCCGATGA
>Ga0209378_1003455_pt1 | contig 10653 bp, 11 predicted proteins | sample GraSoiAngelo_156_FD_186170 | JGI IMG/M metagenome (GOLD analysis project Ga0209378, IMG submission 186170) | Grasslands soil microbial communities from the Angelo Coastal Reserve, California, USA - 14_1009_13_40cm (SPAdes) (version 2) | ecosystem: Environmental > Terrestrial > Soil > Grasslands ... | reverse complement strand
CGGGAGCGAGTGCCGGCTCAGCCCGGATCACGGTCATCGCGCCGCGCGGTATCACCGCCCGCGCCATTCCCGACTCAGTCACGCTGCGCCGCCGCGTCACGCCCCCCCGCACGACCCGCCCCCCCCGCGCCCCCCATCGTGGCTGACGCCGTCCTCGGCATCGAGACGTCGTGCGACGAAACATCGGCCGCCGTCCTCGTGAACGGCGAGCTGGCGAGCCTTGTCATTCTGTCGCAGGACATCCACAAAGTCTTCGGCGGCGTCGTCCCCGAGCTGGCGAGCCGTGCCCATCTTGCGGCACTCCCCGCGGTCGTCGATCGCGCGCTCGCGGAAGCAGGTCTGGCGCCGTCGGCGATCGATGCGGTGGCGGTGACAGCGGGGCCGGGGCTCGCGGGCGCGCTGCTCGTGGGCAGGTGACCTTCCAAATCGTTCGCCTTTGCCGGCGATCGCGCCCTCATCGGCGTACACCATATGGAAGGTCACCTGTTTGCACCGGCGCTCGAAGATCGCGATCTCGCGCCGCCGTTCGTGGCGCTGCTCGTTTCGGGAGGTCACACCCTGCTGCTCGACGTACCCGCCTGGGGCCGGTACCGGCTGTTCGGCGAGACGCGCGATGATGCCGCGGGCGAGGCCTTCGACAAGGTGGCGACGTTGCTCGGGCTCGGTTATCCCGGCGGTCCCGCAATCGAGAAGCTGGCGCGCGACGGTGATCCAAGCCGCTTTACCTTCCCGCGCCCGATGATCGCGGACGGGTTCGAGTTCTCCTTCTCCGGATTGAAGACGGCGGTCCTGCATGCCGTGCGCGCGTCCAACGACCTGGAGCGCGACCGCGCGCACCTGGCGCGCGGCTTTCAGGACGCCGTGCTCGACGTGCTCGTGACCAAGCTGGAGCGCGCCGTGCGCGCCACCGGCTACCCGACCGCCGTCCTCGGCGGCGGCGTCGCGTGCAGCCGAGCGCTGTCGGCGCGGGCGGCGGAGCGCCTGACGCGAATCGCGCGCGTTGCCGTCGCCAGCCCGCGTCTCAACGCCGACAACGCGGCCATGATCGCGCGCGCCGGCTGGCACCGGCTACGCCTGGGCGAGCGTAGCGACTGGACGCTCGACGCCCGCGCCGATCTGCCGCTTCCCGGTCTCGAAACCGCCAAGATTCCGACATGACCGTTTATCCATTCGCGATACACCTGGGGCCGCTGGAGCTCACCGGCTACGGGCTGATGATGATGGCGGCGTTCTTGATGGCCGGGTGGGCGATTCAGCTCGACCTGCGCGCGCGCGGGCTCGACGAAGAATATGCCGCAGACATCATCATCGCCGGCGTCATCGGCGGCCTGGTCGGCGCCAAGCTCTGGTATGTGTTCCTCGGCCACCCGGACATGCTGTTTCGGCGCGGCGGATTCGTCTGGTACGGCGGCTTCCTTGGCGCGACGGCCGGCATTCTCCTGAACGGTTGGCGCCGGCGGGTGCCCCCCCGATTCACGGCGGAGATCTGTGCGGCGCCGCTGGCCCTCGGCTATGCGCTGGGCCGTGTCGGCTGCTTTCTCGTGAACGACGACTACGGCATCCCCACGAGCCTCCCCTGGGGCATGAAGTTTCCCAACGGATTACCGCCGACGACCGTCGAGAACTTGCAGGCGATGCACGTTCACTTTCCCGCGATGACCGATCCGAACCTCGTGGTCGCGGTCCAGCCGACCCAGATCTACGAGACGGCTGCGATGCTGTTGGTGTTCTGGTGGCTGTGGCGACGGCGCGACCACGGTCACGCCATCGGCTGGCTGTTCGCCTGGTACCTCGTGCTGAGCGGGGCGGAGCGGTTTCTCGTGGAGCTGGTGCGGGCAAAGGACGACCGCGTGCTGGGATCGTTTACCCTGGCGCAGGCCATGAGTGTGGTGCTGGTGTTGGTTGGGGGATTTCTGCTACTCAAATGGCGGGAACCGGCGGGACCGCAGCAGCTGCCTGACTCATTGCGACCGAAGCAGGTCCCCCTCCGAGGGAGCGCCTGACGCCTTGGGTTTGGGCCGGAGCGCCCAGACAGCGGCGACAATCGCCAGCGCCAGCAGCAGCCCCTGCACGACTATCGACTCGAGCGTTGGATAGATCCCGAAGACCGGAATGCGCGGCGCGCCTTCGATCACGGTCAACGGAATGATCTGCGCGCCCTGCAGCTCCGCGATCCCCTTGCCCGCGAAGACGAACGCCATGTAGTAGAGCATCACGCCCGTCACGGCGAAGAACGGCTTCATCGCCACCCGGAGTCCCAGCTGGTTGACGAGCAGGTAGATCGCGACAAGTCCAACCGCTCCGGCCGCGATTCCCCCGACGACAGACACGCTGCTCGCGCCCGCCGACGTGAAGAGCGCCTGGTAGAACAGGATCGTCTCGAATCCCTCGCGATAGACGGCCAGGAATGCGACCGCGCTCAGCGCGATGCCGGAGCCCGACGCGAGCGCGTTCTGCATCTTGCCGCGTACGAACGCGGACCACTTGGCCGCTTCGATCTTCGAGAGGAGCCAGTAGCTCACGTAGAAGAGGACGGCGGCGGCAAGCAACATCGTGCCGCCCTCGATCATCTCGCGCTGACCCGCGGTGACCTGGAGCAACAGCTCGACCAATACCCAGGTGATGGCGCTCGCCCCGACGGCGGCCCAGGCGCCGCGCGCCACCTCGCGGCGCCGCTCCTGCGCGCCGGCCTTCGCAAGAAACGTCATCAGCGCGGCGACGATCAGAATCGCTTCGAATCCCTCACGCACGAGCAGGAAGCACGACGCGATGAAGAGACTCATCCCCGACGGCCGATCCGCCACGACCCGCTCGGCACGCTCCAGTCCGGCCAGCAGCCGCTCGCGGATCGTGTTTCGCTCGGCCTCGTCGGCTCGAGCCACCCGCACGCGCAACCACGCGAAGTTGCCTTCGAGCTCGCTGGCGAGCCCGGCATTCTTGGCGCGAATCGAGGTCTCCACCTGCTCGAACGTCATGTACGCGTCGACCGCGATTTTGTCGGAGCGCCGCGCGAGTGCGGAATCGATCTGACGACGCACGGCCGCGAAGACGGCACCCGTCGCCGATCCACCGTACTGCATCGCCGCGACATACGACGCGACCGCCCAGCGGTCATCGGCTGACAGGTCTTCGGCAAACTCCGGCATGGCGGTACCAGGAGTACCGACCGCAATTCGGCGGAAGATGTCGAGGAGCGACCTGTTGCCCATGACCGCCGGATCGGTCAGGTTCGCGGGCGCTGGCCCCTTCAGCCTTTTCGCTTTGGGCCCGTCACCCAGTCCGGTCTCCCCGTGACATGCGGCGCACCGCTCCCGGTACACGACGACGCCGCGCTCGAGCGAGGGAGGCCGGGCGGGCAGCGGTTCGACGACCCTCGGCCCGCCGGCCCCGGCCGTGATGAGCGCGACGAGGCTATCGGTGACGCGGCTGACTGATTCCGGGGGAGCGAGCGATTCGAGGAGCTGCGCGATGCGCGTAAGACTGTGCTGCGAGGTGGCCCGAACCGTGTGCGGCAGTCCTGGGACGTCGAATTGTGCCTGCTGAATGAAGAGCTTGGCCTCGTCAACTTCCTCAGGCTGCGTGATTTGGCCGCCAGCCGGGATTACGCCCAGGGCATACTCTTTGGCGGCCAAGGACGCAGCGGCAACGACTCGCCGCGACAGGGCCAGAGAATCAACGGCCTGCCCTGCAAGTGGCTGAGCAAGGCAGGCGGCCAGCAGGAGAAAGGTTTTAAACAACCGCACGACCAATACTAGAGTAATTTTGTCGGAATTTCAATCTGTTGATAGGACTGCGATTGCGACCGCTGCCTCGTGCGTGTGGGATAGGGACAGCAGGACACGCTTCACGCGCAGCTCCTTGGCCCTCCTCTCGGCGATCCCGCTGAGCGCGACATCGGGACGGCCGTCCGGCGCGCGGGTCACCTCGATGTCCCGCCACCCGATCCCACGCGCTGCGTCACTTCCCTGCAGCGCCTTGTAGACCGCCTCCTTCGCGGCCAGGCGGACAGCGACATGCTCGGCGGGGTCGGGGCGCGAGCGGCAGTACTCCGCCTCGGCCGGCGTGAGGAGACGATCGAAGACGTGCGCGCCCTTGTCCGCGAGCATCGCGCGCGCGCGCGACACTTCGACGAGATCAACGCCTACTCCCACCGCGCTCATGGTGTCGGTCGCGCGACGAAGAGCCGCCGCCGGTAGCGCTGCCCGTCCACGTCTACGACGACGATGTATGCGCCGTTCACCACGCGCCGCGCTCCTCCACCAATGGTGAGGTCCCAAACATATTCGTTTGCCGGCGCCGGCACCGTGGTCTGGTACAACCGCTCCCCGGTGAAACTGAACACGGACAAACGAGCGTCACCCGTCCCAGTCGGCCAGGAGATCACGACCTGATCACTCCGCACCGGGTTCTCCGACACCTCCGCACCGGCTGCCGCTGCGAGCTGCAGGAACGCCGTGCTGGCGTCCGTCGCGAACCCGACTGCATCGACCCACCAAGTGAACTTTTGCGCGATGAACCGCACGCGCGCACCACGCCGGTCGGTGGCTTGGGGCAGGTCGACCCGCATCGGGTACCAGCTCGGCCCGTCGCCGACAATCAGCGCGACGTCGCTCCAGGTCGCGCCCGAGTCGCCTGAGAATTGAATGACGCCGCGCTGGGTTGGCGTGAACGCCGAGCCGTAGTGCCGCGTCCACAGATGCAGCCACACGGCGGTCCGGCCCCGCAAATCGACCACGGGAGACGTCAGCGTGTCGGTTCCCGACGTCGCCCAGGAGTAATTGCCCCCGACCCGCACCGTGTCCTGCCTCCAGCCGCCGTGCCACCCGCCATCGAGCGGCTCGGCACCGGCGAGGGACAACAGCTCCGCAGCGATCGCCGTCCCATCCGCTCGCACCGCTCGCACGGCGTCGAGGCGCAAGTCGGTGCGCCACACCGTGCGCAGAGTGCCGCGGCGCAGGGAATCGGTCTGTGAGCTGCGTGAAACCAGCGCGCCCGTTCCCGTGCGCACGGTCAGCACAGGCCGCGACGCGGATGCATCGAGATTCAGCCACGAATCGGGCCACAGCGACATGAATCGCTGCGGCACCGGCACAGCCCCCGTGACGCCCGGCGAGCGCACGAGATCGCCCGACGCGGCGATCAGCGCGCGCGCAAACGGCAGATTGTCGCGGAAGACGCGCTCGACCAGCGCGCTGTCGTCCGGGAATTCAAAGCCGTAATAGACGCCGCCCGAGCAGCAGCCGCTGGTCAGCTCAGTCGTAAAAGCGATGGCGCCGTACGTGCGGTAGGCCCAGTCGGTGTACTCGCCGTTCGTGGTGTAGAGATTCCAGCCAGGGCCGGGGTGATAGTGATCGAGCGAGGAGCCGGGGACGCTGTCGCTCACGGCGGGCAGGAGATCGGTGCCGGTCAGCGCTTGAAAGCGCGGCAAGTCGGGCGGCAGCTCGCCGGCACGAAATCCCCAGGGATACAGGACGAGCCCGCTGTAGCTGTGATAGGAGACTGAGACCACGGGCGGATGCGCGGCATGAAACGCCATCACGGCCTGGGTTTCCGGCTCTGATCCGGGATTTGTCCCGCGATATGTCTCGGCGTACTGATAGTTGCTCGAACCGACTTCATCGACGCCCCAGAAGGCGGGGTAATTGCGGTTCGGATCCACGCCGTAGCTGCCGTTCGCGTTGGGACGGCGATTCTTCCGCCAATAGCGATCGGTCGTGAAGGTGTACTGGTAACCGTCCGGATTCTCGACGGGAATCACCCACACGTCGTGCGCCGCGGTCAGCGTCGCTCCCGAATCCGCGAGCCAGCGAATCAGCTTCATGGCCACCGTGGTCGAGATCCACTCGCGTGCGTGATGCGTTCCCATGAACAGCACGTTGGGCCGGCTGGGCGAGTCGTCCGGCGGTCCGATCTTCACGGCGAGAATCGGGCGGCCTTCGTAGGACGCACCCACCGAATCCAAATGGATCAGCGTGTCGCCGGCGGCCCAGGTGGAGAGCGTCGCTCGAATGCCGTCGCCCGGTTTGTCGAACGAATGAAACATGCGGAACGTGTCGGCGGCGGCTCCGGTCGTCACGCGCGCGACGCTGAGCGCCGACACTCTGAAGCCGTGTTGCGCGAGCTGCGATTCCGTTTCCGGAGACACGACGATAACGGCGCGCTGCGTCCCGTCGATCGATCGCACGTCAGCCACCTCGAACCCGAGGCGGGCGAGCGAATCGAGACTGGCCCGTCCGGCGACCGGCACTTCGACGATGCGAAGCTGTGCGGAGGCCGCGGAGGCCCCGAACAGGAGCAGACCTAGAAGCCCAGTTGCGCCGCGAGCCATGCGGGGGCCGGCACGTAGCCGCCGAACATCAGGCCGAGCCACACGAGGAGCGCGGCAAGCGGAATCCATACCACGAAGATCGGCCAGAGCGATGGCCGCCAGGCGGCGAGGGCATCGATCTCGGGAGTCCAGCGCTCGCGCTCCGCATCGACTTCCGCCTCGAGGGCCAGCCATGCCGCTTCCAGTCGCCGCGCCACGGTGCGGAGCGCTTCCTGCCAGGCGGCGTGCGCATCCTTTTCGAGCACGGAAGCGTCGGCCGCGCGCCCCGCGGCTGCTTCGAGCTCATCGAGCGCCGCGACGAATGGCCCGCCGCCCGTTCCCAGCCGCGCCACAATCGCGCGCTTCTCGGCATTGGTGAGCAGATGGCGGCGCAGACGGCGCCGCGGCAATCGAACCTGCCGCGCCGTACGCGTGATTTCGGCATCGAGCGCATCGGCGACTCGGGCCGCGGCACGCCGCACAGCGTTGTCCCAGGCAGCCGCCCAGGCGCGCCGTCCAGTCACCTCGAGCGTCCGTGTGCGGTCCTGTCCTTCGGCTTCACGCGCCGCGGCCGCGCGGCCTTCGCCGCCCAACTCCAACACGCGTGTTGCCAGCTCCTCGCGGATGTCGTCGAGTGGCACCCAGGGATCGAGCAGCCGACGCGGGACGATGATTCGCCCCAGGCACGGCGCCAGCTCGGGGACCCGCAGCGGCATGAGTAGCTTGAGCGGCGGATTCATTCGCGACGCCTGAGCCGGCTCACGCGCGCGACACGGCCGGTACGCTTCTCGTACGCCGCAGTGAAGTACGGCAGCGACTCGGGCAGGAATGCGTCGCGCGCGAGGCCGGTGGCCGTGACCGCGCGCTCGATTGCGTCGGGCTCTCCTTCGACTTCCAAAAGCACATCCATCGCCGGATACCACTCCAGACGCAGTGTGGCGTCGCCCAGGCGATACTGTTCGACGGCGCGATCGACGCGTAGGGAGATTTTGTATCCCATGTGCCGCAGGATAACGCGCACGGCTTTGGGGTCGTCGACGCGCGACTCCCACTCTTCACGCAGTCGGTACTCACCGCGGCGCTCTGCGGGACCCTTCCAGCCCAGTACGCCCCATTCGGGGGACTTATCGGCCGGACGGTAGACGCGCAGCCGCACGACTTCGTCGCGCCGCTCCAGGCGACCCTTGCGATCGAATCGCCGGTCCATCATTGCCCCGCGGTAGACCAGCTCGGCCCCGGCTGCGAGGATCGACTTTCGCACGGCGTCGGCATTCTCCACTCGAGCTTTGAGCTCGAGCTCCTCACGCACGACCGTCACGAGAACAGGGCTTGCAGCACCGCTTGCGTGTCGCCCAGGTCCTGGAACACGTGCGTCGCTCCCGCGGCCCGGAGCGCCGCCGTGTCGTAGAATCCCGTGGCGACGGCGACGGTGCGGGCTCCCATCGGGCGGGCGCACGCGACGTCATCGGGTGTGTCGCCCACCACGACCAGGTCGGCGCCCGTAAACCGCCGGCCCGTGCGCTCGGCCGCCCGCTGTGCCGCGACGGCCGGCAGTTCGGCTCGGGCGTGTGAGTCGGAGCCGAACGCGCCGACGACAAACCGCGCGGGGTCGAGGCCCGCCGAGCGCAGCTTCAGCGCCGCGCCGTTCTGGACGTTTCCCGTGAGCAGACCCACGAGCGCCCGGCCGTCGGCCTCGTAGGGCTCCAGCGCCGCAAGCAGCTCTTTGATCCCGGGATAGAGCTTGGTTGTCTGCGTAGGCTTCGCCAGCTCGGCAGTAAGCAGATCGACATAGCGCCGGCACACCGCGGTGATCCGGTCGTCCGAGCGGGACTCAGGGTGTCCTGCCAGCTCCAGGAGCTCGCGCACGATCTGCGGATCGGTCTTGCCATCGAAGCGGTAGCCGTCGATTGGGCCGGCGGTCCCCATCTCGTCGAGTAGCGCCCGATGAATGGCGCGCCGGCCAGCGCCGTTGGTCCATAGGAGGGTTCCGTCGATATCGAAAAGAATCAGCCTCATGCGTGCAATATCAGGTGTCTGGTGTCAGGTGTCAGGGCCCTGACACCAGACACCTGACACCTATGACAGGCGCCGAACCCCAACGAGGTTAGCGAGCAGCCGGACCATGCGCGGCTCATCACCAAACAAATGGTCACCTCCCACCCCGCCGCGCGACAGGGCCGCGTGCACGATCCGCCCTGCGCCCGCCCAGAACGCCACATGCGACACCCGACCCCGTTCCGCAAAGAACAGCAGATCGCCGGCCTCGTAACCCGCCCCATCCGCCGACAGCGCGATCTCCTGTCCCTGGCCGAACTGCTGATCGCTGTCGCGCGGCAACTTGATGCCACGGCCGGCGAACACCGCCTGCGCCAAACCGGAGCAATCGATACCCCACTCGGTGCGTCCGCCCCACAGGTAGGGTGCGCCGGCGTACCACTTCTGCGCGAGCTCGGGCAGCGCGAGGTGTCTCGCTTCGACGCGCAGCTCCTGCTCGCGGCGGACGTTGCCGGCCGCCACCGCGCCGCGTTGGCCGTCGGCCAGCTCCACGACGCCGCGGCGCAGCGCAACGCGCGCGCCCGTCGGCAGTCTGCGCCGCCCGCCGGTCGTCAGGATGTCGGCGCTGAACGAGCGGGCCGTTGCGCGTTCAGCCCAGTCTTCGGCCCAATCCGCCGGGCCAGTCGCGACGTACCCCGCGTTGAGCCAGGCGATGTAGCCGTCGGGCGCGCGCACGCGCAACCATTCATCGCGCAGCTCCAGCACGTCGAGGACCTCGCCGTGCAGTACTTCGCTGACGCGGGGTGCGGAGACCTTCGGCTCGCCGAGCAGCGGCGCAATCGCGGCGGTGACGATCGCGGCTGGTGCGACGACGCCGTTCGGGATCAGCTCCACTTTTTCGACGAGGCCCTCGCCCGACGCCAGGCGGCGCAGCGCATCGCGCGCGTCGCGGCTGGACGTGACGCCTGCGACCCCCTTCGGCAATAACGAGACCTCGAATACTGCGAGCCGGGCGTCAGGCGCCCATTTGCGGCGGATGTCGTCGACCGCGCGTTCGATCTTATCCATGGCGAACCGCGCGCTCGACCGCCTCGGGCACGACGAGCGCGGCAATCGCGTCGACCTGCATCGGGGACTTCGGCTTTGTGGTGGCGGTGCTGACCGCGAAGATCACGTCGCCGTCGAACAACGTGCCGTACGGGGTGATGCGCCGGGCGAGCGCATCGCTGCCTGACTGCGCGAGCGCCTGGAGCTGCACGCGGTCCAGGTCCGCATTCGTGGCGATCACCGCGAGGGTCGTGTTGCGATTCAGGCGTGCGGGGTCGCCGAGCGGCGCGCCGCCGGCGGCGAGGTACTGCAAGCTGTCGACGGTGCCGGCAATTATCTCCCCACGCGCGTTTCTCACATCTCCAACGGCATTCACTACCACCAGCGCTGATACAATCACGTCACCAAACTTGGCCGCCCAAGACCCAATACCCGCGGGGACCATCTTCTCGATTCCGGCCGCTTTGCCGCATGTGGCGCCGCGCCCCACGCCCACCAATCCCTCGGCGTAGTCGGCGGTCGCATCGTTACAGGCGCGGTAGGCGTCGTCGGGACTGGGCCAGCCCAGCGGCTTGCCGGCATTGCCGAGGTCGAAGATCACCGCGGATGGGACGATCGGGATCGTGCCCATGTCGCCAACAGGCAGGCCGCGCCCACGCTCGCGCAGCCAGCGCATCACGCCGTCGGCAACGCCGAGCCCCAACGCGGAGCCGCCGGTCAAGAGGATCGCGTCGATGCGTTCGACGAGGTGGCGCGGATCCATGACGTCGAGCTCGCGCGTTCCGGTGGCGCGGCCCCGGACGCAGACCGCGGCCCGCATCCCTGTGTCCGGCGCGAGCACCACGGTGCAGCCGGTGCCGTGCGCTTCGATGGTCGTGTGTCCGACGGTGATGCCGGGAACCGCCGCGAGATTCGTGCGCGATGTGCTCATTGACGCGCCAAGATAACGTCGGCAACGTTGACGGCCATGACATCTCCCAAAGTGCCTCCCCCCGCCGCCGGCGATCGCACGAGCGTGCTGGTGGTGGACGATGAGGATGGCATCCGGCAGGCACTGACTCGCTTTTTGACCCGCCTGGGCTATGACGTGCAAGCGGCGTCGAACGCGAAGGAGGCGCTGCAACTGCTGCCAGCGCACCATCCGCACGCGATGCTGTGCGACATCCGGATGCCGGAAACCAGCGGGGTGGAGCTGCTTCCTAAAGTCCTCGCCCAGGACCCCGACCTCGCCGTCCTCATGCTCACGGCGATCGACGAGCCGCGCACCGCGATCGAGTGCCTCAAGCTCGGCGCGTACGACTATC
>Ga0209378_1003452_pt1 | contig 10658 bp, 10 predicted proteins | sample GraSoiAngelo_156_FD_186170 | JGI IMG/M metagenome (GOLD analysis project Ga0209378, IMG submission 186170) | Grasslands soil microbial communities from the Angelo Coastal Reserve, California, USA - 14_1009_13_40cm (SPAdes) (version 2) | ecosystem: Environmental > Terrestrial > Soil > Grasslands ... | reverse complement strand
GCGTCAATTATGTGTCCGCCGTCCTTGGCGGCAACTTGCCATTCGTCTGGCTGCTCTTCGTCGGGTTCGCGTTCGTGCTCATCGTCGTGTATCTCCCCCAGGGTCTCGTGCCGGCGATCGGCCGCACCCTGTCACGCGTGACCCGCGCCTCCCGGTCGCCCCTGAGCGGGCGAGGCGTGGTCGCTGGCGCCGAAGCAGTGCGCGCAGCGAAGCCCCAGGTTCTAGCGACGACCGGTGAGGAGACTGGGACTCCGGTCCTGGAGCTCCGCAATGTGAGCAAGCGCTACGGCAGCCTGCAGGTGCTCGACCGCGTCAGTCTTCAGGCCCGTCGCGGTGAGGTTGTGGGCATCGTGGGGCCGAACGGCGCCGGGAAGACGACCCTCCTGCGCTGCATCGCCGATGGCCGCGAGCGGTCGAGCGGCGACATCCTCGTCAACGGCCGTCAAATTGCGGGGCTTCCACCACAGGCGTGCGTGGCGCTCGGCGTCAGCCGGAAGTTCCAGACGCCGAACGTGTTCGACGCCTTGTCCGTCCTGGACTGCTTGCGTGTCGCTCGCTCGTACCGTGAGTCCACTTCGCTGTGGCGAAGGTCGTACGCGGTCGAGCTACCGGAGCCTGCCCTTCACACGGTGCACGTCTCGGGGCTCCTTGCGCTCCTCCACGAGCCGGCGGCCCACCTGTCCCACGGAGCGAAGCAGGCCCTCGAGCTCGCGATGGTGCTCGCGCTGGAGCCGACGGTCCTGCTCCTCGACGAGCCGACGGCGGGGCTCACGCGCGAGGAGCGCGCCGCGATCGGCGGCGTGCTGACGGAGCTGGCGCAGGGTCACCGGCTCTGCATCCTTCTGATCGAGCACGACCTCGACTTCGTCCGAGAGATCAGCACGCGGCTCGTCGTGCTTCATTTGGGAAAGGTCCTCGCCGACGGGCCCCTCTCCGAGGTGGCCGAGTCGGAGGCCATCCGCACGATCTACGTCGGCGGAGGGACGCGGGCATGATCGCGAAGGGGGTTGAGCAACCTGCCCTCGCCGTCGAGAGGCTCGACGGAGGCTACGCCGACTCCGCCGTGCTCCACGGCGTGACGCTCGACGTGCGTCCGGCGGAGATCTTCGCCATCCTCGGCAAGAACGGGATGGGCAAGACCACCCTGCTCAAGACGATGATGGGACTGCTTCGCGCCCGCAGCGGCCGCGTGGAGGTCCTCGGTGCGGACGTCAGTCGGTGGGCTCCGTACCGCATCACTAGGCTTGGCGTGAGCTACGTCCCTCAGGAGAAATCGATCTTCCAGGATCTCTCCGTGGAGGAGAACCTCCGACTCGCGCTCAGGGAGCTGTCCGAGTTCACCGACCGGCTCGAGGCCGTCGCCCAGTGGTTCCCGATCTTGAAGTCGCGGCACCGGCAGCGAGCGGGGACGCTGTCGGGTGGCGAGCAAAAGATGCTCCTGATCGGTCGGGCGTTGCTGACCAGGCCACGCCTGGTCCTTGTCGACGAGATCAGCGAGGGCCTGCAGCCGGCGGTGATTACGAGGCTGCGGGAGGTGCTGACGGAAGAGCGGCGAGCCCGCGGGCTGACGATCGTGCTCGTGGAGCAGAACGTCGACTTTGCCCTGGCGCTCGCCGATCGGTACGCCGTCCTGAAGGTGGGAACCGTCGTGGAAACCGGACGTACTGCCGATGCCGGGGCGCGGGAGCGGATCGAGCGACACCTCGTCCTCTAGCGTCCCGGAACAACAGGAGGCACGGTACCGCGGGCTCGAGTGGCGGACGGCCTCGAAGAAAGGAGAGCGTGACATGCGAGAGAGGTGGGTGGATCACAGATCGCGATCACTGGCGGTCCTGCTCGTGGTGCTCATCGTGGCGATGGTGCCGGCGGGAGCCGTGCAATCGCAAGACAAGAAGCCGATCGTCATCGCCGTGCCGGTCGGCCTGAGCGGCGTCAACAGCGTCGTGGCGCCGGCCGTGGTCCAGTCGGGCGAGCTCGCGGTCGAGGAGATCAACGCCAAGGGCGGCGTCCTCGGCCGGAAGCTCCAGCTCGTTCCACTCGACGACGAGAGCGGGCCGGCCGGCGCCGTGAAGGCCTTCAACACGGCGATCCGTCAGCACAAGGCCGACACCATCATCACGATGGAGACGAGCGCGGCCCGGAACGCCGGGGCGCCCATCGCCGAGCGGGCGAAGACGCTCTTCATCTACACGTCCTTCTACGAGGGCCGGGCCTGTGGCAAGACCCTTTTCGTCAACGCCTGGGTGCCCGAGCAGGTCGTGCCGCCGCTCATCAAATTCATGACCGACGACAAGAAGGTCAAGAAGTGGTTCGCCGTCGGCAGCGATTACGCCTTCGGGCGCGGGATGATCGAGGCCGCCAAGAGCACGATCAAGGGGGTGGGTGGCACGATCCTCGGTGAGGAGTACCAGCCGCTCCAGCAGTCGGACTGGACGGCGATCATCAGCAAGATCCGCGCGGCGAACCCGGACGGCATCATCTACTCGACGTCTGGAGGCGGCCCGAACATCGACTTCATGAAGCAGTTCAAGGCCGCGGGGCTCAAGATGCCGGTCGGCAGTCTCTCCATCGACGAGCTGACCGCCGAGGCGGGCGGCAATGCGGCGGAGGGCGTCTACTACACGGGAGATTACTTCACGGGCCTCGACAACCCTGAGAACAAGAAGTTCCTCGACGCGATGAAGAAGAAGTTCGCTGCCGGTCTCAAGACCCCCAACTCGCTCTCGGAGCCCGAATACGACGGCGTCTACGCCTACGCCATGGCCGTGGAGAAGGCGGGGACCACCGACGCGGAAAAGCTCGTCCAGGTCCTGCCCACCATCGTCTTCAAGGGGCCACGCGGGCAGGTGCAGATGAACAAGCAGCACCACGCTCCGCTGCCGGTCTACCTGGCTCAGGTGCAGGCCGACGGCAAGACGAAGGTCCTGAAGAGCTTCGGGCTCGTCGATCCGGGCAACCAGTGCCCTAAATTGAAATAGAGTCGGATCGCACAGGAGGCCGAGCGCCGTGTTCACCACCCAGCTGCTCGACGTCGTCACGACGGCTGGCGTGCTGTACATCGTCGCGCTCGGCCTCCTGATCGTCTACGGCGTCCTCAAGATCATCAACCTCGCGCACGGTGCCTTCCTCGCGGCCGGCGCCTACGCCGGTGTCGTCACGACCGAGCTCGGCTGGAACCCGTGGACGGCGCCCCTCCTGGCCTTCGTCATCGGCGTCGCCGTCGCGGCACTGGTGGAATGGCGCGTGCTCCGCGGGCTCTACGCGCGGCCACTCGACACCATTCTCGCCACGTGGGGGCTCAACATCATCGTGGTGCAGCTCATCACGCTGTACTTCGGCCGGGAAATCCACTTCGCCGAGAGCGCGATTGGCCGGGCGATAAACGTGGGCGGGGCGACGTACTCCGAATACCGCCTCGTGCTGCTGCTGCTCGCGGTGGTCCTGGGCGTGGCCGTGTGGCTCGTGATGCAGCGAACGCAGATCGGGATCGTGGCCCGTGCGGTGATCATGAATGAGGAGCTGGCGCAGGCGCTGGGGATCAACACCGGGCTCGTGCGGTTCGTGACCTTCGGCCTGGGGGCCGGGCTGGCCGCCCTTGCCGGCGCCCTCCTCACCCCGCTCATCAGCGTCCACCCGAACCTCGGGGTCCCGTGGCTCATCAACGCCTTCATGCTGGTCTTGGTGGCCGGGGTGTCGCTGGCGAACCTGGCGCTTGCTGCTCTCGTTCTCGGCGGCGCCCAGGTCCTCGTCAGCTCGTATGGCAATCCCGTGCTCGGAAGCCTCACGATCGTGATCCTGGCCGTGGTCATCCTCCGATTTCGCACCATCACGATCTGAGCCGGTCCACCTTCACGCCCCTCTTGACTGATCAGGGCTGCCGCGCATAGGGTGCGGCAGACTCGCCGAAGAGGAGGCTGCGCCATGAGATTCGGAGTCGTCCTGCCCATCTGGCGGCTGTCGGTCGCGGACGCGGAAACGATGACGGTCAAGGCGGAAGAGTTGGGCGTCGATGGGGTCTTCGTCCCCGATCATATTCTGGCCCCATCGGCGACGATGCAGCACTACGGGCCCTCATGGCCCGATCCCTTCTCGCTGCTCGCGTACCTGGCGGGCCGCACGCGGCGCATTCAGGTCGGCGCCAGCGTGATCGTGCTCCCTTACCGCAACCCGCTGGTCATCGCCAAGGCGGCGGCCACGGTCGACCAGGTGTCGGGCGGGCGGTTCATCTTCGGGGTGGGCGTGGGATGGGACGAGGAAGAGTTCCGCGACCTCGGGTTGCCGTTCCGCCAGCGCGGGAAAATCGCCGACGAATACATCCGCATCATCAAGGAGGCCTGGACGAACGACGTGCCGAGCTTCAAGGGTGAGTACTTGAGCTTCGCCGGGGCCACCTTCGCGCCGCGCCCGGTGCAGAAGCCGCACCCGCCGATCTGGGTCGGAGGAATGCCGGGCGTGATCTCCGCGCCCGCCGTCCGGCGGGTCGCGCTCCTGTGCGACGCCTGGCATCCGCTCGGGCTGAGCCTCGACGATGTCGAGAAGGGAATCGCGACGATCCGACAGATGGCGGCCAAGGCGGGCCGCCGGGATGAGCTGAAGTTCGCGCCTCGGAATCTGCTCAACCTGACGCCGGACGCCAAGGGACGCGGTCGGGCGTCGTTCGAGGGCTCGCCCGACGAAGTGGTGGCCGATATCCGCCGCGCGCGTGCGCTGGGAGTCGACTACCTCACCTTCGACATGCCGAAGCTCGACGTGCCCGGCATGGTGCGCACGATAGAGCGCTTCGTCAAAGACGTCAAACCGGCAGCCGCGTAGCTCACGGCGCCGCGCGGCCACGAATGAGGAAGGCCAGCCTTCGATTAAGCCCGGCCCTGTCCTCGAAAACTCCAGGGATCTTTGGCGTCGAGCGGCTCCTCGGATTGCGCCTCCGCCACGTTCGTGCGATCGATGGACAGGACCGCGAGGCCAAGACGCTTCAGGTTGCCCCGGAGCTCCTCGAGCGTCTTGTCGACCTGGTCTTCTGGCAAGAGCATCGCGCCGGTCTCTACGGTCGCCTTAATCTTGAAAAGCGTGAAGCTCCCCATAGGCGGTACCCCCATTAATCAGAAGTAGCATATTCAATGCCCGGCTTGCCCGAGGCGAATTTGCTGAGCAACGATTGTGCGATAGGTATTTCAGGCTGGTGGAGTGCAGAAAGGGGCGTGCCATCCTGACTCCTCCCCCTGCAGGCCGGCACGGCAATGCCTGCCGTCTGTCGCGTCTCTACGTCTTCCCCTCGGCTTTGATCACGCGGATATGGCGCTGGCATCGAGAGCACACACCGTGGGAGGTTTCGAAACCCTCGGCCCGCCGTAGACCCAGCGTGATCATCGTGGTCGGGTGGACCGGCACCCCGAGGCTCGAGGCCAGGCACTCAGCGCAAAGGTAGCCAGGATGCTCCTTGAGGAACTTGATCACGGCTTCGCGGAAATCTAACACCTGCGCACCAGCCAGTCGATGCCCCTTAGCAAAAGACACACCAGATTCGCGCGCCGTGTAAGTCGTGGCAGGATCGTCGTCAATCTTCTCGCGTGTCAGGGAGGTGTCGCACGACGAGGGGACGTGACGTCAGGTTCCCGACGCAAAAGCCCTTGCCACGGAATCCGGGACCGTGGCATCTTCCCGCTGTCGTGCCTGACTCTCAGCTCTCCGCCGAGCTGTTCGAGTTCCTGCGGGAGCTCCGGAAGAACAACAACCGCGAGTGGTTCCTGGCGAATAAGGCTTACTACGAGTCGGTCGTGCGCGACCCCCTTCTCCGCTTCATCGCCGAGGTGGGACCCCGGCTGCGCACGATCAGCCGCCACTTCCGAGACGGCTCGATGTTCCGGATCTATCGCGACATTCGGTTCTCGCGGGACAAGAGCCCGTACAAGACCCACGCCGCAGCCCACTTTCCTCACGCCGCCAGCAACCGAGACGTGCACGCGCCCGGGTTCTACCTGCACCTCGAGCCGAGGCACTGCTTCGCCGCCGCCGGGCTCTGGCATCCCGACGCGACGACGCTGGAGAAGGTCCGGCGGCGGATCGCGAACCGGCCCGGCGCCTGGAAGGCGGTGCTGAGGCGGAGACTGCCGATCGAAGGCGATCGACTGAGCCGGCCGCCGCGGGGCTACGACCCGACGCACCCCCACATCGAAGACCTCAAGCTCAAGGACTTCATCACGCGCGTGACGTTCTCCGATGCCGCGGTGTGCAGTCCGCGCTTTCCCGCGGTGTTCGTGCGCGCCTGCAGGACGATGAGCCCGCTCACGGAGTTTCTCACCAAGGCGCTGAACCTCGACTACTCCACGGGGGGCAAGTCGGCGCCCGCCCACTCCGAGTAGATGATGAACTTGAAGGGATTCAACTGCTGGTGCCGTGCGCGGAGCCCGTCGAGGGCACGACGCCGAAGATCGGCCAGCGTTGAGCTCTCTCGGTGGTTGATCAGGCCGAGGTCCGCGACCTTCAAGGCCAGCGCATGATCGCCGCGGCCGAGCAGGGTCCGCGCGGTGTCGGCGAACGCGCTCTCCCGCCCGCCTGCCAGTAGCTCGAGCGCCGCCGCCCACTCCCTGGGCGCCAGCACCTCGAGGCCCTCACCGTCCGGCTTCCAGTAGCCGGTCCGCTGATGGTAGAGGCGCTTGATGAAGTTGTCCCGCACCACCAGGAACCTGACGACGAGCGATGGGTTTGCCTTCAGTGTTTGGGGCAGGATGTTCTCGTGAAGGATGTCCACGAGGGATCGCCCCTCGGCGATGCGCGTCAGCGCGCGCGCGTGGAGCTCGCGCATCGCGCTCTCGACTCCGGGCAGTGCCTCGATCGTGAAGAGCTCAGTGAGCGGCGGATGGCCGTGGATGAGGAGGCGCGGGGCCAGTGAGCGAATGAGAGCGATGTTCTCGAAGAGCGCCTCCGGTGAGCCTTCGGGCAGGAATGGGGCGCCAAGGTACGGCATGAACGTGTCGCCGACGAAAAGGACGCCGCTCGCGGGGAGGTGGATCAAGAGCGCGTCCGATGTCTCGGCGCCGCGGACGGGATGAAGGACGAACTCGGTGCCACCAACCGTCAGCGTCTCGCGATGGTCTATCACGCGATCCGGCGCCAGCTCGTACCGGCGCGGGGCGTCGCCCCCGAAGAAGTAGCGAAACCCGACGCCGGTGTCGTTGACGATCTTGAGCTCGTCGGCGAACCGCGCGTTGGCGACCACCTTGGTGCTCGCGCCCCGGAGCGCCGGCAGGCCGCCGATGTGGTCCCAGTGCGCATGGGTGACGAGGACATGCGTGATGGGCGCGGCCGTGATCCGGCGGAGCGCCGCGAGCGCCGCCCGGGCGTTCGCCTCGGTCGTCCCGGCGTCGATCGCCACGATGCCGTCGTCCGTGACGACGAACGCGATGTCGGCGAAATCGTAACCCTGGGCGACGTAGACCCGCGGGGCCAGCTCGACGAGACGGGGCGGACGGAAGCGGAACCCGTCCTTTGCGGTCACCCAGTTGTCGGTGGTGAAGACGGGCAGCGTCGGATCGAGCGACGGGTAGCCCGAGCGCACGAGGGCGGCGTTGGCCTCGGCCTCCCGGCCGAGCGTCGTGTAGGCCTTCGCGAGGCCCCGGTAAACGCTTCGGCGCAGGCCGACCGGGAAGCGGTCCTTGTGGTCGAGGACCCACTGGAGATCGTCGACGGCCGCAGCGGCCTTCCCGAAGCGGGCCGGCAGCTCGGCGAGCACGAGCCCGCGGAAGTAGCGCGGCAGGCCCGGCTCCTGGGCAACGGCCCGGTCGAGCTTGGCGACGGCGTCGTTCACCCACGCCACCCGACGGAGCAAGAAGACGTCATCGGCCACGCGGGCCTGGAAAAATCCCTCGAGCGCGACGAACAGCGGCCGGTCGGGCGCGCTCTTCGCCCGCTCCTCGAAGTACGCAAAGGCCTCTTGGTCTTGCCGGGCCGCGACGAACCGTCCGGTGAGGGCGATGACGGTGATCACGTCGGGATCCGGCCAGCGGACCGCCTCTCGAAGAGCCTCGAGCTCGAGGTCGCGCATGAGCGGTTGCTCGCCGGCCGCGGGCCCAGCTCCGATCACCAGGAGAAGTCCAGTCACGAGTACCGAGGCGAGTCCCCACCGAAGCGTCGCTCCCATCATCGCGCTCTTCATGGCTTCTCCTCCAACGAGCCACCAAGCAACATGAACGGAATGGATAGGGCCTTGACGCGGAGATTGAGATCTTCGATCAGGGATTCGGGCGACAGCGTCCAGCCGAACATCAACCAGTGATAACCGACGGTGCAGGCGACGGTAATCACGAGCAGCGTCAAGACGATCGCACTTACAACGTAGCCCCTCATCCGGTGCGAGGCGACGTGTGAGCTTGAAGAAACTCAACCAATTGTTTCCTGCCTTCTTCGCTCAGTTCGAAGTCGACTGTCCGGCAAGCTCGAAGGGCCAGTCGGGCCGTGCGGAGGATCCATGTGATTCCCGACGCGCCAGCCGCCAGGCCGAGCACACCGTAGAAGAGCACGAAGATCGCTGCGGGGAGAGCCTGCGTGAGGTCCCTCGGCAGCATGAACGGCAGAAACGCTGCGACCGCAAAGATCGAGAGGAGAGTAAGGTGGCGACGCTGAAGCGCCCTGGCTCCTCGAGAGCAGACGTTGTCGGCTGCGATTCTGTGGAGACTGAGAGCAGTATCGTTGTCATCCACCAGAGTATCCCTCGCGCCGCAGCCGGCGACAATGCCCAAAGAGCGATCCATGTTCGGCTTGACACGCGCCGTGTCCGCACTGTATCAGCGGCCATGGACGTCGAATCGGCCATGGACGTCGAGTCGATCTGAGGGAGGACACACCCATGACACGCTGGACCTGGATCACGACGGCTCTCGCGGCGTTGGCCCTCGCGGCCGGCGGCGCGGCGCCGCTTATCCTGCCCGTCGGCGCGCAGCCCAAGCCGGTGGTCTGGAACCTGCCGCACGTGGCGGCGCCGACCTACTACCACACTCTCAACCTGAACGCGCTCGCGGCGAAGCTGAAGGAGAAGTCGCAGGGACGGATGGAGATCCGCGTCCACCCCGCGTCGTCCCTCTATCCCTCGCACGAGATCATCCCGGCGGTGATCGAGGGCCGCGTCGAGATCGCCCCGGTGGTCTCGGGCTACCTCACCGACGTCCTCCTGGAGATCGGCCCCCTCGACCTGCCGTTCATGACGAGCAATCTCGAGGAGCACCGCAAGGCCGCCGCGGAGCTGCGGCCCTTCTTCACCGAGATGCTGGCCAAGAAGGGGCTCCGCCTGATGGCCATCGAAGCCTGGCCATCGCAGCACGTCTTCGCCCACGCGCCGATGCGCACGCTGGCCGACTGGAAGGGCAAGAAGATCCGCGTGTACGGGGCCGACTCCGCCAACTCGGCGCGGTTCCTCGGTGCCGCCCCCGTGAACATCGCCTTCGGCGAGGTCTACTCGGCGCTGGAGAAGAAAGTCGTCGACGGCGCCATCACCTCGGCGACCAACGCGGAGCCCATGAAGTTCTTCGAGGTCGCGAAGTTCATCAACTACTGGTACCTGGCCGGCGCGGGGTCGGAGTGGCTGGTGGTGAACCAGAAGGCCTGGGACGCGCTCCCGAAGGATCTGCAACAGGCCGTGAGCGACTCCTTCAAAGAGACCCGCTACGAAGACAAGGAGTGGGAGGACGCCAAGGCGTGGGAGGAGAAGGCGCGCAAGCGGCTGCCCGAGCTGGGCATGACGATCGTCGACCCGGCGCGGGAGGAGATCGAGAAGGCGCGCAAGCTGGCGCGCGCGGGCTGGGACATCTGGCTCTCGCGCACCGGTGCCGACGGCAAGCGCGGCTTTGAGCTGGCTCTGAAGGCGCTCGGCCGGTGATCGGCTGGACGTCGAAGGCGGCCGGGCTGCTGGCAGGGCTCGGCGTGCTCGCCATGGCGGGGCTGATCACCTTCGACGTCCTCATGCGCTACTTTCTCGATCGGCCGCAGCTCTTCGTGGACGAGCTGGCGAGCTTCCTTCAGGTCTTCGTGGTCTTCGCCGGGCTTGCCTACACGTTCCGGGCAGGCGGGCACGTCCGGGTCGACCTCGTGACGTCGAGCCTGCCGCGGCCCGTCCGCGCCTGGCTGCGCGCCGTGACCCTCGCCCTCGGCCTGGCGTTTCTCGCCGCCGTGATCTGGGTCACGGCCCAGTCGGGCCTGAGCGCGTACGGCTACGGCCGCGTGTCGGCCGTGATGCTCTACCCGCTCTGGATCCCGATGCTCCTGATCCCCGCTGGTCTCCTGCTCATGGGCGTCTCCATGCTCGCCGCCTTCGTGCGACAGGTTCGCATGAGCCTCGGGCCCCTGGAGGGCCGTGACGAAGCTCCACCCCCGGACCGCCGCGCTTGAGCGAACCCGTCCTCGGCGCGCTCCTCATCGCGCTGATGTTCGTCCTGTTCGCGATGGGGCTCGAGATTGCGGTGTCGCTCGGCGTCGTTGGCGTGCTCGGCCTGCTCTGGCTCAAGGGCTGGACGGTCGGGCTCGGCGTCGTCGGGTCGGTCGCGTGGTCGAACGCCACCAGTTTCTCCTTCATCGCGGTCCCGCTCTTCGTCTTCATGAGCGCGATCCTTCTGCACTCGGGCATCGGCCGGGGGCTCTTCACGGCCGTGGCGCGCTGGGTGGGGTTCCTG
>Ga0209378_1003451_pt1 | contig 10658 bp, 8 predicted proteins | sample GraSoiAngelo_156_FD_186170 | JGI IMG/M metagenome (GOLD analysis project Ga0209378, IMG submission 186170) | Grasslands soil microbial communities from the Angelo Coastal Reserve, California, USA - 14_1009_13_40cm (SPAdes) (version 2) | ecosystem: Environmental > Terrestrial > Soil > Grasslands ... | reverse complement strand
GCCGTGCCAAAGTCGTTGCTGACCCGGTTCTTGGTCAATCCGAATGCGATCCCGCTGGCGGTGTCTCCGTAGGCGAAACTGCCACCGGCCCCGCCGACCCCGAACGCCGTCGACGAGTCCGCCGCACTGGAACCCAGGCGGCCGATGGAGTAACCCAGCGCCCAGCTGGTCGGCATGCCAAAGACCTGATCGACGCCGGTCATCGAAAGAGCCGTTGCCTGGCGCAGCCGCTCGGTCGAGACGAGCCGCACGCCATCCACTGGGTCGAGCAGCGCCGCATACATCCGAGCGATGGCCCGGGCGGACGTCTTGCCCCCAGCGGGGATATCTGCGGCGAGAATGTCGCTCCGATTGCCCAGCTCTGCGGTCGGCATCAGGCTCATCGGCGCGGCCTTGAACATCGGGAGGTCCTTCGGCATTGCCGCCATCTGGGCTGCCATCTGCGGATCGGGGGGCGCATCCTCCAGTCGCGCGAGCCTCGGCTGCTGGGATACGGGCATACCGAAGTAGATCTCATCACTCACGCCCAACGGGCCGGCAACCTCTTCCGCCAGAAGCTGGGAGATGCGCTTACCCGTTGCACGGCGAACAATCTCGCCCACGATGTAGCCGAAGGTGTAGGCGTGATAGCCGATCTTGGTGCCAGGCTCCCACCACAGCTCGTTGTCCGCGATGGCCGCGCACATCTTGTCCCAGTTGCAGAGATCCTCCGGCGTCGTGTCCAGCGGAATCTGAGGCACGCCAGCCGAATGATTGAGCACCTGGCGAATCGTCACGGCCTGCTTGCCGCGCGCACCGAACTCAGGCCAGATTTTGGCGACCGGGGTGTCGTAGCCGAACAGGCCTCGATCGACAATGATATGAGCGATCGTCGCGGCGGCTCCCTTGACGATCGAGAAGTTGTAGAAGGGCGTGTCGTTTCGGACCAGCCGACCGGTCGCCGGGTCGGCCACGCCGGCAATGGCTTCGACCAGCGGTTCGCCGTGGTGGTAGACGGCGACCTGGATACCCCGTTCCTCTCCTGATTCGACCAGCGTGTCGATCGCTTCCTGCACCTGCTGCTGAAGTTCACTCATGTCCTTCTCCTTGGTGATCGTAGACAAGCATATAGACGCCGGTCTAGCGCGAAATCATCGGCCGCTGTTCGGGCTGGTGAGTCGCGCATCGGTCAGAACGGACCGCAGGGTCGCCGCCTGAACGCGCGCGATCCCCAGCTCGTCCAGGCCGATCAGCCCGGCGCCGACCACCGGCGGGGATTCCAGCCGGCGAAGCACCGCGTGAGCCGCGGCCTCGCGAATTCCCTGCTCGATCCGTTTCAGGAAGCCCGCGTCATGCGTACGAAAAATGCCGCCGCCCAGGATCACCTCGACATCGCGCGCCGTCAGCCGCAAGCGCCGGATGCTGGACACCGCAAAGGCGACGATTTCATCGGCGACCGCGTCGATGATCTGCCGCGCGACCGCATCGCCCTTATGGGCCGCCGCAAAAACCAGGGGAGGCAGTTCGGCGACCCGCCGCTGGTCGAGCCGGCCGACGTAAAAGGCTTCCACGACGGCGCTCGGACGGCTGAGCTTGAAATGCGCGGGCACCAGGTCCTCGAGCACCGTCCGGGGACCCCGACCATCCTGCCCGCGCATCGCATTGGCGACCGCACGCGTGCCGATCCAGCCGCCTCCCGCCGCCAGGTCACCCGAAATTTCCCCGAGCGCGGGAAATCTGACCACGCGCCCATCAGGGCCGATACCGGCGCAGTTCATGCCGGCCCCGCAGACGATCGCCACACCCCAGCCGCGGTCGGTGCCGGCACGAAGCACGGCGAAAGTATCGTTCCGCACCAGACTTCTTGCCGTCCAACGGCGGCGGCTGATGTCCCGGGTGATGCGGCGGTCATCGAGCGGCAGGTCCGCTCCGGCGAGGCAGTAGACGCCGACGTCCGCGATCGGCCGCCGATCCGGATCCGCGCCGATCACCTTACAGATTGATCGGATCGCCCCATCAATCGTTTCCAGGGCCTCCAGCCGGCCGAGCCCGGCGTGTCCGGAGCTCTTGAGCCGTCTCGCTCCCAGGATCCCGCCGCGCCGGTCGAGCAGAACGACATCGGTCTTGGAGTCTCCACCATCAACCGCCAGGACCGCGGCGCGCACCGTTTCACTCATGCTTGGTGATCTTCGACGCGCGTGTGTACGTCCCTGGATGAAATCCGCGGTCGACCGCCAGCCGCCAGGCCAGTAGCTGGATCGGAACCAGGGCCGGCGCCGAGGCGAGCGTCCGATCGACCGGGCCGAGGAAAATCGTTTCGGCACCGGCCACCGGTCCCCCGTCGCAGACGATCCGGAGGACCGCGGCGCCGGCGGCGACCAGCTCCGCGGCGAGTCGCGTGTCGACGGACCGGGTCGCCGGCTCGGTGGCGATCAGGACGACGGCCGCGTCGTCGCCGGCCAGCTCCAGCGGCCCGTGGCGGAACTGTGCCGACTCCATGGCCTCGGCGGGAAAGCGGGCGGCCTCCTTCAAGGTCAGCGCCCCCATCTCGGACGCGGCGCGTCCGGCGCCGCGGGCGAGCAGGGTCAGGATTGGTCGATCGCCCAGCCACGCCCGCAGCTGCCCGGCTCGATCCTCGACGGTGTCGAGCACTGCCTCAATGGCGTCGGCGGCGGCCCCCGCATCGAGGTCGACGCGGTGGAGCGCGTCGTCTGCCGATTGGCCCGCCAGCACATGGGCCAGAGTGGCCAGGACCACGAGCGCCGCGCCAAACGTCATGGTCGACGGTCCTTGTTCCTGGCCGGCTCGCGAGTCGAGGGCGACGTTGGCCAGCCGAGCCAGCGTGTTATCGAGACCGTTGGTGATCGACACGACAAGGGGCCGCTCCGGCTCACCATGCTCGACCAGGCGGATCACCTCGGCGCTCTCACCCGACTGGCTGACCACCACCAGCACCGTGCCGCCGGCCAGGGTTGGGCGCCGGAAGTAGAGCAGCTCTGCGCTGTCGACCATCACACCCGTAATGCCGGCCGACGCCAGGGCGGTGACCGGCGCGTAGCAGGCGTCGTACGAGCCTCCCATACCGGTGAAGACCAGGCTGCGGCCGTTGCCAACGGCTGGCACGCGGCGCAGGGTAGCGAGCTGGTCGTGCAGTCCGGCGGCCGCCCGGCGGATGGCCGCCGGCTGCGCGGAGATCTCGGCCAGGAAGGGATCAGGAAACTTCTCTAACAATTTTTCGCTCTTTCGCGTAACATCGCTCGACGTGGGCGTCAAGGTTGCCGTGATTGGCGGAGGCAGCACCTACACGCCGGAACTGATCGAGGGCTTTGCCGCTCATGCCGGCCGCCTGCCAATCGACGAGCTGGTCCTCCTGGACGTGAATCCCCAACGACTCCGGGTTGTCGGTGGGTTTGCCCGCCGCATGCTGACAAAACGCGGCTGGCCCGGCGTTCTGACGCTGACCGCTGATCGGAGCCAGGCGCTGGAGGGCGCCGACTTCATCGTCATCCAGTTGCGGGTGGGCGGCCAGCAGGCCCGCTTGCTCGATGAGACGCTGCCGCTCGAGTTCTCGACCATCGGTCAGGAAACCACCGGCCCCGGCGGCTTCGCCAAGGCGCTGCGCACCGTCCCGGTTGTCCTCGACATCGCCGAGGAGGTGAGCCGCCGGTCCGCGAAGGACGCCTGGATCGTCGACTTCACCAACCCGGTGGGCATCGTGATGCAGGCCCTGCTCGACGAGGGCCATCGTGCCATTGGGCTCTGCAACTCGGCGATTGGCTTTCAGCGGATGGTCGCCCGCCTGCTGGGCGTCGCACCCAACGACGTCGCGCTCGAGCACGTGGGCTTGAATCACCTGACCTGGGAGCGCGCCGCCGTGGTCGACGCCAAGGATCGGCTCCCTGACCTGATCGAGCGATCCGGCGCTGAGATCGCGGCCGAGATCAAAATTCCGGTCGACCTCATTCGACTTCTTGGTGCGATTCCGTCCTATTACCTCCGGTACTACTACTGCACCGGGGAGGTCCTGGCCGAGCAGCTTTCCGGGGGCAAGCGATCGCGCGCCGAGGAGGTCATGGCGATCGAGCGGACGCTGCTGCAGATGTACGAGGACCCTGCCCTCGATGAGAAACCGGAGCTGCTCCAGCAGCGCGGCGGTGCCTACTACAGCGAGGCCGCCGCCCAGCTGATCGCCTCCCTCTACGCCGGCAGTGGCGATCTGCAGGCCGTCGACATCCGTAACGCGGGTGCGATCCCCGACCTGCCCGACGATGCCGTGGTGGAGATCCCGGCGCGCATCGATCGACAGGGCGCTCGTCCGGCGCGGCTCCGCCGGCTGGCGCCCGAGCTGGCCGGGCTCGTCCAGCAGGTGAAGGCCTACGAGCGACTGGCGGTCCAGGCCGCGATCGGCGGTGACCGCAACGTGGCCCTCAAGGCGCTGCTGGCCAACCCGCTGGTCCCCGGCTACCGCACCGCGGCGGGCCTCCTGGCCGCGCTCCTCGACGCGAACCGTCCGCATCTGCCCCGCTTCTTTCCCGCCGGCTGATCGAGCCAATTTTCCCCTCTTGACGACGGCGCCTTTGCCGTCTATGGTTTCGTAAGGAATTCTTCCTAACTATGGCTGCGCTGTCAAGAGGCTTGCTGGAGCGAACGGTCGACGATGGCGATGGGCTTCGTGAGGTCACCATCACCGCCGGCACCCCCAGCCTGCTGCGCGCCATCAATGAGCGCTCCGTGCTCGAGCTGATCCATCGCCGCGGTCCCCTGTCTCGCGCCCAGGTGGCGCGGGTCAGTGGGCTCTCCAAACCCACCGTCTCGCTTGCCCTGTCCGGGTTGCTCGAGGCGCAGCTGGTGCGTGAAGTTGGCCGTTCGCGAGGTGATCGCGGCCCCAGCGCCCTGCTCTATGAGCTGAACCCGACCGCCGGCTGGGTGGTGGGGATTGACGTCGGCCGCAACTGGGTGCGCGCCGCCATTGCCGACATCGCCGGCCACGTGGTCGCCCGCCGGGACGAGCGGGCCCGAGTCTCGAGCGCGCGGTCACTGATCGGACAGATCGGGTCGATTGCGCATCGACTGGCAGGGGAGGCCGGCGTGGACTGGTCGCAGGTAACCCATGCCGCGCTCGGTAGCCCGGGCGTCTTCGATCCGGTCCACGGCTACGTCGCTATGGCCCCCAACCTTCCGGGCTGGGGACGGCACGGTCTCGTAGAGGCGGTGCGCGAGCAGTTGGGGACGAACGTCACGTTCGAGAACGATGTCAACCTGGCCGCGCTTGCCGAGCGCGCGCACGGTCTCGGCCGCAACCTCGCAAACTTCGCGTTCCTGTCGGTTGGCACCGGGATTGGCCTGGCGTTGGTAATCGATGGCCAGCTCCGACGAGGCGCCCACGGCGCGGCCGGCGAGATCGCTTATCTCCCCATCGGACCAGCTGATCCCCGCGACCCGGCAAACCGGCGGCGTGGCGCCTTCGAGGAAACCACGGCGGCAGCGGGCATCGTCCGCCAGGCGAAGGCGCTCGGAATGCGCAGCCCCCTCAGCGCAGAGACCATCTTTACCGCAGCGCGACGCGGGAACCGCACGGCCATCAAGGTGGTGCAAACCGAGGCTGCCCGGCTGGCGCTGGCGATCGCCACCATCACGCCGGTGCTCGATCCCGAGATTGTCATTCTCGGCGGGGGCATCGGCCGCAACGGCGACCTACTGCTGGAACCCATCGAGCGTGAGTTGCGCCAGCTGATGCCGTTCAAGCCGCGCGTCGCCGTGTCGGCGCTCGGCGACGACGCGGTCCTCCAGGGAGCGGTGGCGATCGCCCTGGAAGCGGCGCGGGAGCGTGTATTTGCGCGGATACCAGGACGCCAGGTTCACGAGGCGGCGGGGTGACGACAACGATATTGCCAAGCGAGGAGGGTTAGGAATGAGACGACGATACGCGATCATCGGCGTGCTGTCGGCACTCGCGGTGCTGGTTGGCGCGTGCGGCAATCCGTCGGCAACGACATCCACGCTGGCCAAGGGCGGGACGCTCACCATCGACAACGAGAGCGGGACGCTGTGGTCCTGCGGGTTCAACCCGTTCAATGGCAACGTCAACTTCCTGGCCTTCGGCCCCATCTACGAGCCGCTGGTCTACGTCAATTTGCTCAACGGCAAACCGACCCCGATGCTGGCCAGCTCCTTCAAATGGAGCTCGGACAACAAAACGCTGACCTTTACCGCGCGGTCGGGCGTCAAGTGGAGCGACGGCCAGCCGTTCACGGCAAAGGACGTCGCCTATACCTTCAACCTGATCAAGACGAACACTGCGCTCGACCTGCAATCGGTCTGGTCAGTCCTGTCGGACGTCAAGCAGGAAGGATCCGACAAGGTCGTGATGACCTTCCAGTCACCGGCCGTGCCCTACTTCTATTACATCGCCGGGCAGCAACCGATCGTCCCGGAGCACGTCTGGTCGAAGATCACGGACCCGGTCAGCGAAAACAATCCGAAACCGATCGGCACCGGGCCATTCACCATGGGCGATTGCACTCCGCAGAACATCCCGTATGTCCGTAATGCCAGCTACTGGCAGTCGGGGAAGCCCTACCTAGACAAGGTCAACTACCCGGCCTTCCTCGACAACGACCCGGCGAACGCGTACCTCGCCAGTGGCCAGGCGCAATGGGGCGGCCAGTTCATCCCCAACATCGACCAGTACTACGTGGCGAAGGACAAGGCCAACCACCATTACTGGTTCCCGCCGATTCAGAACGTCAACCTCTTCATGAACCTGACCATGGCGCCCTTCAACAAGAAAGAAGTTCGCCAGGCCATCGCCTTTGGCATCGATCGTCCGAAGGTCTCGAGGATCGGCGAGTACGGCTACCAGCCGCCCGGGAGCCAGACCGGGATCGTGATCCCGACCTTCAATGAGTGGTACGACTCGAGCCAGGCGGCGAAGTACAACTACAAGTTCGACCCGGCCAAGGCGCAGTCGCTGCTCCAGGGCGCCGGCTTCAGCAAGGGCAGCGACGGGATCTTCAAGGATGCCTCAGGCAAGAAGCTGTCCTTCACGGTGCTCAGCATCGCCGGTTACACCGACTGGACCGCCTCCCTGCAAGTGGTACAGGACAACCTGAAGCAGGTCGGCATCGAGATCAAGGAGCAGGATCTCTCGCACGACGACTACTTCAACAAGCTGTTCAACGGGCAGTTCCAGCTAGCGTATGGATCGCTGTCAACCTCGCCGGGGCCGAATCCCTACTACGAACTGCGCAACACCCTGTACAGCAAGACCTCGGCCGCGATCGGCGAAACCGCATCAGGTGACTACCAGCGATGGACCGACGCCACGACCGATAAGCTGATCGAGGATTTTGGCAGCACCACAAACAGTGCCGAGCAGCACAAGATCATGAAGCAAATCCAGGGGATCATGCTGGAGCAAGTGCCCGTCATCCCGGTGACGGAGAGCGTGGCCTGGTACCAGTACAGCACGAAGGGCTTCGCCGGCTGGCCCACCAAGGACGATCCCTACGCCGCCCCGGCGCCCTGGAACATCCCCGACTGGGAGCAGACGCTGCTTAGGGTGCACAAGTCGTAAGGATGTAGCGGGAGTGCGGTACCTGGTCCGGCGCCTCGAGTTTTTCGTGGTGACGCTCTGGGCCGCACTCACGCTCAACTTCATCCTGCCCCGGTTGCTTCCGGGCGGCCCCGAGGTGGCCTTGCTCACCCGCTTCCACGGCCGCATCCAGCCGGCCACCATCAAAAGCCTGGAGGCGGCGCTGGGCATCCGCAACGACCAGAGCCCGATCCAGCAGTACTTCTCGTATATGGGGAACATGCTGCGCGGTGATTTCGGCGTTTCGCTGGGCTTCTATCCACAGCGCGTCAGCCACGTGATCATGCTGGCGCTGCCCTGGACGCTCGGACTGGTTGGCACGGCGACCCTGATCGCGTTTGTACTCGGCACGCTGATCGGGATCCTCGGCGCCTGGCGCCGGGGCGGCATCCTGGACAGCGTGCTTCCTCCCGTCTTCGTCGTGACCTCGGCCTTTCCCTACTTCTGGATCGGCCTGATCTGCATCCTCGTGTTTGCCATCACGCTGGGATGGTTCCCGCAGGCCTTCGGCAATAGTTCCGAGCTCACCAGCGAGTTTTCCTGGAGCTTCATCTCGGACGTGCTCTGGCATTCCATCCTGCCGGCGTTCACCATCGTGCTGACCTCGATCGGTGGCTGGATCCTGACCATGCGCAACAACATGATCACCACCCTGGCGGAGGATTACATCAAGATGGCCCGGGCGAAGGGGCTGTCGCCGGCGCGAATCATGTTCCAGTACGCGGCCCGGAATGCGATCCTCCCCAACCTGGTGGGGTTCGCGATGTCACTCGGCTTCGTTATCAGCGGCGCCCTGTTGGTCGAGATCGTCTTCAACTACCCAGGGCTGGGCACCTTCCTGCTGCAGGCAGTAAAGAACGAAGACTTCTCGCTGATGCAAACGCTCTTTCTCTTGATCACCGTGGCGGTCTTGCTGGCCGTCATGGCCGCCGACTTCCTGACCGCCTGGCTCGATCCGCGGACCCGGGAGCGCGGCTGAGGAGCAATCATGGGGCTGGATGTTCGCCTCGTCGCCGACCAGAGCGCGGTTCAGGCCGAGGCCGCGCATCCCGAGGCGGGCGCCCTGCACATCGTCGGCCGGGCCTTGCTCTCCAACCGCAAGGCGCTGGCCGGCGTCGTCATCCTGGGCATCTTCCTGGTGGTCGCGATCGTTCCTGGGCTGCTCGCCCCCTACGACCCGCACGCCCAGATCTTCGAGCAGACGCTCGGTCCTTCGAGGACGCACCTGCTCGGGACGACCGGCAACGGGCAGGACATCTTCTCGCAATTGATCTGGGGCACCCGCGAGTCGCTGGCCATCGCGATCATTGCCGGGTTGCTGGCGACCGTGCTCTCGCTCCTGATCGGCGTGTCCTCGGCCTATCTCGGCGGCCTCAGCGATCACGTCCTTTCCCTCTTCACCGACGTGTTCCTGGTGATCCCGACCCTTCCGCTGATGATCGTGCTGGCGGCCTACGCGAGGAACGGCGGACTGGCGGTGCTGATCGCCGTTATCGTCATCACGGGTTGGTCGTACGGGGCGCGCCAGCTGCGCTCGCAGGCGCTTTCACTTCGCAACCGCGAGTTCCTCGATGCCGCCCGGGTTCGCGGCGAGCGAAGCAGCTACGTGATCGTGTTCGAAATCCTGCCGACCATGACCTCGCTGATCGTCGCGAACTTCCTGGGAGTGGCGCTCTACGCGGTGCTCGCGGCGGCAGGCCTGCAGTTCATCGGGCTGGGCAATCCCAGCGACATGAGCTGGGGCACGATGCTGTTCTGGGCGCAGAACAACGGCGCGCTTAACGCCGGTTCCCCCCTCTGGGCTATCTTCCCCGGACTCTGCATCGCCCTCCTGGGGGCAGCTTTTGCGCTGCTCAACTATGCCTTCGACGAAATCACTAACCCGGCGCTGCGGCCGGTTCGGCGACGCCGGTGATCACGGTCAAGCCGCTGCTCGAAGTCGAGGATCTGACGGTGGAGTACGCCACGGATGCCGGTCCGGTGCGCGCCGTCGATAACGTGTCGCTGGATGTGGCGCCCGGGGAGTTCGTCGGCATCGTCGGCGAGTCGGGCTGCGGCAAGTCCACGCTCCTGTTTGCGATCGCCCGTCTGCTCAGCACCTCTTGCGACGTCGTGGGGGGCAGCGTTCGGCTCCACGGACGGGACCTGCTGGCCATGGATGAGCAGGCCCTCCGCGAGATCCGCTGGCGAGACTACTCACTCGTGATGCAGAGCGCGATGAACGCGCTCAACCCGGTGTTGACGGTTGGCGCGCAGCTGGAGGACACCATCGCAGCCCACGAGTCCATGCCTGGCCGCGAGGCCCATCATCGCTCCGCATCGCTGCTGCGCCTGGTTGGGATCGACCCCCTGCATCTCAAGAGTTACCCGCATCAGCTGAGCGGTGGCATGCGGCAACGAGCCATGATCGCGATGGCGCTGATCTTCACGCCCGAGCTGGTGATCATGGACGAGCCGACCTCGGCGCTCGCCGCCGCGGCCCAGGGCGAGGGGATGCTGACCACGATCGGCTTGCCGCACGAATGGTGCAACTACGCCGAGCTGCTCGAGACGTTCAAGCGGAAATACGGGCTCGAGATCAAGGAGCTGCAGCGCAAGATCGGCTTCGCAGCGGTGTTCGTGACTCACGATATGTCGCTGGTCAGTCATTTCTCCGATCGGCTCGCGGTGATGTATGCAGGTCAGATCGTGGAGCTGGGCACCACGCGCGAGCTCTTTCGCGATCCGAAGCATCCCTACACGCGGGCTCTGATGGCATCGTTCCCGTCGATTAGCGGCCCGAAGGAGTTTCTGCAGGGGATCCCCGGCAACCCACCGGATCTCGTCCATCCACCGGCCGGCTGCCGGTTTCATCCGCGCTGTCCTCTCGTCGAGCCGCGGTTCCGGATCGAGGAGCCGCCCATGGTCGCTGTCGGCAACACCCTGGTTCGGTGTCATCGTTATGGCCGTGACCATTGACCGTGCGGCGCCCAGCGAGGCGCGGGCGCAGCCCGAGTCGACCACACCGGCCTGGGTCGTTCAGACCTCAGGGCTGACCAAACACTTCCGGGTCGGTGGGTTCTTTTCGCCGCGCTTTCTCCATGCG
>Ga0209378_1003448_pt1 | contig 10660 bp, 8 predicted proteins | sample GraSoiAngelo_156_FD_186170 | JGI IMG/M metagenome (GOLD analysis project Ga0209378, IMG submission 186170) | Grasslands soil microbial communities from the Angelo Coastal Reserve, California, USA - 14_1009_13_40cm (SPAdes) (version 2) | ecosystem: Environmental > Terrestrial > Soil > Grasslands ... | reverse complement strand
GACCGCGGAGCACGCATAGTCTGTACCCGCGTTGGCCGTTGCGGCCCTCGTCGAGTATCCGTTGAAGTTGTCCTCGGGTCCGTAGCTGCCGTCGCCCACGCGCTTGTCGGCAGATCCAAACGGGCAAGGATTGCCGTTGCCCCCGTTGTTGCGGTGAATGACTTCCGCAACCGACGCACCCGACGCGTGATTCTTCTTGAAGAGCGCCGTGAACGTCGTCGCCGTTATCGTTCTCACAGTGACGTTTTCGGTGCTATCGATCATCAAATACGACCCGGTGTCGATACCCGCCATGATTGCTGGCGTCGCCGTGACCGGGACGGTATCGGCCACGACCGCTGCGTTGAGCGACGTTGGGGCCGGGTGATTCTTCGTCACGACCGCGGTGAAGGTGGAAGGTGTCACCGCCGTCACCGTGACATGCTCCCCGTTCTTACACGGCAGGATGTTCGCACAACCAATCTCGACCGTTCTGCCTACGATGATCCCGTTCATTGACGCGGGCGTCACCGCTTGGGCCACAGGGCTTCCTGTAATGACCGTCGTGACATGTGTATTGGGGTTCTTGACGGTGCCGGGGGCTCCAGTCCAGGGATTTTCCTGCGTGAGCGGATCCAACATGGAAGCCACGCGCGTGTCGACCCGCATTGTGCCAATGGAGTTCCCCCAGTTCTTCGTGCACTCCAAGCCGCACTCGCGATTGTTGATGTCGACGTAATAGTCCCAGTGGAATGGCGTGCCCGAGCTGACGCCCTGCGACGCATACGTCGCAACCTGTGCCCAGTTGACGGCGGCATTCTCCGCCGCCGTGCGTGGGAACATCGCGAGCAGCTCAGCTTGCGCCGTACGGATCACTTGCTGAATCTGCGTGCTCGTGTATTCCTGTCCCTGACCCAACCCCATCCATTCAGGATCGGTCTTCCAGGGCTTGGCCAAGGGAGCTCCGGCGTACGCGTACGCTTCGTTCAGCTTTTGCAGCGCGGCGTCCCGCATCTGAGCGCGGGTACTGAACGCGATTGCCGTGGGGTTTGTCAGATCGGTGTTCTCGTCGACAATGAACCCCTGGTCGTACATGTTCGCGATGCCGCCCAGCGCGAACCCCTGCAGCATCTTCGCCATGGTCATGATGCGCGCGGTTAGGGTGGAGTCCGCCGCGCAATCGTCGTCGAAGCACAGCTTGTCCTTCACGCGCCGCGACACGACGAGCGTCGCCGCATTCAGCACCGAGTAATAGCCGTACCACTGTGCCTCGACCGTCGGGCCCCCCGCGGCTTCGGGCGCTGTGGCGCTGTTGGTCCAGCCGCAGCGTGACGCGCAATCCGAGCCGACTGAGCTGTAAAATCGGATGGCCGCGTTATTCCACGACGCGGTGTAGTTGTCCGCCTGGGCCGTGAGCGGCAGCACGAAGTAATTGTCGCGCGTCCCGACCCAGTTCTGAATCGCACCGGCGAGGAGCTGCGTCAGTCCTTCCGGTGTCGCAAACGCCCGCTTGGTGTCCGGAGCATTGGGGTTTGTCGTATCCATGTTGCAGCCCGTGATCACCGCGGCCGTCACGAGCACGGCGAGAGTCGACGCCCGCAGCATGGGAATGTCTCGAAATGAGCGCATTGGGGTCGCCTCCTAGTAGGTGATCTCGACGACGGCCGAGTAGGTCCGGAACTGTGGATACTGGAACCAGTCCATCCTGACCTGGAACGGGTCGCCGAAGAGGCCCGAGATCTCCGGGTCGAGCCCCGAGTATTTGGTGATCTTGAAGAGGTTGCGGCCGATGATTCCGAGCCGCACCTCGGACAGTGCGTGGAGCCCGATCGAGCGCAGCTTATTGCGCGAGAACGTGTACTGCACACTGAGCTCCTTCAGTTTGGCATACGATGCTGGCTCGACGAAGTAGTCGTCCGGATCGAGGCCGTTGTAGAATCCGACGCCGTAGTACCCGAGCGCCTTGCGTGGGCACTTGGGCATCGGATTAGCGACGACGCCGCAGGTCGGGTCATTCTGCGGCTTGTTGGCCTGATCCTGCACGCGGTCGCGTGTGGCCTGGAACGCCCACTGCCGCGTGCCGTTATACAGCTGGCCGCCGTAGGACCAATCGAGCAACCCGTTCAAGGACAGCGGCCCGCGAGTGAAATTCAGGCCAAAGCTCAAATTGAATTTGGGATTGGCGTTGCCGATCCGCACAAAGTTGTCCGTCACGGCGCACCCGGAGGTCCCGGGCAGCTTGCAGTACACGTACTTGATCGCCCGCTCGGACGATGTGCCGTAGGCGCTCTTGCGGACGACGTAGCCATCCTCGTTGATCATGACCGAGTCGGGGCTCCACCTCTGCCCGGCACCCTGCAGCGCCGCTTTGGCGGGATCATCATACAGCTCGCTGACCTGCCGCACCCAGTGGTTGCCGTACATAATGCCAAGATCGGAGCCCTTGCCGAGGAAGAACGTAGCGGGCATCTGCTCAAAGCCATATTGCCGCGCACCGAGTGGCCAGTCGGTGATTACCTGGCGCGTGCGGTCGCCCACGATGGTGAGGGTCAGGTTCGTGCTGGCGTTGTCGATCAGGCGGGCCCCAAACGTCACTTCGTGGGTGCGCGCCCGCAGCGCGGAGATGTTCTGCCACTGTTGCCGGAATCCACCGCCGGCGGGTGTCTCCTCGGGCGAGGCGCCGACAACCGAGAGATTGACCAGCAGAATCTGGTCCTTCGTTTGCTTCTGCGAATAGGTGTATTCGAGACTGTACCGCGATCCGCCGAACTCGAGGTTTGTACCGACCTCGACCTCGGCCGAACGGGCCGGTTTCAAGAACGGATTGCCCAAAATGGATGGGACGTTGAATCCGCTGCTCGAAATCTGCACGATCTCAAAGCGACAGTCGAAGCAGGGACGCAGTCCAGCGGTCCCGTACGATGCCCGTAACCGCCATTCGTCGACATGCGGCAGTTTCACGGTCTCACCAACGCGCCACGCACCGGATACGCGGTAATAGGTCGCCCACCGATTCTCCGGTCCGAACAGGGACGACGCGTCGCGCCGGACCAAGCCGTCGAGCACGTAACGGTCTTTGATGTCGAACGTCGTGAGGGCGTAGAAATTCTCGTTGCGGATGCGTTGGTCCCACGAATTGGCGGTCAATGAGGTCGGGTCTGTGGCGTAGAACTCAGGCACCCCACCCTGTTTAAACGCCCCCGCGTTGGTCACGTTCATCAGGTTACGCTGGTCTTCGAAAATCGCGGCGACCTTCGTCGTGTTCGTGATGTTGGATCCGAAATGACGCACGCTCGTGAGCGTGACCGTGCCGTTCGCCTGCCAATCGTTGCGCGTGGAATCAGTCAGTCCGCCTTTCGTCGGCGTCCCCGATGACGTGTAGTAGCCGAAATTGCGAAGATCCTTGAACGTATACCCTTCCTGGTCGTACCCGACGCTCCCCTCGGCCTGCAACCAGTCGTTCATCCGCCAGCGCATTTTCGCGGCGCCGGTGAAGCGATTGCGGTCCGCGTTGATGTGGCGGTTCGCGAGGTCGTACAGCGGATTGAAATCGTTCGCGACGTCGCCACCAAGCGGAATCTTCGCGATGTACGGCGAGCCGTCGGGATTGCAGCAGGCCTTGATGTTCACATCGGGCTGGAGAAACATCAGCCCGTAGAAGGGACCGTTCTGTCCTTCCGCGGCGCGCCCGTTCGTCGAGCGGCCGAAGAACGAGCTGAACGACGCGTCGACGTTTGAGCGCAGCTGGTGATCGACGTTCACGCGGAAGTTCTGGCGCGTGTAGCCGCCGAGTCCAAAGATCACGCCCTCGTTGCGGTTGTTCTCGAACGACACGTTGTAATTCGTGTTGCCCTGACGCTGACCGATCGAGGTATAGCCCGTCCAGAACAGTCCACTCCGTACGAGTGCGCTCCAGTGATCGTAGTAGACCTTGAACGGATTGTCCGCGATCCCATCCGACTTCACCTGCCGCGCCCCGTCCGCGTCCAGGATGTAGTTGCCGGCGGTATCGACTTCCCACGCGTGCGAATGTGAGAACTGCAAACGGCTCGGCATGTTGTTGCTGCCCGCTTCGACGCGGCTCGACACGCGCAACCCGCCTTCCGGCAGGTTGCTCCCGCGCTTCGTAAACACCTGCACGACGCCGTTCGCCGCATCCGATCCATAGAGCGAAGATGCCGCCGCACCTTTGACGACCTCGACGCGCTCGACGTCCTGGCCCGACACGTCAGCGAGGCCGAAGCGGGTGATCACGCCGTCGACGATGATGAGCGGATCCTGCCGGCCGCTGATGCTGGTCGCGCCCCGGAGGCGCAGCGACGGCTCGGCGCCCGGCTGTGCCGAGTTCGGCACGAGCCGCACACCGGCGATCTTCCCCGCGACGGCCGCCAGTGCGCTTTGGCCCGGCACCGCCTGCAGCTGCTCCTCGGTGACACGCGCCACGGCGAACGGCAGCTTCTTCAATGACGTCGCCTCGCCGACGCCCGTAACGACGACTTCCTCGAGCCGCAACGGATCGGCCGACAGCTCGAAGTTTTGCTCTTGCTCCCCCTGGGAGAGCGTCACCGTGCGGGCGACGGGCTTGTGGCCGATGTAGCGCGCCGTCAGCACGACCTGCTGACCCCGGACAGCCTCTTGTCCGATGGTGATGGTGTACGTCCCGTTCTGGGCCGTGACCGCGCCCAGATTCGTGTTCGCCACGATGACGTTGGCGCCGCCCAATGGCTCACCCGTTTGCGCCGTAACACGGCCCTTGATGACTGCGGCCTGTTGCGCGCGAAGCGGCGTGCCGCCGAGCGCTACAATCGCCGCCGTCGCGCAAGCGACGAGCAGCGTCCCCGACTTTGGTACGCGCATAAGCTGCCTCTGGTTGGAAGAGAGGACGTGGAAGGAACGGCACTGCGCAGAATGGCAAAACGACATCACCGACCCCCCTGGTCCACGTCCGACGGCCGGACGTGACGGGCCAACAGACTTCGGAGGTTCAGCCCCTGGCAGACAAACGCCAGTGGTTTCATACTACCCGGTATTATGACTCCCGCTAGTGGGGGCTTCGTTAGCGTCGTGTTGCTGATCGGATTGGTCGGAGTGAGCACCCCCGCACCCGCGACCGCCCAAACCCTGCGGGCACGCGTCATCGATAGCGAGCTGGGGACTCCCCTGCAGGGGGCCGCCGTGCGCATTGGGAAGGACGGCCCCACGCTCACGACGGACTCCTCCGGACGCGTGGTGGGATCGAATCTCCCTCGGGGGCCGACGGAAATTACCGTAAAGCTTATCGGGTATGAGCCGGGGGTCTTCGACATTTTCATTCCCGACTCCGGGTCGATCGCAGGGGTATTCCCGCTCGAATTCAACGGATACCTCATGCCAGCGGTGCTGATCGAAGCCCGTGCAGAGGCGCTCTCCCCCCGGTACTCAGATTTCGAGCGCCGGCGCCATCGGGCGATGGGCGCCTACATGCGCTGGGATGAATTAAAGAGGAAAGGGTACAGCTCGGTTGGCGACGCGCTGCGCACGGTGCGGGGCGTCCGAATGCAATGCGACCAGCAACGCTTCGAGTGCTCCGCGTACATGGCCCGCACACCGCAATGCCAGCCGACGTGGTACGTCGACGGCGTGGAAGTCCATTCGTTTCACGAGAACACACCGATCAACGATGTGTATGGGATCGAGATCTATCGCGGGGCCGGCGAAATACCGGCCGAGTTCGCCGGCTCGAATGCGGCGTGCGGCGTGATTGCGGTGTGGACGAAATCCAAACCGTACCGCTGACTAGGGCTGCACCACCACCCCCTCGAAGGTCACCGATCGCGGGCTGATCACTCCCGCCGTCAGGACCGTCACCAGCAAATCGCTCCAGCGGCTGCGCACTTTGATCCGGAGGTTCGCAATCCGCGCGCCGGTGCCTGCCTGGCCGGCGAGCACGTCTTCCGCATTGGGACGCGACGCGGCCGTCAAACCCCAGAGCAAGAACACGGGATGTTTGGTGACGCGGAACGACTTGCCCTGCGGCGGAGTCCGCGCCGACTCGGCGAGCGACGTCGGGACGCCCAGATCGGTGGCGTCGAACGTCAAGGCGCAGCCGCTCAGCGTGAGGGCCAAGGCTGCGAGGCCCGCGCGTGTGACAGGATGAATCACGAATCTCCCGGGAAGCAAAGGGGGCGCGCCGCCGGATGCGGCGCGCCCCTAAGCTACAGCCTCTTACATCCCGATGGGAGCCTTCAGGGCAACATGCGCTCCAATGCCGATGATCCCGCGGGTCACGCCGCCGATCTTCTGAGAGTCATAAGCAAGGTGCAGGCCGAGCATCCCAAACCCGAGGTTTGCACCCACCACCCACCCGACGTTTGACTGCGTGCCGCTGACACCGGACAGTTTGTTCCAGCGATTACCGACGGACAGGTAGGGCTCGATGCTGAGTCCTGGTGTGGGCACGTTGACGCTGACGCCCGCGCCCGCGACCAGCATTGTGGCCTTGGGCTGCGTCCCCACCGCGCTGGAGGTGCCGGCGCCCAGCTGGAAGTTCACGGCGACGGGAATCAGACTGCCACCAATGATCTTGAACTGCGCCGTGCCGCCGACCGACGTCGTGCTGCTGGTGTAGCCGTTCGGCTTCCAGCTCGAGAGACCAGCAGTGAGGCTGATGTTCGCAATCCCGAGCGTGGCGCGCGCGCCGAACGCGGTGCCCTTGCCGCCGTTACTGTTTGGGAGCCCAAGATCGCCGTCGATCGTGACGCCCGTGCCCCCTTTGGGATTGTTCCAGACGGGCATCCCCGCCCACTGAGCCACGGCGGGAGTCGCCCCAAATGCGATCAGCGCCGCTATCGTCGCAATCCGCTTCATTCGTATCCTCCACCAGTCGTGAGGAGCCTACGGTAGGAAAACCGCTGCGCCAAGTCAATCTGTGTCCGCCTAATGCACCCACACGGCGCTAATTGACACACCCTCCAGATCGCCCAATCCCGCGCTGATGCGCGCGTCGAAACGCGGCGTCAGCCGGAAATCCGCGCCGAGCCCGAGGTCGAACAGGAAGTCCGACGTTCCATTCCCTGCGACGAAGAAGCCAGTCGGCTGCACGTAGGGCACGATGCTGATTTTGGAGTCCCTGGGATCGACGCGCCGGCCCAGCGACAAGCCCACCGGCACGGTGACGACGGAGTTGCCGCTGGAGAGCTGCGCGCCGATGCCGAGGATCAGCGCGCCGTCCAGGGGAAAGTCTTCCGTGTGCGTGACGACGCGCTCACGCGCTTCCGCGCCGAGGAGCAAGCGCGAATTGAGATTGCCGCCGGGGGTGAAGATGCCGCCGCGAAAACCGAGGTCGAACTTCCCGCTCGACCGGCGGAACGCGCCTTCGAACGCGGTGCCGCCACCGTTGGGGAAGCTCAGGACCAATCCGATTTCCGAGCGGCGAAACGCGCGATACGGCGCGTTGAAGCTGGGTAGCCCGGTCGCCTGTGCCGCCGCATTGGACACGACACCGGCGCCAATGATCAGCAGACACGAAACACGCAACCAACGCATGCAATGCTCCTCGAGATTTGGTGCGAGGGGTTACCCGACGAACAGAGCGGCGTTCCGGAGACTCGTCCTGTAAGGACCCGGAACGCCGCTCCCATGGAGGGGCGCGGCATGCGGCGCCCCTACTACTAGTGCCAGAGTGAAATGCCGACCCGGCCGCCGATGGCGATCGAGCTGGGACCGATATTGGCATTATCCGACTGCCACTGGAACCCAATCTCGTAGCGCCAGGCAGCACTCTCATACGGCTTCCGCCAACCGACGCCTGCGTGGAGCTGGACCGCGGTGCCGCTGCCGGCCCCGAAATCACCCAGAACCAGTCCGGCACCGCCGCCAAAGAACATGCCCCGTCGATGACCGCCCGGTGAATTCGAGAACAGCACGTCGACGCCGGGGGTGAGCAGATAGGTAGTGGTACCGCCGACCGTATTGATGTTCGCCGTGACTCGCCCTTCCCACATCATGTTGCCTCTCGATGGCACAAAGCCGAATCGCACATCGAGCGGCGTCTGAATCGCGATACCGCCGCTGACGTTCTGCGGCTTCACGTAGGCGAGCCCTACATCGATACCAAACTCGTGCTTGGCGCCGCCCATGGGGGCCGCTGCCCGGCGCTGAGCATGGGCCGTCGCGGGGAGCGACAGCGCGAGTGCCGCCAAAGCCATCCCGGCCAAGAGCTTCCGCATACCACGACCTCCAGTTGGGGTGGTGAAAACCGCCACATCGTTAAGAACCACATCACTTTCTGTCAACTAGGCGCCCCCAGAAACGCCCATGGCCCGTCAGCTAGAAGGCTGACGGGCCATAGGTTACGTCCGACCTAGTGACGCGGCTCACGCCGCCACAGGTCGCTTACTTGCCGAAGGTCAGTCCCACCGTGATCGGCAGGAAGTTGAGCCTGCTGGTGCCGTCGGTGCTGACGCTCGTATAGCGCGTCGCGACAACAAAGCGCGTGCTGCTCGTGCCCATCTTGAACGCGACAGCCGCGCCGCCGCCGAAGCCGATCTTGGACTGTTTGGCGATCCCGCTACCCAAATCGATGTTGTAGTAGCCGACGCCGCCGGTAATCATCAGGCGCGCAGGCGCGCTAGCCGGCATCAACGCGTATACAACTGACGCCATACCGCCGATGAGCTTGGTGCTGCCGGTGGCGCCGGTGCCCTTGTGGGCTGTCGACGAATACGACAGATCACCACGGATGCCGACGTTTCCGGGCAGCCAGTAGGTTGCGCCGGCACCGGCGACCCATCCCATCTTGTCCAGCGTGTTGTAGTCACTCACCGGCATGAGCAAGCCGGCGTTCACGCCATATCGCAACGTGCCCTGCGCCATCGCAGGACGGGTGGCAACCATACACAGCGCCATCGCGAGCACTACCAGTCCGAGCCGCTTCATACCTATCCCTCCAGGGGGAAAAAGGGGGTTTTAGGGGTTTTGCCTACCTCGAAACTGGCACCACTGTTGGAAATTGACTCCTGGAAGTCAAGTCTCGATGGGGCCTGCCCGTCGTGCCACGATACGCACAACGTTCGATGCCACTTGAAGAAAGCCCCCCATCACCTGAAGCCGGGTCAGGTTACCTCCCGATTGGCGGATCCTCACAATTCCCTGCCCCAGGAGGGTCATAAACGGGGCGTGCCGTGGAAGAATCCCAACCAGCCCGTCATAGGCGGGCGCCACAACGGCATCCGCCTCACCGTCGAACACCGACCGCTCCGCCGAAATGACCGATACGCGCATCAGGCCGTCGCCATCTTCTTGGCCTGCGCCACGACGTCGTCGATGCCCCCCTGCATGTAGAACGCCTGCTCCGGTAGCTGGTCGAACTCTCCTGCCACCACCCGCTCGAACGACGCGATTGTGTCCTCGAGCTTGACGTACTTCCCTTCGAGCCCGGTGAACTGCGCCGCCACGAAGAAAGGCTGGGACAGGAAGCGTTGCACGCGCCGGGCCCGGGCGACGAGGAGCTTGTCCTCTTCCGACAGCTCATCCATCCCGAGAATCGCGATGATATCCTGGAGATCCTTGTAACGCTGCAGGATGCGTTGCACTTCGACGGCCACGTTGTAGTGGCGCTCGCCGAGGTACTGCGCGTCGAGGATGCGGCTCGAGGACGATAGCGGGTTCACCGCCGGATAGATGCCGAGCTCGACGATGGCGCGGTCCAGTACCACGGTCGCATCGAGGTGCGAGAACGCGGTCGCGGGCGCCGGGTCGGTGAGATCGTCGGCGGGCACATAGATCGCCTGCACCGACGTGATCGATCCCTTCTTCGTCGACGTGATGCGCTCCTGCAGCTCGCCCATCTCCGTCGCCAGCGTCGGCTGATAGCCAACGGCCGACGGCATTCGGCCGAGCAACGCCGACACCTCGGATCCAGCCTGCGTGAAGCGGAAAATATTATCGATGAAGACGAGGACGTCCTGGCCTTCGACGTCGCGGAAGTACTCGGCGACCGTGAGGCCCGTCAGACCCACGCGCAAACGCGCACCCGGCGGTTCGTTCATCTGTCCGTAGATCAGCGCGACGGAGTCGAGCACATTGCTTTCCTTCATTTCGAGGTAGAGGTCGTTCCCCTCGCGCGTGCGCTCACCGACGCCGCAGAACACCGACCGACCGCCGTGCCCCTTCTGCACGTTGTTGATCAGCTCCATGATGACGACGGTCTTGCCCACGCCCGCGCCGCCGAACAGTCCGATCTTGCCGCCCTTCACGAACGGCGCGATCAGATCGATGACCTTGATGCCGGTTTCGAAGACCTCGGTCTTCGGCTCGAGGTCGACGAACTTCGGCGTGCCGCGGTGAATCGGCCAACGCTCCGCGTCCTTCGGGATCGGCTCGCCCTCGTCCACCGGCTCGCCGATGACGTTGAGGATGCGCCCCAGCGCCGGCTTGCCGACCGGAACGGTGATCGGCTTGCCGGTGTCCACGACTTCCATGCCGCGCACGACGCCGTCGGTCGAGCTCATCGCCACGGCTCGGACCTGATTGCGGCCGATGTGCTGCTCGACTTCGGCCACGAGCTGTCGCGAGTCCACGTTGACCGTCACAGCGTTGTAGAGCTCGGGCAACTGCTCGGGCTCGAACTCGACGTCGAGAACGGGGCCGATGACTTGTACGACCTTCCCAACGTTGCGTTTCTGTTCACTGGTCTTCGTTG
>Ga0209378_1003445_pt1 | contig 10666 bp, 9 predicted proteins | sample GraSoiAngelo_156_FD_186170 | JGI IMG/M metagenome (GOLD analysis project Ga0209378, IMG submission 186170) | Grasslands soil microbial communities from the Angelo Coastal Reserve, California, USA - 14_1009_13_40cm (SPAdes) (version 2) | ecosystem: Environmental > Terrestrial > Soil > Grasslands ... | reverse complement strand
CCGGCCGCTGATCGTGGATGGGCGGAATCTCTACGATCCCGTCAAGCTGGGCCGGCTCGGGTTTACCTACGACAGTATCGGCCGCCCGCTCGGATGCGCGTCCTCGTAACGGGCGCGGCCGGATTTCTCGGTTCACACCTCGTCGACAAGTTCCTGGCGCTCGGGTACGAGGTGCTGGGGATGGACAATCTCATCACGGGTAGTCCGGCCAATCTCGAGCACGTGAGCTCACATGCGCGCTTCCGCTTCGCTAATCAGGACGTCACCCGGTATATCGAAGTGGAAGGCCCGTTGGACGGCGTGCTCCATTTCGCGAGTCCCGCCAGCCCCGTGGACTACCTCGAATTGCCGATTCAGACGCTCAAGGTGGGCGCCCTGGGCACACACAAGGCGCTGGGACTCGCGCTCGCCAAGCAGGCACGGTTACTCCTGGCGTCGACGTCCGAAGTCTACGGCGATCCGCTCGTTCACCCGCAGCCGGAATCGTATTGGGGCAACGTGAATCCGGTGGGACCGCGCGGTGTGTACGACGAGGCGAAGCGTTTCGCCGAGGCGCTCACGATGGCGTATCACCGCTACCATGACCTGGACACCCGGATCGTGCGCATCTTCAACACCTACGGTCCGCGGATGCGGCCCAACGATGGCCGCGTCGTATCGAACTTCATCGTCCAGGCGCTGCGGGGTGAGCCGCTGACCATCTACGGCGACGGTTCGCAAACCCGCTCGTTCTGCTACGTGGACGACCTCATCGAGGGAATCGTGCGGCTGTTCGAGCGGGGCACGCCCGAGCCGACCAACCTTGGTAACCCGCATGAATTCACCGTCCGCCAGCTCGCCGATCGCGTCCTGCAGCTCACCGGCAGCAAGAGCCAAATCGTGCAGCGCCCGCTCCCCGTGGATGATCCGCGCGTGCGACAGCCGGACATCTCGTACGCTCGGCGCACGCTCGACTGGGAGCCAACGGTTCGCCTGGAGGAGGGCCTGCGCCGGACTATCGAATACTTCCGTGGGGTGGTCGCGCGCGAGCGAACGGCCGCGACGTGACGCAGCGGGTGCTCGTCACCGGCGCGGCCGGGTTTATCGGTTCACATGTGTGCGAAGCCTTGATCCGAGGCGGGAACGAAGTGGCCGGTGTGGACAATTTCGATCCGTTTTACGCGCGTGAAGTGAAGGAGCGAAACCTCGCGGGCCTGCGCAATCTTCCCGCCTTCCAATTCGTCGAGGCGGATGTCGCCCGCGATCCCCTGCCGCTGGACGGCATCGACGCGGTGATCCACTTGGCCGCCAAGGCCGGCGTACGGCCCTCGTTGGAGGATCCGGCGTCCTACATGGACGCCAACGTCACCGCGACCGCGCGGCTGTTCGATGCGGCGCGGCGCGTCGGGTTGAACCGGATCGTCTTCGGCTCGTCGTCGTCGGTGTACGGCAACGCGACGCCCGCACCCTTTGCGGAGGACAAACCGGCGGTTTCGCCGATTTCGCCGTATGCCGCCAGCAAGCGCGCGGGAGAATTGCTGGCCCATGCCTTCGCGCACCTGTATCCGCTCAAGATGATCTGCCTGCGGTTTTTCACGGTGTATGGGCCGCGGCAGCGTCCCGATCTGGCAATCCACAAATTTACCGATCTGATCGCCCGGGGCCGCCCGGTGCGGATGCATGGGGACGGGTCGAGCGAGCGCGACTATACCTATATTACCGACTGCCTCGACGGCATCCTGGCCGCGCTGGAATGGACCGCCGGCGCGGCGCAGGGGGCGATCGAGACGGTCAACCTGGGCGGCGGCGAGCGCGTGCGTCTCGACCGGTTGATCGCGCTGATCGCCGAGGCGCTGGGTCGGGAAGCGCACATCGAGCGCCACCCCGATCAGCCAGGTGACGTGCGGCTCACGGATGCCGACCTGGCGCACGCCGGACGCGTGTTGGGTTTCAAGCCGCGCGTCGGGATCGAGGAAGGGATCCGCAAATTCGTCGACTGGTATGAGGAGGTCCATGGACGTCAGTCCCGAACGTCTGGTCGAGCAGGCTAACGAACGCTTTCAGCTGCAGGACTATTACGGCGCGATTCATCTTCTCGAGGAGGTCGTCGCGACGGGCCGCGCGTTTGCGGACGCGCACCACCTGCTGGGTCTGTCGTATTCGCTCGCGGGGCAGCCGGACAAGGCGTTGGAGCAGCTCGATCGCGCTCTGGCGCTGAACCCCAATTACATCGAGGCCCTGATTCATCGGGCGCTCGTGCTGAACGAGCTGGGTCGCGAAGAGGAAGCGAACACCGTGCTGCGGCGCGCCCGCCAGGTGACCTCGGAGCGGCGCGCAGGCTTCCACGGCCATGTCGCGGCGAAGCTGGCGAACCAGCACGCGGTGCTCGGGCAGGCGTATTACGAAGCGGGCGGGCTCAGCGAGGCGATCGCCCAGTACGAGGCGGCACTGACGCTCGGTCCCGGTTTTCACGACCTGCGGTACAAGTTGGGGCGCATGCTGCTCGAAGCCGGCCGCACGCTCGAAGCGCATGAGCATTTCCAGACGATCGTGCGCGAGCGACCGTCGTTTCTCGATGCCGCCGCGATGCTGGGAATGGCGTGCTACCTCGCGGGCGACGGGCTGGCGGCGCGGGCCGTCTGGGAGGAGCTGCGGGCTCGGCGGCCCGAGGATCCGCGCGTCGAAGCCTATCTGGCGCTCCTGTCGGCGTCCGACGTCGCGCCCGTTTCCGCGGGCGCAAACGCCGACGGCCTCGAGGCCCCCGACGATTCCCCCCCCCCGGCACGAAAGAAGAAAAAGAAGTGAGACGGTTCTCGCCCGTTGTGCTGGTGATTGCGCTGGCATGCACTCGTTCTGCGGCGAACCATGAAGAGCTCGGCGATCGCGCGTACGCCGCGGGCTCGTATGCCGATGCGCTCGCGGAATACCAGTTGGGTCTCAAGTCGAACGCCGGGAGCGCGGACCTCCTGGCCAAAGCAGGCGCCGCCGCGATGCACGCGGAGGATTACGAGCTGGCCGCCGAATCCTACCGCGAACTCGCCAAGCGCGATCGCTCGCGGGCCGAAGAAGCTGGCGACGGCCTCGATCGTGTGGCGCGCGCCGCTCTGGCCGCCAATGACCGCACCGCCCTCGCCAACGCCCTGACGGGGTTGCGGGAGGTCGCCCCGCGCAGGCCCCTCGGGCGCTATGTCGTTCTGGCGGCGCTCGACGCCGTCGACCGCGGCGACACCGCGGAGGCGAGGGCCTTGTTGCCCGTGGCCGCGGCGTCCGCCGTCGACGCCGCGCGAGCTGACTCGCTACTGTTCGCATACGGAATGACGTTGGTCCGAGTCAGGGACTGTAGTACGGCGGTGCGCGTCTTCGAGGGCGTCGTCCGGCGCCAGCGGGCGCCGGTGGTCGTCGAGCGGGCGCGGGAAGGGCTGGGCCTGTGCGCCCTCGTCCAAGGACAGATCGCGCTCGAACAGGGACACCCCGCCGATGCGGAAGCCTGGTTCCGTCGCGCCACCGCCCCTGGCGCGCCTCCGGACGTGGTCCGCGGCGCGTTCCTGGGTCTCGGCGACGTGCGGCTCGCACAGGGCGATATCGCCGGCGCGATGGAGAGCTACCAGCAGGCGCTCGCGGGGGGGACGCCCGGCGATACGATTTCGCAGCGTGCCCAGGAGAAGCTCAACGCGTTAGGGAAGGCTGAACCGGAATGAGGATGCGACGGACGATCGGCATACTGCTGCTCGGCATGGCGCTCGGTGGCCTGGCTGCGTGCCACCACCGGCCGCACGTTGCGCCGGTCGTGCAACCGGATGTGGAGCTCACGCGTGCCATGGATCTGTTCCACCATGGCGATTTTCGCCGCGCGCTGGCGATTCTGCAGCGCTTGACGTTCGAGCTCGATCCGGGGCGACCCGAGCTAGCGCAGATTCGCTATTACATGGCCGAGTGCTCGTTCCAGATGGGCGACTACGTGCAGGCCGCCAGCGACTTCCGTAAGGTTGCCGACGAGTTCTCGACGACGGAGTACGCACCGCTGGCGCTGCTCAGAGCGGGCGACGCGAACCTGCGGCTGTGGCGCCGTCCCGAACTCGATCCCTCCTACGGGGAGACTGCGCTGGCGATTTATCAGGAGCTGGCGGGGCGCTTTCCCGAGAGCGACGCCGCCTCGCGCGCGCGGGTGCATGTGCGCCGACTCGAGAATGAGTTCGCCGAGAAGACGTACAAGACCGGAATCTTTTACATGCGGCGCAAAGCCTTCGATTCCGCCATCATCTATTTCAAGGATGTGATCGCGAATTATCCCAATACGGCGCGCGCCCCTGACGCGTTGCTCCGGTTGGTCGACAGCTATCGCGCGATCAAATACACGCAGGAGCTGGACGAGACGTGCGAGCACCTGCGGCGCTTCTACCCCAACGCGAAGGGCATCGATCGAAGCTGTCCCGCCGCGCCCAACTCCGGCGCGACGCCCTCCACGCCGTCGACGCCCGCGAGTCACTGACCGGCGTGAACGGAGGGGCGTTGTTCGGGGGATCGTTCGACCCCGTGCACGTCGCGCATTTGATCGTGGCGGAAGCGGCGGCGGATGCGCTGGGGGTGGCTGTGCGCTTCCTGCCGGCTCGCGAGCAGCCCTTCAAGCGTGCCGCGCACCAGGCCAGCCCCGAGCAGCGCGCGGACATGCTGGACCTGGCCGTGACAGGTAATCCCCGGCTGGCGGTGGAGCGCGTCGAATTGGGGCTGCCCACTCCTTCCTACACAGTCCGGACGCTCCGCGCCTTGAGCGAGCGCGCGTCCGGAAAGGGGAACCGCTACACGTTACTGGTGGGAAGTCGAAGCACTCCCAGCACTTGCCGATGTCGTCGTCTTCGCGCGGCCGGGTGCGAGCGTGGTCCGTCACCCCCTGATTGCGCGGGTCATCCCGGTGCCGTCGATCGACGTATCTGCCACGCAGGTGCGCGAACGCGTCAAACAAGGACGTTCCATTCGATATTTAGTCCCCGACGCGGTCCGCGAATACATCGCGACCCACGGGCTGTATCGCTAGAGGTGTAATGGCCAATCGCTGGTTTACGAAGATTTTCGGCACGCGGTTCAACCGCGAGCTGAAGCGCGTCCAGCCGGTCGTGGATGCGATTCACGAGCACGAAGTGCGTCTCAAGCAGCTCGGTGACGCTGACCTGCAGGCGCAGACCGTCAAGTTCCGCGAGACGATCGCGCAACGGACCGGCGCGCTCCACGCCGAGGTCGAGCGTCTCAAGCAGGCGAAGCACGACTGTCCGGATCCGGCCGAGCGCGCGAACCTCAGCGACCAGCTGAGACGGGTGGAGCAGTCGTTCGTCAGCGAGCTGCAGCAGACGCTGGACGATCTGCTGCCCGAGGTGTTCGCGACGGTGCGGGAGGCGTCTCGCCGGCTGCTCGGCAGCGAGGTAATGGTCACAGGGCACTCCCTGAAATGGGACATGGTGCCCTACGACGTGCAGCTCATCGGCGCCATCGTGCTGCACCAGGGGAAGATCGCGGAGATGGCGACGGGCGAAGGCAAGACGCTCGTCGCGACGCTGCCGCTCTATCTGAATGCGCTCGCGGGCCGCGGGGCGCACCTCGTCACCGTCAACAACTACCTGGCCCGGCGCGACTCGCAGTGGATGGGCCACCTCTTCCAGTGGCTCGGCGTGACCGTGGGATGCATCGACGACACCCAGCCCGGCAGTCCTGAGCGTCGTGCCGCCTACCTGTGCGACATCACGTACGGTACGAACAACGAGTTCGGGTTCGACTACCTGCGCGACAACATGGTCGGGAGCCTCGAGCAGCGGGTTCAGCGCGGGCACGTCTATGCGATCATCGACGAAGTCGACTCGATCCTGATCGACGAGGCGCGGACCCCGCTCATCATCTCGGGTGCCGTCGGCACCGAGTCCGACGAGAAGTACGCACAGTACAACACGCAGGTCGTGCAGCTGGTCCGCAAGCAGACCGCGATCGTCAACGACCTGATCGCGCGCGCCGAGCCGTTGCTCGGCGATGATGGGAAGACCTACGAGGGCGCGACCCTGCTTTACAAGGCCCAGCTCGGCATGCCGAAGAACAGGAAGCTGCTCAAGCTGCTCAACGAGCAGGGTGTCAAGCAGACGGTCCAGCGGGTCGAGCTCGACCGGTTGGCCGATCGCAAGCTGCCCGCGCGCGACCAGAAGATGCGCGACGTCGAGGACGATCTCTACTTCGTCATGGACGAGCGTGGCCGCTCCGTGCACCTGACGGACAAGGGCGTCGAGACGATGTCGCCGCAGGATCCGACGCTGTTCGTCGTGCCCGACATCTCGCATGCGGTCCACGAGCTGGAGCACGACACCGAGCTGTCGCCGGCCGACAAGATCGAGCGCCGGCGGACGGTGGAGGCCGAGTACGCCGCCAAGAGCGAGACGCTGCACATCATCCACAAGCTGCTGCAGGCACACGCGCTCTACGAGAAAGATGTCGAGTACGTCGTCCAGGACGGCCAGGTGTTCATCGTGGACGAGTTCACCGGCCGGCTGATGCACGGGCGCCGCTGGTCGGACGGCCTGCATCAGGCGGTCGAGGCGAAGGAAGGCGTGGCGGTGCGTGAGGAGTCGCAGACGCTCGCGACCATCACGATCCAGAACTACTTCCGCATGTACGAGAAGCTCGCCGGTATGACGGGCACCGCCGAGACCGAGGAAACGGAGTTTCATCAGATCTACAAGCTCGAGGTCGTGGTCATTCCCACGAACCGGCCCGTCCGGCGCGTAGACAAGCACGATCTCGTCTACAAGACGCGCAAAGAAAAGTACGACGCGATCATGGAGGAGATCGAACGGCAGCATAAGCGCGCCCTGCCGATTCTGGTGGGAACCACCAACGTCGAGGTTTCGGAAACCCTGTCGCGCCTGCTCAAGCGGCGCGGCCTGAAGCATGAAGTGCTGAACGCGAAGTACCACGAGCGCGAGGCGGAGATCGTCGCGCAAGCGGGCCAGCCAGGTTCCATCACGATCGCGACCAACATGGCCGGCCGCGGCACGGACATCAAACTCGGTCCGGGCGTCAAGAAGTGTCAGGTGTGCGGTATCAAGTCGCGCGAGGCGCCGTTCGGGCAGCTGCTCGAGAAGCCGGACTTGAGCCCGGAGCAGATCAAGGAGCTCAAGTGCAACGAGGATCCGCCCTGCGGCCTCGTCATCGTTGGGACCGAGCGCCACGAGGCCCGGCGCATCGATCGCCAGCTGCGCGGGCGCTCGGGACGCCAGGGAGATCCGGGCCAGAGCATCTTCTATCTGTCGCTCGAAGACGATCTGATGCGCCTCTTCGGGTCTGACCGGATCGCGCGCATCATGGACCGGACCGGCGCGGAAGAGGGGGAGGTCATCACCCATCCGTGGGTGACCGCCGCGATCGGGCAGGCCCAGAAGCGGGTCGAGCTCCAGAATTTCCAGGCTCGGAAAAAGCTCCTGCAGTTCGACGACGTCATGAACCAGCAGCGCGAAGTCATCTACTCGCAGCGCCTCTACGCGCTGGAAGGCGGGGAGGAGCTGAAGGCGGAGGCGCAGCGGATGCTCGACGCCGCCGTCGAACAGCTCGCCGACAGCCTCATTGTGGACTACGACGATCCGGCTCAGTGGGATCGGGCGCTCATCGAGACGGAGTTCCTGCAGAAATTCATGATCTCCCTGCCCGGCGTAACCGATCCCGCCGTCGTCAGGAATCGCGACGATCTCGTCCGCACGGCGCAGCAAGCCGGCCGTGACGCCTTCCAGCAGAAGCTTGGCTACCTGCGCGAGGTCGAGGCGAAGGTCGGCGCGGCGAAGCTCGCCGAACAGGCGCTCTCGCACGTGACCCTGGGCGTGATCGACGAGAAATGGAAGGACCACCTCTACGATCTCGACCAGCTGCGCGAGGGCATCTACTACCGCGCCTGGGGACAGAAGGACCCGCTCGTCGAGTACAAGCAGGAAGCCTTCGAGATGTTCATGGGCTTGATGCACGACCTGCAGGCGACGTTTGCGGAGCGGTGGCTCAAGCTGCAGATCGAGATCGGTCCTCCGCCTGGGGGCGGGCCAGGTGGGCCGCGGCCGCCGAGCCGCGGCGTCACCGGACCGGCTGGGGGGCTGCCGGGACCGCGTCGCCGGGAAACGCCGATGGTGGCGTCCAAACCCGCGGCCGACGGGCTTGTCACGACCGGCGAGCCGCCGCCGCCGTCGCTACAGCGGGGCAGCTCCCGAGGAGTCACCGAACCGGCGTTTGCCGCCAACCCCTACGCCGGCGTCGGCCGCAACGACCCGTGTCCGTGCGGCAGCGGCAAGAAGTTCAAGAAGTGTCACGGAGCTGGGGCGTGAAGCAAACAGGGATCTAATGTGGATCATGTAGGGGCGCAGCATGCTGCGCCCCTACACATTTCGACTGATTTTCTAGTGTGGCGTCAGCACCGAATTTCCCGCTGCGTCTGCCGCGATCGTGAAGTGCGCGACATTGCGTCCCAGCGCTTGTCCCGAGTCGATGTCGAAGCGGTAGTGAATCCCGCCGTACATCCGCGACAGCCCCGCCTCGGTGACCTTCGCGTCCAACTGCGCGCGCTGCTCGGGAAAGAACGTGCTCAGCACCTCCGCCCCCGATGCGGAGAGGCAGCTGTGGCCGGAGGGATATGATGGGTGGTTGGGTTTTCCGACGGCGGCGACGACTGTGATCAGCGCGTCCGCCTGCCACGGGCGGATGAACCAGTACGTCTCCTTCGCGTCCCAGCAACCGCTCAGATAGGGCGTGCGCATTGATGCCGTCGGTGCCAACCTGGATCCAGTACCCGGCCGTGGTCGGCGTACCGGTGCTCAGCGCCCAGAAGGTGGCGATCCCTATCTGGCCGGCCGTGCGGCTGTCGGAGAGCTGGCGGATTTCGTCGCGCGCCGTCACGAACGCCGCAGACCCAAACGCCGGCGGTGGCCCCGGCCGGAACTGGCTCGCGGAGTTCAGGAACCAGGGGGTCACCCCCGGCAGCTGCCCGCCCGCGATCGTCGCCGGGTTGGTGGTGTTGCTGATCCAGAACCCGGGGCCCGTTGGAATGGTACCGGTAAACGCGCGGCTGAAACCGTCAGTCTGCGCTCGCGCAACGATCTCGGCACCGACCGCGCGACCGATCGCTTCACCTTGCGCGAATGCAGGGTGCGGCCCTCCGGGGCTGGCGTTCGCCTGCGTCGTGACCAGATCCTCCAACGCCTGAGCCTGGCTGGGGAACAGGTACGTGAGCACAACCGCCGACGCGCCCGCGACCGCGCCGCGATCCATCTCGAGGCGGTTGCGCCCGCCGCGCCCGATCCCGATCCCGGAGGCCAGGTCTTCGGCGTCCGTGCCACCGTCGGCGGCTTCCGCCCGTTGCACGGCTACATACTGCGCGACACCCAGCAGGGGATACGCGTGCGTTGCAGTTTGGGGGTTAAAGCCCGCTTGGGTAACAAGGGCGGCCGCCCTCGCCTGCCATGCCGGGCTTGCGAGACCTACGGTGAACGGGAGGCCGCTACGCGACGCGGACAGGTCGAAGCCGGTCGGTGCGGGAGCATGGTCGGTACACGCCGCGAGGATGGCCAGGGCTGCAGCGAAGACTGCGAATCTAGAGGGCATCGTTCCTCCACGAGGTTAGGGGAGAGTCGTAGACGTCGCTTCGTGGATCGGTCGGCAGGCACGGGGTGGCACGATAATGATCGCTCCAAAATGGAACCCCGGTTAGGGGCCTTCCCCGGGAGTCATGGCTCTTCACCCGCGGTTTCGGGCTCTCCGCCGTCGCATGGGGTTGCGATAAGGGGCTTTGGCCGGCGTTGTCGGGGTACGCGGAGGCGACACCGCTGCGACTAGCTTCGCCCATGCCGCTGCGTCTTTTCCGAGCACCTCGAACATGACCGTCCGCGCGAGCGTTTCTGGGCCGTTGGGCCGGGCGCGTTGACGGGGCAGGAGCTCCTGGCCATTCTCCTAGGAACAGGCACACGCGGGCAGGACGCCCTCGCCGTGCCCGTGCGGCAGCGGCAAGAAATTCATGAAATGCCATGGCGCGGGGGCCTAGCTGGACAGAGGTGGGAATAACATCGGGGCGCGGCATGCCGTGCCCCGAGTTCTTGTTCTCCCGCGATTATTGCGTGACTACGAACTGGTAACAGCTGCTCTCCAAGACGACGGCTCCGCTGGCGTCGATCACACGAAAATGAATGTCGAACGTCGAACCAATGGCGGTGGTGCCGAGGTTGCGGAATAGGTCTGCGCGACCGGTGCCCCGCCAGTCCGTCGTGATCACCTGCGGTGCCGTACCTCTTCCCAGCGTCAGCCAGTTCGTCCCGGTGCAGTCATCGTTAATGGCCGTGTCCGTCGCGCGTTGCAACCGATACGTCGCGTTGGGCTCCAGGTCTCGCACCCAGGTATCCAGATTCACGATTCTGTCGGCGTCGTTGGGTTGGCGGAATTTGACGTGCCCGAAACCACCGTTGCCGGTTACGTCGCGCAGGATGACCTCATCGTTGAACGGCGGCGTTTCCGGTCCCCAGCTACTTGCGCTGATGAGAGCGTTCGCTGGGGCGCCCGCCGAGACACTTGGGGCAACAGGATCTGGCTCGGCGGTACAGGCCATCAACGCGCTGGTCAGGGCGATCAGGGAAACTGCCACCGGGATTCGCGCGATCGGCATGATGCCTCCACGAAGGGGTAGGACGGC
>Ga0209378_1003438_pt1:5000-10683 | contig 10683 bp, 6 predicted proteins | sample GraSoiAngelo_156_FD_186170 | JGI IMG/M metagenome (GOLD analysis project Ga0209378, IMG submission 186170) | Grasslands soil microbial communities from the Angelo Coastal Reserve, California, USA - 14_1009_13_40cm (SPAdes) (version 2) | ecosystem: Environmental > Terrestrial > Soil >... | reverse complement strand
GCCGCAGAATCCACCACGCCTCGCGATACTTCTCAAACCTCGACCTCTTCTTCCGGCTGCCCGGAAACAGCTTCAGCGACTTCATCCGCTGGATCACTCTCACCGGAAACACATACCATGCATTCTCCGGTACAACGTAGGCTACCAACAGATCAATCTCGTCAGCCCTGTACGCTTTATACGAGTGTCCATGTGCTCGAAAACTGTAGCTCCCATCTTTCCACGCAACGTGGGCCGACTTCACCTGAACCTTCCACAGTCTGCCGCCCGTCTGCACAATAAAATCGTACGCATCGCTGTCGCCCCAGGGCTTTGCCACTCCGAATCCCAGCTCGGACGCCTTTGCCAGAAACTTCGCCTCCGCCATCTCCCCGCGCCGCTTCCCAGTGACCGACCCTGTGGCGTGGGCACCCTCGTCCGCGTTCGCCCAGACCGCCCCAACATCGGCCACCGCCAGTAAGTCTCCAATCACCACCCCAGTGCTCATGATCCTCCGTTCCCTATGTCCAAAAACGAGTCAACTTCAGGCCATCCCCAGTCGTTTCGCAGCCGGCCTTCCACGAAAATCTCGGAATCCGCCGGTGCCCGCCCTTTGTCGCGCTTTTTGCGACGGGATGGATTGTCCCAGACACGAAGCCCCTTCGGACGATCCCGTCGGAAGGGGCCTTCTCAGCCGTTTCAGCTCACACAACCATGATCCCGAATCCCAAAAGTGAGGTCAACCAAAATCCGTCCTGCTACTAAGATTCCCCAAAATGGGAACCCCCCGTGTTGCCTGCCTAGAACTTTGTCAAAACCCCGAGCGCAGCCGCGATCAGCTTCTACGAGAACAACGCGCCTGGCCATCGCCTCAGCGCAGGGAGCCGGGAACCTACCAGCCCTTACCCAGGATCCAAGAAGTGAAGACGAGCGCATGATGAAAATGTGGCGCGGGCGCCCTCGCCCGCGAGAAGTGACGTGTGGGTCGGACACTCGTGTCCGACGCTTTGATTTTGCTTTGATAGCGCGTGGCTTCCAGCCGCGCCGCCCAATTTTCTCCAAATTGTGTCGTCCCGAGCGGAGCGGAATCACTTCGGTTGCGAATGATTCTGCGAAGTCGCGCCGCTCTGGCCTGATTGAGGAGCAAAAGACGGAAGCCGTCACGCGCATCACCGACGGCCACGTTCCCGACCAGGTTTACGAAGAAGTCCGCCCTCACTTCACCGATAAAGAACTGGCCGACCTGGCTCTGGCCGTGGCCACCATCAACGCCTGGAACCGCCTGGCCATCGCCTCCGCTCAGTTCCCGGAACCTACCAGCCCGCCAAGGTGCATGAAGTGGAGAAGAGCGGCTTGAAATGTGGCGCGGGCACCCGCGAGAAGTGCCGTGTGCGTCGGACACTCTTGTCCGACGTCTTGACCTTGTAGGGATAGCCATCGGCTGTCCGGTCGAGCGAAGCTCGACCTCTCCTCTCTCTCAGAGACCGGAGTCCGTCCAGAGTCTTCGCTTCGCCCGCGCTTTCGCACAGAACGCGAAAGGATGGAGCAACCTCCACGGACTCAATGGGATGCTGGACACGGCGGCAGATGCCGAAGTAATCGGGAGGAGGTTGCGAGAACCTTCTCTACATTGATGGCAGAAACCTGGTTAGCCGCACGTTGTATCGGCGTACTCGAAGATCCGCCTGAGCGAAGTCGAAGGGCTCCCCCACACGTGTGGCGCGGGCGCCCTCGCCCGCGAGAAGAGCCCTTCGGCTGGAGATCCCACTTTAGAAACAGATTTGTCGGGCATGTTCATTCGTCACTGACACGAAACTCGGCAGCAACTCACTCTGGAATCGGAGATGGCGGGCGGGGGCGCCCGCCCCACATGGCCACACTTGCTCCTAAAGGAAAGGGCCGACCATGTTTCCACGATCAGCCTTTATTATGGCCGCGACGACTGGAGTTTACCCTGAGCGAAGCCGAAGGGCTCCCACACAGGTGTGGCGCGGGCGCCCTCGCCCGCGAAAACAGCCCTTAGGCTGGAGATCCCATTTTGGAAACAGATTTGTCGGGCATGTTCATTCGTCACTGACATGAAAATCGGCAGCAACTCACTCTGGAATCGGAGATGGCGGGCGGTGGCGCCCGCCACCAGTTCCATGTCCACCAAAGCTCCGCCGCTGACCAAATACCGCTATCGCAGGCGGCTTCCACACCTGCAGAAGGCCGACGCGGCCGTGTTCGTCACATTCTGTACTGGTGGACGTCTGGCATTGCCGGAGGCGGCTCGCGATCTGGTTCTTGAACACTGCCTGCGGGAAGGTGGCATCCAGCCGCTCGCGGGCGAGGGCGCCCGCGCCACACGAGTACATCTCTATGCAGTCGTAGTCATGCCCGACCATGTCCATCTTCTCTTCTTGCCTCTGCGGGACGAGGATGGTTGGCAATTTCCGCTTGTGGATATTTTGCAATGCCTGAAAGGAACCACGGCGCATCGCATCAACAGGCTGCTTCACACTTCCGGTCCGGTCTGGGAAGAGGAATCCTTCGATCATGTGTTGCGGTCGGATGAGAGTTTGAAGGAGAAATGCGAATACATCCGACAGAATCCGGTAAAGGCAGGGTTGGTTCAGAAGCCGGAAGATTATCGCTGGTTGTGGGTGAACCCTGAGTTCCAACCCTAAGACAACCTTCGCGGGCGAGGGCGCCCGCGCCACATTCATCACAAAACGAAAAGGCCACGCTGCTCTCGCAACGTGACCTTTATTTATGCCGGCGACGACCGGAGTTTACCCTGAGCGAAGTCGAAGGGCTCCCAGACACGTGTGGCGCGGGCGCCCTCGCCCGCGAAATGGCTGTGTACGTGATTTGCCCGCATGATCATTCGCCCTCACGACCTTGCCAACGGCGAAAACCCTGCAGCCCGCCCCCTTCAGCTCCGTAGGAGCGACATACTACAGCCCGGCACGGTCAGTGCCGGGTACGCTGCCGCATCGCGACCACGCGCCTATCGGGCGCAACTTGACGGTCACCAAACGGGAAAAGGCCACGCTCGCTTCGCATCTGGCGTTTAGAAGGCGTGAGCGAGCCGCACTTTGGCGAGCGGGAGCCCTTCTGCCGAAATCCCGAACGAAGCGAGGGGATCTCCAAAAGGAAAAGGCCGACCATGTTTCCATGATCGGCCTTTATTTATGCCGGCGACGACCTACTCTCCCACACACTTTCGCGTGCAGTACAATCGGCCCTGCGGGGCTTAACTGCCGTGTTCGGGATGGGAACGGGTGGATCCCCCGCGGTAAGATCACCGACAAACTTGAGGCGTTTGCGCGGCGTCTAAGCCGTGCGCCGAAATCCCGAGCAAAGCCGAGGGATCTCTACGCCACATATTCTCAAAGAACGCGAGAACGATCTCTCACAACTGAATAGATTGGGGCTGGCTTACTCTCTTCTTTGGTTACTTCCGATTTCAGCCGCACTACATTGGCTTTTCGTCGGCGCACAGTCGTCAGTCTCACTTCCTGCCTGCAGCTCAGGTTCTAGCTAATGGCTGAAAGCTGATGGCTGACGGCTGTTCACTGCACCGAGTAAATTTTATGGTCAAGCCGAACGGGCGATTAGTACAGGTAAGCTTCGTGTGTCACCACACTTCCACATCCTGCCTATCAACCAGGTAGTCTACCTGGGCCCTTCTTAGACCCACTACGGTCTTGGGAGATCTCATCTTGGAGAGTGCTTCCCGCTTATATGCATTCAGCGGTTATCACAACCGAACTTCGCTACCGAGCGGTGCCACGGGCGTGACAGCTCGATCACAAGAGGTTCGTCCATCCCGGTCCTCTCGTACTAAGGACAGGCCCCCTCAAATCTCCTCCGCCCACAACAGATAGGGACCGAACTGTCTCGCGACGTTCTGAACCCAGCTCACGTACCGCTTTAATAGGCGAACAGCCTAACCCTTGGAACCTTCTACAGCTCCAGGATGCGATGAGCCGACATCGAGGTGCCAAACCGGAGCGTCGATATGAACTCTTGGCTCCGATCAGCCTGTTATCCCCGGCGTACCTTTTATCCGTTGAGCGATGGCCCTTCCATGCAGAACCACCGGATCACTAAAGCCTACTTTCGTACCTGCTCGACTTGTTGGTCTCGCAGTCAACCACGCTTATGCTTTTGCACTCGTCGGCTGATTTCCAAACAGCCTGAGCGTAGCTTCGCGCGCCTCCGTTACTGTTTAGGAGGCGACCGCCCCAGTCAAACTACCCGCCTTACTATGTCCCTTTCCCGGTTTACGGGAATAGGTTAGAACCACAGAACTCGCAGGGTGGTATCTCACCGTTGGCTCCTCCAAGCCCGAGAGCCTGGATTCAAAGCCTCCCACCTATCCTGCGCAGCAAGTGCCATAGTTCATAGTAAAGGTATAGTAAAGGTGCACGGGGTCTTTCCGTCTAGTTGCGGGCAACCGGCATCTTCACCGGCACTACAAGTTCGCCGTGCCAGTTGGCAAGACAGTCGCACTTTCGTTACGCCATTCGTGCAGGTCGGAACTTACCCGACAAGGAATTTCGCTACCTTAGGACCGTTATAGTTACGGCCGCCGTTCACTGGGGCTTCAGTTCGAAGCTTCACCATCTTGCGACGGTTGACCTCTCCCTTTAACCTTCCAGCACCGGGCAGGCGTCAGCCCCTATACGTCGTTTTCGACTTTGCAGAGACCTGTGTTTTTGTTAAACAGTCGCAGTGCGCATTTCTCTGCGGCCTCTTCGGGCTATGAACCCTAGTGAGGCACCCCTTCTCCCGAAGTTACGGGGTTATATTGCCGAGTTCCTTACCAACTGTTCTCACGAGCGCCTTTGGATATTCTCCTCGTCTACCTGTGTCGGTTTGAGGTACGGTTCCCTTACGTTCTCCTTAGAGGTTTTTCTTGGCAGCGTGGAATCGGCAGCTTTCACCCATACGGGTTACTGCTTTGCGTCTCAGTGATAACTCCTCGACGGATTTACCTATCGAAGACACCTTACACGCATCGACCGTCATAGCCATAGGACGGCCTGCCTATCCTTCTGCGTCACCCCATCGTATTAACGAACACAAGGGAGCCCCGGAATGTTAACCGGGTGTCCATCAGTTACGCCTTTCGGCCTCACCTTAGGGACCGGCTGACCCTGAGCGGATTAACCTTTCTCAGGAAACCTTAGACTTTCGGCGCGGAGGGTTCCCACCTCCGTTATCGCTACTTATGCCGGCAGGGTCTCTTCTCAACCGTCGACCAGTCTTTTCAGTCTGGCTTCAAACTGTTGAGAATGCTCTCCTACCACGCACACCTGTTACAGTGTGCATCCGCTGCTTCGGTACCAAGCTTGAGCCCCGTTAAATTGTCGGCACCGGACCGCTTGACCAGTGAGCTATTACGCTTTCTTTAAAGGATGGCTGCTTCTAAGCCAACCTCCTGGCTGTCTGGGCGTTCCGACTTCCTTTCCCACTTAGCTTGTATTTTGGGACCTTAGCAGGCGATCTGGACTGTTTTCCTCTCGACGACGAAGCTTAGCCCCCGCCGTCTGACTCCCGGATTGGTTGTTCTATGGCATTCGAAGTTTGATTGGATTCTGTAAGCTGGAAAGCCCCATAGTCCATTCAGTTCTCTACCACCACGACAAATCATCCGAGGCTAGCCCTAAAGCTATTTCGGAGAGAACGAGCTATCACGGAATTTGATTAGCCT
>Ga0209378_1003437_pt1 | contig 10685 bp, 14 predicted proteins | sample GraSoiAngelo_156_FD_186170 | JGI IMG/M metagenome (GOLD analysis project Ga0209378, IMG submission 186170) | Grasslands soil microbial communities from the Angelo Coastal Reserve, California, USA - 14_1009_13_40cm (SPAdes) (version 2) | ecosystem: Environmental > Terrestrial > Soil > Grasslands ... | reverse complement strand
GACGCCGTCGGGAATAGCGTGCCAGGGGCGACGGACGCGGTGACGGTGACGCTCGGGTCGAATCCGAGCGGGGGGACCCTGGGGGGCACGATGACGGTGAGCGCGGTCCAGGGCATCGCCACCTTCGCAGACCTGCGGATCGATCGGCCCGGCAGCGGCTATACGCTCGGCGCGAGCGCGGCGGGGCTGAGCGGGGCGACCAGCACCCCATTTGCCGTCACGCTGACCTTCGCCGCCGTGACCGCCAGCGGCCTACACACCTGCGGGCTCACGATCGTCACGGGCGCCGCCTATTGCTGGGGCGCCAATGGCAGCGGCCAGCTCGGCGACGGGACGATGACGAACCGGTCGAGCCCGGTGCTCGTGCAGGCTCCGGCCGGTGTGAGCTTCGCTGCGGTGACGGGCGGCGACTTGCACACCTGCGGGCTGGTGACCGGGCTGAGCGCCGCCGCCTATTGCTGGGGCGGCAATGGCAGCGGCCAGCTCGGCGACGGGACCATGACGAGCCGGTCGAGCCCGGTGCTCGTGCAGGCCCCGGCCGGTGTGAGCTTCGCCGCGGTGACGGGCGGCGCCGCACACACCTGCGGGCTCACGACCGGGCTGAGCGCCGCCGCCTATTGCTGGGGCGGCAATGGCAGCGGCCAGCTCGGCGACGGGACCATGACGAGCCGGTCGAGCCCGGTGCTATTGCTGGGGCGACAATGGCTTCGGCCAGCTCGGCGATGGGACCACGACGAGCCAGTTGACCCCGGTGCCCGTGCAGGCGGCGGCCGGTGTGAGCTTCGCGGCGGTGACGGCTGGCGCTGCCCACACCTGTGGGGTCACCGCCGCGGGCGCCGCCTATTGCTGGGGCGACAATGGCTTCGGCCAGCTCGGCGATGGGACCACGACGAGCCAGTCGAGCCCGGTGCTCGTGCAGGCTCCGCCCGGTGTGAGCTTCGCCGCGGTGACGGGTGGCGTTGCCGACACCTGCGGGGTCACGGCCGCGGGCATCGCCTATTGCTGGGGCCGCAACCTAGAGGGCCAGCTCGGCGACGGGACCACGACGAACCGGTTGACCCCGGTGCTCGTGCAGGCTCCGGCCGGTGTGAGCCTCGCCGCCGTCGGCGCCGGCGACTTCCACACCTGCGGGGTCACCGCCACAGGCGCCGCCTATTGCTGGGGCGCCAATGGCAGCGGCCAGCTCGGCGACGGGACCAACACGACGAACCGGTTGACCCCGGTGCTCGTGCAGGCGCCGGCCGGTGTGAGCTTCGCTGCGGTGACGGCTGGCGCTGTCCACACCTGCGGGGTCACGGCCGCGGGCACCGCCTTTTGCTGGGGCCGCAACGTAGAGGGCCAGCTCGGCGACGGGACTACGACCGACCGGTTGACCCCAGTACGCGTGGTGCAGTGAGGGGCGCGAGTCACCCCCGCAACGCTGGCGCGCTGGCGAGGAACTTCTCGACGTTGTCGCTGCCGATCGCGGGTCGCAGGTACTCGAGCACGATCCGCCCCAGCCGCGGGATGTCGTCCTTCTGAAAGCCCGCGGCGGCGAGCGCCGCATATAACCCCGCGGGCCCCGCGACCGCGGCCATCTCCCCGGTGCGCGCGCCGCTCATCAGCGCGCGGCCCATCAGCCGCTCGCTGTGCGGCAGAGCTGCCTTCACGCCGTCGAACGCGACGCGGTCGAGGCTCGCCCGCAGCGCCATCAGCAGGGCGCCGATGCCCTTCTCGGCCTTGTCTTCGGTGACATCAGCGCGCGGCCCATCAGCCGCTCGCTGTGCGGCAGAGCTGCCTTCACGCCGTCGAACGCGACGCGGTCGAGGCTCGCCCGCAGCGCCATCAGCAGGGCGCCGATGCCCTTCTCGGCCTTGTCCTCGCTGATTTCGAGGTTCCCGATGACTTGCTGGACGAGGTCCATGCGGGACAAGAATACCACGGGCCCGGCCAGCTCGGGAAGCTGGTAGTGCGAAAAGCCTGATCGTGGGGAGTAGGGAGTGGTACCCTGCGGTGCGCCAACGTCTGAACGCTCGGCACCGTCAAGTACCACTCCCCACGCACCACGCCGTCTTATTGTCCCACCGTGAAGTCGATCCGCTTCAGCACCGTCCCCGCCGCGTCGCGCACCTCCACGTGCCAGGCGCCGGTCCAATCGGCGGGTACGGTCTTCTTGCTCCAGGTGCGCCAGGGCGAGCCACCTACGGCCAGCTCGACGTCGCCCACTTGGGTATCGCCGTGGAACCAGACGTGGTGGATCGCGGTCGCGGCGGTCGCGCCGCTGACCTTTGTCCAGAGCACCACCTGGCCCACGTCCACCGGAAACGCGGTCCCCGTGTCTTGCGGCACCCGGTCGACCACGGACCGTGCGACGACCGCCTCGACGACGCTGACGCTCGCGGCCGGCGCGGCCGGCGCGGCGGCGGGTGCGGCGGCGTGCGTCGTGTCTTGCGCGGCGAGACCTTGCGCCAAGAGCAGGGCCAGCGCCGCGATGCTGATGGGCTTCATGAGGACTCTCCTGTCGGGTCCGGCTGTTGTACGACCCGCCGGCGCCGGAGTTCCAGCCAGCCGCCCACGAGCGTCGCCAGCAGGCTGCCCGTAGCCGTCCCGACCGTCTGGAACAGGCCTTGGTACTCGAGCTGCCGCCCGTGGCACTTCGCGGCGAACAGCGGGCCGACGAGCCGGCTGCAGGACTGCTTCTGGGTCAGCCAGAACCCCTGGCCTGCCGCGACCCCGAGTACGAGGGGCAGCGCGGCGAGGAGTAGATGGCGTAGCATGACTCTTCTCATGGCGCCCTCATCACGTAGAGGAAGACATAGTTGAAGATTCCCGTGAGCAGCGCGACGCACCACACCAGCGCGACGTAGGGGCCGGTCAGGTGGTGCAGTGGGCGGAGGGTGGGGACCGCGCGGCTCGTGAGCTGCCAGGCGATCCCGGCGAGCGTCGCGATCGCGAAGGCGAGATGGATCTTGAAGATCGGCAGCGCCGCGAGCGCGGGGCGGAGGGTGGGGACCGCGCGGCTCGTGAGCTGCCAGGCGATGCCGGCGAGCGTCGCGATCGCGAAGGCGAGATGGATCTTGAAGATCGGCAGCGCCTCGAGCGCGGGGCGCCGCGAGCTCGGTTGCATCAGGAACGCGAATGAGACGAAGACTCCGAGCTCGACCACGACCCACGCAATCATCAACGCGGCGTGGAGGCGTAGCCGCCCGCGGCGCACCCGCGTCGCGGCGTACGCGATGAGCGGCGGTCCGACCATCGCCCAGACGAGCCCCGCGACGGCCTGCGGCGGCGCCATCACCGCCCTCGCGCGATCCTCCACCGGTCCGCCACCCGCCCGTCCTCCACCACGCAGTACTCGTCGAAGTGCGCCACCGTAAGGCACGAATGATTGGGGATGATCTCGATCCGCTCGCCCACCTGGAACCGCCCTTCGATCGTCGCGCGCGACTCGGCGCGGATGAGGCCGTGCTCCTGTGACAGCGTGGCCACGCTGAGCTCGGGATGACCCTTCACCGCGCCCATCGCCGGCGGCCCCACGTGAGCCGGCCCGGCATCCTTGGAGAGAGCGAGCGCGCCGGCGTCCACGATGAAATGGGAGGCGCCCGGTTGATGCGAGACCACGGACGCGAGCACGGTGACCCCTACGTCTTCCGGCGCGCAGCACCCGATCAGCACCATCGTGCGGTCGTAGAACACGTAATTCCCCGGCCGCGCTTCGGTGACCCCGGTGAGGTCCTCCACGGCGGCCATGGACGGCGTCGAGCCGACGCTGATCTCGCGCACGGCAATGCCCTCCCCGCGGAGCCGCTCGGCGAACCCGACCATCACGCGGCGCTCCTCCTCCGCGACCCGCGCCGCCTCGCCCTTGTTGGCGGTCCGGTAGGCGTGGCCCGAGTGGCTCAGGATGCCTTCGAACACGAGGCCGCGCTCCCGGGCGAGCTCCCGGCCCACCTCGAGCGCGTAGGGTGACGCGGGATCCACGCCCGCGCGGTGGTAGCCGCAGTCCACCTTGAGCCAGACGCGCAGGCCGGAGCCTGCCAGGGCTCGGGCCGTCGCGAGGTCGTCCACCACGACCCGCAGCGTGGCCCCCGTCTCGTCCACGATGCGGCGCACGTGCGGGAGATGCGTCGGGTCGAGGGGAAAAGCCCAGGTGAGGTCGGTCAGCCCGCCACGCGCGAGCTCCCGGGCCTCGACGAGCGTCGCGACCGTGAGCCCGTGCGCGCCGTGCTCCAGCTGCAGGCACGCGAGCTCCACGCACTTGTGGGTCTTCGCGTGGGGGCGCAACCGCACGCCGAGGCGCCGCGCCCGTTCTGCCATCCGGGCGACGTTGCGCTTCACCACATCCAGGTGGAGCAGCAGAGCGGGCGTTTGGACCGGCGGGGACTCACTGATCATGTGGGTGACGGTACAGGGACCGGGCGGCGCACGCGCTCGATCACGAGTGCGGCGAGGAGCAGCAGGCTGCCCCAGGTGTAGTTGGCCTGGCCAATGAACCATAACCAGCTGGGATAGAGCCCGAAGGTCAGAACCCCCGACGTGAGGATCCCGGCCACGCCGAGGAGCGCCCATCTCCAGATCTCCCGGCGCGCCGGGCCGGGCGTGGGGCGGGACAGCACGGCGACCCACGCCGGGAAGGCGAGCGTGTGGTAGTACAGCCACGCGACCGGCGAGACCAGCACGGCGAGCAGCGTCACGAGGCCGACGTCGGACAGGGAGTCCTGCGCGCGCGCCGGCCGCCGCAGTGCGAGCAGGACCGCGCCCACGCACAGGCCGGTCGCCATGGCGATCCAGGTGGACGGCCACTTGAAGAAGAACGCGAAGCCCGCGAGGGACTGCGTGCCCATCCGGCCGAGCGTCGTGCCTTGCTGGCGCCGGCCGCCGCAGTGCGACCAAGACCGCGCCCACGCACAAGCCGGTCGCCACGGCGATCCAGGCGGACGGCCACTTGAAGAAGAACGCGAAGCCCGCGAGGGACTGCGTGCCCATCCGGCCGAGCGTCGTGCCTTGCTGACTGAGCCGGAGCCATCGCGCGAGGGACTCCACCGCGCCCACCGGTCCGTACGGCAGCATCGCGGCGACGGTCAGGCCTGCGGCGACGGCCAGCCCGGCGGCGAGCCCGCGCCACCGCCGCCGCACGAGGAAATAGAGGAACACGAGAGCGGGGAACCCCTTGATCGCCGTCGCGAGCCCCAACCAGCCGCCCGCGCGTGTCTCGCGCCGCTGCTCGAGTTCCGCGGCGGTGGCGACGATCAGCCCCAGCAGAATGGGCGTGACGTTCAGGTGCTCAAAGTTGCTCTGGAGCGGCTTGCCCACGGCCGCGACCGCGAGGACGATGGGGCGCCAGCCCGTGGTCCAGCGCCGCGCGAGCACGAGGGCCCAGCCGAGGCAGCAGACGTTGAGCGCGGCCCAGCACGCCTTCGCGACGGCGAGGCTCGAGCGGGCGACCAGCGCGAAGGGGACGAGCCCCAGCGCGGTGAAGGGAGGCCACCAGACGCCCTTCTCCGGATTGGCTTCGTACAAGGGGAGGCCGCGGAGCAGCCGCTCGCTCTGCTCCAGCTCCTGCGTGAAGTCACCGCCCTTGTGCACGCCGATCGGGATCACGACCGCGGCGTAGACGGCGCCTACGGCCAGGAGGACGCGCCGTTCCCGCGGCCTCACTCCTGGCGCCGCCCGCTTACTTCGACCCGCCTGATGCGCTCGATGCGGCCCGCGCTGCCCACGAACATGGAGGCGAACCACCCCGTGAGGCCGACGACGATCGAGCCGAGGATCGCCGCTCCGAACCCGCTGAGCGTGAACCCGGGCATGAGCCACGCCACGAGCGCGAGCGACACGCCGTTGACGACGAAGATGAACAGCCCGAGCGTGACCACGGTGAGCGGGAGCGTCAGCACGAGCAGGATCGGCCGGATCACGGCGTTCACGATGCCGAGCAGCAGCGCCGCCACGACGAGGTTCCCGACGCCCGTGATCTGCACCCCCGGCACGATCGTGGCGGCGGCCCACAGGCCCAGGGCCGTGATGATGAGCCGGAAGACGAACCCTCTCACCGAGCCTTCCAGGCCGCGAGATTGCGCTCGAGCTGGCCCGAGTGCTTCTCCAGGTGCTCGGCATAGATCATGAGCCAATCTTCGGCGGCATAGCGCCCCGACTCGCTGTGCGTGCCGACCCGTTGCCAGTCCCGGTCCGTCATGCGACGCAGGACGGGCACCGTGTTGGCACGCACCGCTTCCACGGTGAGGAGGGCGGCGTCGAGGGGGAGGGCGTGGTAGTCGAGCCGCGCGGCCCACCGGTCCTGGTCGTAGCCCTGGATCACGGGCTTGTCCTCGGCGAGGAGGTAGCGGAGCCGCATGTGGGCGTTGCTCTCGCTGTCCGCGCAGTGGACGATGATCTCGTGCGCGGACCACCGCTTGGGCTCGGGGCGCCACTTGAGGGCGTCGGGTGGGATCTTGGCAAGGGCGGCTTTCAGCGACGCCGGCCCGCGGGCGTAGCGATCGATCAGCGCCGTGCGTTCCTGAGCGGACAGGGCCATGTCACTCCTTTGCTTGTCGCCACACCAGGTCCCAGACGATCAGGGCCGTCGCGGCGACGCTCGCCGTGAGCAGGATGGATCGCCAGACGATCAGGGCCGTCGCGGCGACGCTCGCCGTGAGCAGGATGGATCGCACGGGACGGAGCGACGTTTGTGAAATGTCCCACAACGGGTTCGCAGGCAGCGCGGGGAGCCGTGGCACGACGATGCCGACATAGAGCCAATCGATGACCACGACGCACAGGATGAGGCAGCCCAGAATGGTCGCAAACCGCTCGGGGCGGCGCGCGAACAGCCGCCCGGCGCCCCACCACAGCGCCACCGCGAGGGCGCAGGCCGTCGCCCACACGCGCCAGTCGCCCAGCACGACTCCGGCGACGACGACCCAGATGAGCCCGCCGAGAATCGCGCCGGCGACCGCTCCCAGCAGGCCCCAGCGCTGCCCCGCCGTGAACTGCATGGCGGAAAGATAACCGCTAGCGCGCACGCCCGGCGACGAAGCGCGCGGTCGTCCCGGGCGTCACCTGGATGCCCACGCGCTGCTCGAACAGGATCGCGCCGCGCAGCGAGTCCCCGGACACTGCAGCGCCGATGCCGCCGAACGGCCCCAGATCGGTCGGCCAACCGTAGATCAGCGCCTGCTCCGGGCTGCCCACCCAAGTGACGGCGAGCGTCTCGGCGCGCGGGGACTGGAACACCACGGCGCCCCGGAGGCGGCAGGCCCGCCCCACGGCGACGCGGCCCGTGTCGAGGACGACGTCGCGCAGCTTGAACCGGTCGCCCGTCTGAACGAGGGTGAGCGTGTCGCCGCGCGCGACGACCCAATGGCCGGCGTAGTGCCGCGCGTAGCGGCTCACGAGGCGCATGGCCGGCGCCTGGCACGGATCGGAGGGGCCGCAGGCCGCGAGCGCGACGACGATCGCCGCCAGGGGCGCGGGTCGCATTAGGGCGCGACGCTGTCGGCCGCCCGGACTCTCGCGCTCGTCGAGTCCGCCACCCGCATCGCCTTGCCCACGCCGGTCGCGCCGGGGATGCGGGACTGCGCCAGGATGCTGTCGCGCTGCCGCTCGCTGAGCGTGTCGCCGCGCGCCGCGCCCGAGGTCCGGGTCTGGCCGCCGCCGCACCCGATCGCGGGGGCGAGCAGCAGTCCGAGGAGAAGATAGCGTTTCACGGTCGTCTTTCGTTCGGGAACGGCGTGCAACTTGGCGCCGCGCGCGTTCGCTTGCAACTTGTGGGGCGTGTACGAGACCCGGTCGCGGTGGAGGCCCCCATGGTGGCTCGTCCTCGGTGTCGTGTGGGTGCTGGGCGCCGCGGTCGGCGGCCATTACCTGACGCGCGGCTGGGTCCCCCACGATGCGGGGAGCCTCGCCCAGAGCGCCGAGCGGGTCCTCGCCGGCGAGCTGCCGCACCGGGACTTCGACGACATCTATACCGGAGGGCTGAGCTTTCTCCACGCGCTCGCGTTCCGGTTGTTCGGGACGAGCCTCTTGTCGCTGCGCCTGGTCCTGTTCGCCGCGTTCCTGGCGTGGCTGCCGGCCGTGTACTACGTGGCGGGGCGCTTCGTGGCGCCGCTCGCGGCGGGCCTCGCCACGCTCACGGCCGCGCTCTGGACCGTGCCCAACTACTCGGAGGCCGTGCCGTCCTGGTACAACCTGTTCCTCGCGGTGTTGGGAGTGGCCGCGCTGTTGCGTCATCTCGAGACAGGGGGCCGGCGCTGGCTCGTCGCCGCGGGCGTCGCGGGCGGGCTGTCGTGCCTCGCGAAGATCGTGGGCCTCTACTATCTGGCGGCGGTCCTGCTGTTTCTCGTCTATCGGGAGCATTGCCTGGCGCGCGAGCAGCCGCGGCCGGGGGGACGCGGGTACGTGCGCGCGGTCGGCGCGGGGGGACGCGGGTACGTGCGCGCGGTCGGCGCCGGCCTGGTCGCGCTCGTGGCGCTCGTCGCGGGACTGATCAGGCGGCGCGCCGGAGCGGTCGAGCTGATCGACTTCGTGGTGCCGGTGGCGGCACTGGCAGCGTGGCTCACCTGGCAGCTCTGGTCCGAGCCAGCCGGGTCGAGCCGCGACCGGTTCGCGCGCCTCGGGCGGCTCGTGCTTCCCTTCGCGCTTGGCGCGGCAGGGCCGATCCTCGTGTTCCTCGCGCCATACGCGCTTTCGGGCTCGCTCGGCGCGCTGTGGGCCGGCGTCTTCATCGTACCGGCGAAGCGCTTCCGCTTCGCCACCATGGATTTTCCGGCGTTGTGGACGACGCTCGTGGCGCTCGCGCCGGCGGCGCTCGTGTGGCGCGCGCGACGCTGGCCGGCGGCGTGGCGCCAGCGGGCGGCGCTCGGGCTGGGCCTGGGCCTGCTCGCGGCGCTCGTGTACGGCGACCGCCTGCCGGTGTATCGCGGGGTCTGGTACGCCGCCCGGCCGCTCGTGCCGCTCGCGGTGCTCGCGGGGGTGGCCCTGCTCTCGGGCCGGACGGCGCTCGGCGCGCCGCCCGCCCTGCGGCGCCAGGAGCTGCTGCTGCTGCTCGGCGTCGCGGCGCTCTGCAGCCTGGTGCAGTTTCCGTTCGCGGCCCCGATCTATTTCTGCTATGTCGCGCCGCTCGGGCTCCTCGCCGCGACCGCGGTCGTGGCGACGTGGGATCCGGCGCCGCACCCCATCGGGGGCGCGCTGCTCGGGTTCTACCTCCTGTTCGCGCTGCTCTGGGTCAACACCGGCTTCATCTACGCGATGGGGCTGAGCTATCTTCCCGACCGCCAGACGGAGCCGCTCGCGCTGGCGCGCGGCGGCGTGCGGGTGAGCGCGATCGACAAGGCCATGTACGAAGAGGCGGTCACCGCCGTGGGGGCGCACGCCCAGGGCGACTACATCTGGGCCGGGCCCGACTGCCCCGAGGTGTATTTCCTCGCGGCGAAGCGCAATCCGACGCGCACACTGTTCGACTTCTTCGACGAGCCCGCCGGCCGCACGGTCCGGGTGCTCGATGCCATCGAGCGGCACGACGTGCGCGTCGTCGTGTTCAACCGGCGCCCGCCGTTTTCCGGGGCCCCCCCGAGCGATCTCGTGGAGGCGCTGGTCGAGCGGTTTCCCCGTACGCTGGACGCGAGGTGGCTGCACGTGAGGTGGCGGGAATGAGGCTCGGCGCGGCCGCCCTGGAGCACACGCTGGCCTACCGGCTGTGGCAGGCGCCCTTCGCCGACAAGAAGCTGGCGCCGCTGTTCGCGCACAACGACCTGCGGGCGGTGCGGCGTGTGCTGGACGTGGGCTGCGGGCCGGGAACGAACACCCGCCATTTCAGTCACGCCGACTATGTGGGCGTGGACATCAACCCGCGCTACATCGCCTACGCGCGGCGGCGCTACGGGCGGGAGTTCCTGGTGGCGGACGTCACCGCCGGCCCCGACCTCGGTGCGCGCTTCGATTGCGTGCTCGTCAACAGCTTCCTGCACCACGTCGACGACGCGGAGGCCCACCGCGTTCTTCGCCACCTGGCGCCGCTCCTCACCACGGACGGGCACCTGCACGCGCTCGAGCTCGTCCGGCCGGTCGGCCGCTCGGTGGCGCGGCTGCTCGCCCGGCTGGACCGGGGCGCGCACGCGCGGCCGCTTGGGGCGTGGCGCGCGCTGCTCGCGACCCATTTCGAGCCCGTCGTGTTCGAGCCGTACCGGCTGGGCGCGCTCGGCATGACGCTGTGGCACATGGTCTATTTCAAAGGGCGCGCGCGAACGCGATGAGCCCCCCGCGCGTCTCGGTCGCCGTTCCTCTCTACAACGAGGAGCACGGCCTGCCGGAGCTATTGCGGCGGCTCCGCGCCGTGCTCGACGGGCTGCCGGGGGGCCCGCACGAGATGGTGTTCGCGAACGACGGCAGCGCGGATCGCACCCTCGAGCTGCTCGAGGAGGCCGCGCGCGAAGACGAGCGGGTGGTCGTCGTCTCGCTGTCGCGGAACTTCGGACACCAGGCCGCCCTCACTGCGGCCCTGGACCACGTCACCGGCGACGTCGCCGTGCTGATGGACGGGGACCTGCAGGATCCGCCTGAGGCGATCCCGGCGTTCCTGGAGCGATACCGCGAGGGCTACGACGTCGTGTACGCCGTGCGGGCGAAGCGAACCGAGCCGTGGTGGTTGCGGTTCTGTTACTTCCTGTTCTATCGCGCGCTGGCGCGGATGGCGCAGGTCCGCCTGCCGCTCG
>Ga0209378_1003432_pt1 | contig 10689 bp, 7 predicted proteins | sample GraSoiAngelo_156_FD_186170 | JGI IMG/M metagenome (GOLD analysis project Ga0209378, IMG submission 186170) | Grasslands soil microbial communities from the Angelo Coastal Reserve, California, USA - 14_1009_13_40cm (SPAdes) (version 2) | ecosystem: Environmental > Terrestrial > Soil > Grasslands ... | reverse complement strand
TGAACGCGCCACGTTCGATCTCGACGCTGACACCGCGGAGCGCGTGGACGGTGTGGGGGCCGAGGTGGTAGTCCTTCGTGAGTCCGTCGGTCACCATGATCGGGCCCACGGTCAGAGTCTGAGGCGCGGCGACGAGCCGCTCGAGCCCGGACGACTGCCGCCCGCGGCGCCCACGATCACCTCCTGGCCCTCGCGCAGGTCGCCGGAGAGCACCTCGGTCGACGAGCCATCGCTGATGCCGAGCGTCATCGCGACCGCCTTCGGCGTGCCCTCGCCGTCGATCACGAACGCGCGGCCGCGCGTGCCGCCGCCGCTCCCGGCCGCACCGCCGCTCGCGCCTTGGCTGCGTCCTGCCTTCATGGCGGACGCCGGCGCGGCCGTGTGAACAGCGTCGGAGCCCGCCGGCCGATAGCGGAGTGCGGCGTTGGGGATCTTCAGCACGTCCGGCTTCTCCACGACGACGAGCTTGACGTTGGCGGTCATGCCGGGCAGAAGTCGCCCGCCCGGATTGTCCACCGCCACGATCACTGTGTACGTGACGACGTTCTGCACGATCTGCGCCGCCTTGCGGATCTGCGAGACGGTGCCCCGAAACGTCTGGCCTGGGAACGCGTCGATGGTGAACGTTGTTCTGTTCCCCACGCGGAGTCGGCCGATGTCTGCCTCGTCGACGCTCGTCTCGACTTGCATCTTCGTGAGGTCCCGCGCGATCGTGAAGAGCGTCGGCGCCTGCAGGCTCGCCGCGACGGTCTGGCCCACGTCCACGGCGCGCGAGACGACGACACCGTCCACGGGCGCACGGATCGTCGTGTACGCCAGGTTCGTCTCCGCCTGGCTGAGCGCGGCCTGCTTCAGGTCGACCTGCGCCCGTGCAGACTGCAGCTGCGCCTCCTGAACCTTCAGCTGGGCCCGGGCGGACCGGATGCTCGCCTCGAGCGCCTTCTCACTCGCGCGCGCCGACTCGGATTGCGCGACGGCCTGCTCGTGATTCGCCTGTGCGGTGTCACGCTCCGCCTGGGCGATCAGCTGGCGCCGGAACAGCTCGGCGCCCCGGTCGTACTGCCGCCGGGCGTCCATCATCGCGACGTCGGACTTCGCCGTCTGCGCCTTGGCCTGCGCCAGCGCGGCGCGCGCATTCTCGACGTCGGCGTGGGCCTTCTCGAGGGTGGCCGTCTGGTTCAGCACGGCGGCCTTTGCGACCTCCAGATCGGCCCTCGCCTGATTCACCTGCGTCTCGAAGATCTGCGGATCGATGCGGGCGATGACCTGGCCCTTCTCGACGAGCGAGTTGAAGTCGACGAAAAGCTCCTTGATCTGGCCGGAGACCTGGCTGCCGACCTGGACGGTGACGACGGCGTTGAGGGTGCCGGTGGCGGACACGGCGGCGGTCAGGGGCCCTCGCTCGACCCGCCCCATCCGATATTTGGGTGGGTCGCCCCTGCTCTGCGCATAGAAGTACCCCGAGACGCCGACTGCGACGGCGAACGCGACCAGGACAAGCGACGACGCTCGCCTCAGCACAGGGCACGAAGTCCTTCGTCGAGCATGATCTCGGCCCGGTCAGGCGCGGGGGGAGTCTGGCCGACAATATCGCGCTTCGCGCCGTGCAGGCACTCCAAGGCCCGGTAGAAGGGGAAATTGACTATGGCGTCCTCGCGACCCGACGCGACGTACATGCTCAAGAATTGTTGGGCGGCGCTGTCCAAGGCGTGGAGAGAGCCAAGGTACCTGAGCGCCAAACGCTGGAGAGACACGACGAACCACGCGACGTCTCGGCTGGGGTCGCCCACATCATACTCATCCAGATCGATGGCCGCCGTGCGCGACCCGCTCAAGATCACGTGCTCCGGGATGTAGCTGCCATGCCCGCCGCAGCCTTCGATGGCCGCGAGGGTGGGTGCTGCAGTGTTGAGCTCCTCGAATAGCCGCTCGGACTTGCTGGCGAGCGGCTCTCCGAAGTCGGTCACCCGGTCTGTCCAATACCGATAACGCACGAACTCCGCGCCGAGGTCGGCGACGTTGCCGAGCCGTGGACTCACTGCATGGAAACGTGCGAGCCACCGCCCACACCGCTCGGCGGCCGCGATGTGCTCGTGCGGGCCACCGTTCAAAAAGAGATCCTTGGCCGACGGCCCGCGAACTTTTTCTTCCAGCCGGACGCCCAATGAAGACAGGTAGACGAGCGGCTGGGGAATCGAGAACTCCGCGTCCTCGCTGAAGCCAGCCCGTCGCAGGGCTTCCATGGCCTGAAAAACGTCCGAGCGGTCTGTCTTGTACACTTTCCCGATCACGTGATGCCAGCCGCTCTCCGTTCTCACCGCGATCTCGAAGGTACAGCGGTCTCCGTGCCATTTGAGTGCCCGGGCGCGCATCTCCCGTCGAGTCCCCCAACGCCGCTCGGAGACGCAAAGCCGATCGACCTCTTTGTGGAATTCTTCTTGAGCGAGCACGGCCGCAAACGGGGCGACACGCTCGTTGACCTCGGCCTCAGTGAACTCGAGCTTCATCCACGACTCCCCCACGGACATGTCGGTCAACCCGTGGCGAAATGTTCTTCGAGAACCGTTCCCAGCTCCTTCATGAAGTTCGAGAATTTGTGAGACAGGCGTCGGTGATGTCCCCACCACGCCAGCCACTTCAGGGACTGATAGAGAACGACGGGGGCGAGGTCGCGACAAAAACTCTCCCAGTCCATCGGCTGTCGCGTTTCGGCTTGATACGCTTCGAAGTACGCGGCCTGCAAGGCGTGCCGCTGCTGCCTGGTCCACTTGCCGGAGCTGAGGCTCACCAGATCGAAGCTGCCCGGACCCAGCGCCGCCGTTTCCCAGTCGATCACGGCAACCTCTGGGCCCGCGTGTCCTGTGCGGAGCATGATGTTTTGTCCGAAGAATTGGCCGTGGATCACCGTCCGCGGCCGGGCGCCCAACCAGTCGATGCACTTGGCGTAGCAGTCGAGTCCCCCGCTCACGAGCCGACGCTCTCCGGCTTCGAGATTCGGCAGAATCTGGCGAACGCGCTCGGCGCACTCGCGGTAATGCGAGTGGTCGTAGCGGGGAAGAAAGCTGGTCTGGGCCTCCGGCAGATCGCGGGTCGCTGCGTGAAAGCGCGCCGCCCATCGGGCCGCCACCGTCCAGCGTTCCACGTCGGCGAAGCTCCGAAGCAACGTCCTGCCACCGTCTTCGAGAAAGATCCAATAAAGACCGCGATCGTCCCAGCGCGACGCGTAGAGATGGAGCGTTCCGAAGTGCGCTGGTGAGAGGACGGATTGATACATCTGCAGTTCCCGATGGCTGGACGCGAGGCCGAACTCTCGGACCGTCCGCGCTTTGTCCATCTGATGCTCCGGGTTCAGATCTTTGAAGAACACCCGCAGTGGGTTGCCTCCGTCGAGCACGACGTGCAGGCGCTCCGTTCGGAAACTCGAGCTCGACCGCAAGAACTCGCGGCGTATCTCCCGGATTCGTACGGACCGTCCTCGCAGACGAGACAGCCCTTGCTCGAGGGTCTCCGCCATCAGGCGGGCGACCCGGTCGTCGTTCGACTGTCCTCTCCGCCAAGTCCTGTTCCACTCGCGTGACGCTGCGGTGACTCGCTCGCGCGGCGGTGTCGTCTTCACGCCGGTCACGCTCACCGTTCCTGGCATGTGAGAGACGGCGCCATCTCCACGAGATGGCCCCGCTCCAATTGCAACCGCACGTCGCAGGTCGCGACTGCGCTCGTCCGGTGTGTGATCACAAAGGCGGTGCGACCCTGCATCAGACGATCCATCGCGTCGAGGATCGCGGCTTCCGTCTTCACGTCGACCGAGCTCGTAGGCTCGTCGAGGATCAAGAGCGGCGCGTCCTTCAGGAACGCGCGCGCCAACGCGATCCGCTGGCGCTCACCCCCGGAGAGCTGCATACCGCGCTCCCCCACCGGGGTCGCGTAGCCACGAGGCAGCCCGACGATGAAGTCGTGCGCGCCCGCCGCCGCCGCCGCCCGGACGATGTCGAGTTCGTTCGTCCCCGGGCGTCCATAGGCGATGTTCTCGGCGACGCTGGTCGAGAACAGGACGGGCTCCTGGAGCACGATGGTGAACTGGTTGCGGAGGTCGGCGAGGCGGTAATCCCGGAGGTCCACGCCGTCGAGAAGGATGCCACCAGCGGTCGGATCGTAAAAGCGGATCAGGAGAGCCACAAGGGTCGTCTTGCCGGCGCCCGTTGGCCCCTCGATCGCGACGCGCGTACCGGGTGGCACCTCGAACGAGACGTCGTGCAGCACCGGATGGTCCGAGTTGTAGGCGAAGGACACGTGGCGGAACGCGACGGTGCCGGCGGCGCGCACGATCGATCGCGCGTCCGATCGCTCAGGGACATCGGGTCGCTCGTCGAGCAATGCAAAGGCTCGCTCCGCGCTCGCGAGGTAGAACTGGCAACTCGACGTCTTTCGGCTGATCGTCTTCAAAGGCTGATACAGCTGCGCCAGGTACCCCATCACGATCAGCAGCTGTCCCAGCGTGAGCGCGCCCGAGCGGACGTGGCGGACGCCGATGAGCAGGACGGCGGCCATACCGACCGCCATCGTGAGCCCGACGCAGAGGCCGTAGCGGCCTTCGAGCAGCGCGAGGCCGACGCGGACCGCCACCCCCTCACGGGAGCGACGGACGAACCGGTCGGTCTCGCGCGCCTCCTGGCCGAAGGCCTTGACCACGCGCAGGGCCCCCAGCGTCTCCTGCACCACCGCCAGCGCCGCACTCTCCAGCCGTTTCGCACGCCGCGACTCGCGACGCATGCGCGGGCGATAGACGCGCGACACGAAAAACAGCGGCGGCGAGATGGCCAGCGCGACGAGGGCGAGCTGCCAGTCCAGCCCCGCGGTCACGGCGATCATCGTCACGAGGGTGATCGCCGCGGTGGCGAACGGAATGATGGCTTCGATCACAATATTCTGGATCGCGGCGGCGTCCTGCTGGATGCGGTAGACGGAGTCGGCGGTTCCTCGCGAGTCGTGATACGAGGCGGACAGCCGCTGGACCTGGTCCACGAGGCGGGCTCGGAACCCGAGGACCAGCCGCTCCCCGACGTAGGCGCGCAACAGCGTGCTCGCGAGCGTCTGCACCTGACCGATCGCTGCCACGGCCACGAGCAGGCCGATCGCCAACAACAGGGTCGTGTCGGGGGACGGCGCGGCAGCGTCCGGGACGAACGGCTGCAACAACGCCGGCAGCGGGTGTCGACCCAGAACCGAATCCACCACGATCTTGAGCGGCACCGGAGTGAGCAGCGCGACAGGGGTCGCGAGCAGCCCGAGCCCGGACAGGAGCGCGAGGTGAAGCCAGTACGGACGCGCCTCGCGCAGCAGCCGCTGGTAGAGGGCGACGCTGCTCATCACGCACGCTCGTCCATGAGTCGTCTGAGGCCACGAGTGATCGTGGCCATGGCCGCTCCGCACTGCTCGAGCGTGCGCACGGCGGACAGCAGCGCAACGAGGCCGAGGACCGCGGCGGCTGGCCACGCGTCGTCGTGAAGCGCGCCGAGGCTGAGCGCCGCAAACCCGACCGTGAGGACCGGGCCACGCGTCGGGATGTATGGCCAGCACCGTAGCCGCACGAGTTGCCCACCACCATGATCTTCGACCCCCATCAGCAGCCGGGCGGCCCCGAAGAACCCGCCCCGCACCTCCAGATCCCAGCGGTCGTGCTCGCCGCCCAGCAGCACGCAGGCGGCCTCCTCCCGCAGGGTCGCTTTGAGAACATCGAGGCGCTGCTCCTGAGCCTTATAGCGCTCGCTCCACATCGAGCTCGTCACCGGCCAGAGCGGTGCCGGTTGCACCGTGCCCCGGCAGCGCCAGGGAGTGAGGCCCTCTCGGAGCCGCCCGCGCAGGCGAGCAAGCGGCTGGAGCAGGTGGAGGGCCGCGGTCAACAACCGCCGCTTCATCCGGGCCCCACGGTCGCTCCGCGTATCCGGGAAGGAAGCGCGCATGGCGCTCACGCAAGCCTGCGTCAGTGGCGGCAGGGCCGCGATGACCAGCACGGGCAGCAAGAGCTTGATTGGGCTCCAGACGAAGCTCAACGCCGACAATGCCACCAGCATGGCGATCATCAGATACCATTCCGGCATCTGTGGCAGCGAAGCGAGCAGGCTCGGGGCTGGCTCGTAGAGGGACTGATAGGGCGCGACGCCCCAGATGCCGTGGTAGACGCGCGCCCGGCGCCACCGGAGAGCACAGGTCAGGACGCTGCCATAGATGCGACCGGTCCAACGCACGTGCCCGGGGCCGTTGTACTTCTCGGGCCACTTCCGCTCCAGCATCGCTTCTGCCCGGCCGTAGCCGATCTGCTGCTTCCAGTAGGTGCGCACCGAGTTTCGGCGGTGGTGCCAGACCATGGCGGCGGCGCTGAAGCCCAACGTCCAGCCACGCTCCTTCAGCCGCCAGCATGCGTCCACGTCGTCGCCGGCGGTACGGAATTGCGGATCGAACCCGCCGATCGCCTCGAGGCAGGCTTTGCGGAACGCCATGTTGCATCCAGGGATGTGCTCGGCTTCGCTGTCGGTCAGCAGGACGTGAACGGGCCCGCCCGGCGCACGCGCGACGCACTCGGCGATGGGTCCATCGCCAGGCGGGGCGAGGTTCGGTCCACCCACCGCGGCGTGCGACGTGCTCAGGAACCGAGCGGCGAGGTAGGTGAGCCAGTGCGGATCGGGGTAGGCATCGTCGTCGAGATAGGCGACGATTTCGCCCGTGGCTGCCTTCAGGCCCGTGTTGCGCGCACTGGCGAGGCCACGGTTCTCGGTCCGGATCAGCCGGCAGTCGTAGTGGCGTGCGATGGCAGCGGTCTCGTCCGTCGATCCGTCATCCACCACGATAACCTCGTAATCGGGATACGCGAGTCGCCGCAATCCTTCGAAGCAGTCAAGAATGGTGCGTGCACCGTTGTACGTGCACACGACCACCGAGATCCGGGGCCACGGGAGGCTCGGTGCGAAGGGCACGTCGGCGAACGCCTCCTGGACGACCTCGAGGGCGGGCTTGGACGAACGATCGGCGCGCGTGAGGCCGAATGCCCAGTCCTCCACGTCATGGCCATGCCGGTACCACTCGTCGGTCCACGAGAACACGAACACGCCGGCGCATCCAGCCGCGAACGCCGTCCGCACCTGCCAGTCGAGCGACTGCGCCTGCACGTCGTCGCCATTGCGGAGACCGTCGAGTCCCAGTTCGCTCATGATGAGCGGTCGGTCACCGGCGATATTTTGCAGACGCCCCAGGTACGCCTCGAACCGCGCCGGGGACTCGAGGTAGACGTTGAAGCACACGAGATCGAGGAACGGGAGCTGGAAGTATTCCGTCGTGGGATAGTTGACGTAGGTCACGAGCCCGTCCGGGTCCTCGTCCTTGACCACCCGGCAAAGCCGCTTGAGGTAGCGCTCGATCTTTGGGCGACCCAGCCAGCGCGCCATCGGCGCCGGGATCTCATTGCCGAGGGCATAGCACAGGAGCGCCGGGTGACCGGCACACTCGCGGACTCTCCCGCGGATCAACGCCTCGATCTCGGCCATCTCCTTCTTGCGATCGACGAGGAAGCCCACATATTGTTCGGCGGACAATCCCACCATGACCCGGAGTCCGTGCCGCTGGGCCACGTCGAGCAGGGAGCGCGGAGGGGTCGTGTGCGGGATGCGGACGGCGTTGATCCCGTTCGCGGCCATCTGGGCGAAGTCGCGCTCAATGACGTCCAGGTCGTGGTACTCGTGGCCGCTCGCATCGGGGTGAAACGCCCCATAGGTCACGCCGCGAACGTAGAATTTTTCGTCGCCGACGAAGATGAATTTGCCGCGGACGAGCGGCCGGGGGAGCACCGCGGCGCAGATCGACGTGCTCGCGCGGCGAATCTCCGGGCTGATCACCTGAGCGATCGGGGCATCGGCCGTCGGCGACTTGGCTGAGGCGGCGATCGACATGCGGGCTCTCCTACGCCGCCGGGACCTGGTAATGACGCGCTGGCGTCGCGCTCGCGAACCACTCAATCGTTCGCCGGAGCCCCTCCCGCAGAGGCACGGTCGGGGCCCAACTGAGCCCGGCCTGGGCCTTCAGGGTGTCCGGCCGCCGACGCGTAGGATCATCCTGGGGCAGCGGCAGGTGGACGATGTCCAGCGTGGTCCCGACGAGCGAGGTGACCATTTCGGCCAGCTCGAGAAGGGTGACCTCGTCGGGATTGCCGAGGTTGAACACTTCGCCCGCCAATGCGTCATAGGTGGCGAGCCGGTAGATGCCGTCGACGAGATCGTCAACGAAGCAGAAGCTCCGCGTCTGCCGGCCGTCACCGTGTATCGGCAAGGGGATGCCCGACAGCGCGTGGGTGATGAACTGCGGAATGACGCGACCGTCTCCCGCGCGCATGCGCGGGCCGTACGTGTTGAAAATTCTGACGATGCGCGCGTCCAGCCCGTGCGCGCGATGGTAGGCCATCGTCAACGCTTCGGCGAAGCGCTTGGCTTCGTCGTACACGCTCCGCGGACCGATCGGGTTGACGTGGCCCCAGTACGATTCAGGCTGCGGGTGGACTTGGGGATCGCCGTACACCTCGCTGGTGGAGGCGACCAGGTATCGCGCCCGGTGCGCCTTGGCGATGCCGAGCGTGTGCAGGGTGCCGACGCTATCGACCTTGAGGGTGTGAATGGGATGCCGCAGATAGTCCCGGGGGCTGGCGGGACAGGCGAAATGCAGGACGAGGTCGATGGGATCGTCGACGACGAATGGCTTCGTGACGTCGTGCCGCAGGAACCGGAACCGGGTGTCGGACGCCAGGTGTGCCAGGTTCGTGGCCGCCCCCGTCAGCAGGTTGTCGATCCCGATGACATGCCAGTCTCGCTTCAGGAAATAGTCGCAGAGGTGCGAGCCGAGGAACCCGGCGGCTCCGGTGATCAACACGGTCGTGGAGGATGGGCTGCGGACGCTCATACATACACCCGCTTTGGCTCAACGCGCAGGGTCGCCTCCCCGCGGCCGAGGCTGTAGTACTCGAAACCGGCTGCCTGGACCTGCGCCGGCTCGAAGAGATTTCGCCCGTCAACGATGATCGGGGTTCGCATGAGGGACCGCATCTGGCCGAGGTCCAGAGACCGGAACTCGTTCCAGTCGGTGAGGATGAGGAGCGCGTGGGCATCTCGGGCCGCCTCGAGGGCCGAGTTCGCGTAGGTGAGGCGATCATCGGGCGGATACAGCCGTTGCAAGTTAGGCCCGGCGGCGGGGTCGTAGATGCGCAGGATCGACCCGGCGCCGTGAAGCCGGGGGACGACCCCGAGACTCGGCGCCCCGCGAATGTCGTCTGTATCCGGCTTGAACGCCACGCCGAGGATACCGATGACCTTGTCCCGCAGCACCCACAACGCCCGCTCGACCTTCGCAAGTAGCCGGTCCACACGAGCGGTGTTGATGTGCTCCACGTCTCTGAGCATGCTGACGTCCACGCCGTTGTCCTCGGCTACCTTGATCAGCGAGCTCAAGTCTTTGGGCAGGCAGGAGCCGCCGAAGCCCAGGCCCGCACTGAGAAAGTGGCCACCGATCCGCGAGTCCAGGCCGACGCTGCTGGCCACGGTCGTAACGTCCACGCCGAGTTTCTCGCAGAGGTCGGAGATCATGTTGATGAACGAGATCCTGGTGGCGAGAAAGGCGTTCGCCGTCTGTTTGATCAATTCGGCCGTCGTGACGCTCGTGACGACGATCGGACACTCGAAGCTGGGCTCGTAGAGGTCGAGTAGGAGCGACCGCGCACGGCTGGAGTCCGCGCCGATGACGATCCGGTCCGGCTGGAGGAAGTCGCGGACCGCCGAGCCCTCGCGGAGGAATTCCGGGTTGCTCGCGACATCGAAGGGGTGCTCTCGTCCGGCCAGGCGGCGGATCGTCCAGTCGATCCAGTCGGCGGTACGGGCGGGGACGGTGCTCTTCTCCACGATCAGCTTGTAGCCGTCGAGCAGCGGCGCGATGGTGCGAGCGACTTCCTCAACTTGTGCGAGGTCCGCCCGTCCATCGGCCCTGGGCGGGGTTCCCACGCAGAGAAACACGATCTCGGCCGCGGCCATGGCATCCTCGGCCTGCGTGGTGAACCTGAGTCGGCCCGTCTGCAGATTGTTGGTCAGCAATTCTGGCAGGCCCGGCTCATGGATGGTCGGCCTCCCGTCAGAAAGGCTCGCCACGATGTCCGGATCTTTGTCGATCGCCGTCACGGTGTGGCCCAACTGAGCGAGACACACCGACGTGACCAACCCCGCGTAGCCGGTGCCGAAGATTCCGAGCTTCAAGCCCAAGCTGGTAGCCTCCGGCCCGAGCGGCGCGTTCTCAGGCCGATCCGAGTGCTGTTACAATCGCAGACCTTTTACATAGTGGTTACTGAGATCGCAACAATGCCCATGATTGTCTACCGGCGAAGGAGGGTATTTGAGACCCCCATTCGGGTACACGGCACGGACAGTGATCGTGACCGGTGCGCAGCGTGCTTGTCAGAATCGGGGCGTCTGCCCGCTTCGTGGTGATCTGCTCGAACTCCGTGGGCGTCGCGTTGTTGAGACTGCTGTGCGGTCGAACGGCATTCTGCCGAGTCAGGGGCGGAGGGTGAGACGCTGCAGAGGATGGTCGACGGGGAGCGCAGGGCGATCCTTCTCGGGTTCCTGCCAGGGCCCCGGACGAGCCGTCGTGGCAGCTCGTACTTCG
>Ga0209378_1003425_pt1 | contig 10708 bp, 12 predicted proteins | sample GraSoiAngelo_156_FD_186170 | JGI IMG/M metagenome (GOLD analysis project Ga0209378, IMG submission 186170) | Grasslands soil microbial communities from the Angelo Coastal Reserve, California, USA - 14_1009_13_40cm (SPAdes) (version 2) | ecosystem: Environmental > Terrestrial > Soil > Grasslands ... | reverse complement strand
TGAGGCGGCATGAGCAGCAAACAAGAACATCCGATTCAGGCCATGGGGTTCTGGGTGTTTGGCTTCCTTTCTGTGGTGCTGGCAGTGTTGAAACTTACGGTGGCGGGATACTGGTCGTGGTGGAGGGCGATGCTGCCATTCCTGGCGTTTTTGGGCCACAACGCGGTGTACCTCCTGGCTGGGTTCCTTGCTTCTGTTGGCTGAAGCAGGAAGAAGATGAGGAGGAACCTACCACCGTGCAGAAGCATTCGAGGGAGGGGTACAACATAGCGGCGCTGTTATTTTTCTTCCTGTTTTTGGACAACCTGTTGCGACGAGTCGAAGGACAAGCCTGGAAGGGGTTCTGGCTATGCTCGGGGAGACTCGAGGTGGTGGTCCTGTTTGGGATGTTGAGTCTGGTGGCACAGTTTGTGTACTGGTCGCGGATTGTCAGCGGCCTCAATCAAGAGCACGCCTGAAACCTTGACGGTGACCTTTGAGGAGTTCAGCCCTACGCACGACTTTTTTTGACTATACGGGCTTTCGTGCAAGCCTTTCAGGCAAAAAAGCCGACGCTTTCACAGGAGGAAGCGCTTCTCCTCGCCAACGTCGTCGTGGAAACGGTAAAGGGTTTTCTGTCGGTGATCGCCGCGGCTGCTCCAAACCAACGCTCGACCGTGACGGCGGAATTCACCAAGATGCTCTCACTGTATCTTGTAGCTAAGTTCCGTTAGGGCGTGGCGTGCCTGGGAATGGATGGCGCGTGGCTTGCTAGATTAACCAGGTGCCGACGAACGCTAAGTGCTCGGTAGACATGCTTGTTGCGATGGGGGTTGCGTATCAGTTGGAGTACATCCAGCTCACGCTTCGTTAGGCCTCCCTCACCCAGATGCTCGGCTTGCCGCGCGGCCACCTCGGTGTGAACGTGCTTTAACTCCCGTGCTAATGTCGGCCATCCGGAAATAATCCAGATTGGGACATGCGGATCTGTAATCAGAAGTCGGCTTGTGGAAAGTGATCTCCGCACTTGGCATCAATTCCCGATGGATTACGGGCGCAGTACAGCGGTTTGAGTGATGTTGTAGGCTAATTGTTTCGTCGAACATCAACGGTTTAACAAATTCCGATTCCAACGCTTGGTGTTCGGAATCAGTGAGTTGGGTTCGGTTTGAGAGATCTCCGAAGCCAAATACCCCGATCGGGCACTGTTGCGCAGCTGTTGTGCAACTCCCTGGAGGGGATTGGTCAGCATTACACTCTGCCTCGGATTGAGCTTACGGGCGTAGTGCTCGACCCGAGCCTGCCCGTCGCTGCGTGATTGGATCGCCAGCCCCTGCTCAACCTGGGCACAGGTTATTCGCGAAGAAGTTGATGGACCAAGGGAATCGCGATTGAACCTTCGCCTACTGCCGACGCAACACGTTTGACGTTCCCGCCGCGCACATCACCGGCGGCGAACACGCCCGGCAGACTGGTTTCGAGCAGATACGGCCGGCGCGCGAGTGGCCAGTTCGCGGCACGCAGCTCATCCGCGGAAAGATCAAAACCGGTCTTGATGAATCCTTTTGCATCCAGCACGACACAGCCCTCAAGCCACGTGGTGTTCGGAATAGCTCCCGTCATTACGAATAGATGAGCAATGCTCTTCTCGATGGTCTTGCCGCTCTGCCCGTTCCGCCAACTCACACGCCCAAGGTGTTCGGCGCCATCGAGCCCGACAATTTCAGTATCTGGAACGACCGTGATGTTCGGAGTTTCCTCGATCCGCCGAATCAGATAGCGCGACATGGTGTCTGCCAACCCGTCTGATCTGACCACCACGAAAACATGTTTTGCGCTTTCAGCCAAAAACACTGCCGCTTGACCGGCCGAATTTCCACCGCCAACGACGATGACTTCCTCGTCCTTGCATAGCTGAGCCTCGATAAACGTTGCACCGTAATAGACTCCAACACCTTCAAACCGTGAAAGATTCTCGACGGCCAGTTTTCGGTATTTCGCACCGGTAGCGATCACGACGGCGCGCGCCGGGACTCGAGCGCCATCTGCTAATTCGACGACATAAGGCTTATGGTCGCAGATGAGCCGCGTCCCTTTCACGAGGAGCATTTGCGCGCCGAACTTCTGTGCCTGTGCGTAGGCTCGGGACGCCAGACTATTTCCCGAAATACCTGAAGGAAAGCCAAGATAGTTCTCGATTCGCGAACTGGAGCCAGCTTGGCCTCCCGGCGAGTACGTTTCCAGCAGCAGGACATTGAGGCCTTCAGACGCACCGTAAACCGCGGCAGCTAGGCCCGCTGGTCCTGCGCCCACGATAACTAGATCACGCACCTCGGATTGGTCCACAGCCTGGTTAAAACCGAGACAGTCGGCAACCTCCTGGTTGGTGGGATTACGCAACACAGTTTCGCCTCGGCATATCACCACTGGAATGTCGGACGCAGAAACGTGGAAGTGATCGAGCAGGCTCTGTACGTCAGCATCGCGATCGAGATCGATGTAGGCACAAGGGTGGGCATTGCGCGCCAGGAATTCCTTAATGCGGAGCGTGTCAGCTGAGTGGCTGGACCCCACAACGGTGACGTCGCCTAGGCCCTGCGCGAACAATTCTGCCCGGCGAAGAATGAAGGCACGCATCAGGATCTGGCTCAACTCTCCATCGGTCTGCACTAGTGCCAACACATTTTCGCGGCTGACCTCGATGACCTCACTGGCTACACGGGCCCGGATGCGGTTCAGAGCACGCCGTCCGGAAAGCGTGTTTACTTCGCCAGTGAACTGCCCCGGTGGTACATGTGCGATCAATGTTTCATGAGCACCAGAAGGGCGCACCGTCTCCAGTTCGCCGGAAATTACGACGAAAATCGGTATGTTCTTGTCGCCTTGCTCGAGCAAGACATCTCCCGCTTTGGCTGAACGAGCGTGACCGTGACTTGCGATTCGGCCGATTTGCGCCGATGTCAGCGTCGGGAACACCTGATCAGCCCGCGAAGCAGTCAGCGGAAGGTGAATCGTTGGTTCGGTCATAACGCGCAACAAAACAGAGCGAAATCCTCAGTTTGGAAGTATATGCCTGTCAGTGTTTCGCTCAAATTCCACAGCTCGCGGGCAAATTCTCGATCAGCGTGTGTTTCACGGTGTCCCACTTCTTCGTTGTGGGAAGCGAGAACAGTTGCTCGGACGCAGCATTCCTCCGTGAAGTTGCTCAAATGCTTTACTGTCACGCGATAGAAGGGGACGACAGTTGCACAGACCGTTGCAGGGGCCCACCTTGTTTCCGGCGGATACGCGACCGTTTTCCTAGACCGTTGTAGCTGCAGACCTTTATTGTAGCTGTTATTAAGGTAGAGTCCTCCGATTAGGAATGCTGCATCGCCTCTTGCACGCATCTGTGTTAGTATGAATCTCGCATGAGTGCACTGATTTTTACAGGCGGTTTACAGGCGGTTTTGCCAGGAAGGCTTGCAGTCAGGGGCGACCTAGGCGAACAGTGCGCTGTATGCGAATCTTGCAAAGCCCTTGTTTGCAAGGTTTTACGCTAAGTTGTTGATTCCACGGCTGGGGACGTAGTTCAGTTGGTTGGTTAGAACGCTGCCCTGTCGTTGGTTAGAATCCCGCACTGTCACGGCCAATTCCCTCCCCCCGCTCGTCATTTCGCTAAAGAAGTGACGCGTGGTTTGTGCGTATCCACTGCTCAACGTCTTGCTGCAAACTCTGCGCAATCCCGATCATCTCTTCGACTTCGCGATGGGAGATTCCGCCGCCAATGTCGTAGCTGCTCACGTTTCTCTTTTTCCGGAACGCATCGAAGGCGCGGATGAACTTCGCATCTTTCCCTAAGGTCAGTTCCAGTGACTGAATGACCCGGTAGTGATGATTCTCGCGGGACGCGCGATACCCAGCGGCCGCAAGGGCCGCCGTCGCGGCCTGCAATGCCGCGTTGTAAGCGATCGCGAACCGCCAATCGTCCGACACGTCTTTCGCTTGGCTGTCTTTCAGGTCCCGCGCCACAATTCCGAGCAGGTTGCCGATCTCCTGCTTGCTGCTCTTGTGCGCGACGAGCCAGCCGTTATTGACCCAGTCGGCGAAACTCACGCTCGTCTCCAATCACAAAGAGTTTCTTTTCCTTCGCCACGCTTGAAAGAAAGTGATTCTTAGCTGCGAGCTTTTCGCGAAATTCGCGGGAACCGAAGACGGTTGGATTCACCTCCCGGCCCAGTTTCCGTTCGATCTCGCTGAGGGCGGCCACCACGTCCTGGAAACTCACGTTGCCCACGACCATCAGATCCACGTCGCTCGATGCCTTTTCCTCGCCTCGCGCAATCGAACCGTACACAAAGGCAAGTTTAACTCGGTCCGCCAATCGAGCGAGTCCTTCCTGCAGAGTGTCTCGTATTCCGGACGTCTTCGCGAGAATGCTTTTCAATTCTTCGAAAATCGGATTCTCACGATTCGCGCGGTAATAAACCTGGTTCCCGCGGCGAAGCCTGTGGAGAAGCCCGGCGTCCGTCAATTGTCCGAGTTCTCGCTGCGTGGCTCCAATCCCTGTTCCGGCGCGACGTGCAATTTCGCGCAGATAGTATTGTTCGTCAGCGTGGCCATAGAGCAGGGCAAGGATCGACCTTCGGCTTTGGCCGAAGAGGACTTTCGATAGCGAAAGGACCTGTGTACCCATTCCAGGTACAATTGTACCTATATTGGGTACGATTGCAACGTCTTTGGATTGAATAGAACAAAGCTGCCCTTTAGTTGGTTAGAATCCCGCACTGTCACGGCCAATTCCCTCCCCTGTTCGACAACACGCACGAGAATCAGCATATGTACCCATATAATGGATGCTTTTGGCGAGGGAAGCGAATCGCGTCAACCGGAGCCCAACCTTAGGGAACAGGCAGGTTACAGACAAGAGCCTAACTGACAGCGGGAACCGCTCCTGTCGGTCCTCCAGGTCCTCAAAGATTGGCATGCTGGCCGCTTGGATTTTGAGCTAAACTGAGGAACAGGAAAGAAAAATGGTGCTTGATTGGTCACAATGCCCCGCGGTCGAAAGCATCCCAGGAAAGGTAAGCGGTGCCTGGGTACTTCGCGGAACCCGCATGCCTGTCTCCATCATCTTTGAAAATTTGGAAGCGGGCGCCAACATCGATGACATTATGAATTGGTTCGAAGGGCTGGATCGTGACCAGATTAAGGCCGTTATCGAATTTGCCGCTCGTAGTCTGGATGAAACTCCTTCGTCTGCTGTTAGCCGCTGATGCTCGTTCTCTTTGACCAGGGTACCCCTGTTCCTATCCGTCCATTCCTCAAAGAACACACAGTCCAAACAACCGCGCAGCGAGGGTGGGACAAGCTCAAGAACGGCGAATTGCTAAAGGCCGCTGAGGACGCCGGATTTGATGTGTTGGTCACCCCCCAACAAAAATATCCGCTACCAGCAGAATTTGACGGTTCGCACGATCGCGCTCGTCGTGCTGGGCAATCCGCAATGGCCAATACTGCGCCTGCATGTGGAGCGTGTCGTCACTGCCGTGAACGCGGCGAGGCCGGGCAGTTACACGGAAGTCGAAATACCCGAACGCTGATACTAGCCCAGAAAGGCGCCGCCGCTCCCTTCCTAGTTCGCCTCTTGCGGCGCTCTGCGTTAGGGTTTCACTCTAAGTTGTCGATTCCACGATTGCGACTGGTTCAGCTGGTTAGAATCCCACACTGTCACGGCCAATTCTCTCCCCCGCGTCAAAAAGATCTCGCGCACACGCGTATATACACACGCGTATATAAAGGATGCCTCTCTACTTCCACGAAATGCGCGTTTTCCATCCAAGTGGACTTAAGACCTGAACCGCTCCACGCTAAGACTTATCGTTACCGATCGGCCCAACCGGGGCAACTTCCTGTTTGCCGACCACTCGCCCAGAACGCATCTTTTCTCGCTTTCCACACCGCGAATCTGGATGGCTGGCTCTTAGCGCAGAACCTCGTATCGGTACTCCGTAGGACTGGTTCCGCAGATTCGGCGGAACCCTCGCGCAGCTCCTGTACGGAAAGGCCCGGCTGCTCGAAGGCGGCGAAGTGGTCGCCCTTCTTTAGCTCGCTTTCGCCCCTGCGTCGCGCTTTTGGAAGGCGGCTTCTCCAGCGTCGGACACCTTGACCCACTTCGGGTCAGGCGAGGCCTCGGCCTCGTAGTTGTCGTGCCAGTTCCACCACTTGTACGTCGGGGTCTGGGGGTAACCCTCTGGCGAGTCCTCCCAGGTCTCCTGACGACCGAGGGCCGTCATATCGAGGTAGCTCCAGGTGGTTCCCATCGCCTCGTCGCCGCGGCCGTTGATGAAGTATGTGCGGAACACCCGCTCGCCGTCGCGGATGAATGCATTGTGGCCGTGCCACTGGTCGACGCCGAGGTCCACATCGAAGCTGTCGGTGATGGTGTACCAGGGCATCTCCCAGCCCATCCGCGCCTTCAGGCGCGCGATGTCCGCCGGCTGCGCGCGTGAGGCGTAGGCGAGAGTGGTGTCGCGGGCGTTCAGATGGGCCAGGTACGCGACCTGATCGGCGCCCAGGGAGCAGCCGCGGCAGGCGTGCTCGGGCCAGCCGAACACTCCGGGTTCGAAGAAGGCGCGATAGACGATCAACTGACGGCGGCCCTCGAACAAATCGAGCAGGCTTACCTTGCCCTTGGGTCCGTCGAACTCGTACTTCTTCTCCACCGCCATCCACGGCATTCGTCGACGCTCAGCGGCCAGCGCGTCACGGGAGCGGGTCAAGGCCTTCTCCTTCACGAGCAGCAGCTGGCGCGCAACCTGCCACTCCTGCGGCGATACGACCGGCGGTGTTTTCATTCCGCCTTTCTGGTTCTCCATTTTCTGCTTGCTTGTTGCCATATCATTTCTCCTTTGTTTTCCTGTCGCTAATTAAGGCGTTCCTTAAGCGCTGGCAGACCGCTGCGGCACGAAAGCGGCGAATTGGCGCTCAAGCGCCTTGGATACACCAGCGCGCCAGCCCTCCGCGATGGACCGGGACGTGGGATCGGGGAAGATCTCCTCTTCGCCTTTTTCCAAGCCGTCGAAGATGCCTACGGCTGCGGACTCAGTCGAGACTTTCGGTATGTTGAAGCCGCGGTTCATATCGGTGTCCACGGGGCCGAGGACGACTGCATGGACCGTCACGCCTTGGCCGGCCAAGAGCGCTCTCAGTGACTGCGTCAAGTTGAGCGCGGCGGCCTTTGATGCTGAGTAGGAAGGTATGATCGGTAGGGGAGCGAGCCCGGCCAGGGACAAGTCGTTGACGATGGCCCCTTTGGAGCGTTTCAGCAGCGGCAAGAACGCGTTGGTCACTTTGAGCAAACCGAGGAAATTGACCGCCAAGGTCTGTTCGAGCACGTCGAGATTGCTCAGATCGTCGTAGATGGCGATGCCTGCATTGTTAATGAGGATATCGAGTGTGTCGACCTCATCGACTGCCCGCTGGATCTGCGAACCGTTGGTCACGTCGAGCGTCAGGGGCGTCACGCGTTTATCAGGATGTTGTAGAGCGCCGCGCGTTCCCGCATATACTTTTTTTGCTCCGCGTCGAAGCGCCTCATCGAGAAGGGCCCGGCCGATACCACGGTTGGCGCCCGTGATCAAGACTGACTTATTTGAAATATTCATGCATTCTCCTTTGTTGACTCACCTTTTGAATTCAGAACCTCAAAAACTCAAGCTGAAAATCCATTTCCCTTACTGCACCTCGTAGGCCTCCGGAAAGTGCGCATCAGCACTTACCTGTTTGTTGTATCGCTTGCGATTCCTGCCAGCCCGACTCGGCGGTCTTGGCCTGTCGGGCTACTCTTACTTGAGTTGGCAGTGACTTCGTGTCTCGGCTTTTTCTTTTGAGACAGCTTCACGGCCAATGCCGTCAACGCTCCGGCGGAAGTCGCGCTGGCGACGATCAGCCCCATGCTTGCTAAACAGAATGGGCACATCGCATCACCTCTCATTCGGGCGGCGAAGCGCGACCGCTAAGCCGCCTCTGTATGGATGACGGGCAAAGTGGGGCGATTTCTACATCAGACGGCGGAAGGAATCCGAAGCTTGGGAGACTGCTGATAATACAGGTTTATGTCAGATTTGGGTTTCAGACTGCGGCGAAAAAGCCGGAAAACTCAACCGCGTTTCTGGAGCAGGAACTCTCTCACTGCGGGATCTTCCGCCAGACCGATCGCTCGGTCGTAGGCGTCTGCCGCCTCACGCTTTTTCCCAAGACGCTGCAGGAGGTGAGCGCGAACAGCCCAGTACGGTTGATAGTGCGACACAGCGTCCGGGGCAATCGGGTCCAAAACGGCGAGTCCTGCTTCTGGTCCCTCCGCTTCCGCAACTGCGGCGGCGTATCCGAGTCGTGTGCCGAGCGCGGGCGATATGCGGACCAGCTGTTCGTAAAACAATGCTATCGCCGCCCAGTCGGTCCGGTCGGTGTGTGCACGCTCAGAATGTACCGACTGAATTGCGCGGTGCTTTGCGATAAACGCGTGCCGCAATCCGCGCCCACAGTTCGACTGGAAACAGGTCGATAGCCGGCTCGTAGCCCCGAAACGCCTTACCGATGGAATGCGAAGCTGGCAAGAAAAACGTGGTCTTGAGAAGGCTCTGCGTGCGCTTTGCTATACTCGCTCTGGAGATTACCTGCCGGGAAGGTCTTTGTTAGTCGGAGAGGTCATCTCCCACCCTGGCGCCGGTACGACAAATGTTCCAGCACTCACTTCGGACGAAACGAATCCCTCAGCCTGAAGTTGCTGGAATGCTGCCACGACTGTACCCCGGGCAAGGCCGTATTGTGCTGCCAGGTTTCTCGTGGACGGCAATCGTGCTCCGGATTTCAATCGGCCATCAATAATTGCGGAGCGCACCTCAGTATAGAGCCAGCGCCACATCTCCTGGCCACCCTTCCGTGGTTCTAAGACCAGGTCTTGAAATGTCTCTACCTTCGGCACTGTTTTAGGCACCTATCATGGACTAGTCATCCCGACGATGATGGACCTTCCGGCTACTCCATTCCAGGCATCACATCACCGAAAGGACAGAAGCGATGCATAACATGAAGGAGCTCATCCTCTCGGTATTTATCTTTACCTTCGGATTTGCCACGGCAACGCATGCCCCGCAAGTGAATACCCTCTTTACGAAACAGCTTCCGGAAGCACCGGGTAAAGAGATTGAAGTCATTACTGTCAATTACGCCCCAGGAACCGTCGACACGATCCACCGACATGATGCGCATGCGGTTGTCTATGTTCTCGAAGGGGAAGTTGAGATGCAGGTTCGCGGAGGCATGCTTCAGCGGCTTGGTCCCGGGCAGGTATTTTACGAATCACCTGAAGACGTTCATGCCGTAAGCCGTAGCGCGAGTAAGACGAAACCAGCGAAGTTCGTCGCATTTTTCATCAAAAATGAAGGAGCACCGATTCTCACTCCCGTTCACTAGCTTCGGACGCGAGCAATGAATTTCTCCGATGAAACCATTTTGCATAAATAAAGCAATATTCCTTACGTGGAGGCACGTATGAATTCAAAAACCGCGCAACTCACCGAGAATGGGACAGAGATTGTCCGTCTGTTCGCACGGTTTGCGCTAGGCTAGGAGCTTCCTTTCTATCCGCTGTGGCTGATCGTTTTGGCTTATGGGGGCCACATGGAGCAAAGAACGTATCCTGGGGAGATTTCGCTCATTTCGTGGAGTACACGGGCGCGGTAACGTCTCTCTTCCCCAGTTCATTGACGGTGTCGTTTGCATGGGCAGCTACCGTCGCGGAGACCCTCTTTGGGATATTGCTCATCGCAGGCTTCAAAATACGAATGGCCTCCGTCCTCTCCGCTCTTCTCCTTTTGTCATTTGCTATGGGCATGGTCACAGGTCTTGGCATCAAGACGCCATTCGACTATTCGGTCTTCTCGGCGGCCGCTGCAGCTTTCTTACTGGCGTTCTGGGAGCCTGACCGATTCACGTTGGACAAGCTTTTGAATCGATTACGAAACTGAAGAAAAGAGGACTATGTGATGACGATCGACGAAGTGGAAGCCTTAATCAAAACCAAGACTCGGAATAAGGTGAGAATTCACCGTCTCGAAGAACGCGCGGGAGACTCCGTCGCCTTTCTGAACTACTCCATCGACGACAAAAACCAGATGACGATCTGGCACACCGAGGTCCCACCATCGCTGCAACACATGGCCATTGGAGGAAAGCTCGTAGAAGAGGCTGTCCAATTGGCCTCGCGTGATTCGTCTCGTCTCCGCATCGTGTGCCCGTTTGCGAAGGAACATCTAGCGCGTCATCCCGAGCTCAAGGAACGTTACGCCGTTGCTGATCAAGCCTTGATCGCGGACAACGAATCATTGAGCGGCGGTCAGACCATGGCCGGAGCGTAGCTTGATCTACCGAGAGAGGCGTAGCCCGCATCGAGGCGGTGAGGCCAAGATTTTGATCGATCCGTTTCTGTCCGATAACTTGTCCGGGGACAACGGACGGAGCGACTACCTTACAGGCAAGAACTCGACACAGGGAGGTGACTTATGAAGGCGATTGTGGTGACGGATCAGGCTGCGGGAACGGCCGGGGTGAAGCTGGTGGAGCGGCCCGAGCCGCAGGCGGCGATAAACGACGTCGTTGTTCAGATTCATGCGTCGGGATTCACCGGGGATGAGCTGACGTGGCCCTCGACCTGGACCGATCGCGTCGGCCGTGACCGGACGCCTTC
>Ga0209378_1003422_pt1 | contig 10711 bp, 8 predicted proteins | sample GraSoiAngelo_156_FD_186170 | JGI IMG/M metagenome (GOLD analysis project Ga0209378, IMG submission 186170) | Grasslands soil microbial communities from the Angelo Coastal Reserve, California, USA - 14_1009_13_40cm (SPAdes) (version 2) | ecosystem: Environmental > Terrestrial > Soil > Grasslands ... | reverse complement strand
TTGTCATAGCGCATCCCCCCGATCTTGCCCCGGGCGAAGTCGCGAAAACGATCGAGCTTCTTCCTGATGGATCCCGGAACGTGGTTCGCCTCCTTGAATCCCAGGGGGCGGAAGTAATCCGGAAGATCCGTTGTGATCCAGATCGTGCTCGGTCCCCTGCGGATCAGCTCATCCACGATCAGTTTTCCTATGCCTTGTTTTCGTCTTTCGTGTAGAACCCCCACACAGCCGAGCTCCGTGGCGTCCGGGTACGGTTTCAGGCGGCCAAATCCCACCATCAACTCGCCGTCCTCCACCACGATAAACTGCTCGGGCTGAAGGTTCTCGTAATCAAGATGAAACTCGCCGATCATGCGCACGATAGCAGGCATGTCCGGGTTTGTTGCGTTTCGTATGGTCAGGCTCATATTGATTTCGGATTGCGGATTGCGGATTGCGGATTGAAAAACCACATGGTTTCAGATTCCGAATTGCCGATTCCGGATCTCGCTGATTTCTCAATCCGCAATCCGAAATCCGCAATCCGCAATCCGCAATTCACGGAAATCCGCGTGGACCTTCTCGCTGGTTGTCCCCCTTACCGCTGCCTCCACGAGCCGGGAGACGTCCAGTGCCGACTCGGCCTGGTCCAGCCGCTCGATGCGCGCCATCGTCTCCGGATGCTTGGGTACGAACATCGTGCAGCAGTCCTGGTCCGGCAGAATGCTGATGTCGTACGTTTCAATACTGCGAGCTGTCCGGATGATGTCTTCTTTATCGTCCCCGATCAGAGGCCTGAAAATCGGGAGCTGAGTGACGCTGGAAACCGCTCTAAGGTTTTCCAGCGTCTGGCTTGCTACCTGGCCCAGGCTGTCGCCGGTCACCAGCCCCTGAGCCCCTTCCTCCAAGGCCAGAACTTCGGCTATGCGCATCATGAAGCGTCGGTACAAAAGCACGCGAAGGGGAGGTGGCGCATACGCAACGATCTCGCGCTGCAGATCGGCAAAAGGGACCAGGAAGAGCTTCGATTCCATCTCATAGCGGGAAAGAACCTGACTGATGCGACGCACCTTTTCCTGCGCTTCGATCGTGGTATGCGGAAAGCTGTGAAAATGAACGAAGAGCACTCTGCAGCCGCGACGCATCATGCGATAGGCGGCTACCGGAGAATCAATGCCGCCCGACAGCAGGCACAGCACGCGGCCGCTGGTCCGCGCGGGGAGCCCGCCTCCTCCAGGAATCTTGTCGAAGTAAATATAGGCGTGCTGGCCTACGAGCTCCACGAAACAGGTGAGATCGGGGTTCTCCATCTTGGCCGGTACGCCCGTCAGCTCGCAAACGTAGGCTCCCAGTTCCGCGTTGACTTGCTGGGAGTTCATCGAGAAATCTTTCGTGCCGCGGCGGGCCTCGATTTTGAAGGACCCAAAACGCTTCCCTGTCAGCAGCTCCCGCAACGCGCCGCGTATCGCTTCCAGATCCGCGGCCACCTCCCAAACGAATGCGAAATTGGCTATGCCGAACGCCGTGCGCAGGCGGCGCTCGATTTCCTGAATCGGTGACTCGAGACGAAGCGGTATGAACAAGCGCCCGGCAAAGCGGCGGATTCCATCGTCCGCCAAACCGTCAAGCAGCGCGGTGACATGCTCCTTCAAACGGTTTTCGAACCAGCCACGGTTATTCTTCTTAAGGTTGATCTCATGATAATGTATCAGGACAAATCGCTTCAAGGGCCGCTCCCCGCAGTGTGTATCTTAACCCAGGGCTGGAGAGTGGTCAAAGCGTGACTGTGACGAGCAACCCGATTTGGCCACAGAGCCACGGAGACACAGAGAAAATCTTATCTCTGTGTCTCCGTGGCTAAAGATTCAAGCCGGAGTTGACGATGACGCAGGGCAAAAGGACGCCTTGGAGTCGCAGGGAATTTGTTGCTCGATCCTCTCGCGCTCTGGCTGGCCTCGTGTTTTTAGGCAGGGAAGGGCCCTCGCAGTCTGCATCACCCGTGGCCCTGGTGAAGAATCCCGATAAGAGCGCGGCGCTGAAGCGGGCTCTGGAGTTGATGGAAGACCTGGATTTCGCGCAAAAGGGAATCTATCTCAAGCCCGATTTTAACAGCCCGCACGGGTTCCCGGCCTCCACCGATCCGGACATGCTTCGCGATGTAGTGACGCAGCTGCGAGAAAGAAACTGCGGGAAGATCACCGTGGCCGAGCGAAGCGGCATGGGGATCACCCGCGAGATCTGCGAAAAGATCGGCATCCCGGATCTGGCAAAGCGTCTCGATTTTTCTCTGCTTCCTCTCGAAGAGTTGCCTGCAGAGCAATGGCGCCGCGCGCTGGAGGAAGGGTCGCACTGGAGCAAAGGAGTCGAGGTTCCCGACTGGCTGGCGGCGGGGGCGCCCGTAGTGCAGATATGCAATCTCAAGACTCACCGCTTCGGCGGGCATTTCAGTGCCAGCCTCAAAAACTCGATCGGCCTTGTAGCGAAGCATGCCAGCGCAGGGACCCGGCGGAACTATATGGCGGAGCTGCACTCCTCTCCGGATCAACGCGTCATGATCGCAGAAGTAAACCAACTCTACCGGCCCCTCTTGGCCGTTATGGACGCGAGCCGGGTTTTTGTGGACGGGGGACCGGAAGCCGGAGACCTTGCCTACCCGGAGGTCGTGGCAGCCTCTCGGGACAGGGTGGCGCTGGATGCCGTGGGCGTCGCGCTGCTTCGCCTGCACGGCGCCGGGGGGCCGGTGTCGAGAGGTCCCGTGTTTGAACAAACCCAGATCAAGCGAGCCGTCGAGCTCAAGTTAGGATCTCAGTCGCCGAAGCAGATCCGCGTCCTGACGCCGGATGATGAAAGCCGGAACGTGGCGTTTCAGGTGATGGCGGTGTTGGAGAAAGAAGAGGAAAAGAAGTAAAAACTTTTGGAACCACAGATGAACACGGATAAACACAGATAAACCTGGCACAGCATAGCCGCAACGAAGAAAGAATCTCACCTCAGAGACGCAGAGCCCGCAGAGAGAGATTTGGCAAATGACAAATGACCAATGACCAATGAAAAATGACAAATCGCAGTTCGTTGTCGGGACTTCTGACTTCTATTTGTCATTGGTCATTTGCCATTGGTCATTTGTCATTTGACCGAAAAATCCTTGCCTGGTTGCGAAGGATTTTCGCCTTAGTAGCACAGATCTGTGTTCATCTGTGGTTGCACTCATGGCTAGCTGGTCGGGGCGTAATAGCCTCGACGGAAACGAACTCCGACCCCTTTCTCTTCCACTTTTATCTCGACCCGGCGGTAACCGCCGTCCCTCGCCTTATTGGACGAAAAATAGCCGATATTATACTGGCTGCGCAGTTCCTTGCTGATTTGCTGGAACGAGTCTTCCAGTTCTTCCACCTTGAACGGAACAAAGACTCGACCGCCTGTTTCCTCCGCAAGCTGCTTCAGGACCTTGTCCCCCTCTTTGCTCGAGCCCACGCCGAAGAAGCCGCCGCGGTTGACACTGATGGCGTAGATTATTCCCTCGGCTCGGAGAGCCATTTCCAGGGCCTGTTGCAGCGTCGACTTGCTCGACATGTCCTCGCCATCGGAAAGAATGACGATCGCCTTTCGCCCCATTTCACGGATCAGCTTTTCGTCGGAGATGTGATAGATGGCGTCATACAGGGCTGTCCCCCCAGCGGCGCGCAGAGTCTTTATCTGCTTGGCGAGTTTGTTGGAGTCATTCGTGAAGTCCTGCACCAGCGTGACGCCCGAATCAAATTCCACCAGGCACGCGCGATCCTTTTCCTGCAGCACGCTGTAAAAGAAGTTTGTGGCGGCTTCCTGCTCGAACTTCAATTTGGGAGCCACGCTCTGGCTCGTGTCAACCAGCAGGGCGATCGTCAAAGGCAGGTTCGTTTCCCGGCTGAAGTTCTGGATTTCCTGCTGCTTGTCGTCCTCGTAGAGGGTGAAGTTGTTTTTCGTGAGGGTTGTAACGAAGGAATTGGTTTTCCTGTCCCAGACCGAACAGAAGATATTGACCAGATCCACGCTTACGCGATAAGTCTGATCCGAGAGTCTGGGCTGGCCGTCAGTTCGAGGCTTTGTCGCGGGATCCTGACCTGTCATTCTTGACGGACTGAGGATTAAGCCAACGAGCAAGAAAACAACCAGTGCCAAGCGAAAACTGGTCAAAGTCATTCTTTCCTCACATCCTCCTGACTTCGGCCAAAAATTATAGGGGTGGCGTGGGGCACGAGTCAAGGCGCAGGCAGGCGGTGTAGAAGTATAAACGCCCGACGAGTTGTGAAGGGAGGCCAAGATCAAGAAGAATTCAAGCACTTTATTCACCACGGAGACACGGAGCACACGGAGATGCACGGAGAACCCTCTGTGAAATCTCCGTGCCCTCCGCGGTCGTGAGAAAAAATGTAGCGCCGGCTTCCAGCCGGCAAACGGTCCTGTTGACGCAAAAGGAGTTATCCAGGCTCACATGCCGGCGAGACGACGGCGCTACGATTCTTTCTCATGACCTGTGTCTCCGTGGTGAAACAGGACGTCTTGCCGCTGCAGGGTCACTGTCTGAATCGCACCACGAGGTGCCGGGCGGTGTTTTCATTGGTATCTGAGAGCCACCAGCGGGTCCACGCGCGCGGCGCGGCGCGCAGGAAAGAACACGGCCAGCAGTCTTCGCGCGTGGCGCTGCATTGCCTGACGCCGCCTCGAAAAAAAGGCTAACCCCCTGCATCGTGACCCGGCGCCTCGAAGTCGCGAAACATGTGGTGCCCCGGCCACCCGTCAGCGAGGCAGCGTGTCTGAAAAATTCACAACAGTGGGATCTGTCTTGGCGTAAGATCAGCGGATGCGGTTCTCCGAGGGAGCGCACGGGACCGTTCAAGGTTAAACCTGGCCGACTTAATCGCTATGTTCGGAAACCGACGACTCAGAAATAGATGAGCATCGAACCGAATTGGCTCTGATGCGGGCCCTGAGCGTGAATAACCGAGGCAGGAGGTTTCCAAGAGGGATTCAGCGGGGATCTCTGGCAGGTGTTCTCAAGCTGGCCCACAGGTGGCAGTTCCCCTTGATACTGATGGCTCTGCTGGTGACGGCAAGCCTGAGCATCTGGCCGGTGATCCGCGCGCCAGTGGAACCGGCCCTGTCGCCACTCATAGTCAACGATGTGAGCCAGCTCAACCCGATTCCGGTGAGCGCAGTCATTACGCCGACGACCACGGCGGAGATCGCCGACGCTGTGAGACGGCACGCCGGGCCGATCTCGATCGGCGGCGCACGTCACAGCATGGGTGGCCAGATCGCGACCGAAGGCGCCCTTCACATCGACATGCGCCGGTTCAACAGAATCCTTGAATTCTCGCCGGCAAATAAGACGATCACGATCCAGGCTGGCGCGACCTGGCGCCAAATCCAGGAGCGGATTGATCCGGCCAACCTCTCCGTTACAATCATGTAGTCTTACGCGAACTTCACGGTCGGGGGATCACTCTCTGTGAATGGACACGGTCGGTACGTTGGGGTAGGTCCCCTAATGCGGTCCGTAAAGTCGCTGAAAGTGGTTCTGGCGGACGGCTCGATCGTCGAGGCGAGCCCCATCGAGCAAACAGAGATCTTCAATGGTGTGATCGGCGGTTATGGCGGGCTGGGCGTCATTACCGAGGCGACGCTGCAACTCACCGACAACGTCAGGGTGAAGCGCCACACCAAAATCATGCCGATCACCGGGTACAGGCAATACTTCTTCGACCACATTCGTGGTCAAACTTCGGCAGTGTTTCACAGCGGGAACATCTTCCCGGTTGACTACGCGGTGGTTCGTGCAGTGACTTTTTCTAGGACCGACGATCCGGTGACGGTCGAGGATCGCCTTATTCCAGCCGATCAGACGTATCGGCTCAACCGGCTTGCGTTTTGGATCGAATCGGAGTGGCCGTTTGGCAAGCTGATTCAGCGACGCCTCGTCGATCCGATATATTTCGACGGCGAACCGGTCACGTGGCGTAACTATGAGGCCAGCCGCGATGTTGCGGAGCTTGAACCTGCGTCTCGAACGACCTCTACGTATCTGTTGCAGGAGTACTTCGTTCCCGTTGAGCGCTTCGATGACTTTGTGCCCCAGATGCGCAATGTGCTGCGACGGAGCAATGTGAATGTGGTGAATATTTCGATCCGTCATGCCACGCAGGATCCGGGATCTCTCCTGGCATGGGCGCGCACTGAGGTGTTCGCGTTTGTAATCTATTACAAGCAGCGGACCGATGGGGCGGCACAGAAACAGGTCGGTGTCTGGACCAGGGATCTCATCGAAGCGGCCCTAAGCGTTGGGGGCTCATACTATCTGCCTTATCAGCTTCACGCGACTGAGGAGCAACTCAGACGTGCCTATCCACGGGCGGCCGAATTCTTTGCACTGAAGCAGCGGCTGGATCCTACCAACAAGTTTCGGAACCAGCTGCTCGACAAGTACTACCGCCCGGCTGCGGCGAGTGTTCACCAGTGAAACGATCGCCGTCACGACTGTCCCCTCACCCGGGAGAATTTCCAAGGGGTTTGCACGTCACTGCTGGATGCTCTTCAAGAAGTCTTGCAGCTCCGAAGGCAGAGGGCTTGTGAAGGACACAAGTGCGCCGGAGCTTGGATGATAGAACTCCAGTCGGTGAGCGTGAAGAAATACGCGTTGAAAGTGTTCAAGCGCTTCTCGCAAGAACGCCAACCGAAGAGTGCGGCTACGATTGCCTCCGTAGAGCTTGTCTCCCACGATCGGATGCCCCTTGTGGGCCAAATGAACTCGTATCTGATGGGTTCTGCCTGTTTCTATTCGAATTCGAAGCAGGGTCCACGGGCCGTATTCCCTTTCCACCGCGTAATGAGTAACAGCATTGCGGCTGCGGCGGGCGTGTACGGACATCTTCTTACGGTTCTTAGGATCGCGTCCCAGAGGCAGGTCAATAGTTCCCGCCGGCGGCGTGGGCCTTCCGTAGACCAGGGCCAGATATTCTTTGCTGACTCTTCGGCTCTGGAATTGCCGTGAAAGCGCCTGATGGGACGGATTGTTCTTCGCGACGACCATCAGGCCGCTGCTCAGTTTATCCAGGCGGTGCACGATTCCCGGTCGCACCGGGTCTCCGGCTTCGATAGGCCCCAGATGATGCAGCAGCGCATTGACCAGCGTGCCCGAGCGAACGCCGGCTCCGACATGGCACACCATGCCCGCGGGCTTGTCGATGACGGCGAGATCCCCGTCTTGGTAAATCACCGTAACCGGTAACTGCTCCGGTCGCAGAAGGGGCGGGGGTTCCGCTCTCCGATGGAGGATGATTTCGTCCCCCGGACGGACCAGATACCCGGTCTTGGTCCGAGCTCCGTTGACGAGAATCTCTGCGGCTCGAATCCATGCCTGGACTTGGGAACGGCTCGTGCCGGTGATGTGCCGCGCGAGGTATTGGTCGAGCCGAATATGCACTTCCCCCGGCTGAACGATCCAGCGGGAAGAGAGTTCTTCCATCAGCTTTGGGCCTGCGGCGTTCGCCTGCGAAGGTACACGAAGAGCGCAAGAGACGCGATGGCTGTGAGGATTCCGATGAACTGCGACGTCGACAGAAGGTCGTGTAAGACGAATCCACGGTCGTCGTCGCGGTAAAACTCGATGATGAAACGGAGAACCGAATAGATCATGAGGTACTCGAGGATTATCTGCCCTGTGAAGTGCCTCTTACGCAGGCGCCACATCAGGTAAAGGAAGAGTGCGAAGGTGGCAATCGACTCGTAGATCTGCGTGGGATGGAGGGGGATATTGAGCGGTACGCCCACGTTATCGTAGGCGTACTTGCTTGTGAAGGTCAGGCCCCACGGCATCTTCGTGGGCTTGCCAAAACAGCAACCCGCAGAGAGACAGCCAAGACGGCCGATCGACTGACCCAGCGCGATCCCGGGGGCCGCGAGATCCGAGACTTTCCATCCTGGAAGGCCGCTCTTGCGCAGATACCACGCCGCTGCCCCGAGAGAGAGCAGAAGCCCTCCATAGTAGACACCGAACGAGCGCAACGTATAGAGCGAAAGGATCTCGCGTGGATTTTGGGAATAATACGAGAAATCGGACAGGAACAGGAGGATCTTGGCCCCCACCAAAGCCGAGACGATCACGATGAACCCCATGTTCCAGATTTTGTCCGGGTCCAGTCCTTCTTGCTGTGCCTTGCGGCTGGTGAACCAGATTCCGGTGATGAAGGCCAGCGCCAGGAGCAACCCGTACGTGTGGATCGTGACGGGACCAATGTCCAGAATCCTGGGATACATGAATATCTCTACTCCGGGAATCTCTCGTGAAAAAGCGTAGCGCCCCGCTCAGCGGGGCGGAAGGCGCATTCTGAAACGCAACAACTTATATGTCCCTTGGGGCGGGACGCTGCAATTTTTTCACACGTTCTCAGTTGCGCGCGGCGCGTCATCTCAAATTTGAAATTTGAAATTCAAGAATCGCCATTAATCGCCATCTCAAATCTCAAATTTGAAATACCTATTCTTCTTCCTTCCCCTTCCGCTCCTTGTTCGCCTCGTCGATGATCTTTTGAGCTATGTGCGCGGGAACCTCGTCGTAGTGCGACATCTCCATGTGATAGGTGCCCCTTCCTTGCGTCATGGAGGTGAGCACGGGCGCATAGGAAACCATTTCCGCCATAGGGACCTGTGCCTTGATCACCTGGGTGCCGCGCCTGACATCCACACCCTGGAGCCTCCCGCGCCTGCTCGTCAGGTCACCCATCAGGTCGCCCGCGTACTCCTGAGGAGCGTAGATCTCGACGTCCATGATTGGCTCCAGGAGCACCGGGTTTGCCTGTTCCATTCCCTTTTTGAAGGCCAGGCTCCCCGCAACCTTGAATGCAAGCTCCGACGAATCGACCGGATGATAGCTGCCGTCGTACAAGGTAACCTTGAAGTCGACCACAGGGTAACCCGCCAGAAACCCCTTCGCAGCCGCATCCACGATTCCCTTTTCAACCGCCGGAATAAAGTTCCTCGGGATCGCGCCACCGAATATTTCGTCCACAAACTCGAAACTCCCTCCGCGGGGAAGAGGCTCGATTCGGATCTTGCAATCGCCGTACTGGCCATGCCCTCCGGTCTGTTTCTTATACCGGCCTTGCACGTCCGAGCGGCCTCGAACGGTCTCTCGATAAGGAATCTTTGGCGTCTTGAGGAGCACCTCCACGCCGTATCTTTTGCGCAGTTTGGCCACCTCGGCTTCCACATGTAACTGCCCGGATCCCGCCAGAAGGAGCTGCTTCGTTTGGGGATCTCGATAGTACTTGATCGCAGGATCTTCTTCGGCGATGCGAGCCAGGGCGCTGCTGATCTTGTCCTCGTCCCCACGGCTCTTGGGTTCGATGGCAAAGGTGATGGACGGCTCCGGTATTTCCACAGGTGGAAACACAATGGGGTGGGCCGGATCGCAAAAAGTGTCTCCCGTGGTGGTTTCCCTTAGCTTTGTCACCGCGAAAAAGTCCCCCGCCTGGGCCTCGCCGAGAGGGCTCATCGATTTGCCCTGCAAGGCCTGCAGCGGCCCGAACTTTTCGTTCTTTTCTTTGGTTTGGTTGTGATATTGGGTGTCGGATTTCATCGCGCCCGAATACAGGCGGAATATATTGATGCGGCCGGTAAAGGGATCGGCCACCGTCTTGAACACGTAGGCGGCATAGGGTTCCTGGACGCTCACTTTGCGCTCTATGGGCTCCTTGGACTGCGGGTGGATTCCCTGGACTTTTCCTATCTGCGCAGGTGACGGGACGAATTCAACAATGGCGTCCAGGATCTGGGCGATGGCGATGTTAAGGCTGGCACTGGCGCATAGCACCGGGACCAGGTTGCGCTGCCTCACGCTGCCCCTCAGCCCTGCCAGCAGATCCGGGCCCTCCAGGGTGCCTTCGGAGAAAAACTTCTCCATGAGTTCATCACTCCCCTCGGCCACCATCTCGACCAGTTTTTCCCTGGCTCGAGCGGCTTCGTCTCGGTATTCGGCCGGGATCTCGATTTCTTGAAATTTCCCAGAATGATCTTTTTCGTACCGGTAAGCCCTCTGGTTCAGTATGCTGACGACTCCTGCGAAATCCTTTTCCGCTCCCAAGGGAATCTGAATCGGAACTGGCGCGCGTCCGAATACCTCGGCAACCGATTCGAGCGCCCGCTCGAAGCTGGCGTTATCCCGATCCATCTTGTTAAGGATGATGATACGCGGCAGCCCGAATTCGTCGCAAAATTCCCACACCTTTTCCGTCTGAACCTCTACACCCGCAACCGAATCGATTACGACCAAGGCCGCGTCCGCCACCCGCAAAGCCAGTTTGGTCTCGGTAAGGAACGGGCGATATCCGGGCGTATCCAGGATGTTGATCTTCTTTTTGTTCCATTCGCAGTGAGCCACACCTGTGCTTATGGTGATCTTTCGTTCGATTTCCTCATCTTCCCAATCTGTGACCGTGTTACCGTCTTCGACGCGTCCCAACCGGCTGACGGCTCCGGAGTCGAATAACATTGCGGAAGTGAGTGTGGTCTTGCCGGCGGCGCCGTGTCCTACAATCGCGATGTTCCGGATGTTATCGCTCTCGTAGACCCTCATCAAAGGCTCCTTTCCGGCGAAAACCCGTCAGGATTGCAAAAGAAGGTGATACTACCACAGGCACCAAACACCCGCAACTCACCCCCAAAACCAAAGGAATCCAAGGAATCCGAGGAATCCAAG
>Ga0209378_1003421_pt1 | contig 10716 bp, 9 predicted proteins | sample GraSoiAngelo_156_FD_186170 | JGI IMG/M metagenome (GOLD analysis project Ga0209378, IMG submission 186170) | Grasslands soil microbial communities from the Angelo Coastal Reserve, California, USA - 14_1009_13_40cm (SPAdes) (version 2) | ecosystem: Environmental > Terrestrial > Soil > Grasslands ... | reverse complement strand
TGATCAGGGCTAATGCAAATAGTAGGGGAGATGTTTTCATACTATCCTGCTCGTGGCTTTCGAGAGAGGACTCTCGCTCATATTCCTTTCGGAAAGTGGATATTAGTAACCATGCTTCCCTCAGCGAAAGGGAGATGTTGAAAGAGTGAACTATCGTAAGCTTGGGATTTCCGGGCTTAAGCTCAGCGAACTCTCGCTGGGCGCCTGGGTCACCTACGGTGGGCAGGTCGGCGAGGAAGTCGCAGTCAAGTGTATGTCGGCTGCTCACGATGCTGGCGTGAATTTCTTCGATAATGCCGAAGCCTACGCTCATGGCAATGCGGAGACTGTGATGGGGAATGCGATCAAACGCCTAGGCTGGCGCAGAGAGAGTATCGTCGTCTCCAGCAAAGTCTTCTGGGGCGGAGATGGACCCAACGACAAGGGATTGTCGAGGAAGCATGTCTATGAAGCATGCCGAAATTCTTTACGAAGGCTTCAACTAAGTTATCTAGATCTATTCTTCTGTCATCGTCCTGATCCGAACACGCCGATCGAGGAGACGGTTCGAGCAATGGACGATCTCATTCATCAGGGTCTGATTCTCTACTGGGGAACCTCAGAATGGAGCGCGGCAGATATCATGCGAGCTTACGGAATAGCCCGAGAACTTGGTATGACCCCTCCAACGATGGAACAGCCACAGTACAACATGCTGCACCGGGAACGGGTTGAGGTTGAGTATCTACCGCTGTATCGGGAGATTGGACTTGGAACCACAATCTGGAGCCCGCTAGCCTCAGGACTCTTGACTGGGAAATACAAGAATGGTGTCCCTCCAGGCTCGCGAGCCACGCTAGAAGGGTATGGCTGGCTGCGGGAGAATCTGATAACCCCCGAGAATATTGCGAAGGTAAGTCAGCTCGAGCCGATCGCAAAAGACCTGGGTTGCAGTATGGCGCAGCTGGGCTTGGCCTGGTGCCTGAAAAACCCACACGTCAGCACCGTGATGACAGGAGCCAGCCGACCAGAACAGGTCGTCGAGAACATGAAGGCAATCGATGTGGTCGCCAAACTGGACTCTGGAGTGATGGAAAGAATCGACGAGGTTCTTGGAAACAGACCAGACACGGAAGAATCGGGCTAGGCGATTTGCTCCACGTCACGGAAGCTGACGTGAGAAATCTTCTGCCATTCTCAAAGGCCATCGAACTGGCTAGAGAAGCATATCTGAGACTCGCGAATGGGAAGGCGGTCAATCCTGATCGCGTCTGGTTGACTGTTCCGAACGGCGCCTCAATGTTCTTTATGCCAGCATATGTGTCTGGACAGAGAACGGTCTCCGTCAAGATTGTCCGCCTCAATCCTAGAAACTCGACAGTCTCTCTTCCTACCGTAATGTCCGACATTCTCGTCTACGATTCTCAGAGCGGGGTCTTGCTTGCGGAGTTCCCCGGCGAGAGCTTGACCGCGATTCGGACCGCTGCGAGCTCTGCAGTGGCGACAGACGTTCTAGCGCGGAGACATGCGGAATGCTTAGGGCTGTTGGGTACTGGTCGTCAGGCAGAAGCTCACGTCCCCGCGGTTCGACTGGTGAGGGACATATCCCGAGTGGTCGTCTATTCACGGGATAAGGGTAGGCGGGAAGCGTTTGCGCGAGAGATTTCGCGAAACCACAAGGTAGAGGCCTTGGCCGCCAGTTCTCCTGAGCAGGTCGTGAAAGAGTCTGATCTGATAGTAACGGCGACCACATCACACACGCCGCTGTTCCAGGGAGAACTGGTCCAGAATGGCTCGCACCTGAACGCCATCGGAGCTGCAGAATCCAACGCGAGAGAGGTTGACACAACACTAGTCAAGAGGTCCATTCTGATCGTAGATTCGCGAGAACAGGCTATCTCCACATACGGAGACATTATCGTTCCAATTAGAGAGAAGGCAATTGAAGCGACCCATATTCGAGCCGAACTAGGAGAGTTGCTCGCCGAGAAGCTTTCAATTTCGCGTGGTCCTGAGGACATTACTCTGTTCAAGTCTGGAGGACTAGCGGTTCTCGACGCAATGGCAGCTGATCACATTCTGTCACAGATCTCAGGAAAAACTCTCTAACTCTGAGACAGTACGAGCCTCGCTCGTTCTCAGAATCCCCTCTTTCTGTACGAACGGAAGACCAGCACGTCGTAGAGGATCTTTGAGAAGCCTCCTGTCAGAATCGGTAGAGATGAAGCGCCAGCCATGAACATTACTGCAGTGAGCGGTCCGCCCAGAGTGCCGCTCAAGCTCCGGGACGTATTTGTTACCGCGTTGGCTGGGACTCTGTCTTCGTCCGTGAACAATTGCGCCATGAAAGCCTGTCTTGTCGGCACATCCATCTGAGAGATGCTCTGTCTGAGAAATAGGAACGCGATAGCAGCTAAGAATGAGCCTGCTAGCGGGACCATGATGAGAAAAACGTTGGACAGTAAGTGAGTGGACACCATGGTTCTAAGATTCCCCAGTTTCTCAGCTAGAACCGGAGCTGCCAATGTCGAGAAAGCGGTGACCACGTTGACCGCGAGGAAGATTTCTCCGAGGCTCGATAGTGATATTTTGTAGACTTGGTTGAACCAGTATGATAGGACGAACTGGGATACGAGGCTCCCGCCAAACGCGTCGATCGAGTAGAAGAACGAAAGCTTTGTGATGTCCCGTCTAGCTTCTGGACGAACGTTGCCAAGGCCGATCTTTTTCGGTCCAGTCTCTTGAGACTCGATATTTCCTATTCTACGATAGATAACCAGCAGGAGGACTCCTACCAGCCCGTATACGAGATAGAGTAGTCGAGACGCTAGAAGACTGTCTTGGAAATAATCAGGAACCGACGCAGCGAACGCTCCAATAGATGATGCTCCATATCCTACGAAATTGTAGACCCCGAAAGCCCGGTTCCTCCGCTCTTCCGGCTCGAGGATGGGTAGCACGCCCGTCTCGATGGACTGGAATGGCCCGGCCTCAGTCCCGGTCGTGCTTATGTTACCTAGAAAGAGGCCAAGCAAAATCAAGGGCAAGAAGATAGTGGATGAGAGCAGAACTCCGGAGACGATAACCAGGAGGCTGAAGACCAGCAGGGATCTTTTGCGACCCAGATAGTCTCCGTACCATATCAGTAGGATGTTGAAGAAGGCGTTGCCCGCAAGGATTGCAGTAAGCCCTATTCCCACATACAGGGCTGAGTACCCCAGCCTGACAAGATAGATTGGAGTGAGGATGCTCAGCAGACTGGCGACGGAGGTTCGAGAGGCTTTCGAGATGAAGATGTAGTGGAGCCTCCGCATCTCTCAATATTTACTCGGAAGATGTGGTCATGAGGTTTAGGTAGACTGCTTGAGCCCTAGACGAGCAATAGGAGCCTCAACCTAGGGTTAAATCTCAAACCCGTATCGGCTGTTCCATGCGTTTCTCGACGAGGGCAATACATGCGGGTCAGGACCCTGATCCTGTAACTGGTAGCGTTACTGTTCCCGTCTACCTCACCAGCACATATCAGCAACCTGGCCCCGGTAAGGAGGGAAAATACGTCTACAGTAGAACCGCCAATCCAACTCGCACAGCCCTTGAGGAATGCCTAGCTAGCCTAGAGGCGGGACGACACGGCCTGGCGTTCAGTAGCGGCATGGCGGCTACAACTACAATCCTCTTGTCGCTGAAAAAGGGCGACCACGTCATTGCAGGGGATGACATCTATGGCGGGACCTACCGGTTATTCGAACAAGTTCTCCGGAACTACGGCCTACAATTCACATACGTCAACCCGGAAAACCCAGACAATGTCGAGAAAGCGATCCGGAAAAACACCCAGCTTGTCTGGATTGAAACACCGACCAATCCCTTGATGCGAATTGTGGATATTCGACAGATCAGCAAGATTAGCAAGAAGGCGCATGCTCTTCTTGTTGTAGACAACACCTTCATGAGCCCGTATCTTCAGAACCCGCTAGAGCATGGGGCAGACATAGTCGTTCATAGTACCACCAAATACCTTGGCGGCCACAGCGACCTCATCGGCGGCGCCACAATCACAAAGGATGAAGATGTTCAGAGCCGTCTCAAATATCTGCAAAACGCTGTCGGGGCCGTTCCAGGACCCTTAGACTGCTACCTAGTCCTCCGCGGCATCAAGACCCTGGCTGTCCGAATGGATCGGCACAACGAGAACACCAGAACCATCAGCGAATTTCTGGCTAAACAACCCAGGGTCGAGAAGGTAAACTATCCAGGGCTTCCTGATCATCCGCAACGAAGCATCATCAAGCGTCAGATGAAGGGCAACGGGGGAATGCTCAGCTTTCAATTGAGAGGCGGCTTCAATCAGTGCAAGAAACTCCTCGAAAGGCTCAGCGTATTCACGGTTGCTGAGAGTCTCGGTGGTGTCGAGAGCCTCATTGAGCATCCGGCGAGCATGACTCATGCCAGCGTTCCGAGGGATAGACTACTGAAGCTTGGAATCTCTGACAACCTCATCCGTGTCAGTGTTGGAATAGAGGACGTAGAGGACTTGGTTCAAGACCTGAACCGAGGCTTCAAGGCATTATAGGTCTACTTCGCGACTCTAAATTGGCAAGGTTTAAATCAGAACTTCCGATATCGTATATCCGATATCGCTTAAATCCGAGACGATCGAGAGGAGGTGAAACGAGACGAGTCAACATCAATGGAGATATCCAGGGCGTTTCTTCTTCTGGGGAATATTAGCTCTCATAGCAGTAGTCACGACGGTTGCGGCGATTAGCTGGGTCTTCTTCCGACCAGTGGGCTACTATCCTTACGGCTTCGGCTTCTTCCCATTTGGTTTCTTCGGTTTCTTCTGGATATTCGCAGTCTTCTGGTTCATCAGATGGGCTTTCTGGCCGTGGCGAGGGTACGGTCCGCGGCGGTACTGGAGATACGGCGACCAAGCCTACTACATCCTGAGGGAACGATATGCTAGAGGAGAGATCACAAAGGAGCAGTTCGACCAGATGACGCGAGACCTACAACAGCACAACCAAGGCTACCAAAACGTATAGGTGACGCCAAATATTTCGCGTCATCCTTCCTTTGTTTTTCGTCAGGTGATTCTGCTTGCGGACGTCTGCTCCAGAAGTTTTGAAGAAACTCCGGAGCGTCGAGGCTTAGAACGGCGACACGCTAGTGAAGTTGAAGTCTCGAGCCAAGATTCCGGGTTGTAGCATCGCAGTTCCGGTGAACGATATGTTCCTGACTGGCTCGGTGAACCCGTCAATATTATTGAAGAGTTCTAGAAGGCTCTGGTTGAACCTCAGATTCTTCACTGGTCTCTTGATCTCACCATTCTCTACTAGGAATGTCCCGTCCCGGGTCATACCTGTCAGAGTTTTCGTTCGAGGCTCTACTTCTCGAATGTACCAGAGTCTCGTGAGCAACAATCCCTTGTCCAATTCACCGACAAGTTCGTCGGTCGTCTTGGTCCCTCCCTTTCCTTGAATGACGAGATTCGTTGGAGCCTCGCCTAGCGGATTGGGTAGTGGCAGCTCATGCCCTGTGGGATTGACGCCGTCGTACCTGTGAGCCGATATCCTGCTTGAGGCCAGTCCCTTGAGTAACCCGTTCTCAACCAGAGTCAGGTTACTTTTCGGATAGCCTTCTCCGTCGAAGGCTGGACCCGTCTGGAGTGGGTGGTAGACGTCATCCACGAGCGTTACATTGTCACCAAGTATCTTCTCGTCCATTCGACCGGACAAGTAGCTTCGTCCCTCGCGATACTGTCTCACTCCGAAATCAGGAGAGAATCCGGTGCTGGCTGAGACTATGAAGAAGAACAGCATTTCACTCCAGGCATTGGGATCGATTACAACGTCAAACTTTCCTGGCGTAATCTCTGACTGGGACCTGTTCAGCTTGGCTCGTTCTAGCGCTGTCTCCGAAACTTGCCCAGCGTCCAGTTCTGAGATATCGGCAAACGTGGAATTTGCATATCCCGTCTGGTTTCCATTGTCCGCGTCCATCGTGAGCGAGAAGTAGCCGCCAGTTCCCTTGTAATCTGCTTCGAGTCCGGCGGTGTTAATCATGAAAACCTCGTCAACACTTGTTCCCAAAATTCCGGACGCTAGAAGGTCGTTCTTTCGTGCGAGCTCAATCGCGTGAGCCACATGACCTGCCTTGGTTTCGGCTGACTCCTGCACTGTCCGTTCATGGTATCTGTTGACGCTGTGATATTTCTGGCGTCCCAGCATCGGGAGATAGTCCGGGTCTTCAGGAGCGGTTTTCAGTTGGGAAACAGCTTTCTCGACGGCCTTCTGAATGAAGCTCTCTTCGAGCCTCCCGGTGGTAGTTCGTGCTTGCTTCTTTCCAGACGCTAGCCTTACTGAGAGTGTTCTGCCTCTTGTGAACTGAGATTGTCCAAGTTCATTATTTCCAAAACGGAGGAACTCGCCCGTCGTGGATGTCAGGGTCGCCTCTATTTCCTGGGCTCCTTTAGCGAACTTTCGTACGACGTCGAAGACCCGATGCCCTTGCTGTGCGAGGGAGGTTTGTTTCTGTGCGCTGCTCTGCGACATGGCTAGGACGCTCCAAATATTCGGATGTTTCTGAACCTTGAAGGCGCAGCCCCGTGGCCTGTGCCCATGACTTGCTGTGGCTGACCCTTTCCACAGTTCGGGGTTCCCCAGAGGACCCAGCTCTTCTGGTTGCTGACTGCGTCGCAGGTGTTCCAGAACTCTGGAGTAATTCCCGAATAGCCAGGGCCTCGGATCATTTCTCCCAGGCTGCCGTTCTTGATCCGGTACCCTTTCTCACAGTTGAACTGGAAGTTGTATCGTTTCTGGTCGATGCTCCAGCCGTAGTTTGTATCCATTAGTATCCCATCCTGTGTATCTTCTATCAGCTCATCGTAGTCCCAGTCTCCCGGTTCCAGGCTCACGTTGGTCATGCGGATGATCGGGAGCTTGTAAGTGTCTGCTCTCATGCAGCCGTTACTCCTAGTCTCTCCAACCTGGGACGCTGTGCCGCGTGACATTAGGTAGCCGATGAATTTTCCGTTCTTCACGGCGTATTTTCTCTGAGCCTGGACGCCTTCATCATCATAGGCGAACGTACCAAGCCCGTGTCCGTGTGCCAATGTAGCATCCATTACGATGTTCACGTGTTCGCTGCCGTATTGCAACTTTCCAAGCTGATCAGGTGTCAAGAAGCTTCTACCTGCAAAATTGGCCTCGTACCCAAGTACCCTGTCGAGCTCGATGGGGTGACCGCAGGACTCGTGCACTTGCAGTCCTACTTGGTCTGCGCTGAGGATAACGTCCGACTTGCCTTCTGGGCATCCTTCTGCCTGTGTCAGCGCTAGTGCCTCCTTTGTTAGCGTTGGAGCTTGACCGGGAAGGTCTAGCTCATCGAGGATTTCGTAACCACCCAGCACATACTGCTGTATGGATCTTCTCTGGATGCCCGATGGCCCCTTTGCCGCTACAATCAGTGACGCGCCTGTATGCGTCAGGTCTTGAAAGATCTTGGACCCTTCAGAGTTCGCGAAGTATTTCTCGATCCTCGTCGAGAAAATCTGGCCTCTTCTCGCTACAATGCCCTCTTCTTTCATTCTCCCAGTTGCATCCTGGAGAAGGCCATACTTCGTATCCGTAGACACTGCGAGCGAGTCCTTCTTCTTCGGCGAAACCCAATCGTCTACATGAACCGGTTCCTTAACGAAGAGTGCTTTGGATCCTATCTTTGCTGCACCGCGAGCCAATGCCAGTGCCTTACGCGTCGTATCCCGGATATTTTCCGGGTTGACTTCGTCGGTATCTGCGAAGCCCCAGCCTGAATCTTTGTAGAGGACCCTTATTCCAGCACCAAGGTCGTTCAATTCTTCACTTGCGGGATTCTCATTAATTACGCTGACAACTTCGGAGACTGTGTTGACAAGTCTGAAATCCGCATAATTAGCATTCTCTCGAGCAGCAGTCTCAAGACAAATCCTTGACAGCTCTTCCCCAAGGCTCTTTGTAGAATTCACGTCGCCGATTCTGGCCCGGTTGGCTTTAGAGCTTTCCGGTGGGACGAGTCAAAGACAACTCCATGGCTAGGAGGAACTGCAGCTGGTAGAAGCAGGACGTTGTACCACTGTGAAAATTGTGGGTACTTTGGTCCAATCTTCTCCCAGACAGCTAGCTCGCGAAGACTCGAACGCGGGTTGTAGGATCAACACTAAAGGATCAGGATCTCGTTACCATCGTGTTTTCTTGATTCCTAGGCGATATGCGCCGTAGTTTGTAGCTAGGTGTATCGGAGGCGTCACGACAACAACTAGTAGGATCGAGATGAGTCCGACTTGGAAGAACGCATATCCAAGCACAACGCTCCCAAGAATGAAATCGAGCTGGTCCAATATTGGAAACGCCTTGCCAGGTTCTACGTTGAGTCGACGTTTCACGAAAGCACCTAGGAGATCTCCCAGAACTGCTCCAAGCGCAATCATGAATCCCGCTATCGCGAGCCGGGAGTCCACGACGGACTCGGCAAGTCCAATAAGCGTCCCCACGAAAATTCCTGCGATTACTCCTCGGACTGTCTTGTGAGGCCCAAAGATTGGCCGGCCATCGGCGAAGCTTCTGCCACCATCAAGCGGCGCACCTCCCCCAAGTACGAGAGGCGCAGCGTTGGCAAAGTAGGCGGGACCGATGAAGAGCAGAGCGGAAGTTATGAGTCCCGTCATCTTCCCGAACCGGCGTAGCCAGACTGGCTATGGTTAATAATTCAAGCCCTAGACGTCTTCTATACCGTCTTCGCCGATCTTGAATAGGGAATGAGAGGCCGAAATCTCGACTCCGTCCTTCTTCTCCAAAATGCAGTCTCTCACATCTGTCTTCGGGGTCTGTCTAAGTCTCAGAACTAGATCAGACCAGTGTTTCAGGGTTCTAGTCGCCACCGGCTCCACTAGCCATTCTCCTCCAGACGGTGTGCTGTGGACCTGTCCGGTGAGTAGTACCCATAATTTGAATCGGGCTGCGAGACTGTTTAGGTGGGCGAGCTGGCGATTGAGTTCTCGATTGCGAGCAAAGATCTTCTCGGACCCTCCGTTGTCTGCTCGGTAGAGTCCAGTGATCGAGTCCATCACTATCAACGCTGGAGTCTTGGTAAGCATATTTTCTAGATTCTCGATGATTCCAACTTGGTCTTTGAAATCCTCGGGTTGAAACAGCACAATCTTTTCGGCAGACTGAGGGCCTCCAATCATACGTTCTAGCCGGTGAGCCGAGAATGACTGGTCAGCATCCACGTAGAAGACCCGAAAGTCCTTTCGGGCCATTTCCAGAGCACATTGCATAGAGAGTATGGTTTTGCCGGTCGATGCTTCGCCATAGAGGAGGCTTATCTGTCGAAGCGGAAAACCGCCTCCCAGCAACATATCAAGCCCCCGAACCCCTGTGCTGAGAGATTCCAATCTTGAATTCGCAATATTTCGTTGCGAGGTAAGAAGCTTAGCCAGCTCTGATATTAGATGTCTAAACCAGTCACACTCGACCTCGAACAAGGTCACACATTACTTCTGAAGGGACCGGCGTGGATCAGAGCCAAGAGAGGAGATGCGCAATGCTTGGGCGCTAGAATCCAATCAGGCGATTGGACTATGATAGAGGAGTCGCGACAAGAACCCATCTTTGCTGTTGACAATACGCTTCTGGAAATCAGACGCGATTCTGGGAGCGCATGGTCTGTGGCCGGAGAGTCAACTGTCCCGGTGGCCTGGAACGAGGCAGCGCAAGTTCTTCAACGGCAGAGAGGCGTCTGCGTCATCATCGGAGAGGTAGATTCTGGCAAGTCCAGCCTCTGCACATTCCTCGCCAACAAATGCCTAGAAGACACGGGTAAAGTTGGAGTAGTCGATGCGGACGTAGGTCAAGCGGACATTGGGCCCCCGACGACCATAAGCTTGTCTGTTGTCCAGGCACCGATTATTGGTCTTCACAAAGCTGTAGTTGAAATTTCGTTCTTCGTAGGCGATACTAGCCCATCCGTGGTTCCCGACAAAATTGTCAGACTAGCGACACGCTTGAAGGAGCAGATGACGAGTTCAGCGGACATAGTTCTCGTGAATACGGACGGATGGCTTGCAGAGTTCAACGCCATACGTTACAAGCAGCGTCTGCTCGAAGAGATTCAACCTGATCTGGTCATCGCGCTGAGTCGATCAGATGATATCATTGATCCTCTTCTCGATAGAGTGAAGTTCGCGTCGCTAAAATTGCCAAGTTCTTCGTTTGCGAGGGTTCGATCCAAGGAGGAGAGGAAGAAGGCTCGGGAAGCAGGATATCGGCGGTTCCTTCAAGGGTCCCACAAGTTAGTAGTCAGTCAAGAGACAAGAGTGAGAATGTTTGACCGATTAGAGCAGACAGTCTTTCCGGAGAATCGGCGCTTTAGAGGGTTTGTTTCTGGTCTGCTGAATCAGAGCGAGGAACTTCTAAGCATCGGGAGGATCAATCAGGTCGAAAATGGGAAAGTTATCGTTGAGACTAGGACGAATGAAACGCCGACTGTTCTTGAAATAGGAAATATTGCCCTATCCTCGAGGTACGATGAAGTTGGCTCCGGAACTCTACATTGAATAGGATTCAGGAATGGAGTATACGTAAATCGTATGTTCGTTGTAGTTCTCTTTCCGTGAAGGCTTCCAGCCGTTGATCATGAAGTCGTGACTGACGATTCGCGAACCGGGCTTTGCTTCAGCTCTCAGCTTCGGTTTCAGTC
>Ga0209378_1003416_pt1 | contig 10730 bp, 9 predicted proteins | sample GraSoiAngelo_156_FD_186170 | JGI IMG/M metagenome (GOLD analysis project Ga0209378, IMG submission 186170) | Grasslands soil microbial communities from the Angelo Coastal Reserve, California, USA - 14_1009_13_40cm (SPAdes) (version 2) | ecosystem: Environmental > Terrestrial > Soil > Grasslands ... | reverse complement strand
AAGTCCCGCATTCGACCGGGCTTTCACCGTCCGGCTGGGCGAGGGGATTCCCCCGAACGGGACCGACGACATGCGCTTCATTGCGAATAAGGGGGGGACCTACCTAATATTTTGCGGGGTTCCGGGCCATGGAGCGTCAGGCATGTGGATTCGTCTCGACGTCTCGGGATCGGTGTGGACGCCGACCCTAGCGGCTACGCCTGCCGGGAAGTAATTCTATGCCGTGGCTGATGATCGCTGTTCCGGCGATCGGGCGTTCGCTGCGGTCGCGTCACAGCCCTGGCGAAGCAGCGTGCTGACGGACGCCGAGCGGGTCGACTGCGGATCGCTCGGAGGGGCTGAGCGGCACGATCGACGGACTCTATCCAGGAGGTGGACTCCGCTTCCCTATTTGGTCACACAGCCTATCAGACGCAGCTCAACGAGTCTTACTGGTGGGAGAACCATGTTCCCACTCGGCTGTACCTGGCGCCGCGCGACAGAGCCGGCGCCTCGCAGGGCACGAGCGGTAGGTCTTGAGCAGGTAAACTCCCAAGGAGGAACTTTCGTATGAAGCGTCTAGCGGTGTTGTCCGTGGCTGTGGCGCTGCTCTGGCCGGCAGCGGCCAACGCCCAGCTCACGATGCAGATGTCGAACGGGTGGTCGTTCTCCTTCGCGGGGAACGTGAACGCGTTCTGGGTCTTCACGAGAGGGAACACGGCCCTGAACAAGCTCACGAACAGCAGCGTCCGTACCGGGCTGCTTCCCGCGTTCGCCACCTTCGAGGCGAAGGGCAAAGAGGCCGGGATGAATCTCGGCATCCACTTCGGGTTCGCACCGCAGATCAACAACGGTGCCGTCCACGACAACTTCGGGAACGGCACCCAGGCCGGCGCACAGATCGACATGCGCCAGGTCTATCTGACGCTCGGCGGTGAGTGGGGGCAAATCCTCGCGGGCCGGGAGCTCGGCCTATTCAGCCGCCAGAACATCCTCAACGATCAGACCCTGTTCGGTGTCGGCGCGGTCGGGATCGCTGGGGGCCAGAATGCTGGGACCACGCTGGGCCGCATCGGATACGGCTACATCTATCCAAACTTCGACGCACAGTTGACCTACAGCACGCGGAGTGGACTGCCGGCGCAGTTGTCCATCGGCGCGTTCCAGCCCAGCATCACGCTCGGGACCCGGAACGCCAACGGCACCTGCATCACGATATGTACGTATACCTTCACCAAGATCCCCCGCTTGGAGGCCGAGTTCACCTACAACCAGAAGTCAGGCCCGAATAAGTACCTGTTCTGGGCCGGCGGGCTGTGGCAGCAAACGTGGAACGCCGCGACAGGCGGCACATCCAAGAGCTCGGTGGGTGGGACGGCGGGCATCCGCGCGGACGTGTCGGATCTTGCCATTGTGGTCAACGGTTATTACGGCGGCCGACTGGGCACGACGCTGTTGTTCTCCGGGAACGAATTCGCGCCGAATGGCGACCCGCGCAAGTCGTTCGGCGGCATCGCTCAGATCGGCTACACCTTCAACAAAAAGACCACGATTGCCGGGAGCTACGGGTTTAGCGAGTTGAAGAACGCAAGCACCGGCGAGACTGTTGCCACTGGCGGTAACGACGCCATCCAGTCGCTGTGGCGGTCGTACACGGCCGGCATCTATCACCAGTGGACCAAGTCGCTGAAGCTCGTGTTCGAAGGCACGCGTGAGCAAAACGGTGTCGGCGCCCTCGCCCCGGCCCAAGTGGACGTGTCTGGCGGGTTCATGCTGTTCTTCTAAAGACAAGAAGACGTGGAAAAGAGGCGTGGAAAAAAGACGTGAAAAGAAGGTGTAGACGTGAAAAAAGGACGTAGGTGAAAACGTGAGGGCCGGAATCGCCGCCGGCCCTTCGCGTTTTACGCCTCCACGTTTTTACGCCTCTTTTTCACGCCCTTTTTCCACGCCTCTTTTCCACGCCGTCTGCCTATTTGTACCGATACGTAATCCTGCCCCGCGTCAAGTCGTAGGGCGACAGATCGACGGCCACGCGGTCTCCCTGGAGGATCCGGATGTAGTTTTTGCGCATCTTGCCGCTTACGTAGGCCAGCACTTCGTGCCCGTTCTCGAGCTTCACCCGGAACGTCGTGTTGGGGAGCACCTCCGTCACGGTCCCCATCATCTGGATGGCGTCACCGGCCACCTACGTTCCCCTCCTCCCGCCTACGTCCCCACCTCCCGCACGCCGGGCGCGTCAAAAGGAAGCGGCACGCGGGTCCATCGTCGTATCCCGCGGCGGCTCCGGCCCGCGCTGGATGTAAGAGGCGTGTCGGCCGCAAGTTTGGCAGGTGAGCGTGATGCGCTCGGCGCCGAGCTGCACATCCCGCCCGCCCCGCCGCCGCGGCACCCGCATGATCGATCGGGTGCTACAGGACGGGCAGACCAGCGGGGTGTGCTCCCGGTCCGCCGCAATCAAGGCGAGCGCTTCGGGCGCCCTGTATTCCTTAATCCCCCTTCGCCCCACGGGTTGCTTGCACCTCCGTAGGAAAATGTAGTCACCCCTGGAAGGCCCTCAACCGAGGCTGCCTTGACACCCTGCGTGGGAGGCGTATCTCTCACCACGACCGGAGGTTGCCATGGACCGCCCCGAGTACGAGCCCCTGGCAGAGATCGCAGTGGACGAGGTGAGCCCGTCCCGCCAGGGCTTTACGCTCACCGGCCAGGGCCGCGATCACGCCGACTACCACATGGACCTGCGCTTCGAAATGCCGCTCGACGTGCGCACCCGCGCCGTCCTGGGGGAGCTCCTGTCTCACTCCGACCTGACCATCTCACGCCGCCCGCCCCAGGGTCTCGCGAACGCATTGAGACAGCGGCGTGCGGCACGGGGCGGGGGGGAGCGCGCTCACAACCCCTGAGCTTCGAGCGCGGAGAGCGGGGGTCGGCGCGGTTGGGGCAGGATCGGTAAAGTAAAGCAGCGCTTGCTGTTAGCAGGCGCGTCCGGGCGTCGTAATGCTTGACGCTCTGTTAAGCTCGTAGTAGCTTGGCGCGACCTTTCAGCGTCGGAGCAGCGCGTTCGATGCCAGCCGAACTCGGCGGGTCGCAGATCTCCTCGCTGCTCGAGGCTCTCCCTGGTATCGCGAGCGTCTTGCGAAGCCCGGTGGCGGATGCGCTGGTGCGAGCGATCCGCGCCGCGGTCGGGATCGGGGATTTCTCGGCGGAGGATGCCGAGGAGCTGGTGCGATACGCGGTCCGCCGCGGCCTGATCGGCCCGGACGAGGGCGATCGGGTGCTGGCCGACGCGCAGGCCGCGTTGAAGGCGAAGGGCAAGGCGGTGCGCAGCCCCAAGCCCAAGCCGGCCCCGAGCAAATCGGGGAAGAAGAAGCGGTCTCGCCGCTAGACTCTGAACCCCCGGACCAGGCCGCGCAGTTTCTCGGCCGCCTCGAGCAGCGCCGCGGCGGCGCCGGCCATCTCTTCGATGGACGCGCCCTGCTCCCGGGCAGCCGCCGTCACCTGCTGGGCGCTCGCGGCGTGGGCCGTGGCGCGGTGGCCCACCTCCCCGGCCTGGTGCTGCAGCCGGTCACCGGTCTCCCGCTGCGCCTGTGCCGCGAACCGCACGCGGGTGGCCGCCTGCTCGACCTGCTCGATCGCAGCCCCGATCTCACCGAGCGCCCGGGCCGCGCCCTCGGCGACGGTCTCGATCCCGCGCACCTTCGCCTGTCCGGCCGCCATCGTGGCGGTGACTTCCTCCATCTGCTCGCGGACCAGCGCCGTGGTGCGCGTGACCTCCTCCGCCGCGCGGGCCGACTCGTCGGCGAGCTGGCGGACTTCCTCGGCGACCACGGCGAAGCCGCGGCCGTGCTCGCCCGCCCGCGCCGCCTCGATCGCCGCATTGAGCGCGAGCAGGTTCGTCTGCGACGAGATGCGCTTGATCAGGTCCACGAAGTCGTCGATCGCCGTGCTCAACTGGGCGAGCTGCTGGATCTGCCGCGACGTGGTTTGCACCACTTCGCGCACGTCGAGCAGCGTGTTGCCCGCCGTGGCCACGTCGTCGCGATGCCGGTCGGCGACGGTGCGGATCTCCTCGCCGAGCTGCGCCACCCGCTCGGCTGCCTCGGCCATCTCGGCGACCACACGCCCCAGATCCTCGAGGTCCGTTCCCATCGCCGCGAGGGCTCCGCGCTGGTGATTGGCGCCGCCGGAGATCTCGACCATCGCACTCGCCACGTCGCTCGAGGCGGCCGCCATCTTCACGCTCGCCGCCGACAGGTCTCCCGCCGAGCCCGCGATCCGGTCCGACTCCCCGATCACCGCGGCCACGATCTGCCGCAGCCGGTCCCCCATCTGCTGCATCGCGTCCGCGAGCACGCGGAACTCGCGGGGCATCTTACCCGTCGTGACCGGCCGCAGGTCGCCGCTGCCGAACCGCTCGGCGGCCGTGACCAGGCGCTCGAGCGGCTCTTGCACCGCCTGGAGCGTCCAGCGCGACAGCAGAACTGCCCCAGCGGCAATCATGGAAAGGATGAACCACATCGTCCGCTCGCGCCGCTGCGACGTCGCGGCGAGCCGGTCGGCGGCCTGGGACGCCTTGAGCGCCTGGTGGCTGGAGAGGCTGCGCGCCAGCCGCGTGAGCTCATCCGCCTGGGGACGCACCGCGACGGTTCGCGCCACCGCTTCCCGGTCGCGTCCCAGGTCCTTCAACGCGCGGGCGATCGCATACTCCACCTCGATCGTGGCATGGAGCTGCTTGAGCCGGTTCACCGTCAGACGGTCTTCGACCGTGAGGTCGCCGAGCGCCTCCAGACGGCGCTCGTACTGGACCGTGTGCTCGGCCGCGGCGTCGAACTGCGCCCACGCTTCGGCGCCCGGTGCGGTGAGGTATTGCTGAGCGGCCCGGATCTCCTCGAACACGCTGGTCACGAGCCCGCTGCCGACCTCGCTCGAGGCCTGAAGCGCGGCGAGTTCCGTCGCTACCGCCTGCTGCATCAGGCGAAGCGTGGCCGCGCCGAGCGCCACCGTGCCCAGCAGGCCGGCCATGAGCACGGCCAATCCGACCAGCAGCCGGGAGCGGATCGTCTCGAACAGCGGCCCCATCAGCGCTCGCGCTCGCTGACGAACCGGCCGCCGCGCACGACTCCGATCACCACAGGCTTGGCGGGTATGTCGCCGTTGGCGTCGAACTCGATCGTGCCCGTCACACCCTCGAGCGGCGCCTTACCGCGGCCGACCTGTGCGAGATAGTCGCGGATGGCGCGGCGCTCGGGGCCCGCCTCGTCGACGGCGCGCGCCAGCAGGAGCACGACGTCGTACGCGCCGGCGCCGCGGTGGTCGGGTCGCTGCCCCCGGTAGGCGCGTGCATAATCCGCAACGAACGTCGCGTTTCGGGAGTCGCGCCGGCCGGGGAGATACGCCGACGACAAGTGTATCCCCTCCGCGATGGCCCCCGCCGCCTCGATCCCCGCGAGCGCGTCCCCGCCGAGGACCGACCAGCGGATCCCCAGCTTGCTCATCTCACGCAGGGCGAGCTCGGCGCCCGGCCGCTCGCTCGCGAGCATCAATACGTCCACGCCGGCGCGCCGCATCCGGGAGAGATACGGCTCGAGCGACGGCGTGGCGGCCACCTCGGGATCCGCCTCCACCACGACGCCGCCCAGCCGCGTGAATTCACCGGCGAACGCGCGCCGCAGGCCACGCCCGTAGTCGTTGTTGGTGTAGATGATCCCGGCCCGCCGCGCCACCAGCACCTCCCGGGCGAACCGTGCGAGACGCGGCCCGTGCGTGGAGGCGCTCGGGCAGACCCGGAAGAAATAGGGGTTGAGACCGCTCAGCTCCGGGCTCGAGGCGGAAGGTGAGATCGTGACGAGGGGGCTCGGGCCACTGCCGTACACCTCTGCGGCGGCCCTCGAGGCATCTGAGCTCAAGTGCCCCACCACGGCCACGAGCGCCGGATCGGCGTAGAGTTGCTCGGCCACGCGGACCGCCTGGTCCTCGCTCCCCGAGTCGTCCGCGATCCGCAGCTTCAAGGGGCGGCCCCGGACCCCGCCCTGTGCGTTGATCTGCGCCACAGCGAGCTGGGCGCCCCGTAGCATCGAAGTCCCACCGGGGTCGGAGAAGGGACCCGCCAGGCCGATGACGATGGGGCTACTCGGGCGGCTGCACGCCGTCAGCCACAAGGCGGCGCCGACGAGAGCTGACCGTCGCACAAGCCCCTCCAAGTACCGTCGAGAAACGAGACGAGCCGTGGGTTGGACGCGGGGCAAGGTTAAGCTGGCTCAGGGGGAAGCGCAACATTCCCCAACGCGTTCACAAAGATTTCCACTCGGTTTTCCAGATCAATGTGGACAATCCGACCGGCGCGAGGCCGGCTCATAGTCAAACCGTCCGGGCGGGCGTACCTTCTGAGTGTGACCGCCGTCACGGAGCTCTGTCAACTCGCCGCTGCACTGGAACGACTGCTCGTCGCCGACGACCCCGGGGAGTTTGAGCGCGTGTGGGAGGAGCTCGCCCTCGACCGGCTCGCATGGGAGGCGTTGGCACTCGCGCGCCGGGCCGACACTGCGGCTGTCGAGCACGCGCTCGCGCAGGTGGACCGGTTGCTGCTGGCCCTGTTAGAGCGCTGCCGCGCGGTCCGCGACGATCCCCACATCATGACGTTCCGGGTCCCCGAACTGGAGCGCTGGCAGCACGCGGCCGCTGCGGCGCTGGTGGGAGCCCGTTGGGGTGTCGCGGGGCTGCGCACGGTCATCGCCGACACGGCGGCGCCACTTGCGCGCCGTTACTTTGCGTTCCTCACCCTCGCCGAGCGGCATCCCGAGGGCGCGTGGCCCGTGTTCGAACGCTATCTCGTCACGCCGGGGGCGCACCACGCGTTCGTCGCCGCAGCGGTGGAGGCCGCACGGTACTACGCGGGACACGCCGACGTGCTGGTCCGGCTGTTCCACCGCATCCGCGGCGATCAGATGTGGCGCCGCTTCCTCGGGCCCAAGATTCTGGAGTCGCTCTACGTGCTGGGCGAGGAGCCGAGTCTGGCGCTGTTCGAGGAGCTGCTCGTCACCGGCTACACCGATCCCGACGTCGATCGCTGTGAAGTGACCCGGGCGCTCGTAGCGGTGCGCAGGCTCACGGGTCGCGTGGCGCCGAGCGCGAAGTTTGCCGACCCGGACGAGGCGGCGGTGCGCCGGGCCCTGGACGAGGCCGAGCGACGCTTCGAAGCGGAGCGGGACCGCATCGTCCCCGTCGCCGTCATTTGACGAATGACCACACCTTGTCCCGGTACTGATCTCCGCCGGCGTCGTACGTGTCGTTGTGTCCCGCCTTCTGGATCAGCACCACCTCGACCGGTCCGGGCGCGGCGGCCGCCACCCGCATCCCCATGGCACTCGGGACGAGCCGATCGGCAGTGCCGTGGAACAGGAGTATGGGGCAGCGCACCTGCGTGATCGCAGCAAGGTTGTCGAGCGAGAGGCGCAGGATGAATCGGGGAACGAGCGCGTAGTGCCGGCGGGTCATGTCGGCCGCGCTCGTAAACGGTGATTCGAGGATGAGCCCGGCCACGGGGTGGTGCGCGGCTGTGTGGACGGCTACGGCGCTCCCGAGCGAGCGCCCGTACAGGTAGATCCGTCCGCGATCGACCTCGGTGCGCGCCGCGAGCGCGTCGTACGCCGCGTCTGCCGCGGCGTAGAGGCCCGCTTCCGTCGCATGTCCCTCGCTCCCGCCATATCCGGGGTAATCGACCACCAGCAACGCCGCCCCGGGCGGCTGGAACGCGCGCAGGATCGGAGCGAGCGAGGCGATGTTCTCCCCGTTGCCGTAGAACCACAACAGGGCGGGCCACCGCCCTTCACCGTCTTCGACCGCCCTGGGTGAGAGATACCATCCCGCGAGCCTGGTCCCGTCCTTCATCACCACCTCGATCCCCTCGCCGTTCGAAATCCCGAGTCCCTTCGGATCCGGTACGGGCGCGCGCGGCGCCGGAAAGGCGAGCCGCTCCTGAAACAGCCACGCGAGGACGACGAGGAAGGCGTAGCCGATGGCGAGGCCGGCGGTAATACGAACCAGGAGCATAGGAACTGTACTCTAATGTAGGGGCGCAGCATGCTGCGCCCCTTACGCGACACGTGGCCGTCGGTCGATGCGCCATCCTGTTGCCCCGGCGGGCCCGCACAGCGAATCTTTCCTGCCGTGACTCCTCAACTGACGTGTCCCGCATGTCAGGCCGCGATCCCCGTGGGCTCGGCCTTCTGCCCGGCGTGCGGTAACCCATCGCCCACGGTGATCACGGACGGGCGGGCGGCGCCTGCGCCGCCGGATCCAGCGGGGACGGCGCCCGTCCTGGAGCGGCTCGCTCGCGCGCTCAGCCCCAAGTACGACGTCAAACGGCTCGTGGGCCGCGGCGGGTTCGCCGAGATCTACGAGCTGTGGGACCGGGACCTCGACCGTCGACTCGCCTGCAAAGTGCTACACCCCGAGATTGCCTGGACGCCCGGGATGCTGGACCGGTTCCGCCGGGAGGCGAAGGCGCTCGCCCGGCTCCAGGACCCCGCGGTCCTTCCCATTCACTTCGCCGGCGCCGGGGAGGGGCTCGTCTATTACGTGATGCCGTTCGTGGAGGGCGAGTCTCTCGCCGACGCGCTGCGCCGGCGAGGGTCGTTCTCCGTCGAGGAGGCGCTGCAGGTCGCCGAGCCGATCCTGGAGGCGCTGGCCCATGCCCACGCCCAGGGCCTGGTCCATCGCGACATCAAGCCGGATAACGTGATGCTCGAGGCGAAGACCGGACGGGTTCTGCTCGTCGACTTCGGCATCGCGAAGCTCCTCGATCCGGCTGCCGCGGTAGGCACCAAGACGAGCACCGGCTTCACGGTCGGGACCGTGCATTACATGAGCCCCGAGCAGGCCTTGGGCCAGGCCAACCTCGACGGGCGGAGCGACCTGTACGCGTTGGGCGCCATGCTCTTCCAGCTGGTGACGGGGACACCGCCCTACGACGGCGACTCGAGCGCGGAGATCGTCGGCAAGCACCTCGCCGATCCCGTACCCGTAGCCAGCGACGTGAACGCCAACATCCCGCGCTGGCTGTCCGACGTCATCGTCAAGTGCCTGTCGAAGAAGCCCGAGGATCGGTTCCAGACCGCCGGGGCCGTGCTGGCGGCGCTCGCCGCGGGCCGGACGGCCGGCTCGGCGCCGCTCACCGGCGCCGCGAGCGCCGAGCGGCGAGTGCAGTGGTTGGCGGAAGCGGTCCCGGGCTCGAGCAGGCCCGGCTCGTGGGTCGCCGGAGCAGGGGCTGGTGCGGGGCTCGTGGCCGTGCTGGTTGTGGCGGGCTGGTTCGCCCGGCGCGGTGGCTACGTCGGCTCCGGGGTGATGCTCGTGCACAACGCGCTGGTCGAGCCCGTGGAGCTTCTGCGCAGCGGCGTCCCCGTGGACACGATCGCGTCAGAGGGCACCGTGCGCCTCACGCTCGCCGGCGGAACGTGGGCGGCGTACCGCTGGCGGCTGATTCGCCCGGGCAACCCGCCCATCGGTGAGCCGCTCGAGGGCCCGCTTCCCGAGCCCGGGCGCGTCCGCGGTCGCCGCGTCTCGTCCATCACCGCCGACGTGGCCGGCCAGCGCTATTTCGCTCCGCTGGTCACCAACACGAGCGCGTCGGACGTCACACTCGAGGTGAATCCCGGCACCGCGGCCGCCGTCCGCTGCAACTGCCTGGTGTCGCGGGGCGCCGTCCGCACGCACGTCGGGTATTACCGCCTCTACGAGAACTCCGCCGTGGCCGCCTACAACAGCGCCCATCCCTACACCGGCCCGCACGCCGACCGCGAGGGGTTCGCGACGCGGGTGGCCCGCCCGAGCGGCGCCCTGGCGCTGATGTTTTGACCCCGCGCCCAGTCGGCGGCTCAGTGGAACCACCCCTTCTCACTCGCGCCCGCGGCGCGCTGCTCGGGCTCGCCGTCGGCAACCAGCTCGGCGTCCCAACGGAGTCCTGCGGCACGGCGACCGCGATCCGCGCTGCGTTCCCGGGGGGAGTCCGGGACCTCGCGCCGCCGCCCAAGGGATCGCCTTTTGACGACGACGTGGCGATGACGCTCGAGCTCGCCGAGTCGCTCATCGAGACGGGCGACTTCGACGCCGACGATGTCGCGGCGCGGTGGGTGCGATGGATGCGGACGGACGCCCGTGGCATCGGGCTGACGACGCGGCGGGCGCTGACGCTGATCGAGCGCGGGATGGAGCCGTTCGCAGCGGCGCGCGTGGCGCGCGACCAGGGAGCGGCAGCGTCGAACGGCGCCGTCATGCGCTGCATTCCGGTCGCGCTGCGCTACCACGACGACGTGGACCGGCTGATCCGCGTCTCGATCGAGCAGGCCGCCATCACCCACGCCGACGAGCGTTGCCCCTGGAGCGCGGCGGCCGTCAATATCGCCGCGCGGGAGCTGCTGCACGGCAACCCGCGCTTCGTCGACGAGACGCTGCGCCGGCTCGAGAGTGTCGCGCCGCGGGAGCTGATCGAGGCCATCCGCCGAGTCCCGGAGGAGCACGAGCGTGACCTGCCGATCGACGTTCCGGGAGAGCACGGCTACGTCCTGCACTGCATCGAGATCGCGTTCTGGTGCGCCGTGCATCGACCGTCGCTCGAGGAGGCGCTGATCTTCCTGGCCGAAGCGGGCGGGGATACGGACACGAACGCCGCCGTTGCGGGAGCGCTGCTCGGCGCCCGAGACGGGGAGGCGGCGATACCGCCGCGGTGGCTCGATCAGCTTGAGCAGGGGCGGAGGATC
>Ga0209378_1003413_pt1 | contig 10737 bp, 6 predicted proteins | sample GraSoiAngelo_156_FD_186170 | JGI IMG/M metagenome (GOLD analysis project Ga0209378, IMG submission 186170) | Grasslands soil microbial communities from the Angelo Coastal Reserve, California, USA - 14_1009_13_40cm (SPAdes) (version 2) | ecosystem: Environmental > Terrestrial > Soil > Grasslands ... | reverse complement strand
GCCTACGAGATGGATGGGGCCTCTCGCTTTCGGAGTAACTATTTCAAGCAGTCGAATGGTTATGGCGCGGTTTTTCGTCTGATCCCCACGAAGATTGCCACGCTGGAGGAGTTGGGGATTCCCGTGATTGTAAAACAATTCGCGCATTTGCGCGGCGGCCTTGTCCTTGTTACCGGCCCAACTGGCTCGGGCAAAACGACTACGCAGGCGGCGCTAGTTGATTATATCAATCAAAACTTTTCGAAGCACGTCGTAACAATCGAGGAACCGATCGAATTCGTGCACGACAACAAGCAAAGCACGATCACGCAACGAGAAGTGCCGGGCGATTCGAGTTCGTTTCCCGCCGCGCTTAAGGCGGCGCTGCGAGAGGATACAGATATTGTGCTTGTGGGAGAGATGCGGGACCTCGAGACAGTTTCGCTCGCGCTCACCGCAGCCGAAACGGGTCTTCTCGTATTCGGCACGCTGCACACGAACAACGCCCGAAAGACGGTTGATCGTATGGTAGACGTTTTTCCAGCTGAACGACAACCGCAGGCTCGCGCCATGCTTGCCAACTCGCTTCGCGGCGTCGTTGCACAACTGCTTTTAAAAAGAGCGGACCGGCCTGGCCGAATCGCTGTAAACGAGATTCTAATCGCAAATGCAGCGGTCGCGGCCATCATTCGCGAAGGCGCAACGCAAAAACTCCAAGACGTCATCGTTTCCGGCAAGGCACAGGGAATGCAGTTTATGGACGACACGATCTGGGCGTTGCTCGAAAAAGGCATTGTCTCCGCGCACGAAGCCTTCATGAAGGCCATCGACAAAAATCGGTTCAAGCCATTCCTCTCCGCGGAGGAAGAAGCGCTTGCTAATGCCGCTGGCGCAGCGCCGGATGACGAGAAACGGCTCGCTGGCAATTTTGTAAAACCGATTGGCGCTCCCGCTGCGAAACGCGCAGTGGGGTAAGATACTAAACTGCGTCATTGGCTAGATAGAGTCTCGGCCCCACAGCTTTTGGCTGCAAATAACCCGGATTACCCTGCTGACATCATCAGCACCGCGGTCCCCTTGAGCTTGCCGGCACGAAATCTATCTAACGCAGTATTGGCTTCTTCAAGCGGAAAAATTTCAGTCTCCGTTCGCACCGGGACGCGCGGCGCAATTTCAAGAAATTCTTCACCGTCGCGCCGGGTCAAGTTCGCAACCGAACAAATCGTGCGTTCACCCCAAAGATCGGCATACGGAAATGAAGGGATGTCGCTCATGTGAATCCCGCCACAAACAACAATGCCACCTTTAGCCAGCGCGCGCAGCGCCAGCGGCACAAGTTCTCCGACGGGCGCGAAGACGATCGCGGCGTCAAGTTTTTCCGGCGGCATTTCATCGGAACCACCGGCCCATGTTGTGCCTAATTTTCTCGCCGATTCCTGACCAGCTTTGTCACCCGGTCGCGTGAATGCAAAGATTTCGCGCCCCTGGTAAATCGCAATCTGCGCGATTAAATGCGCGGCATTCCCAAATCCATAAATGCCAAGCCGGCGCGCGTCGCCAGTCTTTCGATACGAACGATAGCCAAGCATGCCGGCGCAGAGCAGCGGCGCAATATCGACATCGTCGTACTGCTCGGGCAAATGAAAACAAAATCGCGCGTCCGCGACAACGAACTCGCCATAACCGCCGTCGATGGTATAGCCGGTAAAGCGCGCACGGTCGCAAAGATTTTCGCGGTTGGATCGACAGTAAGCGCATTTGCCGTCGGTCCAGCCGAGCCACGGAATCCCGACGCGATTGCCGATTGAAAATTTTTCGACACCTGTTCCGACTTGTTCGATATGCCCGACGATTTGATGGCCGGGAATCAACGGCAGCTTCGGATCCGGCAATTCGCCATCGACGATGTGAAGATCGGTGCGGCAAACCGCGCACGCACTTAGACGAACGAGCAGTTGTCCCGCGTCGGGCTTCGGCTTGGCCACATCGAGCGGCATGAGCCGCTGCCGAGGTTTTTCGAGGACCATCGCGCGCATCTCGATCTACTTCGTAAGATCATGCGACGCCGGCGGGCATCGGCTCGCGGACTTCGCCGTCACCCGTCGGCTTAGACTCACCTTCATGATGCATATGAGCGCTCCGCAGAAACGGCACTTTATCAAGAACGTGCTCTTGGAACCATTCGAGCCAGAGATAAATGACCGGCGTCACAAAAAGCGTAATCATTTGTGAGAAAATCAGGCCGCCGACAATGACAAGACCAAGCGGACGGCGCGCCGAGGCGTCGTGGCCAAACCCGAGCGCAAGCGGCACCGCGCCCATCAGGGCAGCGAGCGTGGTCATCATGATGGGCCGAAAGCGCTCCAGGCTGGCTTCGTGAATTGCCTCTCGCAGACTCAACCCCTCGTCGATTCGTTTCAGCGCAAAATCGACCACAAGGATTCCGTTCTTCTTTACGATACCGAGCAGAAGAAACAGACCAATGACGCTATAAAGAGACAAGCTTGATCCAAAAGCCCAGAGGGTGAATAAGCCGCCCACGACCGCTGGCACGATCGCGGGGAAAAGCACCGTGATCGGATGGACGTAGCTTTCGTAAAGAATTCCCAGAATCACATACATGACAAAAATCGCAGAGAGTAGGAGCAGCGGCAGCGACTTAAAGAGTTGGCGAAAGACAAGCGCTTCACCTTGAAACGTGGCTTGGACACTGGGGATTTGCTGGTGCACTTGTGCGAAGCTGTCTTCGATGAATTTGGTGGCATCACCGATCGCGACGTTCGGCAATAGATTGAAGTTGATGGTCACACTGGTGAATTGATTGAAGTGATTGACCGCCTGCGGACCAACGATCTGCTTGGTCGATGTTACGGCTCGCAGCGGCACCAGGTTCGCGGCAGTGCCAGTTGTCGTTGTGATCGTTCCACCACCTACTCCCGTCGCGCTAAAGCTGCCGCCGGTGTTGCTACGCACATAAAGATCGTTGAGGTCAGCCGGCTGCGCCCGCTCTTTGTCTTTCACTTCGAGAATCACCTGATACTGGTCCTCGGGCTGTTTGATTAAGTAGACGTAGTTTTGCGAGTAAGCAGTGCGCAGCAAGCTCTGGACAGCGGAAGTCGAAACGCCGTAAGTGGCGGCGCGCTCCCGGTCAATATCGACAGTGAGATTCGGTGTACTGTTGTAATAATCAGAGCGGACGGACGCGAAGCCTTTGAAATCTTTTAGCTTGGTCATTAACTGATTGGCAGCCGCGTAGACGTCGTCGGGTACAATGCCACTGAGCGTGTAAGCGTACTGTCCCTGCGTCTGGCTAGTGGCGCCAACATTGATTTGCAGCACGGGGTTTGGCTGCAAGACCGCGGTTATGCCTGGAATCGAGCTGATCGATTTCTGCAATTGGGGAATGCATTGGTCGATTGGCAGGCGCTGACTCCTTGGTTTCAGAAAACAAAAAATGAGGCCTTGCGAGGACGAAGTGCGAGCTGCGAAGCCAGCGAGGGTGAAAAATTGTCCGATATTTGGATCGTCCTTCAGTTTCTGATTCACCTGCTGCTGATAGGCATGCATCTGCGCGGGCGAAGAGCCTTCCTGAGCGATGAAAACTCCCCTTATGAAGCCGCTGTCGCCTGGCGGCAGCAAGGTGAACGGCAAATGGGTGAAGAAAAACCAGAGGCCGAGAATGCATCCGAGGAGGATCGGAACGGTCAGCCAGGCGCGATCGAGAAATTTGTCCAGGGCCTTGCCATACCCTGCGATCACGCGTTGGATGAAATCGCTGGTCCATTTTTCCATGCGAGCCCGTTTGTGTCCCGCTTTACGTTCGCCCAGAATGCGCGCGCACATCAGCGGAGTAAGAGTTAACGAAATAAGTCCCGAAGCGAGAATGGCGACGATAATCGTAACCGAAAATTCACGGAAGATGCGACCAAGCAAGCCGGGCAAAAAGACCAGAGGAATAAAAACCGCAGCCAGCGACAGTGTCATCGACATGATGGTCACGGAAATCTCGCCAGCGCTGTTGAAAGCGGCTTTCAGAATCGATTCACCATGCTCCGCGCGACGCACGACATTCTCCAGAAACACAATGGCGTCATCGACGAGGAATCCGATTGCCAACGTAAGCGCCATCAAGGTCAAATTGTTGATGGAATAGTTGAGCGTGAACATCACCGCGACCGTGAGCAGCAAAGACAAGGGAAGTGCGACCGCGGGAATGAGCGTATCCGTGGCGCGTCCAAGGAAGATATAGATCACCAACACCACCAGAACGAACGCGATCATGAGTGTGAATTGCACATCGTGAACGGAATCGACGATGCTCTGGGACCGGTCGAAGACTGGAACGAGGGTGATCGATCCCGGGAGGCTCGCGCGTATTTCGGGAAAGAGCGCTTTTACCGAGTTGGCAACCTCGACCGCATTTGCGCCCGCTTGTCGCGAGACGGCCAGCACGACGACGGAGCCGGGCGGATTAAAGCCGCGCATCCAAAATGTACGTGAGATCCGCTCGTCCTGCACGCTTTGATAAACGTCGGCCACATCGCGTAGATAAACGGGCGAGCCATCTCTGTTCCGCGCGACAATCAGATTACGATATCCGTCCGCCTGATCGATCTGCCCGTTTGGCAGAAGAACAAATGTACGGTGCACCCCGTCGAATTGGCCGGCGCCAGAGTAAACTGTTCCCGCTTTGATCGCGCCGGCGAGATCGTCCATCGTCAGTCCGCGCGAAGCGAGCCCAGCGGGATCGGCTTTAATTCGAATCGCGCCCTGAACGCCGTAAATATTCACCTGCGATACGCCAGGCAAGATCGCGATGCGTTGCGCTACGGCGGTGGATGCATATTTGTAGAGATCGCCATCGGTCAACGTATCGGAGAGTAAGCCGAGCAGATAAATCGCCTGATCGTTCGGATTTGTCTTTGTGAACGTCGGCGGGCTGGGCAGATCGAGAGGCAGCTTCCCGGTTGCCCGCTGAATCGCCGCCTGCACATCTGTGGCAGCGTCAATAATACTCTTGCTGAGAACAAACTGGAGTGTGAACGACGTATTCCCCTGCGTGCTTGCGCTCGTGATGATGTCGAGTCCTGGAATTTGCAGGAATTGCTTCTCCAGGGGGGTGGCGATGTTGTTCGCCATAGTCGTCGGGTTCGCACCGGGATATGCGCACGTGACCTGGATAACCGGATAATCGACCGCGGGCAGATCGTTGACGGCGAGCTTGCCGTAAGTGGCTATCCCAGCGACGATGACCGAGAGCGTCAATAGCACAGTCATCACCGGCCGGCGTATAAAGGGCCCCGACAGCCCCGAGCCACTGACTTGGATTAGCTTGGCACCGGCGTTATCTTTCGGCGACGCACCAACCCTCGCCGGTCGCGTCCCTTGTTGCCCATCCCGGGCAGTATGGGGCGAATTATCTTCATGTTTCCCCGCTCCATCGTGTTGTTCTTCTCCAGCCATATCGGGAACCGGATTTTCTACATTGGGGCCTTCGCCGCAACCTGGCCACCGTTCGGAGGACCCGGAGGATTGTATGGTTTAGGATCGACCTTTGTTCCCGGCGCCAGTGCAAGCTGTCCTGTAACGACGACAGTTTCACCGGGTTGAACGCCATCCTGGATCACGGTCATGTCGCCATCCTGCCGTTGACCGGGCTTGACCGGTCGCAAATCAACCGTGTTGTCTGCTTTCACCACGAAGACAAACGGGCCGCTCTGACTAATTTGCACGGCCTGCGACGGCACCAGCGTCGCATCTTTGAACAAGTCGAGAATAAAACGCACACGGACGAATTCCAACGGCCAAAGAGCATGGTCGGGATTGGGGGTGACCCCTCGCGCTTTCACCGTGCCCGCGCCTGGTTGAACCGCCGTGTCGATGAAATAGAGGTCGCCTGAACGTGGCGGCATGCTGCCGTCCGCAGCGCGCGTTTCCACTTTAACGTTTGGGCCGCCAAGATAACGCCGTACGAGCCGCAGGTCATTTTCGGCAACAGTAAAATCGGTGTAAATGGGATCCAGTCCCTGAATGGTCAGCAGCACCGCGCCGCCGCCTCCTCCGTTTCCGCCAGTCACCACGTTGCCAACATCGACAAGCCGCAAACCAGCCCGGCCATTGATAGACGAGCGAATACTACAATAATCCAGATTCACCTGCGCAGCGGCGACCGCGCCTTCGGCGGTTTTTACCATCGCCTCATCGCTTTTCACTGTCGCCTGAGCGGCGTCCAGATCCTGGGGTGAGATCACATTTCTGGCGCGCAGTTCCTGCTGGCGCTTCAGGGTAATTTGATCGAGAACCAATTTCGATTGCGCCTGCGCGAGCTGCCCCTGCGCTTGTTCGAGCGCGGCCTGGTAAGGCCGCGGATCAATCGTGAAAAGCAAATCGCCCTTTTTCACATCGGCGCCATCTTGAAAATTACGGGCGACGATTTGACCGCTCACCTGGGCCTGGACCTGAACGGTCTCATACGCAGCGCAAGTGCCAATTTCATCGAGATAAAGAGGCACATCCTTTGTGATAATTTTGGCGACAAGTACGGGTCGCACCGGCGGCTGGGCAGCTTTGACCTCACTGGCCCTGTGTTGAAAAATCCGATACAAGACGAAGGCAGCAAGGACGATAAAAAGCAGATAAGCCCACTTAGGAATAGTGTGGCTGGTGAGGCGCGCGCGCTTCATTGAGATCTCCTCGGGACGCGGCGGCGCGCCCTTTTCCTTGTATTCGGATACGCATCACTGTTCTGGCCGTTCTGACGCAAACGAACGGAGGGGGTAACCATTCTTCGCGCTTCATCGCGTCTTTCCGCTTTCTCACAAATCTGTGTGAGCACTTTGATGCAGGTTCGCAGTTCGGACGCTGGAATGCCGGCAAGCAACTCATGTCGAAGTTCGTCTGCCGCCGTTTGGATCTGAGCGATAATGCGCTGGGCCCGCCAGCCGAGCAGCACCTCTTTGCAACGACGATCGCGGGGCGAATTCCGGCGCGTGATCCAATCTTCCTTCTCCAAGCGATGCAACAATGTTACGACCGTTGGCTCTTCCACGCCAAGTCGCGCGGCGATCTCTGTCTGAGTGAGTGGCTCAGGCGCGAGAGACAGATGCAAAAGAGTGCGCCACTTTGCCTGGCTCAAGCCCATTGGCTTAAGACGCTCGTCCAGTTTTTGCCGCCAGGCGCGAGCCGTGCCGTGTAGCAACGGGCCAATTGTTTCCCAGTCAGACATGGTGCAGGCTAAATTGGTTAGCATGCTAACCAATTCCGATTTGCCAGACTGTCAATCTTTATGGCCCGACCTCGAAGAGAGTCACCCCGCGCTTGCGATAATCCGTGATGCGAGCGAGTCGATGCGTCCGCCTCGGCGCCCACTGTTGCGTAGTGGTTGCTTCGTGCTCGCCTTCCGTCTCCACAAGAAAATAATGTGTATCCCGCGGCAGGTTCGTCATCTCGGTCGCGTAGATCAATGGTGCTTTCACGTAAAACAGCACCGGTTGATAATCCGGGTCCACCGCGTAGAGCGTCTCGCCCGCCGGCACCAGGGCATTAATTTCCGCCGCCGCCTTTTTTACCTGCTGTCTGTTTCTCAAAACGAACGCAGCAAGCGGATACCCAATTCCACCGATCACGAGTCCAAGTCCGACAAAGGCTGCCACCACCCTAGTCCACACTCGTTCGCTCCCCAACTGCATTCGCTGAGGCCATTGCCATGCATTGCCGACATAACTCATGGCAAGCAACCATGAGGCTGGAACCAATGCCGGCATGCTGTATCGGGGTAGCGCGCCGGGCACGAGGTTGACGGCGACAAACGGACCGACAATTCCCCAGGTAAGAGCGCGCGCTAGTCGCCGCTGTAGTTCATCTTGGAATCGCGTAAACCGCACGAATGGGAACAGGATGACCCAAGGCAGAAAATAGACGAGAGCGCGCGGAACATTTTGGATCCAACTCGAAAAATTGAAATTGCTCGCGCTAAACCGGCCGCTGAATTGAGCCGACCACTTACGCAGCGCCACTTGCATAGTGGTGCTCTGGAGAAACGGAATCGCCCAGGCTGCGAAAATTCCGAACATAATGGCGAGCGCGGTGAAGTGCGCGGGATGGATAAGCAAACGCCAATTCTTTGTTTGCCACAGGACGGCGAAGACGATTCCATAAAAAAATACGAGATGAAGCGGGCCTTTCGCCAACAAGGCCAACCCGAGGAAGATCGATGTTGGCAACCAAATGAGCCATGGGGATCTTTTTTGCGAGACAAAACCCAACCAAAAAATGATCGCGAGACCGGAGAGTGAAATGTAGAGCCCTTCGATTTCGATCAATCGACCTTTTTCTATCATGCCGATATTCGTCAGCCAAATGAGCGCCGCGGTTATCGATCCGCTGGGGCCGAGACTGGCGCGCGCGACCGTAACAAATGCGATTGCGACCGTAAGTACGGAAAGCGCGGACGGCAGCCGGGCTGTCCATTCATTGCGAATCCCAAATACTTTGAAAGACGATGCCACTAGCCAGTTCACCAGCGGCGGCTTGCGGAAGTAGGCGGTGCTTCCCACTCGCGGAACGATGTAATCGCCGGTCTCGATCATCCGGACCGCCGGCAAAATCCGCCGTCCTTCTTCTCCTTTGATTGCGAGAGAGCCAAGTGCGGGAAGGTAAATCGCCGCCCAAATTAACAGGACAATCAATAAACTTTTAGGCTGCGAAATCATCGGGTTGTTGGATGTTCGATGTTGACTCTTTAAGGTCAACTCAAACCGAGCCGCAGCTTGACGAAGCGGCAGGCGAAGCTAAGTTGTCTTTCTAGTCCGCGCGCTGATCGGAGTGGGAACCGGTGTCCCACTCTTTTTAGTCTGCGGGCTAGATGTTTTTATGAACGCAGAATTTATAGCCATGCTCGATTACCTTGAGCGAGAGCGCGGGATCAAACGCGAAATCCTGCTCGAAGCGGTCTCGAACGCGCTGCTTTCGGCCTCAAAGAAGAGTGTTGGTGCGTCGCGCGACCTGCGCATCGATATCAATCCGAAGACCGGTGAAATTCGCGCGCTGGCAAATTTGCTGGTGGCCGATCATGTCAGCAATCCACAGGACGAGATCGAGCTTTCAAGAGCCCGCAAGATCAAACCGGACGCAAGTATCGGTGACACGGTCGAGGTGGAAGTGACACCGCGAAATTTCGGCCGCATTGCCGCACAGACTGCCAAGCAAGCGATGATGCAGCGAATTCGCCAAGTCGAAAAGGAAATGATTTACGAGGAGTTCAAAGATCGCGCCGGCGAAATCGTCAGCGGAACGGTGCGTCGTTTCGATCGCTCCGACGTCATTCTCGACCTTGGGAAATTTGAGGCCATCATGCCCCAGCGCGAACGCGTGGTCGTCGAAGATTACAATGTGGGCGACCGGCTCCGCGCCTACGTGGTCGCGGTGGAAAACGGCATTCGCGGCCCCGAGATCATCGTTTCGCGTAGCCATCCGAATTTCGTGCGCCGTCTTTTTGAATTAGAGGTGAGCGAAATCGCCGATGGCACAGTCGAGATTCGCGGCATCGCCCGGGAAGCGGGTTATCGGACGAAAATCGCCGTCTGGAGCGCGAACGAAAAAGTGGATCCGGTGGGCGCCTGCGTAGGCATGCGCGGCTCACGGGTTAAAAATATTGTCCGCGAACTGAACAATGAAAAGGTCGATATAATTCGCTGGAGCTCCGACCCAAAGGAATTTGTGCTCGAAGCGCTTAAACCTGCCAAAGTCAAGAACTTGGTGTTCGATACCGAGAAGAAGAGTGTGCAGATCTCCGTCGATGAAGACCAGCTTTCGCTCGCGATCGGAAAAAAAGGACAAAATGCGCGTTTAACCTCGCGGCTCACCGGCTGGGAAATTAACATCGGCAAGGACATTTCGGCCACAACCGCTGTCGAACAAAAAGTGGCGCAGGCGGCGCAGACACTCGCCGGGGCCCTGCCAATTACCGAAGAGCAGGCACTAATACTTGTGAAATCCGGGTTTACGAATTTGGAAGGGTTACGCGACGCGGATGTGCAGGATTTTGTGGACATACTCGCGGTGGACGAAACGAAGGCGCGCGAGATTCACGAGGCGGTCCATCAAGAAGAGGTCGCGCAGTAAATATGGCTCTGGTTTAACCCGCTCGAGCCATGAGCGTAATTTTAGAAGAACCACAATGGCAACGAAGACGAGCAGCAAGACCGCAACGCGCAAACCGGTTGCTCGCAAACCTGCTCCTACCCACAAGCCGGCCGCGCCAAAGCCCAAGGTTTCGAAGAGAAAATTAGAGGCTGACACCGATTCCCATGCGCGTGCGGACGCGCCGGTGCAAACGCGCGCTCAGCAGCCAGCATCAGCAAAAACCGACAAAAAAAAGGCCCGCAAAAAAGCTGAGGAAGGTGAAGTAAAACCGAAGCGTCAGGTTTTGCCCCCCATTTCACGGATTCGAGCTTCGTTGGAAACACCCGTTGCTTCCTCAAAGGCGGTAGCCCCGGCGAAGCCGCGACCAGCGACAGCAGAACGGCCGAATATCATTGCCGATGGTACGACTTCGCCGCCGACTGGTATCGCGCCGTCGGCAGAGGCCGAAGTAGAGCTTCAGAAAGTCATCCACATCAAACCGCCAATTATCGTTAGGCAATTGGCAATCGAGCTTGGATTAAAACCGCATCAACTCATCGCGGAGCTGATGACATTCAACATCTTCGCGAATATCAACCAAACGATCGAGCCGGATATCGCGTCGAAGATCGCCGA
>Ga0209378_1003412_pt1 | contig 10738 bp, 9 predicted proteins | sample GraSoiAngelo_156_FD_186170 | JGI IMG/M metagenome (GOLD analysis project Ga0209378, IMG submission 186170) | Grasslands soil microbial communities from the Angelo Coastal Reserve, California, USA - 14_1009_13_40cm (SPAdes) (version 2) | ecosystem: Environmental > Terrestrial > Soil > Grasslands ... | reverse complement strand
AGTACAGATGCGCGGCCCAGTAGTCAGTCGTTGGCTTGTTCATGGCGCCCCAATACTACAGGCGTGGTCAAGAGGCGAAATCGGCCCGGATCGAGCAGCCGCCCACAGGACTGCTGCGGTAGGGCCATACGGCCGTCCTGACCCATCGTCAGCTTGATGACGTCGCCGTTGCGGCCGAACCAGCGGCTCGACGGCTCGAGGTCCGAGGGATAGACGAACAACGGCAGCGACGCGGCGGCGAGCGCGGCCTGCGATCCAATACCCGACTCCGGCATCGTCCCCGCCCACAGCGTGGCGCCGTACTCCGCAGCCAGCCGGTAGATGCGGCAGACCTCCGTGAGGCCGCCGACACGATGCACCTTGATATTCCAGACTTTGGGCCCCTGCAGCGCCATGATCTGCCTGGCCGCGCGCGCGTCGCGCAGCGTCTCGTCCAGGCAAACCGGCGTGCGCAGCGTCTCGGCGAGGCGCGCGTGGCCAACGAGCTCGTCGGGGTGGAGTGGCTGTTCGATGTAGAGCAGGCCGGCGGCGTCGAGTGCCCGGAGTGCCGTCTCGTCGCGCGGCCACTCGTACGCGCCATTGGCATCCACGGTCAACGGCAACGACGTCCCCGCCATGCCGGCGCGGGCCGCTGTCACCGCTGCTGCATCCCAGCCGGGCGCCACCTTGATCTTCACGCGGCGGTAACCGCGCTGCACCGCCTCGTAGACCCACTTCGTCAGGATGTCGCCGCGCCGCTCCGGCGGAATCCCGAGCGCAACGCCACAGTCAACGGCGCTCGCGGGTTTCGCACCCAGTCGCTCGCCGAGCAACGCCGCGAGACCGGTCGCGCGCCCGTGCGCTTCGAGATCCCACGCGGCCGTCTCGACGGCCGCGCGCGCGAACCAGTTGCCGCGCACGCCGTCGCGCAGCGCCGCATCGACCGCCTCCGGGAGCGCGCCGTCGAAATCGCGGCCGGCGACCCTCGGGAGCAGAACGCGCTCGATCACGTCGCGAGCGCCTGCGAGCGTCTCTTCTGAATAGAACGGGAGCTCAAACGGCGGGCACTCGCCATAGCCGACGTGGCCGGCGTCGTCGTGCAGGACGACGATCAGCGACCGTCGTGAGGGTATAGTGCCGCCCGAGATCACGAACGGCTCGACGAGTGGGAGTGTGAGCTCGAACAGCTCAGCGCGGGCGATACGCATCGGGTAGAAGATCGAGGAAGTGCAGCTCGCCGCCGCGACGGTCCAGCAGGCCAGCGGCTTCGCGCTCCAGCATCGCGGCAATCAGCCCATCGCGCGGATCGAAGATCAAGACATGCAAAGCCCGTTGCGTCCGCGAGCCGTCGGTCGCGGAGTACTCTTCGAGTGGCAGCTGAAACAAGGTGTGGAGCTGCACGGAAGAACAGCCGCGGATGGCGTATTCGACGATCATACGACCGGAGTGGATGTTGCCGGTACCTGAAAGCGGACGGTAAGGGACGGTAAGGGACGGTAGGGCACGGTAAGCGTCCAACACGCGCAGATTGCGATCGCTCAAGTCTGGTCCTCCGTACGCAACACCCGCGCTTGCGTCGAACAATCGATTGAACACCACGAGCGCGTCGGCGCCGCTCGCCGCGTTCATCATGTCACGCTGAAAGTCATCGTCGAAGCGGGCATTCATCAGCTTCATCGCCAGGCGCACATCGGCGTGGGCGCGAATGCGCTGCGGGACCTCGCGCAGCCACCGCAGGATCTGCGGCTTCTCGTCTGCCAGGGGATCGCCCGCGAGCGTCGGCGAAAAGTCCTTCTCGAGCAGCAACGGGGACTCCCCCCAGGCCTTGGCGAGTGCACTCGTCGTAAACGCGTATTCCGCGTCGCGAAACGGCTCGTCCAGCCGCGGCAGATGGTACTTCACGGAAGGAACCGTCAACAGCTGACCATCGCGAGTGAGATCCCATCCGGCGCTTACCAGGGCAAGATAATCATCGAACGAGCGATCCCAGCCCCTGCCCTTCCAGGTCACGGTCCACCCGGCGCCGCGCCGTTCGACATTCATTTTCGACTCGTGAATCGCCCAGGCCGCCATCGACTGATCGCCGGCGGCGTCCTGCGCTATCACCGTCTTCAGCACCGCGAACGCGAGTCCGGCGTCCGCGTCGGTTTCGAGCTGCCCGATGTTCAGCGACAACTGGCCCGACCCTTTGCCAATGGGGTGTGGCAGGGGGTGGTCGAGATAGCGGGCGGCCAGGTTGATGCGATAGACGTCGCGGACGTGCGCGGGAAAATCGCGCGGCAGCTCTCGCTTGAAGCGCTCGAAGTCGCTAGTGAGCGAAGCGAGAGAGCCGGAATTGCTCATCGGACGCCGCTCCGCTCAACACCAGTCGGGCGACCAGCTCACCCACGGCGGGGCCGTGTTTGAAGCCGTGCCCTGATCCTCCCCCCACGACCCACGCGTTCGCGGCCTGCGGGTGCCGATCGATGATGAAATGTTCGTCAGGCGATTGCTCGTACTGGCAGACGCGCGATTCGAGCAGCGGGGCGCCCTTCAGCCCGGGGAACCGATAGGCGAGGTAATCGCGCGCCGTTTGCAGCGCTTCGGGACTCGGGACTCGGGACTCGGTAGTCGGGTCGATGACAAGTCCTCTGGTATCGTCGGCGACTTTGAAGCCGCGCCACTCGTTGCCGGGAATGCCGTACATGAACCGCGTACCATGGTCCGCCCAGACGGGCAGCGCCTCCTCGGTGAAGCGCCGATCGCCCGGCGGCGTCCCGAAGAAGAAGACTTCCTGCCGGGTTGGTTTCACCCGCTCACCAATCACATCGGGGAAGAGCGAGCCAAGCCACGGCCCGCAGGCAAAGACAAAGTGGTCAGCCGTCAGTTTACTGTCGTCAGACAGGCTTATCGTGGAAAGCTCTCCAGCACGTGGTTGGATCGGCGCTTGCACGGAGAGCTGCCGGTACTCGCCGCCCTCGGCGACAAACGCCTCGAGCACGGCGGCGCACGCCCGCCTGGCAGTGAGGTAGCCGCCGTCTTTTTCCAGGATCGCCCAGCGGACCTGCTCGCAATTGATCTGCGGGAAGCGGCGCGCCACCTCGGCGCCTTGCAGCTCCTCGAATGTCACGCGCGCGTCGCGGAGGATCGGCAGGGCCGCTTTCTCGTACGCATCGTCGCTTTCGACGAGCCACAGCACGCCGATGCCGTGGAAGAGCTGCCGGTGCCAACGGGTCTGGTGCTCCTTCCAGAGCGTCAGCGCGCGCGCCGCCATCCGGGTGTAGACCGCCCGCGGTCCGTAGGTCGCGCGAATGACGCGCGTCTCGCCACCCGAGCTCGCGCGCGAGTTGCCGGGACCCCAGGCGTCGACGAGCGTCGCGCGCGCGCCCTGACGGCGCAGGAACAACGCCGTCCAGCCGCCGAACGCGCCGGCGCCAACGACCACGACGTGCGGTTGTTTGGCTTTTGGCATCAAGCCTCCGAGCGCCAGCGTGGCGCTGGTTTGGACGAACGAGCGGCGCCCTATCGTACGCGGGCCTCGCGCACCGCGCGTTGGACGGCGTCGCGCTCCGCGGGCGGGAGCCGCGGACCCCACGGATCGTCGCACGCCTCGTCCGGGATGACGCCGTCGGCCGCCAGCGCCCAGAGCACGCGCCGAATGTAGCCTTCCATCGGCGCCGTGAAGGTCACTTGCGAAAAGGCGTCTAACTGCGTGGAGAGGCGTAGAAAGGCGTGCGTGTCGCCGTTGGTCCATGTGCGCAGCAGCGCGGCCTGAATGTCCGTGAGGGCGGCGCCCATGCCGATCAGCGCGGCACGTGCGCCCATCATGATGGAGTAGCCGAGAAACCGGTCTTCACCCGTGATGAGCAGCTTGTCGGGATGTTCGCGCATCACCGCGATCCGTTGAAAGGTCATGATCGAGTCGAGCGTGGCGACCTTGATTCCCAAGACGTCCGGCAACGAGAGAATGCCGTGCAGCGCCCGGTCATCGTAGCAGACGCCGCCGGCCGCTTCGTACAGATAGAAGGCGATGACGGGCAGCTCCCGCGACAACTCGTCGTGATACCCGACGGCGTTGTCGCGCACGGGGAACGCGAGCAGCGCATCGGCGCCGCCCCGTTTGGCCGCGCGCGCCATGGTCGGTCCGTTGGCGCCGGCAACGATGACTTTGCCGGGAAGTGCGGCGCGCCACTCGTCCAGCACGACGCGGCGTTGCTCGTCCGAAAGATGGGGTCCACGACCGGTGTGCGCCCACACCGCGACTCCGGCGACGGGCTGCCGCGCCATCCAGCTCGCGTAGGCACGCTGAGCGGCGACGTCGATCGTCGAGCCTCGAAACGGGACCGGCACGGCGGGAACGAGGCCCCACTCGAGACGTTCCTTCAGGCGAGAAGTCCCTGAAGATTCTTCGACTCGATCGCCTCACGCGATTCGCGCTCGATCTCGAGCAGATCGAGCTTCGCGACGCTCGTCTCCGGCAGGCGCAGCGGCTGCCCCGTGCCGAATACGAATCGTTCGCTGCCGATGGTGTCGAGCAGCGTGGCGAGATGATCCTCCGGCGGGCCCCAGATCCAGCTGATGTCCCACCAGATGCGGCGCGCCTCCTCGGGCGTCGAGCCGAAATGGACCTCCTCGATGAAAGCCCGGTCGGCGTGCGTCACGAGGAGCCGCACGTCCGCGTCGCTGCGGATCAGCGCGCGCACGGCGGCCGCCGGCAGCTCGGCGACCTGATCGTTGGGGTGGCGTTGCCGGCCGTCCTCGAGCCGCACGGCGAGCAGGAGCGGGATGCGCGCGGCCCCACAGGCCGCGGCGAGCACGCGCATCGCGCCGCCGGCGGGCTCGAGACCGAGGTACAGAGGATCACAGCGAACCGCCGGTGCGCCGGCGTTGGCGGCGTCGGAGAGCGCGTGCTCCCATTGCGCCAGGCCGGGGTGGACCGTCGGCACCGGCCTGAAGCGCTTTTGCTTGCGGGCGGTCTCATACAGCCACGCATTGCCTTCGGTCGGGTCGCGCCAGAAGAGACTGGGGAGGTGCGTCACCCACGCGACGTCAATCTTGGTACGCTCCAGCGCCTGCAGGAGCGCATCGGGCGAGGTCCCCGGGACTTTGCGCCACGGGTACGCGCCGAGGAACGCGTTGCAGTCGATCCGCATCAGTCCGAGGGGAATGCGCCCGGCGGGAAGATGCGCGCCGCGTTCTTCCACCGCACCAGCGCGATTTCATCGGTGGAGAGCAGCGTCTCGAGATAGCGGATCTTGGCCCAGCCGCTGTCCATCGTGATGTCACTGCCCCAGAGCAGCCGGTTGACGCCGACACTGGCGATACACGCCTCGAGCATGCCGCCATCGACGCCGCTGCCCGAGAGATCGACGTACACATTCGGCACGTCCGCGACGGCGTGCAGCGAATGCAGCCAGTCTCCGCCGCCGCCGATGTGGGCCAGGATGAACACGACCTCCGGATGGCGGCGCGCGAGCGTACACAGCTCGGTCGCGTCGGAGGCCTCCTGGCCCGGCCAGTCGCGGCGCCGCTGCTGCCAGATGTGCTGCAGCACCGGCACGCGCCGTTCGCGCGCCAGGCCCGCAATCGGATCGATCAGCGGATCATCCGCTCGGCGGCTCGCCGCCAGCTTGATGCCGATCATCCCCGCGTCCAGACAGCGGACGATCTCGGCGCGCGCGTGGTCAGTATAGTTCGGATTCACGCACACGTAGCCGCGGATGCGGTCGGGATGCGCGCGCTGCAGGGCGAGCAGTGCGTCGTTGCCGGCTGTGACGTCGCGGGGCGAGGGGAAATAAGTGGGCGACGTCAGCCCGAACGTGCCGAGGATCGAGGCGACGTGCACTGTGATGCCGATCTTGTCGCCCGCGGTCAGACGACTCTCGTTCCGCTCGCGCCAGTCGGCGCGAGGCGTACGCGCATAGTAAAAGTGAGCGTGGACGTCGACCAGCATTGCCACAATCTACGCCCCTTTTATCTTGGGGGTCGACCTTGGGGGGGAGACCTCATGGAGACGATGGTCAGCCGTGCGCGGGCGGTGCTGTTCGAGCCCCGGGCAACGTTCAAGGAAGTCGACTCGGAATTCACCAAGCCCGGCGCGATCTGGGGCCGGTATGTCTTGCCGCTCGCGGCCATCGGGCCGCTAGCCGGCGCCGTCGGGCGGTTCGTGTTCGGAAGGCGGATCGCCGGCACGACGTTGCCCGAATCCGTGACCCTCAGCGGCGCGATTACGTGGTTCGTCATCGCGCTCGCGCTGACGCTGTTGAGTGTGTTCGTCTTGACGCAGGTCATCAGTTTGCTGGCGCCGGGATTCGGAGGCCAGAAGAACGACGTCCAGGCGTTGAAGGTCGCCGCGTATTCCAGCACGCCGGTATGGCTGGCGGGCGCCTTCAATATTCACGGGCGGTTCCTCATCCTCACGATCTTCGTTTCGTTGTACGGCCTCTTTCTGCTCTACGTGGGGCTGCCGACGCTCATGAAGGTCCCGCAGGATCGCTCGATGGGATACACGGCCGTCGTGATTATCGCGTCGATCGTGATCTTTCTGCTCGTGAGCACGTATACGCTCTTCTAGATCTCGCCCAAGGTCTCATGGAGCATCGCGAGGGCACGATCCACCGTGCCCTCGTCGTGCGCCAGGGAGACGAAGTTGTAGGCGGTGCGCTTGAACAAGAGCCCGCGCTGGGCGGCGCGCGACGCCACGCTGCGCGACAGCTCTTCGGTTGCGTAATGCAGAAAACACATCTCCGCGATGCCGCCGACGCCCGTGACGACGCGCGGATGCGCGCGCTGCAACTCGTGCAGGCCGTGCAGCAACCGGGTCCCGACGCGATGCAGGTGATCGCAGACGTGGTCGCGCTCGAACACCTCGAGCGTCGCCTGGGCGGCCGCGAGCGCCACGCCTTCCGTCGCCAGCGTCGAGGAGATCCAGGTGCGGCTGGCGGTTTCCATCAGATCCGCCCGCCCGCCCACGGCCGCGAGCGGAAATCCATTCGCGAGCGCCTTCCCCACCACCACGAGATCCGGCGCGGGCTGCACCTGATAGCGCGCGACGGCGCCGCCAATGCTCAAGCGGAACGCCGTCTTGATTTCATCGAAGATCAGGATGGCGCCGGCCCGCGCGGTCTCCGTCCGCAGCATCTGCAGCCACTCGCGTGTGGGCTCCGCGACGATCACCGGCTCGACGACCACCGCCGCCAGCTGGGGACCGCGCGCGCGAATCAGATCGCGGCCTCCGGCTACGTCGTTGAACGGCAGCTCCGCGAACAGACCGCGTACGGCCGCGGGCACCCCCTCCGTCGCTCCCTGACACCAGTCGAGCCAGCCATGATAGCCGCACCCCAACACCGCGTCGCGCCCGGTCGCGACGCGCGCCAGCCGCACCGCCGCCGCAACGGCCTCGGCGCCCGTCTTGAGAAACCGCACGCGCTCGAGCCACGGGATGCTCTTGGCGAGTGCCTCGGCGAGCGTTGCTTCGGCCACCGGCGGCAGCGGACCGACGACTCCGGCGGCGATCCCGGCGGTCGCCGCGCGATTGACCTCGGGATGCCCGTATCCCAACGCCACGGCGCCCAGCCCCATCACGAAGTCGACGTATTCGCGACCGTCCTCGTCCCACACGCGGCACCCCGACGCCCGCGTCATGCGTGCGGGAGTCCCGAAGAGCGCGTCGGGGCGCTTGCTACCGGTCGACGTGAAGCCCGGAACGCGCCAGTCGTTCACCGTATTTGGTCACCTCGATGGCCATCGCACGCAGCAGCTTGACCTCGCGCGTATCCAGGGGCGCCCGATGCGCGATCTCCCGCATGGTGCGCATGACACCATCCGCGTTGCGCGTCTTGAAGAACTCGATCGCGTGCAGGGCGCGGGCCACGTCTACGAACAACCGCTCCAGCTCGCCGGCGGTCGCCGGCTCGGACGTCCGGCGCGGCGTCTTGAAGGGACGCTCCTCGGCACCCCGCGCCAGCGCCAACTCGTACAGCATGATGATGACGGCATGCCCGAGGTTGAGCGAGGCGTAGGCGGGATCGCTGGGGATCGTGACAACCCGATGGCAGCGATCGAGTGCGTCGTTGGAAAGCCCCTTGTCCTCGCGGCCGAACAACACCGCCGCCGGCCCCCGCCCGCTCTCCACCAGCCCCACGACCTCGGCCGCGGCGTCCCTGGGACGCTGGACGTTGCGCTTGGCGGTTCGCCCGCGCGCGGTGAAGCCGACAATGTGCACACAATCGGCAAGAGCCTCCTCGAGCGTGGTGAACGTGCGCACGCGCGCCAGCACATCCTGGGTCTGGTGCGCGATGCCCTCGACGCGGTAGGCCTCGTACTCGCGCGGATTCACGAGCCGCAGATCGCGCACCCCGAAGTTCTTCATGCCGCGCACGACGTGCGCAATGTTCACCAAATCTTGAGGCTCATGCAGAACCACGACGATCATCCCACGAGCTCCAGCATGCCGAAGCGCGCCGGATCCTGACGGTCGCCGCGCAGCCACACCCATCCGCCGCCGCCGCTCCACACCAGCTGGCCCACGCGCCGCACGCGCCCGGGCAGCATCTCATTGATGATGAGATCGAATTTCACCCGGCTGCCGGCGTGGGGATACACGCCCGCGGGCCACGGGATCGCGACGGTCACGCAGTATCCCCGCTCCGTGCGACGCCACCCGCCGCGCACGGCGGCGAGATTCCCGTCGCGCGTGTCGCTCGTCGTGCTCGCCCGCACCGTGTGGCCGTCCGGATCGGGCACGATGAGGTAGCCGACGGCAGCGGAAGTGGAGGGAGCTGCCGCCACATACAGCTGGAGGCCATCGGAGTGAATGGCATCCGGCTCGTTGTCGAGCTTGAGTGGCGCGGCGTTGGCCGGCCGCAGTACGAGGTCGGGCTTCGTGACCGCTACCGCGACGTACAGCGCCGATTCATCCCAGGCGGCGTAGGCCACGGCCGACAGCTCCTCGGGACCAGGGTAGGCATCTTCACTGCGGCGATACTGATCCTCCAGCCCCAACTCGAGCGGCTCGGACAGGTCGAATCCGTCGAGCGTCCCGTCGAGCGGCGGGGAGCCTCCGACTCGAAATGCCGGAACGGTGACGGGAGTCGGTTGGTCGATCTCGAGCAACGGCACGAACGGAGGCGTTGCCTCACGCTGCCCCCGGAGCGCGAGGGCGGGTTGTCCCTCACCTTCGACGATCCATTCCGTCGTGCCGAAACGGTGCCGGTCGATTCCCGTCGTGGTCTCGATCTCGAGCGCATCGCCATGCACGCGGATCGCCCGAACGACGGGCTGATCCACCTGCGGCTCGAGAATAGTGATCAGCCGCGCATTGCGGCCGCGCGCGCGGACGACGTAGAACCTTGCCCGCTCGCGTTCCCCGGGCAGCCCCGGGCCTTCCATCAGGAGGAGCTGACCGTCGAACACCAGATGCGCCGTGAGCCGCGCGCGCTGGTGCACGTGGGCGAGGACAATCGCGCCCGGCTGGTCCGGCACAAAGCGCTGCACCCGCGTCACGAACTCGTCGGGCAGCTCGTCGTCAACCCAACGGCCCTGGGTCTCCACGACTCCGCGGCCCGCGAGATGCCACGGGAGCTCGAGCAGTCTTTCGTCCTCGCCTGAAAACATCAGGACGTCGACGATGTAGGCCGGGCCCGCGGCGATCGTGCGGGTGAGACCGTCGAACCGTCCCCGCACCCAGGCCCACTCCGAGCGGTCGTCGAAACACTCGATGCCGGCATGGCCGGGCGGCTGAGATTCACCGTCCAGGCGCGGCGCGTTATGCGCGAGCGTTGAGCGATACCAGAACAGGTCGTGCGTGACGTACGGTCCCGTGCCGGGATCGGGCAGCCAGTACACACCGTCGGCGTGCAGCGTCAGCTGCAGCCGGTCGGGATGACCGTGCCCCCCGCCATACGGACCACCGTCGAGGCTCACGTACCGGCCCGTGCTCCGCAGTACCGCAAGCCCCTGACTTTCCAGCAGCACGCTCTGGGGATTCCACGTCTCCGCGGCGGGCGGCAGCTCCGGCAGCATTTCGAGCAATGACCACCAGGAGAGCGAGATGCGAGAAGCGGGATGCGGGATGCGATCGATAGGAGCATCGTGCAGGTACGATTCCGACAATTCGCGCGGAGCGGGCGGCGTTGAATACAAGGCACGAAGCCAGGCCGCGACATCCCGCATCTCGCTTCCCGCATCTCGCATCCCGAGTCTCGCGAGTCCGATCTCCCAGAGCTCGAGATACGAGGGGTGCGCCAGCGAGACGCCGAAGCGTGAATCCTTTCGGGCCGGGTACGTGTAATCGGGAAGCGCCGTCAGGGCCGGCGCGCGCAGCGCCGCGTGCAGCCGATTCGCAAGACGTTGATCCTCGCAGAAGTCGACTCCGGCGAGCCGCGCCCACCCCGCTCCCGTGAGCAGGCCGCGCAGCGCGAAGAGGTGGTAGTTCTCGCCTTCGTACCACATCCCGTCACGCCCGTAGCCGCGCACGAGATGCGCGATGAGGCCGGTGTCGCCCTCGATGACGCGTTGGGCCAGCTCTTCGTCCTCGAACCAGACGGCGACGGCCGCGAGCGCCGCGTTGTTCCACGTTTGCCGGTTTGAGAATCCCTCGTCGTAGTCGCCGATGAGCGTCGCAGCTTCCTCGACGACCTGATTCACGCCGCGGGCGGTGGCGTCGTCGAGTTGATCGGCCGCGCGCAGCAGCGCGGCGGCGCCGACATAGTTGCAGGTCCAGAGCGACTCGAGGTAGGTCGAGAAAAACAGGCGGCTTGGCCCCAGCACGTTGTCGCGG
>Ga0209378_1003408_pt1 | contig 10750 bp, 8 predicted proteins | sample GraSoiAngelo_156_FD_186170 | JGI IMG/M metagenome (GOLD analysis project Ga0209378, IMG submission 186170) | Grasslands soil microbial communities from the Angelo Coastal Reserve, California, USA - 14_1009_13_40cm (SPAdes) (version 2) | ecosystem: Environmental > Terrestrial > Soil > Grasslands ... | reverse complement strand
ACCAATTCGGCCTGGGTGACAAATGCAATCAAGAACCGAATGAGCTCAGTCCGGGAGAGAGGCAGCGAGTCGCCGTGGCAAGAGCGCTTGCAGGGGACCCTCCGATTCTTCTCGCGGATGAGCCGACCGCATCTCTTGACGCTCAAGCGGGAAGGAATATCTGCCAAATTCTTCGCAATCAAGTTGATGAACACGGAAGAACAGTTGTGGTCGTGAGCCACGATCCGCGCTGGCGGAAATTTGCCGATCGCACGATCACTCTGTGTGATGGCCAGGTAGAGCAAGGGGGCAGAAACCTATGACCGCCCGCAAAAGATGGGCCATTGGCGGCTCTGTGGTTTTCCTGGTCATCATCGTCATCGTGTTTCTGGGAAGCACGCGGAACAGGAATTCGGTGCAAGCTCGCGGGATACCCTCCGATAGTACAGGTGCGACTGTTGCATTTGCTTCTCCCGGAAGGGTCGAGGGGGCTTCGGAAACCACGCAGGTGGGCGCAGCTGCGGATGGCATCCTGAAGGCTGTCTACGTGAAAGAAGATCAGTTCGTAAGAAGAGGGACAGTACTTGGCGAGATCGCCTGTGATGATTTGCAAGCGAACCTACAAACTGCGATGGCCGAAGCGGATGGCGCGCGCCAAACAAGGACCCGGCTTCTGCGCGGTGCGCGTGACGAGGAAAAGAAAATAGCCACTGAAAAGACAGCAGCCGCCCGCGCAACATTTGAAGAGGCTAAGTCGCGAATGGAGATGCAGCGCGCTCTCTTTCAAAGGGAGCAGGTTTCCCGGGCCACTTATGAGCAAGCTGTCCGCGACCTTGGCGTCGCGGATGCTAATCTGCAAGCCGCTGTTCGGACTGAGGAGTTGCTGGCCGCGCCTCCGTTGGAGGAAGACAAGGCCCGCGCGGATGCAGAGGTGCAAGCGGCGGAGGGTCGCGTTCGCACGGCCCAGGAGCGGATCGGGAAGTGCTCCATTGTCGCCCCAATCGACGGAACCGTATTGCGAGTCTACGCCCGGCGCGGCGAATCTTTCAGCACCGTCACTCCTCGCCCATTGTTCAGTCTCGCGGATACTTCCTCTCGGCATATTAAGGCGGAAATAGACGAACGGGATGTGGATAAAGTGTCGGTCGGACAAAAGGTCGTTATCCAGGCAGATGCCCTTGACGGAAAGAGGTTAAACGGGTCGGTCGCCAGAATTTCCGCGATGATGGGCAGAAAGAGCATCTCCACCGGCGACCCATCTGATAAGAGCGACCGGGATATTCTGGAAGCTGTGATCGATCTTAAGGATGCCACGCAACAATTGCCGATCGGACTCCGCGTTACAGTTCAATTCCTGTCTAACGGCGCTCAGAAAAAATAACGAATGACAGTAGTGTGATAAGTGATGGCCCTATTGGACGTGAAGATCAACGTCAACGGAATGCCGCAGGCTTCCGCTAGTCCCAGTGACGGTCAGCTTGTACGAGCCATGCCGCGTATCGTCATCCACGCGCAGAGTAAGCTCAAACCAGCCCGAACCAGTGATCGCAGGCGGATCAAAATCCACGGACGTGTTTGAAGGGAGCCCGGTCAAACTGAGATCTACTGTCCCTGTGAAGCCGTCCAATGCGGTAACCTTGAACGTGAAGGTTTCCTTATATCCCCGATGGATTTTTGCTTTTCGATGACGGCCTCCAGTAATGCAGAAGTCGCCCGGTTGCCCACCGTTCGCGGCCAACGCCTGCACCAGGTCTAACCGGCCGTTGCCCATGTTAGGGCCGACGGGCACGGCATGAGCCACAGCAGCAGCGGCCTGGGACTCGTTGGTGCTAGGCTTCTGATCCAACAACAATGCGGCTGCCCCTGCAACGAAAGGCGCGCTGAAAGACGTTCCCCAAGCGGCCCCATAGCTACTGAACGGATACGTGCTAATCACAGCTTCTCCGGGGGCGGCTACCCACACGATGGCGTTGCCAAAGTTCGAGAAAGTGGACCGCTGATCCAGGTCGCTTGTTGAGGCGACTCCCATCACATCGTTTTGAATCGCTGCCGGATACACAATCTCCATTGCCCCGTCATTTCCTACCGAAGCAGTGCAGATGACATTTTGCTGTTTGGCAAAATCCAGAGCTTTGGATAGCTCATCGGATTGGGTCTTCAGGTCGAAGCTCATGTTGATGACGTTGGCGTGGTTTTGCACAGCAAAATAAATGGCGCTCAAGATGTCAGAGAGAAACCCCTCTCCTTTGGAATTGAAGGCTTTTAGCGGGAGAAGTTTGGCTTGCGGCGCAACCAAGTGAATCACGCCCACTACCATCGTCCCGTGACCAAATGCCTTATAGTCCGGGTTTCCATCGAGGACCGCGGCCGTCGATTGGTCCAGCACCGCCGCAGTGGACTGATTCACAAATCCTGGCTGGCAATCTCCACACGATGGCGGGGGCGAAGATGATGATTGAAGATCGGTCATCTCGGAGCCGCCCGCCTGGTTCCGAGTAAAGTCCCATCCTGGCAGCAAGACCCCTTGCAGGGCCGGATGATTGGGATCCACACCCGTGTTAATGTCCGCTACGATGCCGCTCCCAGCCACATGAAAAGTATTCTGTGCTTCGGCCACTCGAACAATTTGCGCAGCAGGCTGGTTCACATAGCTGTTCCGCACGGAAGCGCCGAAGTATTGCACCTGGCTCGTGTCCGAGAGCCCTGCGGGTATCGCGGGCCGCTGACTCAATGCCGGGACCAATGGGACTGTTTGATCCAGCTCGGCGTTGACCACCCCAGGCACGCTCAACAGCTCAGTCAAAATCAATGCCGGATCAATCTCTAAGGGGGCCGTAACCAGGAAAACCTGGTTCTGATTCGGAGCGCCGTCTATGCTGCTTACCACAATGCAACCCAAGGGCACGCAAGCCTGCTGGAGGGCATCAAAGCCCGCGGTGTCGCGTACGATGAATCGATTCCAGGCGGAGGCGGTACTGGGCCACAACCCGGACAGGAACAAGAAGAATAGGAACGCTTTGAACCTCATGGATTACCACCTTTTCTTGGAAAATGGACCTTTCAGAATCTCGATGTCTCCCGCTGCCTCCCGGACTGGCAACCCATCTTTCATTTTGTGGACGGCGCCCTTGGGATCGGGCAATTCGAGTGATAGCCAGTGGTTTTCCCTGACCCCTATCTCCAGCCTCAGGTCCGGCCTAGGATCGAAGTCAAACTGAAACTCACCCAGCTCGTTCGTGGTTGCTATCTCGATCGGCTCGGTTTTGCCTTGAAGCACGACGGGCGCGCTGTGGAGTTGTGGCCCCGGTTTTGTGGGATCCAGAATCTGGCCCACCAACTTGATACGTCGCGAATCTTTTGAAGCTTCGAGTAAGAGATCGACCATCACATCCCCAGACTCGTAAAGGAGCCTATGATCCAAGGGCTGTCCAGAGCGGACTCCGTCGGCCAACGGCCGGAGAAAGCTGTCAAAGACAATGCGCGCGCTGTGCTTGATCTGCCGACGCGCAATATTCCTGTGGAGCAACGAATCCAGGCAGGGCCAAAGCACCTGCAAGAGTGCATCCACGGGAACTCTGGGAAGCGAATACGCGTCGACTACGTTCAGAAGTTCTGAGTCATCCTGGTCACGTGTGAGAACAACTACACGGCCTTGCAGGCTGAGGGCAACTGTATGCAGAGCCGCCAAGACCTCAACAGGCGGCGAATCTAAGAGTTGCGGGTCAAGGACGGCAGCATCGGGTTTTTCCTTCTCAAGGAGGGCGCGCACCTCCTTGACATTGGAACCAACGACGCACAAACAACCCATAGTCCCGAGCAAGACGCGCACGTTGTCTAACACCAACTGGTGCGCCCCGATCATCAGGACTTTGGGCGGAGTCCGGCTAACCTTTGCAGGCATCTGATGGTTAACAACGACCTTTCGAGGTTACAAGTGGTCCCAACTGGGACTTATGCCATAAATCATTTAGCAGTCAATTCGGGGAAATACTGCAAGGACAGCGGGGACAACACCCTACTTCTCCACATTTCTGAACATAGTATTATGTCCTCGAGGGCCTACTTTGGATCGGCTCACACAAGCAGGACACAAAACTGAAGTCCTGCCCCCAACGAAAAGAGCCTTTCGTGCATTTGTCCTTGGTTTAGCTGTTTTCGGAATTTTCCCGAGTGCTTTCCCCGCACAGAAAACACAATCACCGCAGTTTGAGAATGCCCCGCGAGTGTTTTCGTTGCCGTCAGCGACGATGCAGGAGTTACGAAGCGAGATTGCAGCCGGGAAGCTGAAAGACCCGGCGCTAGAGCAACTGCGGAAGGATGCCGATGCGGCCCTTTTGCAAAAGAGTTTGTCGGTCCTGAACAAATCCATGAGTCCGCCCAGCGGGGATAAGCACGACTACATGAGCCTGGCGCCGTACTGGTGGCCAGACCCGAACAAACGAAATGGATTGCCATACATCCGACGCGATGGAGAGACGAATCCGGAAATTGAGCAGGTTCCGGATCACAAGAATATGGACAGAGTGATCTCGGCGACTTACACGCTTGCGTTGGCGTATTACCTTTTCGGCGAAGAAGCCTATGACGCGCATGCGACTGAACTCCTGCGTACATGGTTTCTGAACCCGGAAACGCGAATGAACCCCAATTTAGAATTCGCGCAAGCCGTTCGCGGAGTCAACAGCGCGCGCGGCACCGGGTTGATCGAAACCCGTGACATTTACCGTCTCGTTGATGCCGCTGGATTGTTGCGCGGGTCGAAATCGTAGACCGCGGCGGATCAGAAAGGAATGGAAAAGTGGTGCGCCAAGTTCCTTGACTGGATGAGGCGTTCGCAGAACGGAAAGGACGAAGCTGCCGCGAAAAACAATCACGGAAGTTACTACGACGTGCAAGTTGCATCTCTTGCTCTGTTCGTCGGCAAGCCAGATATCGCGCGAAGTGTTGTTCAGACGGCCGGAGAAAAGAGGGTTGCCATGCAGATCGAGCCCGATGGCCGGCAACCGTTCGAGCTGGAGAGGACCAAGGCTTTGGGTTATAGCACGATGAATCTCGCAGGGCTGTTCGAGCTTGCGCTGCTCGGAGAAAACGTTGGAGTGGACCTTTGGAATTTTCGAACGGCGGATGGCCGCAGCATTCACAAAGCGCTTGATTATCTCGTTCCGTTTGTGACCGCCGAGCAAAAATGGCCTTATCAGCAAATTATACAATTCAAGACTGCTGAAATCTCCCCTGTGCTGGCACTCGCAGCTGTTAAATATAAAGATCGCCGATATCAAGACGTCGCCGTGAAGGTAGACCCTGACGTTCTGCGCCGAATCGAAGTCCTCCCATTTCGCCGGCTAGTCTCCCATTGAAATGCGCGTCGTGGTGAATGATTTATCGAAGTCCGAATCTCAATGCGAATGGCCGAGGCGTGCTGAAATTGTTCGAGCAGCCTTTCGCGTCGCTCCTGCAAACGCTTGAATGCGGTCCCGGCTCATCCGAGTGATAGGGCCGGAAACGCTGATGGCGGCCACCACTTTCCCGCTTTCGTCGACAACCGGAGCGGCGACGCATCGTGCTCCCATATCCGTCTCCTGATCATCCATCGCATAGCCTTGCTGTACGACGCGCGCAAGCTCTTTTCGGAAGCGCGCAAGATTCGGAATAGTGCGCGGAGTTGTGCGTTCGAACGTCAGCATGGGGAGAATTTCTTCGCGTTGCTCACTGGGGAGAAATGCCAGCAGAACTTTGCCTAACGCGGTGCAGTTCGGCGGACGGTGCATTCCCGGCTGAGAGGCCATGCGGAAAGAGTGGGAACTCTCCAGCACTTCGAGATATAACACTTCGTGCCCGTCGAGAACGGCGAGGTTTACTGTTTCCGTGGTTTCTTTTGAGAGCAGCGTCAGCACCGGACGGCTGATCTTGCGAAGCGTGGCATGGTAAGCGATTCCCGCGCCGAGCCGGGCCAGTTTGGGACCCACGATGTACGCGCCGGAATCATCGCGAAAGAGATAGCCTTCGCTTTCCAAGTGAGCCACAAAGCGATACGCCGTGCTTTTATTGAGGCTGGTCTGCTGAGAAATCTCGCGTAGCTGCAATCCAGTGGGGGCAGCGTCCAGCGCCTCCAAAATTCGCAAGACCTTTCCAACCACACCGACTGGTGCAGATTTAGATTCACGTGCCCGGATCATGGGAAGTCTGCTCCTTCAGTCGAGTCGTCACCGCCGCGTCCGAGGAATTCGCCCGTATCTGCCCGGCGGCTGGGCTCACAGTGTCTTGCGGCATTGTAGCTCAAAGGATCGTTTAGTTTTTCAATATTTGAAACGTAAATTTTTAATATTGAATTTCCCGATGCGCCTTGGTACAAGCCTCTCAGTCGGAATGCCGGAATTCAGCCAAGGGGGTGTGTATGCGACTGGCGAAGATGGCAACCATTCTGGGTGTTGTGTTGCTCGTGACTGCCGGAGTAGCGCACGCGCAGACGGCTACAGGCGAAGTGAATGGCACGGTCACGGACAAGTCCGGTGGATTTGTCGCTGGCGCCGCGGTCAAGCTTACCAACCAGGCCACCAAAATTGAGAATCGAGTCACGACAAATTCCGACGGCTACTTCGTTTTCATTAACGTCAAGCCAGGAACTTATGTTTTGGCCGTCGAGGCCAAGGGCTTCAAGATCACGCAAATTTCCCCATTCGACGTAGGTGTCAATCAAACGGTCACGCAAGCCGTAAGATTGGAGGTCGGCGCCATCACCGAACAAATGGTGGTGAACGCGGAAGCCGTGATGCTTGAGAGCTCGACGAGCGATCTGGGCACGGTGATCGAAGCAAAGGCCGTCAACGATTTGCCGCTGAATGGACGGAATTTTACGCAGCTCCTGACGCTCACGCCAGGCGTCACTCCGATTTCGACTTCCCAGAACAGGAGTCTTGGCTGTTGTGAAGGCAACGTAGGCATTCCTGGCTCCGGGTTTTCCGACGGCTCCTTCCACGGTCAATCGAACCGGTCGAAGCTCTATTTTTATGACGGTATCATTAACACGAACATCCGCGGACCGACGTACATTGTGATCCCCAACAACGATCTGATCCAGGAGTTCAAGGTTGTTGGACATGACGCCAAAGCCGAGTTTGGCGGCGCGGCTGGTGGCGTGGTCAACTTGGTGTCAAAAGCAGGCGGCAATGCACTCCACGGCTCGGCATTCGAGTACGTGCGCAATAACTTCTTCGACGCGCGCGATACGTTTGCCGACGGCCCCAGTGGATGCACGATCGCGCGCTGCCCGAACCCAGGGCAGCTTGTTCCGGGCGGTCCGGCGGCATTCCACCAGAACCAATTTGGCGCAGCCGCGACAGGACCGATCATTAGGAACAAGACGTTCCTTTCAGCCGGTTATGACGGTTGGCGCTACAGCAAGCCAGACCAGGCATTGTCATACGTTCCGACCGCAGCCGAACTTTCTGGCGATTTCAGCAACACCAGTTCCTCTTTCAAAAAACAGATCTTCAATCCTTACTCGACGCGTCAGGTGGGCGTGAATTTTGTGCGTGACGCTTTCCGTTGCGACGCCGCCGGTAACCCATTGCCCGTGAATGCCCAGAACCAACAGGACCAGACGATCGGCGTGGTCTGCAACAAAATTCCCCAAGCGCTGATCTTTCCGCCAATGCAGCAGTTCTTCCAGACCTACGCGGCGACACCGAATATCGTTGACCCGTCGGGCTCCAACAACTTCGTTCGTGACCGGGCCACACTGAACACCTCTGACAGTTACACGGTGCGGGTTGACCACCGCTTCCGCGACGCCGATAGCGTGTTCTTTCGCTACACCGAGCAGCGGAACACAATTTTCACTCCCATAGGAGAGAACGGTTCCACCAGCGGCGGCTCGCAGGGCCGCAACTATGGCGGTGCTTGGATACACGTCTTTAAGCCCACGCTCATTCTGGACGTGCGCGCCGGCTATGCCGGCAGGCCTGGAGTTGACGCCGGCCAGCAGAATCAGCACCAGGCCGGTCTTGATCCGCTGAAGAGCGCAGGATTCCTCGACGTAGACAAGTACAACGGCCTGCTGGTGACCTTGAGCAACTGGACAAACGGCGGCAATAACAATTTCGGCATTCGCGGAACCGCGCCGCGCGAGAACCCGAACTGGAGCGTGACTCCGAACGTGAGCTGGCTAAAGGGCCGGCACAATATTAAGGCTGGGTTTTGGTACATTTCCGCCGAACGCATCCAACTCAACACCTTCCAGACTTACACCTTTAGCGATGAGCAGACGCGGAATCCAGGCGTTAATAACACAGGCCTGTCGCTAGCTTCTGCGCTGCTCGGCTTTCCCAACAGTTTTGCGGCACAACTGCCGATTCCTCATGGTGGCCCGGTGAGATTCGCCTACGCCTCCTGGGCAAGCTACCTGCAGGACGAGTGGAAGCTTTCGCCCACAGTGACGCTAATTGCCGGCTTGCGCTACGACTACGTTACTCAACCGCACACGCTGGACGGCCGCCTCTGGAATTCGCTGGATCTCGCCAACCAGCGCTACATCATCGGCGCGAAAACAATGCCGCCGCTCTGCAGCGTGGCGCAGCAGGCCCCCTGCATCCCCGACGGCTTCGTGTCCGATCCCTTCGCCAGCCACGTCGTCGTGGCAGGGAAGAGTTTCTTCGCGCCACCCCCCATCAAGGACAACTGGGGACCGCGAGTGGGTTTGGCTTGGCAGGTGACCCCCAAAACTGTGATGCGCGGCGGCTATGGCCTGTATTGGGACTCCATTACCGCCCGCAGCCAATACGCGCAGAACGATCTGGAGGCGATGGTGTGGCCCGATGCCACGGCATTTATTGGCACGGCCAATGCCTGCACCAACGGAGGGTCGTGCGCCTTCACCAATGGCACGGCGCTGAACATCATCGCCCAGCAGGGCCAGGGATTTGCCACACCGCTGCCGACGTACACGTCGGCGGGCGCGGGCAAGTCCACCACAGGGCTGCCCTGGAATGGTTTCCCAAATCAGGGGGACGATCCCAACTTCAAGGACGGCTACTCGCAGCAATGGAACTTCGAACTGCAACGGCAACTGAGGCCGACTATGCTGGTCTCCGTTGCGTACGCAGGCAGTGCGAGCGGAAGGCTTCCTTATGGCGCCGGAAACGCCAATGCCGCCTCGCAGGCCTTTCCCAATGGAACGCCGGCCTCCGTGGTAGACGCCACGCGTCAGATGCCCTGGGTTACGGCAGGTCTCACTTACTCGCGCCCGATTGGTTATGCAAACTACCACGCATTGGAAAGTCGACTCCAAAAGCAGTTTGCGAACGGTCTGTACTCATTGGTTTCCTACACCTGGGGCAAGTCCACCGATGTAGGGAGCGGCTACTTCAACGTCGAGAACGGGCCGGGCGGTGGCTCAACCATTCAGAACTATTACGATCAGAGCACGGCGCGCGGGGTCTCGTCGTATGACATTAAGCACTTTGTGTCGTGGGCTACCATCTATGAGCTTCCGTTTGGGCGAGGAAAATCGTGGCTCCATGGCGGTCCTTTGTCTTGGGTTTTGGGGAATTGGCAGGCCAACTACATCTTCCAGGCGCGCTCGGGCGCACCGTACAATCTGCAGGTTAGCGGGGATGTTGCCAATCTCAGAGGCAGTGCGCCAGGCGGTCCTGGCACTTACGCCCGGCCGAACTTGATTGCTGACCCGTTTGTCGCCGGGCCTGTAGCTGCGAACCCCGACCCGAAATGCCAATTGACCATCTCGCAGGGGGGGAGGGCGGCGGACGCTGTATATACTGCCGCCACTTGGTTCAACCCTTGCGCGTTCGGCGTTCCTTCCGGTGCGTTTGGCAACCTGGGCCGTAATGTCTTCCGCGGACCGCACGTGGTCAACATGGACTTCTCCATGTTCAAAAAAGTTCCTATTGGCGAACGCATGAGCCTGCAGCTCCGTTTTGAGGGCTTCAACGTGTTCAACATTCAAAATTACGACACACCGGCAAATGCGCAACTGACAATCAACTCCGGCACCGTGAACGTTCCTGGCGTCGGAACAGTGCCCGCGATTGCTACCGGCGCTGGCAAGATTACGACCCTGGCCCAAGGCACGACGCCGCGGCAGTTGCAGTTTGGGCTGAGATTCATCTTCTAAGGCCGGCTGGGCTCGCCATTCATTCGAGCGCGCGGCGGTGCTCACCCCACCGCCGCGCTGGGCCGGCGGGTAGACTAAAATTCTTGTGAGAGGGCTCAACCGATGTCAAAAAGCAAAGCGTCGCGTCGTGATTGGATGATCGGAAGCGGCTCCGTTTTGGCAGCGGCGACGCTCCCCGCGAGTTCTGCGCTCGGTTTCGCGCAATCACCCACCCCAGCGCAGGCGGTGACGGCCCCGTCCGCAGGCGACGCCGATCGTCAGCGCCGGATGAAGTGGTGGCACGAAGCACGCTTTGGAATGTTCATCCACTGGGGACTCTACAGCGTCATCGGCCGCCACGAGTGGGTCATGGAAAACGAGGGTATTCCCGTTTCCGAATACGCTCCTCTTGCGAAGCAATTCAAGCCCAAACCATTTCCTGCCCGCGAATGGGCAAAAATCGCCCGCGAAACCGGCATGCGCTACATGGTAATGACCACCAAGCACCACGAGGGCTTTTGCCATTTCGACACCAAGACCACAGATTACTGTTCGCCTAAGCAAGGACCGGGCCGCGACTTGGTCCGCGAATACGTGGACGCCGCTCGCGGCGAAGGTATGCGCGTAGGTTTTTATTATTCACTGATGGACTGGCACCATCCC
>Ga0209378_1003407_pt1 | contig 10751 bp, 4 predicted proteins | sample GraSoiAngelo_156_FD_186170 | JGI IMG/M metagenome (GOLD analysis project Ga0209378, IMG submission 186170) | Grasslands soil microbial communities from the Angelo Coastal Reserve, California, USA - 14_1009_13_40cm (SPAdes) (version 2) | ecosystem: Environmental > Terrestrial > Soil > Grasslands ... | reverse complement strand
CGGATACGGTGGACGTCCCTTTGGATATGAAAGAAGCATCTTCTGATCCCACTGGGCCCTCGTGGGAATCAGAGTTCCGTCCCACGACTGCTGGTGGGTTGCTCTTCGTCCTGCCCCTCTTGTCGCGGCTCGGGATTGTCGCGGCCCTTGTCGAAAATTCCGTGCTCGTCGAGGCCGACTTCGCGCGCCGGTTTCTGCTGTTCCTCGCAGACCGCGTGCGCGTACCAGACACCGATGGGATGCGTCAGGCCCTCGCCTCTTCTGAGCTCGACGCGGCCACTCCTGACGATTGGGCGCAGACCTTGGCGACATGGCTCACGCGCGTTCGCCGTTTGGCGCACCGCACGGCCGGAGTGGGCTTGCGCGCCCTGGTCATGCGCCCGGGCCAGGTCGCCGCGACTCGCACGCATATCGACGTCCTGCTACCGCTCGCTGATCTCGACATTCGTCTACGGCGCGTCGGGCTCGATATCGACCCGGGATGGGTGCCGTGGTTGGGCCGCGTCGTGAGCTTCCGCTACGAGGGTGAGGCGTGACCGCGACGGTCCCGCGTCCTCGCGTCTCGGCTGCGCCGCTGGAGAGCGAAGCGCTGCGGCTGCGCGATTTCGCGCTCGCGGCGCTCGGGTCCACCGTCGTGGCACACGCGCGTGCGCAGCCTGCGTCTGCCGAGCTGGCGTTCCTGCTGCAGCATCTCGAAGCGGTTGGCGCCGCCGACGGGCATTGGGACGAAGGGCTAAGATCGTATCTCGCGGCGCCGAGGGCCGTTGACGCGCCGCTCTTCGCGCTCGCCGATCGTCTCAACCTCTCCGTAGTCGAGATGCTGGGCATCGAACTGGCTGCTGCGATCGAGCGCGACGCGATGGCGGGGCGTGCCGTGGCATACGTGCAGGCTCCAATCGGCGGCTCGCGACCGACGATGGGCTTGGTGGAGGCCGCATTCGGACGCTTGGCCCTTTCGGGTCTCAGCGTCGGGGACATGATCGTCACCGGGGCCGCGCTACGGACCGGTGTTCTTACACTCACCGGCGAGGGGGCACCGCTTCCCGAGCGCGCCATTACTGTCCCCATTCATCTGTGTGTCGCGCTCGATGATCGAGACGGCATGCCGCCAGGCGCGACGATTGGCCTCGAGCCGGAGAGCACCGTCCCACTGCCACCTTCCATGCTCGCGGAAGCCCAGCGGCAGGCGCTGGCTCTCGGAGCGACGCCGGGTCGTGTGTTGCTGATTCGGTCGGGCTCCGTGTTCGAGGCCCGGAGCGTTGCGCTCACTATCGCGGAGGCGCTGGGCTCGCGCGCGGCATTTCTGGATCCCGAGCGCACCATTGGCGAGGCGCCGTGGCTGCTGCTGCGGCGCTTACTGCCCGTATTCACCTACGCACTCGGCCCTGGCGAGCAACGCCAGCTGCCGGCTCTGCCGGGCTACGATGGGCCGCGCCTGGTGCTGCTTGGTCCGGATGGATCGGTGGAATCGAACGGAGGATCGGCGCTGAGCTGGCGACTGGAGGTGCCGTCGATTCCCGAGCGGATACGCCTCTGGCAGATCGCGATCGGCGATCTCGACCTGGCGGTGGAGCTGGCGACGCGGCACCGCCACGGAAGCGGACGCATCGCGCATCTTGGCCGGCTGGCGCGCCACGAGCAAGCCATCGCGGGGCGGGCCACAACGACGCCGGACGACGTCACCCACGCATCCTGGACGCTCGAAAGCGGCGGTCTCGAAGCGCTGGCCGAGCCGTTGCCGGACCGCGTCTCCAATGCAGCACTGGTGTTAACGCCGCAGCTCCAAACCGAGTTGAGCCACCTGGTGTTGCGGTGTCGGTGGCGCGGGGAGCTGGTTGACGGATTAGGGGCGTCGTCGCGGGCACGCTACCGTGCGGGCGTGCGAGCGCTGTTCGTCGGTCCGTCGGGCACGGGGAAGACGCTCGCGGCTGGCTGGCTCGCGACCACCCTTGGTCTGCCGCTCTATCGGGTTGACCTCGCCAGCGTCACGAGCAAGTACATCGGGGAGACCGAGAAAAATCTTGCGCAGCTGCTGGCGCGCGCCGAGCAGTCGGAAGTCGTGCTGCTGTTCGACGAGGCTGATTCGATGTTCGGCACACGCACCGACGTGAGGGATTCGAACGACCGCTTCGCGAACGCGCAAACCAATTATCTCTTGCAGCGCATCGAGTCGTACGAAGGGATCGTGCTGCTGACGAGTAACAGCAGAGCGCGGTTCGACTCGTCCTTCATGCGCCGGCTCGACTTCATCGTGGAGTTCCCGCTGCCGGGTCCGGAGGAACGACGGGCGCTGTGGTGGTCGCATCTGGGCGACAGTCACGATCTCGATCCCCAGGAGATCAATCTCCTCGCCGCACGCGCCGACTTGGGAGGAGGTCACATCCGCAACGCGGTGTTGGCCGCTGCCGTGCGCGCGCGGGACGAAAGCCGCAGGATCGACCTTGCCGATCTGCTGATCGGCGTGGCGGGCGAGTATCGAAAGCTGGGGAAGCAGGTGCCCGTAGAACTGCGGTCGGCATGATATGACGAGCGCGGCGGTCAAGGTCGAAGCCGAGAAACGCGCCGCGCCGACGCTTGAGTCACCAGAGCCCACTCTAGAGCAGACCGCAGAGCCGCAACTGGCTCGCGCCGGCATGCCCCGGTTTCTGCTTGCACAACAGGACGATCCACACGCGCCGAGGATTCAAGCGAAACGGGCCGTGAGCCAGGCCGGTGATCCGCTGGAGGAGGAAGCCGACTGGGTCGCTGACCATGTCGTCCGAGACGACTCCAATCCCGGCGCATTATCGGTCGCCGGCAGCCGGTCTGTGCAGCGCAAGTGCGCGACGTGTGAGGCCGGCGGCAGCGCCTGTCCGGAGTGCGAGGAAGAAGAAGACAAGAAGGGGTTAGTTCAGCGGCAGGCGGCGCCCAGCTCGGCGGCCTCGATCAATCCCGAGCCTGTGCTGGAGACGCTTGGCGGCGATGAAGGGGTGCCGCTCGGTGGTCCCGTGCGCGCGGACCTCGAGCGCGGCTTTGGCTATCAATTCGCCGGCGTCCGCATTCACGCAGGCGACCGCGCCGCGCACGCCGCGCGAGGCCTCAACGCGCTGGCGTTCACAATCGGCCAGGACATCTACTTCGGCTCGCAGCAATTCCAGCCCGAAACGGCGGCAGGCCGGCGGCTGCTCGCGCACGAGCTAACCCACACGATTCAGCAGACACCGTTCAGCAATCGGGCCTCCGAGTCGGCGCCGGCGGACGGAGAGCATTCGGGGGGAGCGGCAGGGAACCGGGTCATAGCGTCCCCGGCCGCCAACGCAACGGTTCAGCGGACGGAAGCAGACGCGAACGAAGCCCGGCGGTTGGCGACCGAGATTTACGGCGCTCTCGACGGCATCAATGACGCCCCACGCGCCCTCAACGCGCTCCGCGGCCACGATTCGGCCAGGCGAGAGGCGATCGCCACCGCGTTTGCCGCTGATCATGGCTCACTCGAAGACTACCTCGTCGATCAGCTGGACGACGACGACCGTGTAAACGCGCTCCGCCTGTTGCACGCGCCCGAAGAAAACGACGACTGCGGGTTCATGGGTCGCGCGCTCGTGGCAGGATGGACAGTCCGTGACGAGGAGCCCGGCCGCATCCTATACTCCCGCCCGACGCCCACGAGCCGCCAGCAGCTCGCCGCCCAATACGACGAAAGCTTCGCCCGACTCGGCAAAGGCACGCTCGAAGGGGACATCAAGGATCGGATGTCCGGCTGGCGTCGCGAGAAGGCACTCGTCCTGCTCAACCGGAACCTGACTGACGCTGACGAGATCTACTTCGACTCAGTCGCGATCACCGGTACGCATGACGAGGCCGTCGTCAACCGCGTCGAAAGCGTATGGGGGCGCGGGGTCACGGCGTACGAGACGCTCGTTGACGATTGGCGCCGGTTTGTGAAGAACGAGGATCATTGGACCGACCCTGCCTTTACGAGCATGACGTTCATGGAGGCGATGATTGATGAGCTGGACGGTGAGCATCTCGCCATGGTGCGCGCCATCGATCAGGGCGCGGCCGAGCTCGCCGATCTCGACGCCGCGCAGCGCTTGCAGCACGAGGGCGAGGGTGGGCTCCCGATGACGACGGAGCTCACGGAAGACGAGGTCGTTGCGCGCGAGGACGTCCGCTTGCGGATCGCGAATGGGATTCTCGACGCAGCGGCCGAAGGGCTGGGCACGAACGAGGCACAGCTGTTCCATGCCGTCGAGGAGATTCAGAAGATTTGGAAGGAGCGTCTCGATCGCGCCGAGCGGCTACACAACGACACCCTCCTCGCGGACTATCGGCGCCGCTGGGAGGCGGAGCGCGAAAAGCTGCAGGCGGCGATCGCCGACGAGATGGAGGAGGGAAGCACCGACTACATGAAGGCCCGTCTCCTGCTCGAAGGCGCGCTCACGCGCGCCGACGAGATCCACCTCGCGCACGAGGACGGAGACTACGACAAGGTGCTGGCCCTGGCGACACAGGCGTGGGCTGACGACACGATCGACAGTCTCAAGACCGAGTGCGCGCGCGCGCGCGAGGCGCCGCGCATCGGTCGCGCCGCCGGTTCCGACGAAACGGTGGTCATTCGGCCCGCGTTTACGCTCATCATCGCTGTGCCGGTGAGTCACGGTGACCAAGGCGCGCGGCTCTACCCGCTGCTCAACGAGGGAACACAGGTCTCGCGCGGGATTGCGCGGCTCGCGCACGACTTGGCGGAGGGCGATTCCGACTCGGACCTGCAGAATGCCTATCAGTTCATCACCACGCCCGGGCTCCCGCCAGGCGTGCGCGATGAGGTAATCGCCGGCTTCGTCGGCGGTCACGAGAGCGAGATGCCGGTGGTCGCGGCTAGTCCAGGCGAGGCGGCGCCGTCCGCCAACCGCCGCTTTGTCCAGTACGTGATGCAGCGCTACGACAAGTCCCACGCGGCCTTCCGGGTGCAGAACCTGCTCGACCCGTCCAGCGACTTTACCGAGCTCGCCAATCGCGCGGAAGAGCGCATGGCGGCGGAGCGCCGGGGGATCTTCGCGCAGGACATCGAGGACTGGACGACGACGATCGATGCAATCACGGGGAACGACACGACGCAGGCAACGGAGGAGTCGGCGAGGCGACTCCGGTGGCTTGCGACAAATAAAGAGAATACCGCCCTCATGGGGGAAGTGCAGGGGGCGGCCGGTGTCGACACAGACCAAGCATTAGCCGAGCACGAATTTGGACTCTACTCGCAGCGATTCGAAGACTGGAGCGCGCTCCGGCGCGAGATCGTCGAGACCTTTGCCACGCTTGTCGAAATCGCCGTCGACCTCGCGATTGTGGCGGCGACGGGAGGCGGCGCGGCGCCACTCCTGTTGGCGTCGCTCGCGTCCACGGTCGTCGGAATAGCCGTGCGTGAAGCCGCGCTCGGCAGCAACTACGACGCCGTAAGCCGAGAGAATGCCCAGCGGTTGCTCACCGCCGCGGTCGCCGCGGTCGCTGGAGCGGCCGCGCACGAAGTCGTAGGGGCCGCAGTCGATCTCCAGAAGCTCTCCCGTCTCCAGGCATTCGGCGTCCGTGCAATCACTGATGCCGCCGGGCAGGTCGGCGCGCAGACGGTGCAGCTCGGCTTCCTGAATCATTTCCCGACCGACGAGGAGATCGGCGCCGCGGCGCTCACGATTGTCGGCAGCGCGCTTGTGGCCGGCACGCTGGGCGCGGCCACGCACGCCGATCCGAACGTCGTGACGTCGGTTTCGCAGCGCGTGCGCACCAAGGCAGCCACGGGAGCGGCGCACGGCTTCATGACCGGTGTGATTAGCGAGGGTGCCGGCTTCCTTTCCGGGAACCAGGACCTGAGCGGGGGTGAAATGGTTGGTAAGATGGCTTCACGCGGGACGCGCGACGGCGCGCACGGACTCGTCACCGCACTGCGGGACGCCTATACCGACGAGCGAACACCGCGCGCACCGCAATTCGAGGAGGATGAGCCACACGGTGCCGGCCGGCGTCGCCCCCCAACCGGAGACGAGGCCGTCGACGCCGCACGGCGCCCGCGCGCGAGGCCGGGAGATGAGGAGATCCCCGACCCTCGGCTCGCGCCCCCTGAAGAGGCGTTGCTCGCGCGTACGCGGCGCGGCAAGCCAGATCTGTCCACGATGGAGAGCGAGCTCGAGATCGCCCAGCGACTTCCACGGCGCCCGTCGACGGATCCGGACTACGATGAGGAGATCGAGCTTCCGAACGGCCACAAGTGGCGGCGCCGGCGCGGGGGTGGATGGTGCCGCTTCTCCGGTGGGGACGGCTGCATCATCGATCCGCATGGGGCCCACTGGCGAGGGCTTTCCGAGTCAGAACGGGCCGAACTCAATCGCTTGACTCGTCGCGGGCATGTGTCGATCGAAGATCTCGACACCTTCGCTATCTCGCGCGCGCCGGATGTTCCGTGGAGCGAGGTGGTGGCGCTCTTGCGCCGGCTCCCACCTGGTGACGTGGAGCGATTCGCCGCGCTTCTACATGATCAGGACCTGCCGCTGAACCGTACGGACCTCGATCGCCTGCACATCGCGCTCGATGCGGGTGGGCCGGTACGGCCGTTGATCGAAGAGCTTTACAATCTGCGTCCTGCCGTGCATGCCGAAACCGTCATGCCTGTCGACGAACCGCCTCCCGAGACTTCCGGGACTCCGGTCCCGGCTCCCAGGCGCCTTGGTCCTCGCGCTCTGGACCAACTTCGCCGCATGGCCGTCGAGGATTGGGGACTTAGAGGTGAAGAGCTCGAGAAATTCATGCGCAAAGCGCGAACGGACCCGGAAGGCATTTGGAGAGATGTCGCCCCTCGCGACAACCTCCGGACGCTCGAGGGCAGTGCTGCCTTGAGGGCAAATATGCTCGCTGAGGGCGAACTGGATCCGCCCAAGGGTTATCACGCCCACCACATCGTGCCGGAAAAGGAGTTTGGCGAGGGGCTGGACTGGCTGCGCACCCGCCTGGAGGACGCCGGCGCGAGCATCAACAGCCGAGCGAATGGTGTGTTCCTCGCCGGTTCGAGGAGCACTGCCAATCCTGAGCTGACCCAACTGCATAACTCGTACATACATGCCGGCAAGCAAGTGGAATACGCCTACACTCTGACTGTGCGGCTCGGCCACCTCGAGGGGGGAGCGCTCTTGGCGGAAATTGCCAAGATCAAGTCTGAGATGGCGACGGGGCATTTCAAGACAATCGACATTCCGCACGGATGGAAGGGAAAATGGAAGCCTGGTATGGCTGCGGTGGACCCATCTATCCAACGGGGCGCAGTTCCGACAATGATCGAAAAATGATGGTCCGGCGCTCCTGGCGAAACCGTGGCGGATAGAACGCAGGGTCAGCGGCCGCTCGGTCCTTCGCGACCGTCGACGACGTCGCCAGCGCCGGCACCGGCACCGGCGAAGGCGGCCGCGCCGGCACTCGACCCGAACACCCCAGCAACCGTAACCACCACGCCGCTCTTCCTAGCAACGCGGGCAGCCTCGACCCGCGCGCCGACAACTACAAGCGCTGCGACGCAACCATCTGCCGGACCCACCAAGGCCGCCCCAGAGACGGCGGCGCCTGGTATGCGGGCGGGCCCATATCCACCGACCTATTGGGGGCGCGAAAGACCGCAGAGCGAACGTGTTGCGATCGCGCGAGTCGGAGCGCGGCTGGAGGACATCGCCCAGTACGTCTACGGAACGCCCGTCGCGGCGCGCGGTCTTGCTGCCCTGAACGGTCTGGATCCGTTCGCGCCGCTCGGTGGCGGAGTCGTCGTGCACCTGACCGGGAAACCGTTGGCCGAACCGGCGCTCAGCAGCCTCGTGTCGTCCCGTCCATTGCCGGCGAACTGCGGCGATCCCGATCTGTTCATGATGCGAAAGGGCATGTTGGACGTGTCCCTCGACCTGGACTTCAACTTCATCGTGCGCGCGATCGATGAAGGCCTCTCGATGCCATTGCTGATGGGGCGACACCGGGGAGTAATGGTAGACATTTTCCGCAAATGGGGAGAGGAGAAGTTCACGGAGTTCCCGTGGGCGTATCCGAACGGAGGCGATTACCTCGACCGGCTTTTCATGAAGCTCACGAATAAGACGAAGATCCTCAGCGGCGTCTTCACGGACGAATGGACCAACTACTACAGCCTCCTCTTCAACCGTCTCGATCCTGGCGATGAGATCGCCGCGATCCGCGATCGCTACTCGGCCGTCAACCGCGGCGACAGCGGCGTCGCAGAGCTCAGTTTCGCGTCGATGCTCTGGGACGACGTCAAGACCGGGAAGGTGCGCGATCGGATCTTCGCAGGCGGTCGAGGAGCGGTAAAGGGTGTCGTATCAGCCGCGAAGGGAACGGCGCACTTCGTCAAGACGCTCGTTACCGACCCCAAGCAGGCGCTGCGGGACATCGCGAACATTCCCGGAGCACTGAAATCGCTCTGGACTCACCGATCCGAGCTGTTCGACAAGTTCATGAATGCCTCGCCGGAAGAGCAAGCCGAAATGATCGGCGAATTCTTCGGCCAGCTGGAGTTCGCCATCGGCACCGCCCCGGTCCCGGGCGCCGCGGCCAAAGGGCTGGCCCGGCTCGGTGAGGTGCCGGGAGTCGTCGGAACCGCGGCACGAGCGCTCAACGCGGTTGTGAAGGTTCCCGGCAAGGTCCTCGGAGCCGCAACCGGCGTGGTCAAGACCATCGTCTTCAAGGGAGTGGCCTTCGCGGCGGAAGGAGCGGTTTGGGCGGCGAAAGGGCTCCTGAAGATCGGAGAGAGGATTCTGCGCGGTACCTGGAGCGTGGTGAACGAGACGGTCGGTGCGGTCACGCAAAGGGTCTATTACTTCTACGATGAAGCCGCCGGCGTTCTTCAGCAGATTCGGGAAGAAATCGCCCGTCTCTTCGTGAAATGTACGAACCCGTGTGACTTGACGGCGGAAGCCAAGCAGCTCGCGATCGAGGAGGGTGCGGAGCACGCTGCTCCCGCCGCATCGGGTGCGACCGCACCACGCAAGGAGACGTTTGCAGAGTTTCTTAAGCGCGGGGGAACGCCCACGAAGGTCGCACCTGGGAAGATGCCTAAGTCACAGGCGGAGGTTACGGCCGTACCCGAACCGGCGTTGCCCGAGGGGTTCGAAGACATGCCGCACGGCGAGATTAGAACAAGAAAGCAAGCCGGAGTCAGTTTAGAGGAGATTCATCACATTGCTTCAAAGTATGTCAAGGAGAATAAAGCCATCTTCAAGAAGGTTGGTTTGAAAATCGATGACGATCTGAACCTTATTAAGGATTTCCAGGAGCATGGGCAGTTGCGGGGGTCGTACGATTGGAGCGGGACCAAATACAAATTCGAAATGAAAGGTCATCACGATGAGTACAACGAATGGGTGACTAGGCTCCTAAACGAGGCCACTCCAGCCGGACTCGCCCCCGATCAGGCCCTTCGTCGTATTACCAAGGTTCTTGAAGAGCTCAACACGATCATCCGAAAGCATCCTGAGGTCCTGTCCCATGGACCGAGAATATCACCAGCGTTGGAGCAGTTGACTTTTAGATGGGATTGACGTTCCCCATCCCCGAGGATTCCCCGTTCCGCTTGGCAGGATGCTCGCCCACCGCGGAGTTCGTGACCGAGCCCTGGGCAGGCTAGCCTCAGACGGTAACTGGATCGTCGTGACGGAGTCTCGCGAGTTTGCGGACGCCCTGGAAGCAGTCGCGCTCCTTCAGGACGCCAAGGTGACGCGCCGCGAGTTCCCCATGTCTCACGAAGCATCGCCTGAGTCGCTGCCCCCATTATTTCGAACCCTTGAGATCTAGATCCTCTCCTGAATCCTTTCAGAGCCGACCAGATGCACTTCCCACCGCCACGGCAGCGTGGATCTAGATCCCCTTTGAACCCTCTTCCGCCCTGACGGTCCATAGCCAGTCAGCGCAGTCCGGTCAGATTCGCCGACCATATGGTCGAGTTCCAGCTCGTCATGACCCCGTTGAGCCAGGCGCTCGGCCTCTCGCTCGTGGTCGAACGCCTGATCGAGTTCGGGAAAAACGTCGTCGAGCCGACCATCCGCCCGTCCGACGTCCGCGCCTCGCCCGACCCCGCAGACGCCCGCAACGCCCTCGCGGCCGCCGAAACCCTCGCCGCCCGCGACGCCGCATCGCAAGCACACGAGGCAGCGGTCGAAGCCAAAGTCGATGAGCGCGCCACGCAGAGCACCGAGCTCCAGAAGATCCGCGAGCAGCTCCTGACCGAGACGGACAACGCGGCGCGCACCAAGCTCATCCTGCGCGCCGCGGAGCTGCGCAAAGCATTGGTGGCCGACGAGCAACACGGCGAGTGGGAAGAGCGCGTCCCCAACAGCGTCATCCTCGTCGAGCCCGCCACCGAGCCGGATGACGGCCAAACCGTCCGCGCGTTCGTCCTCCAAATCCTCGGCGTCGCGGTCGGCATCCTGCTAGCGAAGCTGAGCGGCCTGAGTCTGTTCAGCGCGTTTCTGCACGATTCTGTGGCCCCGGCGGGATGGCAGCCGTGGGATCACATCCTCACAGGCGTGTTCATCGGCGGCGGCAGCGCACCGGTGCACACGCTCATCCGCTTCATCAGCGAACGGAAGACGACCGTCGAAGCCGCGGAGCTCGCGGTCGAGGAAACGCCCGAGGAAAAGGCGCCGCTGTCGGCCCGTGCCGCGGCGATCGTCGATCCTTCGCCCGACCCGGCGGCCGGCACTTTCATCGATATCCCGTACCAGGGCGGCGTC
>Ga0209378_1003402_pt1 | contig 10759 bp, 10 predicted proteins | sample GraSoiAngelo_156_FD_186170 | JGI IMG/M metagenome (GOLD analysis project Ga0209378, IMG submission 186170) | Grasslands soil microbial communities from the Angelo Coastal Reserve, California, USA - 14_1009_13_40cm (SPAdes) (version 2) | ecosystem: Environmental > Terrestrial > Soil > Grasslands ... | reverse complement strand
TAGTCGATCGCCGGGTGCCGCAGCCGAATTTCAGTTACGCCAAACACCAAGTCGACCCGGCAACGCAAAAACCGCTCGAGTGCAACATTTGCCATCAGGCGACGCAAAGCCGCGAAAACGCCGGATGTGCTCATGCGGACGAAAGCGAACTGGATCACTTGTCACACTTGTCACGCGCCGATTGCCGCGCTCAATCGAGAAGCTCAATTAAAGAAATGCTCCTCCGTAAAAGGTAGGCCATTGAACGTTTAACGTAGAGCGTTCAACGTTTGCTCCGATGTCCTCAACGCAAACTCCCGCGCAGCTTGGCTATCGCATGCCGGCGGAATGGGAACCGCACGCTGCGACCTGGTTGTCATGGCCGCGGCGTGAAGGAATCAGTTTTCCGGATTCGTTCGATGATGTCTTGCCAACACTTCGCGAGATGGTCGCCGCGCTGATCGAATCTGAGCCGGTCTGCATCAATGTCATTAACGGCGCGCATGAAGCCGAAGCGCGTGCTGTTCTGGATGTCCTGCCGCAGGAGTGCGTCACCTATTACGAAATCCCGACGAACGAGCCCTGGTGCCGCGATCACGGCCCGATTTTTTTGACGCGGAATGCCGATCCGAAGCTGGCGATCGTTGATTGGGACTACAACGCGTGGGGAAACAAATATCCGCCGTTCAATTTGGATGAAGTCGTGCCGACTCGTGTCGCCGGGATTTTGAAAGTCCCGGTCTTTTATCCGGGAATGATTTTGGAAGGCGGCTCGATCGAAGTGAACGGCACGGGCGCGCTCCTCTCCAGCGAATCGTGTCTTCTTAATAAGAACCGAAATCCAAATCTCTCGCGTGAGGAGATCGAGAAAAGGCTGCGCGATTTTCTCGGGGTCCGTGAGATTCTCTGGCTTGGCGATGGCATCGAGGGCGACGACACCGACGGGCACATCGACGATCTGGCGCGTTTCGTTTCGGAAATAAAAGTGGTCACCGTGGTCGAAGAGAATCGCGACGACGCAAATTACCAGCCTCTTCAAGACAATCTAAACCGCCTGTCCGGCTTCGGACTCGACATCGTCATCTTGCCGATGCCGAAAAAGATTGTCCGCGAAGATCTCCGACTGCCTGCGAGCTACGCCAACTTTTATATCGCAAACAGTTGCGTGCTCGTTCCGACATTCGCCGATCCCGCGGACGAAATGGCCCTCTCGATCTTGCGCGACTGTTTTCCTTCGCGCGAAGTGATCGGAATCGATTGCCGCGAATTAATCTGGGGTCTCGGGACATTTCATTGCCTGACCCAGCAGCAGCCGGCGATTTAATCCGCTTCCGGCGCGGGTTTGTAGCCGCTTTTCAAAATCGCGTCGTGGAGGTCGGGCGCGTGCGTTTTGCGCGCATCGAATTTAACGATGACCCGTTCGCGTTGCAGATCGACGGTCACATCCTGGACACCGCGGATTTTCATTAAGACCGGCCGCAGTTTCCGCACACATTCGTCGCAATCTTCGCCTTCGGTTGCGATTTCGATCGTTTCGACAATCGCGTGGTCGGCGCGCTCGGGATTGAACGGATCGCTCGGTTCGGGATCGTTTGGTCGGGCTGGGCCCATCACTTATTGAACGCGGGCCGACGGCTGGGTGGCTGTCTCGCGCGCGATCGGTTCGAGCACGCGCCAGACGGTTTCGACGAGAATTTTCTGGCCGGCCGCGTTCGGATGCACGCGGTCTGGCTGATTTAAGAGCGGATCGCCGCTAACGCCTTCGAGCAAATAGGGAATCAGCGCGGCGTTATTTTTCGCGGCGAGGTCCGCGTACATCTGTCCGAAAGCAAAAACGTAATCGTCAGAGGCGTAATTTGGCAGCTGCATTCCGGCGATGATAATGCGCACGTTCGGATTACGCGCTTTCACCTGGTCGATGATCGCTTGCAGATTACTTCGAATTTCCGCGATCGGTACGCCGCGAAAGGCGTCGTTAATCCCGAGTTCGAGAATGAAGATGTCGATCTTGCGTTTTAGGTGCGCGGGTAAGCGGCGCAATCCACCCTCTGTCGTTCCGCCGCTTTGACTGGCGTTGATGATTTCAAAATTCAAACTCGCGGCGCGCAATTTTTCGGTTAGCAACGCCGGATAAGCCTGGTTCGGTCTCAGCGCGAATCCTGCCGACAAGCTGTCGCCGAGAATGAGGATTCGTTTCATCGGTGAAGAATCGCGTGACGCCGCGTCTACGGATTGCGCAAGAGAGATCAGAGCGAGACTAACGACTGCCACATCGATCACCCTCATAATCCGATCAACGAAAAATCCAACCTAACATTGAATGTTGGACGCTGAACGTTAGGGTGTAAACCCTTCCAAATTTTAATCCTTCTTGTTTATGGCTAATTACGGAATCAACGGCTTCGGGCGCATCGGTCGCAACGTCTTGCGCGCGATGACGCAGCAACAAGTCGAGCGCGTTCGCGCAATCAACGACCTTACCGACACCAAAACGCTCGCGCATTTACTGAAATGGGACTCGGTCCACGGCAAATTCGACGGCGAAATAGGCTTCGACGAGGAGAACATCATCGTTCGCGGCCATAAGATTAAGATCTTCAAGGAACGGGACCCCGGAAATCTCCCGTGGAGGAAGTTGGATGTCGATGTTGTCTTGGAATCGACCGGCTTTTTCACGGCGCGCGACAAGGCCGAACTGCACATCAGCAAAGCCGGGGCGAAGCGGGTGTTGATCAGCGCGCCGGCGAAAAATCCCGACGCGACGCTTTGTATCGGGATCAATGACAACGTTTACGATCCGGCGAAGCACACCATCGTTTCCAATGCGAGCTGCACCACCAACTGTCTCGCGCCTCTGGCAAAAGTGTTGCACGACAAATTTGGTATCGCGCACGGCTTCATGAGCACGATCCACAGTTACACGAACGACCAGCGCATTCTCGATTTTCCTCATGAAGATTTGCGGCGCGCACGGGCGGCGGCGATCAGCATCATTCCTTCAAGCACCGGCGCGGCCAAAGCGATTGGCGAAGTGATCCCGGATTTGAAAGGAAAATTAAACGGCGGCGCGTTCCGCGTGCCCACGCCGGATGGTTCGGTAACGGATTTCAGCGCGGTATTGGAAAAAGACGCAACGGTCGATGCGGTGAACGCGGCATTCAAAGAAGCTGCGTCCGATAAGAGTTACAAAGGCGTGGTCGAATACAGTGACGAGCCGCTCGTGTCGCGAGACATCGTCGGCAATCCGCATTCGTGTATTTTCGACAGCAAGCTCACCATCATGCTCGGAAACCGTTTCGTAAAAGTGGTCGGTTGGTACGACAACGAATGGGGCTACAGCAATCGCTGCGTCGAAATGCTCGAAATGCTCGGGAAATAATGGCGAAACTTTCGGTCCGAGATGTCGATGTTCGCGGGAAGCGCGTTTTGACGCGCGTTGATTTCAATGTGCCGATCAAAGAGCACGGCGACGAAATTGAAATCACCGACGACACACGAGTTAGGGAAGCGTTGCCGACAATCAATTATCTGCGCCAGCAAAAGGCGAAGACGATTTTGATGTCGCACTTCGGCCGGCCGAAGGGAAAACGTGTCCAGAAATACACGCTCCGACCAGTCGGCGATCATTTGCACACCCTGATCGATCAGCCAGTCATCTTCAGTCACGACGTAATTGGCGAGGTGCCGGAAAAGATCGTCGCCGCGATGAAGGACGGCGACGTCGCGCTCCTGGAAAATCTGCGTTTTCATCCCGGGGAGGAAGCGAACGACCCAAAGTTCGCCAGTGCTCTGGCGGAATTCGGCGACGTCTATGTCAATGATGCCTTCGGGGCCGCGCATCGCGCGCACGCCTCAACCGTCGGCGTTACCATGTTCTTCGAGACGCGCGCGATGGGTTTTTTGATGGAGAAGGAGCTGAAATATCTGCATCAGGACTTGGACAATCCGGCGAAGCCGTTCGTCGTCATCATGGGCGGGGCGAAAGTGTCGGATAAAATCGGCGTGCTCAAGGCGCTGATGAAAAAGGCCGACACAATCCTGATCGGCGGCGCAATGGCTAACACATTTTTCAAAGCGCAGGGAATTCCGATTGGCGCGAGTCGGGTGGAGGCCGACAAAACAAATCTGGCAAATGAGCTCCTCGATCTTGCAAATGAGCGCGGCGTTAAATTGCTTCTCCCGATCGATGTCGTCGAAGCCCAGGAAATTCGCGCGGGCGCGCCGACCCGAAACACCAGCCGCCTTTCCCGCGAGCACGGAATCACCGACGGCTGGCAGGCGGTCGATATCGGAAACGCGACCATTGCGTTGTTTAAGGAGGAAATTGCCAAGGCGAAGACGATTTTGTGGAATGGGCCAGTCGGGATTTTTGAAATTCCGGATTTTGCCGAAGGCACAATCGCGATCGCGGAAGCGCTTGCAAAATCAGGCGCGACTACCGTCATCGGCGGCGGCGATTCGGTCACGGCCGTGAAACAAGCGGGCCTGGCCGACAAAATGACTTTTATTTCGACCGGCGGCGGTGCCTCGCTCGAATTACTCGAAGGCAAGGAGCTGCCTGGGGTGGCGGCGCTAACTGATAAGACTTAGACAGAATTGACAAAATGATCACAATGGCTGTTTGCTCGAAACCAATTTTGTAGATTCTGTTCATTCTGTCAGAAGAGTTTTATGCGTAAGAAAATTGTCGCGGCGAATTGGAAGATGAACATGACGCAAGCGGAGTCGGAGCGTTTTGTTCAGTCGTTGTTGCTCGATCTTGGGGACATTACCGATGTGGAGGTTGTGATCGTCCCGCCGTTCACCGCGATCGCGAAGGTGATGGAAGCGCTGGGTGCTTCGCAGAGCATCAAAGTGGGAGCGCAGAACATGCATTGGGAACCAAACGGCCCATTCACCGGAGAAATCAGCGCGGCGTTGCTCCGTGATTTGCTGGTGCGTTACGTCGTCCTCGGCCACAGCGAACGTCGCATGCTGTTTGGCGAGACCGACGAAATTGTGAATCGCAAAGTGCGCGCGGCGCACGAAGCGACCTTGCGGCCGATCGTTTGCGTCGGCGAGACATTGGAGCAGCGCGACAAGGGCAACGTTGAAAAAATATTGTCGATCCAACTGCGTGGAAGCTTGCAGGACCTCAACGAAAAGGAACTTCAGGAAACGGTGATCGCCTATGAGCCGGTGTGGGCAATCGGCACCGGCCGGAACGCGACATCTCAGCAGGCGCAGGAAGCGCACGCGTTCATCCGCCACACACTTTGCGAAATATCCGACGAAGCGACGGCGGATCGCATTCGCATTCAGTACGGCGGAAGCGTGAAACCGGAGAACGCCCGCGATCTGATGACGCAGCCGGACATCGACGGCGCGCTTGTTGGCGGCGCCAGCCTCGATCCGCGCACCTTCGCCCAAATCGTCAAAGCCGCGCGCGACGAAAAGTAATTACCGTTTGATCTCGAGATAAGTACGGGCCCGCACTTTGTTCGTGCCGGGCTGCAATTCTTCCACGCGCATCTGTTTTAGGAACCAGCGATCGTCGATCTTTTGCGCGGAAATGACTTCAAAGCGTTTCGCGAGTTTTCCGTTCCAATCGTAACCTTCCATTCGCATCAGGGCGCCGCTCGCCTTGTCGACCCAAATAACGACGTTCCAATACTGCGAATCCCGGGAAGGCGCGACTGATTGCAATTTCCAGCAGCTGCGCGTCCGCACCGTTTCGTCGCCGAGCACGCGCGCATTTGGCCAGTAAAGAAATTTAAGGGCGAGCTCCTCGTAGCTAATGCCGGTGCCGCGAATTTTCTCATTCAACTTCTCCGCCGGAAATTTTTCCGAGCCCGCAGCGGTGACAAGATCGAGGCGCGATCCGTTTTCACCGAGGCGCAATTGCAACACTTCCTCGGGGTCGGCGAATGAATAACGAATCAACGGCCCAGTTTGGGTGAGGTGAAACGGAATCACCTTTTCGTCCTCGCGCAGCTGGCCCTCGAGATCGATTTGCTGTCGCGCCTCGAGCATCCGGACGGAATCAAGAATTTCCTTGGCCGAAGGAGGCGGCGCCGCGGACAAAACAGCCACAACGAAAGTGAAAACAACAACCGTAACACGCATCGCGCTTGACCTTTTCAAGGTCTCAACGAATCACCTATCTTTAACCCTGCCAAATGGATCAGCAGCTTTTTCATCTCATCAACGAGCGATGGACGAGCCCGGCCCTGGATTTGTTCATGGCTGCGCTCAGCGACGCCGACGTTTGGAAGCCGGTCCTCCTTATCGTCCTTTTTGCCGCTCTCATCTTTGGCGGATTCAGGGCGCGGGCCTGCATTTTTTGTTTACTGATCACGATCTTCATTGCTCAGCCGATCACGAACACATTGAAGTCGGCGATCAATCAAAAACGACCAAAGCACGTGGCTTCCATCCGCATGGTCCGACTGGAGAAAGGGCGGCCGGAGCTTATGTCGATCTTCAAAAAACCGGTGGTGCGCCGTTCGGACGAATCCGACCGGAGGCGCGGTGATGCCTCCTTTCCGTCCGGGCACATGACTAACAATACGATCGCGGCAATCTGTTTGACGCTGTTTTACCGGCGTGGCTGGCTTTACTGGATTTTCGCTGCGCTCGTCGGCTATTCGCGAATTTATTTGGGCGCGCACTGGCCGAGCGACGTGATCGGCACGGTGTTCTTGGCCGCGGCGGAAACATTTTTTATTCTGGCGGCATTGGAGTTGATCTGGCGTTGGGCAGCCAAGAGATGGGCGCCGCGAATTTTTGAGCGGCATCCGAGTTTGGTAGTCAATCCAGTCGAATGAGCAAAACACGAGCGGTTTGGTTGTTCATCGGAGGGCTGACGCTGATTCGCTTGTCGATGTTGGGATCGACCGATCTCGAATTTGACGAGGCGCATTACTGGATGTGGTCGGAGCGACTGGCGCCCGGTTATTTCAGCAAAGGCCCGGGGATCGCGTTCGCGATTCGCGCCAGCACTGCAATTTTCGGCGCCACTGAATTCGGCGTCCGTTTCTGGAGTCCCATCCTCGCCGCCGGCACGAGTTTGTTACTTTTCTATTTCGGGCGGCGTTTGTTTGGCGAAAACGTCGGTTTCTGGACGGCGATCGCGTTTAATGTCACACCCATTTTCAACGTGGGCGCGTTCGTCATGACGACGGACGCGTTGTCAATCTTTTTTTGGATGGCGGCGACGTTCACGTTTTGGCTCGCGGTTGAAAAGAGTCCGCAGTTTTCGTTTTACTGGCCTCTGACTGGATTGCTTATCGGCCTTGGATTTCTGAGCCGATGGATCAACGCCTTCGAAATCGTGTGTGTCTTGCTCGTTCTCGCTTTTGCTCCGCGACTCCGCCAGGAATTCAAACGACCTGGTTTGTATTGGCTGCTCGGGGTTTTCGTCGCTTGCACGATCCCGCCAATCGTGTGGAACGCTCAACATGCGTGGATCACACTGATTCATCTGCGGACGCGCGGGAGTTTGAGCGAAGACGTTGGCTTTCGACCGCTCGAGGCATTCAAATTTCTTGGCGAACATTTCCTGTTTTACTCGCCGCTGCTTTTTGCCGCTTTGGTCTGGGGGGTAATCGGCAGCTGGCGCCGCGTGAATAAACAATTCAAGATTCTGTTTCTATTCTGGTTTGGATTGCCGGTGTTCGCTTTTTATTTCCTGCTCTCAATGAACCACGTGCCGACGCCGAACTGGGACGCCGTGTCGTTCCTCAGCCTCGGATTGCTCGCGGTCCATTATTGGTGCGAACGGGTCGAGACGCGCGGCGTAAAAATCTTCGCTACTGCCGCCATTCTTCTCGGATTCATCGTGAGCCTTTTTGCACTCGACTCCGACTTGCTGCGCAGCGCCGGTTTCCGGTTTCGGCGAAGTGATCCCAGCGATCGGCTCCGCGGCTGGAAATCGATGACCGCCGAAGTGGAGCGAATTCGCAACGACCTCCAAACAAAGCTCGGTGAGAAATTGTTTTTGATTGCCGACGAACGCCATCGCGCTTCTGAGATCTCGTTCTATCTGCGCGACAAACGCGTCGAAGGTCCAGGTCATCCGCCTGTCTATATTGTCGAATCCCAGGACCTGATAAACCAGTTTTCGTTTTGGCCGCGCTATGATCAGTTTGTCGAACAGCCGGCAAAGCCGGGTCAATCGCCGGATGAAACCTTCACCGAGCAAAAGGGAGAAAACCTTTTTGTGGGACGCAGCGCCCTGCTTATTCGTAATTACGCGAAGAGTCCGCCGCACAACATCCGGGCCGCGTTTGAATCTACCGAACTTGTGGGCACAATCGAGTTGCGGCGTTTTGGCCAACATGTGCGCTACTGGCAGATTTTTCTTTGCCGCCATTATCGCACGCTGCCGTTATGAACGAGGCAATCGCATCGCCCGCTGTTTCTGTGGTGGTTCCCGTCTTCAATGAAGAAGAGAACATGTCGATCTTGCAACCGGAATTGCGAGCCGCGCTCGCGGGTTTGGATTACGAAATCGTTTTTGTCGACGACGGCTCGACCGATCGCAGCGCCGAGAAAATCGAACCCGCGCCGAACGTGCGAGTTCTTCGATTTGAAAAGAATACCGGCCAAAGTGCCGCACTATATGCCGGTGTTCGGGCCGCGCGCGGGCAGACGATTGTGATGATCGATAGCGATCTGCAAAATGACCCGGCTGATATCCCGCGGCTGCTCGAAGAAATCTCGCGCGGCGCCGATCTGGTTTGCGGATATCGCGCAAAACGCAAGGACACGATGACGAAGCGTCTGACCAGTCGGATCGCAAATTTTGTCCGGAGCCGGTTTACGAAGGATTACGTGCGCGACACCGGTTGCACGCTCAAAGCGATGCGCCGTGAATGTGTTGACGCGCTGGTTCCATTTAAGGGGATGCATCGATTCATTCCGGCTCTCATTAGAGGCGCGGGCTATCGACTGGTTGAAATTCCGGTGAACCATCGGCCGCGCCGGTTCGGCCAGACCAAATACGGTTTCGGAAGTCGCGCGCTGCTCGCCACCGTCGACATGTTTGGTGTCCGCTGGCTGCTCTCGCGCCGTTTGAATTATAAGATCCGCGGTTCCTGAGACTGAAATGCGCTTGTCAACGTAAGCGTCACCGCTAAGCTTGCGCTCCCGAATCGCGCTTCTGCATGTCGTTGGGCAATTTACTTTCCGCCGAGCAAATCATCCCCGAGATGAAGGCGACCGAGCGTTGGCCGGCCATCGTCGAGCTGATCGACCTGCTCGTGCGTCTGGCCAGAATCAAACCGGATGACCGGGACAGCATTCTCGCTTCGCTCAAGCAGCGCGAAGAAACGATGAGCACGGGAATCGGCTTTGGCATCGCCATTCCGCATTGCTCGTCCGATCGGATTGATGACGTCGTGGCGGCCTTCGGAAGGTCCACATCCGGCATCGAATTCGACGCGCTCGATAACGCGCCGGTGAAATTCGTCGTCCTTTTCATTGTTCCGAAGAACCAGTTTCAAACGCATCTCCGCACCCTCGCCTCGATCGCGAAATTTCTAAACGACCGCGCCACGCGCGAAAAACTTGCCGCCGCGAAATCGACTGAAGAAATCTTGTCGGTCTTTCGCGATTCAGCACAAAAATAAATTGTAGCCGCGGTTTGCGGTAGCTCGATCCACCTTCTGGCTTAGCCCAGCCAAGCGGCTACAGTTTGATCACCAGCAATGGAGACATTCCAAACACTTCTCGCGAAGAGATTGGTCGACGCACTGGCGAAGGCTGGGTTCCCAAACGTCGGCGAGCTGACGCAGGCGACTGATTCTCGCTTTGGCGATTATCAAACGAATGCGGCGCTGATACTCGGAAAACAGCGCGGCGAAAATCCGCGAGACGTTGGCGCAAAGATTTTGGAGCGACTCGATGTTTCCGATTTGTCCGAATCGCCAACTGTCGCGGGCGCAGGCTTTATCAATTTCACGCTGCGCGCCGACGCGGTCGCCAAGAAAGCAGCGGAGCTCTTTGCCGACGAGCGATTAGGCGTTGCAAGGTCGACATCGCCCAAAAAAATCGTGATCGATTTCGGTTCGCCGAATGTGGCCAAGCCGATGCACGTCGGTCACATTCGCAGCACTGCGCTCGGCGACGCGCTCGCCCGAATCGCAACCTTTATCGGGCACGACGTGATCCGAGACAATCACATCGGCGACTGGGGCACCCAGTTCGGGATGGTGATCTGGGGTTGGAAAAATTTGTTGGATCGAGAGGCGCTCCAGCGCGATCCGCTCGCGGAGATCGTTCGCGTTTATAAAGAGACGAATGCAAGATCGACATCCGATCCGGCGGTGCGCGAAGCGTGTCGTCAGGAACTGGTCAAGCTCCAATCCGGTGATAAAGAAAACACCGGTATCTGGAACGAGTGCGTTGCGCTCTCAATGCAGGATTTCGAACACGTTTACGAGTTGCTCGACATTCACTACGACATCCAATGCGGCGAAAGTTTTTACGACGATCGCTTGGCCGGCGTCGTCGATCGATTACTCAAATCGAAGATCGCGGAAGTGAGCGAAGGCGCGGTCGTGGTTTTCTTTCGCGGCGTTCCCGAGCTGGCGGACAAGCCGTGCATCATTCGAAAAAGCGACGGCGGCTTCAATTACGCGACGAGCGACATCGCCACGGTTGAGTATCGAATCAACGAATTAACGCGCGACACCCTTTGGTATGTGGTGGGCGCGCCCCAAACCTTGCACTTCAGGCAGATATTCGAGATCGCGCGCCGGGAAGGCTACAAAGCCGATTTTCGTCACATTCCGTTTGG